>Ga0307437_1000170_pt1 | contig 53508 bp, 40 predicted proteins | sample SalMarWE160390MG_FD_202146 | JGI IMG/M metagenome (GOLD analysis project Ga0307437, IMG submission 202146) | Salt marsh sediment microbial communities from the Plum Island Ecosystem LTER, Massachusetts, United States - WE1603-90 | ecosystem: Environmental > Aquatic > Marine > Intertidal zone >...
ACCCGGCGAGACCCGCCGGCGAAGTGCCATGTGTCGTCGTAAGTGTGGACTCGAATGCCTCGACCATCGCCTTCTTGTCTTTGTCATCAAGCAGCGAAGCACGTACCGCATTCATCACCAAATGCACCACATCACACTCGTCGTATCCGAATGCCGCTGCTATCTTCAGGTACTCATCGGTCAGCGTCGTGTTGAAGATTGCCGGATCGTCCGAGCCAATCGTTACGTACAACCCTTCCGCGATGAGTTGAGGCAGGGGATGGCTCTGCAGATCGAGCGCTACGCCTAGGCGCAGGTTGCTGGTCGGACACACCTCCAGTGGGATCTGCCGCCTGCGCAGCTCCCTGACCAGCGGGGGGTCTTCCAGACACCGCACTCCGTGGCCAATCCGCACCGCGTTCAACGTCTCAAGCGCCCCCCAGATACTCCTCGGTCCGGCTGTCTCCCCAGCGTGAGGAACGCTCGGCAAACCAGCCTCCTCCGCCATCGCGAAGGCTTCGGCGAACTTCTCCGGTGGGTGCTCGGCCTCGTCGCCACCCAGGCCCAGAGCCACTACGCCAGCTCCCATCCCGCTGATCGCCCACTGAGCGCAGGTCCGACCCTCGTCGGCCGAGATCTCACGCGGGATGTCGATGATCAACCCCATGCGTACACCCAGCGCCTCCTCGCCCCACGCTCGGGCCCGATTCAACGCGGCCAACTGATCGGGAAACGCAATCCTCTTCTGCGCGTAGTGGGTATAGGCTGTGTACGTCACCTCACTGTACAGGATGTTCTGCGCAGCCTGTCCTCTCAGGAACTCACGGGTGACAAACTCGATATCCCCAGCGGTGCGAAGACACTCTGAGAGCTGCCAATACACCTCCACGAAATGCGCGAAATCGCTGAAGGTGTACCACACTCGCAGTTCATCGACTGTGCTGGCGGGCAGCGGTACGCTGTTACGCTGTGACAACTCGAGAAGCGTTTCCGGCTGCACCGCTCCTTCAAGATGGACGTGCAATTCAGCTTTCGGCATACGCCGGATGAACTCGGCCAGTTCCATGTCGGGGATTCTATTCGAGTCCAGTCGATAGTGCCACGCAGTCTATTGGTGGGTCTTCCTGTTGGCCCGGGCACGAGCCACAGGATCGCACGTCGGCCTGCATCCTCCCTTCGGAGCCCACACAACAGCCAAGCGGCCGTCACCCTGACTGCCCATACCCTCCCGATGACTCTTGCCAGCGTACTGACGAGGCGGTATAATGCGAAGGTGCCCTCATGCAGGGGATTCGCGAAGGGACCTATTCCAGAGGCTCTATGAAAGTCGCCTGGTTCGGACATAAGACCAGAAGGCGAGGCAATGGCCTTGTAAGGTACTCCAACCAGCTCACAGAGGCATTGCAAGCCCGTGGTGCACAGGTTCTTCAGTTCTACCATGGGCCGCGCGCCGACGAGGTCGAGCATGCCTCACATCTCCGAAGGCTGGGCTCATTCAGTCTGTGGGATCACGATTTGGTCTCCTCCCCGGGAGCCAGGGCCCTCATCGAGCGGAGCCTGCGGGACGAGGAAGTCGATGTAGCGCACGTTTCCCTCTCTTTCTCCAACCTCGATTTCAGCCTTCCTGAGATCTGTCATAGCCTGGGGATACCTATCGTGGCTACGTTCCACGTCCCCTACGACCGCCGAGCCAGCCTGTGGGGGTTCGCGTCGCGCACGCTGTACCGGGTTTGGTCGGTCGCCCTAGCCAGGTATGATGCCGTAGTCATCTTCTCGCACCACCAGAAGGAGATTCTGGCTCGATACGGTGTGCCCTCCGAACGGATACAGGTCATTCCCAACTGCGTCGACACCGCCCTTTTTCGCCCCGGTCCTCCGACCTACAAGCGAGAACTCGGCGCCGATGTGTTGATGGTCTATTGCGGTCGTCTCGATCCCGAGAAGAACGTGGCGACTCTGCTACAGACCATACACGACCTGGAACTGCCTGCCTCGTGCAAGACGGTGATCGTTGGAAACGGCGTCGAATTCGATAGGCTGCGGAGCCAGTACGCTGGCGAGACTGTGGTCTTCGCTGGTCTGATCAAGGAATTGGATTCCCTCATCCGTATCCTCCAGAGTGGCGACATCTTCGTGCTGCCTTCTGAAGTCGAGGGGCTTTCGATTGCCATGTTGGAGGCGATGGCCTGTGAGACCGCCACCATAGCCACTGATGTCGGAGGTGACGGCGAGGCGCTGGAAGGGGCCGGCATCGTCATGGATCCCAAGGATATGGAAAGTCAGCTCGGCCTGGCTCTCAAGGTCCTCGTGGAGAATCCCGGCCTTCGACGCGACCTGGCCAAGAAAGCACGTCGCAGGGTCGTGTCCAGGTACTCGCTCCAGCGCAACATCGATCAGGTGGTGAGGCTCTACGAGCGCCTGCTGGCGACCGCCGACTGAGTGCCTATTCGGGGCACGGGGGCGAGAAAGGACGAACACAACATGAGAGTCATCATCCCCTTGGCAGGGTTGGGCACCAGGCTGAGGCCCCACACCCACACCAAGCCGAAGCCTCTGTTGCATGTGGCCGGCAAGACTGTGCTGGACCACGTGCTTGACAGGTTGCAGGGCTTGCACATCGAGGAAGTTGTTTTCATCGTGGGGCATCTTGGCGAGCAGATACGGCAACACGTAGAGGCCCACTACGATTTCACAGCGAGTTATGTCAGGCAAACGGAGCTCAAGGGCCAAGCCCACGCCCTTTACCTGGCTCGTGACCACCTTGTGGGAGACGTGTTCATCGTCTTCGTGGATACCATCTTCGAGGCTGACCTCGGCTTCCTCGAGGATGTGTTTTCGGACGGAGTGATCTTCGTCAAGCAGGTGGACGATCCCAGCCGTTTCGGCATCGTGACTGTCAAGGAAGGATACATCACCGGCTTCGTGGAGAAGCCCGACCAGCCCGTCTCCAACCTGGCCCTTGTGGGACTCTACTACATCAAGAACTCAGGGTTGCTTCTGGAGTGTATAGAAAGCGTGTTGAGGGGAGAGATTAGAACAAAAGGCGAGTACTACCTCGCTGACGCCCTTCAGTTGATGGTCCAGAGGGGAGCCCGTCTCGAGCCCGGCACCGTCGAGGTCTGGGCAGACTGCGGCAAGCCCGAGACGTTGCTGTCCACCAATCGCTACCTGCTGGACAAGAGCGGCGGTGAACACGATGAGGTCAAGGGTTCTGTCATCGTGGCCCCTGTGTACATTGCCCCCTCGGCTTCGGTCACCAGATCGGTCATCGGTCCCCACGTGTCCATAGCTGAGGGCGCGAGAATAGACCGCTCCATCGTGAGCGACTCGATCATAGACACTGGCGCACATGTGGACAGCACCGTTCTTCGAGAATCCCTTGTCGGGAGCGGCGCTCATGTCAGGGGCCAATCCAGCAAGGTAAACATCGGTGACGACTGCACTGTGGACTTGGCCTAGAAGCAGATGCCGGAGAAAACACACGTGGAGTGCTATTCGGGAAGCAGATACGCTGAACGTCCGGTCTCATTTGGCGCCCTCGGCCGTAAACACTCGGTGAAAGACGTGATCAAGACGTGGCGCAGCCCTTCCAGGCTCCACTTCCACGTCAGAACAGAGGAGGATGAGTGTTTTGAGTTGACCTACGATCAAAGAACCGATGCGTGGAGCATACTCAGGCTGGAAAACGAGGAATCATAGCAGGTACAAGAGAGGAGCATCATGAGAGGGGCCCTTGCACAGAGGATCAGTTCCGTTCCCCCCTCGGGGATCAGGAAGTTTTTCGACGTCATCGCCACGATGGACGACGTGATATCGCTCGGGGTAGGAGAACCGGACTTTGCGACACCGGGACACATCACCCAGGCCGGCATACGATCCCTGGAGAGAGGCGAGACAAGCTACACCTCCAACTCAGGGATGCTCGAGCTAAGAGAGGAACTATCCAAGCACCTGAGCAGCCTCTATGGAGTGGATTACAGTCCAGCCGACGAGCTACTCATCACCGTGGGAGTGTCCGAGGCACTATACCTTGCCTTGCTGACGGCGGTCGATCTGGGCGACGAAGTGATCGTCCCCGAACCTTGCTTCGTTTCCTACAAACCCGGCGTCATCTTCGCGGGCGGGACGCCCGTGACGGTCGAGGCCAAGGTGGAGAATGGCTTCGAGATCACAGCAGCCGAGATTGAGGGCAAGATAACGCCCAAGACCAAGGCTCTCCTCATCGGCTACCCCAACAACCCAACCGGAGCGGTGATGAGCCGCACGCGATTGGAGGAGATGGCTGCCCTGGCAGAGAAGCACGACCTCATCGTTATCTCCGACGAGATCTACGATCGACTCGTGTATGGGGTAGAGCATGTTTGCTTCTCCTCGCTCCCCAACATGCGAGAGAGAACCATCCTGCTGGGAGGTTTCTCGAAGACGTACGCGATGACGGGATGGCGTCTGGGCTACGCCGCGGCTCCAGTGCACATTCTCGACGGTATGCGAAAGGCCCACCAGTACATGATCATGTGCGCTCCCACCACAGCACAGGTAGCCGGCATCGAGGCCCTTCGCAACGGCGAGGAAGCCGTTCAAGAGATGCTCGCAGAATACGACCAGCGGCGGCGCGTCATAGTTGACGGTCTCAACAGCATCGGCATGCCTTGCTTCGAGCCACAAGGTGCCTTCTACGCCTTCCCCTCCATCCAGAACACGTCGTTGAGCTCCGAGGAGTTCTCGGAGAAGCTCCTCTTCGAGCAGAAGGTCGCCGTCGTGCCGGGGACCGCCTTCGGTGAGTGTGGAGAGGGCTACGTGAGGTGTGCCTACGCTACATCAATGGTGAACATCGAAGAAGCGCTGGGGAGAATGGAGGACATCGTCAAGCGGTATCACAAGTGAGGTGGAGCGACGTGCTTCATCCAGGGCTGCTCTGGCTACTTCGCGGCTAGGGCAACCTTCAAGCCCGCCCTGAAATGAACGAACTACAGGTCCATGTATCAGGCATGGCCCACGGCGGCGACGCGCTGGCCCGCCACGAGGGCAAGGTCATATTCATACCCTACGTCTTGCCGGGCGAGGAGGTGGTCGTCGAGCTGACGGAGGAGAGAGCCAGCTACTCGCGTGCTCGCCTCGTCGAGGTTCTGACACCGTCTCCGGATCGTGTTGAGCCGCGCTGTCTTCACTACGGCACGTGTGGCGGCTGTCAGTGGCAGCACATCGCCTACGAGAGACAGTCGGCGCTAAGGGAAGAAGTACTGCGGTCCCAGCTCAAGAGGATTGCACACCTCCCCAGCGTGCTGGTGCGACCCACCCTGGCTGCCCCTGATCCGTGGTGCTACAGAAACCACGTGCAGTTGCACCTCGAAAAACAGGGCAAGCTGGGGTTCATGGGCACCGACGGACGCAGTGTGATTCCCATAACCGAATGTCACATCATGCACGCTCTGCTCTGGGATACCTTCGTCGGACTCGAAATAGACTTCCCCGAGCTGGAGAGAGTATCGCTTCGGGCAGGCATCGCCACAGGAGAACAACTGGTCGTCCTGGAGAGTGTAGGTGCCCAGGCGCCTGCCATTGAGGTAGACGTACCCATCTCCTGCGTGCTACTGCTCGGAGATGACACGCCGGTAACGTATGTCGGGAACAGCTACGTCACGGAAAGAATAGGGAGTAGGTCCCTTCGGGTTTCCGCGACGAGCTTCTTCCAGGCGAACACCTCCCAGACCGAGCGATTGGTGCGAACCGTCGAGGAATACCTTGACCCGCAAGGGCGCGAATGCCTGCTGGATCTCTATTGCGGTGTGGGGACCCTGGGTCTTGCCCTGGCCGGAAGGGTGTCGGAGGTGATAGGCATAGACTCCAATGAAGCGGCGATAGCAGATGCTAAGTTCAACGCCGAGGGAATGACCAACGTGACCTTCCTCGAGGGTAGCGCCGAACAGGTGCTGCCCTCGATAGAGCAGCCCATAGACCTGGTGATCCTGGACCCACCTCGACAGGGAGCCAGCAAAGAATGCCTGGCCGCACTGACTACACTTTCTGTGCCCAGGATCATCTACGTATCTTGCGATCCGGCGACGCTGGCCCGCGACGTGGGCAGTCTCGGGCAGTCCGGATATCAACTCGTGGAAGTGCAACCCGTCGACATGTTTCCGCAAACGTACCACGTGGAGACCGTGGCGTTACTCCAGATCAGCTCTTCCTGAGAGACGCTGGAGGATGCGGCTCCTCGAGGCTAGCCACGGCGACGCTGAGAACGATAGTCGAGCAGACGTCGTGCTGCACCTGGCGGAAGCCGACCGATGGTACGGAGGAAAGGGATGGCTATCAGACCCCTTGCGCCCACCAACGATCCGGTGCTCAGAGAGAAGGCGAAGAAGGTGCGCGACTTCGGTCCCGCCCTACAGTCACTGATCGACGACATGGTTGAGACCATGAGGGATGCCCCTGGACTCGGGCTAGCTGCGCCCCAGATTGGAGTCTCATTGCGCTTGGCGGTGCTCGAGTTGCCTGAGGGTGAGGACGATGACGAGGAAGGCCAGGACCCCTATCGGGGTAAGTTGATCGTGATCTGTAACCCCGAGATAGTCAAGACCTGGGGCGAGGAGGAGGGACAGGAAGGCTGTCTGTCACTCCCGGTATACGTGGGGGAGGTCAAGCGCCCGACCAGAGTAGTCGTCAAGGCGCAAGATCGGCACGGGAAACAAATCCGCCTGAGGGCAGAGGGACTCATGGCCAGGGTTCTCCAGCACGAGATCGATCACCTTAACGGAAACCTGTTCGTCGATCGTGTGGAGAGCCTCGACAAGCTGTACCGCATCGAGCCATCAGAGGAAGACGTGATAGATGAGGACAAGCCGATCATTTGAAAAGCGGCGGCCGCCACTCAGAACCAGGCCGCGAGGTCCGACGTGTTCTCCAGCACCAGGTCTGCTCCTGCCCTGAGCAACTCCTCACGCTCTCCAAAGCCGCACAGCACTCCAATAGCGTAAGCTCCAGTAGCCTTGGCTGAGCGTATGTCCAGAGATGTGTCACCCACCATCACGCACTGCGAAGGGGATAGTCCGAGCAGGTTCGCCGCGTGGCGGATCGGCTGGGGATGCGGCTTCAGCCTCCACGTGTCTTCCCTCGTGGCTACCACCTCGAGAAGACCATCGAGGTCGAACTGTCGTAAGAAAACCAGGGTGACGGCTCTGGAGCGGGTCGTGACGATGCCCAACCGGTACGAATAGCGCAGAGAGCCGATCATACCCACAACCCCGTCCACTGGGACGAAGCCTTCGCCCACCCGCTCTCCTCTCAGGCGGCGCAATCTACCTCCCAGTGACAGGAACCCGGCGTCCAATCCCACAGCGTCCAGCAGAGTGATCACACCGTTCACCGGGCCCTCAGCCGCAAGAAGCGCCCGTCGCACCAGGGGCCTGGGATCGCCTGCCCAGAAGATCCGGGTCACTCGCTCCAGTTTCCCGGCCACGGACTCTATGACAGTGTCATCCGTGTCGATGAGAGTACCATCGAGATCGAAGAGGATAGCCTTGATCTTGCTCTTCACTGCAAGGAAAGCCGGATCTTCAGGGCTGAGCATCCTCTTGCTCCTCCTGGACCAACTCTACCGCTTCTGAGACCGCCTCCCCCGGCAACGCCTCCGCTTCCTCCGCCGGCTGAGGCTCAGCCTCCACCTCCATCAGTTTCCGTAAGAGGTAGCCCCCCAGGATCTTGAACGTGCCAATGACCGGTGCGGCGAGAAAAGCCCCCACGATACCTCCCACGGCATAACCCCCGATAACACCAACCAGTACGGCGAGAGGATGAAGCTTGACACTGTCGCCAATGATGCGGGGTACCAGGATGTTGTTCTCTACCTGCTGGATCAGCACATACAGCGCCAGTACCAGGACAGCGAACCAGCCGTTGGCCATAGGGAGATGAGTAGAGCCCTGGAAGTAAGCCACAGCCACAGCGGGAACACAAGCTATGATGGGGCCAATACCCGGCACCACCTCCAGCACGGCGGCCAGTATGCCCAGCAGCAAGGCGTTCTTGACCCCCACCACCCAGATACTTATGCCGGTAACCGCGCCTACCGTAAGCGACAACATCAGCAGTCCCCTGAAGAAGGAATCCCAGACCGTGCTCACCTCACACCACAGCTCATCGACCTCCTCTCCGTAGCCCTCCGGAACCAGCTTGCCGACGGAAGCCTTGATCTCGTCGGAGTCCTTGACCAGCCAGAAGGAGACCACCAGAATGAATATGAGCCATACGAAAGTGGAGGCGAACCCTGACGCTATGCCCAACGCAAGAGCGAGCATCTCCTCAGCGGACCGGGACGCGAAGCCGGTGATCAACTGTATCAGACTGCCCTGCAACTTGTCGAAGACGTCGGACAATTCGATGGAGTAGTCGAGGATGGTGATGCTCTGGTACCGACTCATGATCCGCAGCACGCTCTCGTAGATCTGCTGTAGATCGACGTTGATGGAGGAGATCTGCTGCACGACCATCGGAACCAACATGTAACCGGCCAGAATGAGGGCCAGCAAGAGCAGTACGTAGGTGACACCGGTAGCGGCGTTGCGCGACAGCCTTAGGCGCGAAAGCCGGTCCACCACGGGGTTGAGCAGATAGGCCAGAAGACAGGCAAGGATGACAGGTGGAAGCAAGGCGCGCACCCTATAGAGGACTGCGAGCCCGGCCAAGACGAGGCCAAACGCGACAAAGCGTTTGGTTATATCGCTCCAGGGCTTGGACACAGGTTCCTCCCCCAGGCACTGATGTGGACTACGTTCGTCCCAACCGTCTGTTGATCAGCTTGACGATCTCCACGATGACCAAGGGCATCACGCCCAGACCAATCACGACGGCCCAATCCTGCAAACCCAGGGGCATGGTCTTGAAAATGGGTTGAAGGAACGGCAGGTAGATGACCGCCAATTCACTCACCGCAACCACGGCGAAAGCCGCCACCAACCACCGGTTGGTGAAGATACCCAGTTGGAACAATGAAAAACGGTTGCTCCGCACGTTGAAGGCATGGATGTTCTGGGCGAAGATCGTCGTGGAAAAGGCCATCACTCTTGCTCTATCCACACCGCCCCCCACCACGTAGTACTCAATGGCGAAGGCCGCCAGAGTAAGCGAGCCGATGATGATCCCCTGGAAGCCCATCATGGTGGCCATTCTCCTGGTGATCACGCCCTCACCAGGTGGTCTGGGCGGCCTCTCCATCCCTCCCGGTTCGGCCGGTTCTACTCCGAGAGCAAGAGCCGGTAGGCTATCCGTGGCCAGGTTTACCCACAGAATCTGTATAGGCAGCAAGGGGAGGGGCATACCGAGGAGCGAGGCCAGGAACATCGCCAGCAATTCGCCTATGTTGCACGAAAGGAGGAAGTGCACGAAGCGGCGGATATTGTCGAAGATGGCTCGCCCCTCCTCCACAGCCGCCACAATGGAAGCGAAGTTGTCATCCGTAAGGATCATGTCCGCCGCTTCCTTGCTGACATCAGTGCCTGTGATGCCCATGGCGATACCGATGTCTGCCTCTTTCAAAGCTGGCGCGTCATTCACGCCATCGCCAGTCATAGCTACGATGTGCCCTTGCTTCCCCCACGCCCGCACGATGCGCAGCTTGTGCTCTGGGGAGACGCGGGCATACACCCTCACCTTCTTGACGACTTCGCTGAGACGCTGATCATCGATCTCGTCCAGCTCCGCCCCTGTGAAGGCGATATCGCCGTCACGGTACAGGTCCAGTTCCTTGGCGATGGCCACAGCCGTAGCCTTGTGATCGCCGGTGATCATCACCACTTCCAAGCCAGCCCGCCTTGCCGTGGCGATAGCTTCCCTTGCCTCGGGCCTGGGGGGATCTTTCATGGCCAACAGACCCGCGAAGACCAGACCCTGCTCCACCTCCTCGACAGTAGGCTCCGCCAGCTTTTCCTCGACAGTCCTGTACGCCACCGCCAGGACACGCATCGCATCGTCGGCGAAGTGGTCATTCAAGACGAGCAGCCGCTGCCGGTCGTCGGGCGTGACGCTCCTCGCACTTCCATCCGTCCGAACGTGGCTGCAGAGGCCAAGCACCACGTCCGGTGCTCCCTTGACGTAGGCCGTCACCGTCCCGTCGGGTTCACGCCAGATGGTGGTCATGCGCTTTCGATTGGAGTCAAAGGGAAGCTCCTGGAGCATCTGGTACTCTGCTTCTAGCTCACTGCGCCAGATACCAGCTTTGGCAGCCACGGTGAGAAGGGCGGCCTCCGTCGGGTCGCCCACCACGTTCCACCTGGAACCTGTTTGATCCTTTCGCTTCAGACTGGCGTTGTTGCAGAGGACACCGATCCTCAGGGCGAGGCGCAGGTCGTGATCGTCGGGATCCACCGAAACACCTTCGAATCCGAAACCTCCTTGCGGCGCATATCCATCGCCGCTCACGTCTACCACTCTGTCCAGGAGTCCAATCTTGCGCACCGTCATCTCACTCTGCGTGAGGGTGCCCGTCTTGTCTGTACAGATCACAGTCGCGGAACCAAGAGTCTCCACCGAGGGCAACTTCCTGATCAGTGCGTTCCGCTGTACCATGCGCCTGACACCAAGAGCAAGGGCAATGGTGACCACAGCAGGGAGCCCCTCAGGGATAGCGGCCACCGCCAAGCTGACGGCGGTGAGGAACATCTCTAAGATCGGGACACCCCGCCATAGACCCAGACCAAAGACGACGGCGACTATGGCCAGACAACCGTACACCAACAACCTTCCCACGTTGTCGAGCCGCCTCTGGAGTGGTGTCTCCTCCCTTCCCACGGTCTGCACCAGATGCGCGATCTTGCCGAGTTCCGTGGCCATGCCCGTGTCCGTCACCACGGCCCTGCCCTTCCCGTAGGTGACCACCGTGCTTGAGTACACCATGTTCCGGCGATCCCCAAGGGGGGCACTCTGGGATAGGCAAACATCCGCCTTCTTTTTCACGGGGACCGATTCTCCCGTCAACGACGCCTCATCCACCTGGAGAAGATGAGTCTCGAGGAGTCTGGCGTCGGCGGGCACTAGGTCACCCATCTCGAGGGCTATGACGTCACCTGGAACCAGTTCCTCGGCGGCGATGTTGCGGAGCTCGCCGTCACGAATCACCCTGGCTAGCGGTGCCGCCATCTTCTTCAGAGCCTCGAGTGCGCGCTCGGCCCGATACTCTTGAACGAAGCCCATCACGGCATTGAGAACGACGATCACGAGAATAGCTATCGCGTCCATCCACTCTTGAAGGATGCCCGAGACGAAGGCCGCAGCGATCAGCACGAGCACCATGAACTGGGTGAACTGGCCCACGAACTGGCGCCAGGCAGGCACACGACCGACCTCAAGCAAGCGGTTGGGACCGAATTCCTCCAACCTCTTCACGGCCACGTCGTCGCTGAGGCCGCGCGCTGCATCGCTCTGCCAGCGCTCTACAACAGCATCTCCTGCCAGAGCGTATTCCCTGAACTCGCTCACGAAACCCTCCGAAGACAGCAAAAGACGCCATCCTCCACCGATTGTGTACCAATGGCGTCTTGCACTCCCTAGCACCCTCCAAGACAGGCGCAGACCGACACGCCACGTCCGCTGCTATCTGCGCCTTCGATGATCGGGCCCGTCACGTCTCTCAGATTGCGGTCTCCTTCTCCCAGTAGGCTTTCGGTCCATGGCCTTGGCTTGTTCTGGGGTCCAGCCCTCTAGGACTGCCCTTCTAGAGAGCCTGATCTTGTCTGCCGCGTCGATATCCACGACCATGACCATGATCTCGTCGCCCACCTGAACTACGTCCTCGACGCTGGGCACATGATAGTCGGCCAACTGTGAGACGTGGACCAGTCCATCCCTTCCGGGCAGTATCTCGACGAAAGCGCCGAAGTCCGTCAAGCGCCTCACAGTGCCCGTGTAGATCTTTCCAATCTCCGGGTCCTCAGTGAGCGCCTTGATCATCTCCACAGCCTTCCTGCTTCCTTCAGCGTCCGTGGAAGCCACCAGGACCGTGCCATCGTCCTCCACATCGATCTTGACGCCCGTCTCGTCGATGATCTTGCGGATGGTCTTGCCCCCTGGCCCGATCACCAGACCTATCTTCTCAGTATCGATCTTGATAAGGGTGATGCGCGGAGCATAGGGGGACAAGTCTTCCCTCGCCTCGCTGATCGTCTCATCCATCCTGTCCAGAGCGTAGAGGCGAGCTTCTCTCGCCTGGCTCAAGGCCTCCCTCAGCAAACCGGCCTCGATCTTGGGTATCTTGATATCCATCTGGAGGGCAGTCACCCCCTGCCGCGTGCCCGCCACCTTGAAGTCCATGTCCCCTATGGCATCTTCCTTGCCCATGATGTCGGTGAGGATGACCTGTCGATCTCCTTCCGTGATCAGGCCCATGGCCATACCTGCAACCGGGGCCTTCAGAGGAACACCCGCGTCCATCAGCGCCAGCGAGCTGGCACAGATGCTGGCCATGGACGTCGATCCATTGGACGACATGACCTCCGATACGAGACGGATGGTGTAGGGGAACTCCTCCGCGGAGGGGATTACAGACGAGAGCGCCGTTTCCGCCAACACACCGTGCCCAATCTCCCGACGCTTGGGAGCCCGCAAGAACCGGGTCTCGCCGGTGCTGTAGGGCGGGAAGTTGTAGTGATGCATGAACCGCTTCGATTCCTGAGTCCCCAAGCCATCGAGGATCTGCTCGTCACTCGCTGTGCCCAGAGTGGCGATCGCCATCACCTGGGTCTCCCCACGACTAAACAGGCCAGACCCGTGCGCTCTGGGCAGCAACCCCACCTCGCAACTGATGGGACGCACTGTCCTCGTGTCTCTCCCATCCAGGCGACGACTCTCACTCAGCACGCCGTGACGGATGTCCTCTCTCACCACCTCGTCGAATACAGCCTCCAGTTGTTCGACAGGATACTGTTCTCCCAGCTTGTCCAGCAGTTCTGCGTGAAGGCCGTCGAGAGCGTGCCTCAGCTCCGCCTTGCTCCCCACGCCGCCCATCGCTGCCCAGACTCTGCCGTCACCCCAGGCATGGACGGCATCCACTACTTCCTCTTCGTTCTGCACGTAGATGAACTCACCAGGGGGTTTGCCTATCTCCTCGGCCATCCGCTTCTGGACCTCGATGACCTCCTGCATGGCCTTATGGCCCGCCGTGATGGCTTCCACGATGCTGTCCTCGGTTGCCTCGTGAGCACCAGCCTCGACCATCACGACGCCTTCCGTCGTCCCTGCCAAGCGCAGGTCCAGCGTTGAGTTCTCCATCTCTGACCCGGTGGGGTTGAAGACGAAACGACCGTCTATCCGCCCTACGCGTACGGCTCCGATGGGGCCATGGAAAGGGATATCAGAGATGGAAAGCGCCGCCGACGCACCTATCACGGAGAGGATGTCCAGGTAGTTCTCCTGATCGGCGGAGAGGGCCGTAATGATGACTTGCACATCATTGCGGAGCCTGCGGTCGAACAGAGGGCGAAGAGACCTGTCGGTCAGCCGGCAGAGGAGAATGGCTTGCTCGGTCGGCCGACCCTCGCGCTTGAAAAACCCGCCGGGTATCCTACCAGCGGCATAGAGGCGTTCTTCGTAGTCCACCGTCAACGGCAGGAAATCGGTGCCCTCACGTGCCACGGACGACGCCGTGGCCGTGACCAGCACCATGGTGTCGCCGCTCCTCACCGTGACGGCACCGCCGGCCTGGCCAGCGAGCTTGCCGGCCTCTATCCTGATGGAGTGCTCTCCAATAGTTGCTTCGTAGAATCTTGACATGTTTTGACCTCCAAGCCGAACCGACCCTGGAGGTCAAGGACTGGAGACTGTGCCTCACTCACTCCCGAGTGCGACCTCACTCTTGCCAGGATGCCAACACCAAAGTGAGGTACACTCTCCAATACCTGACCCCCCGAACCCGATCCGATCTTTGTTATTAGTACTGACTTGACCCAAATCCATCCTTCGACACCAAGGACAGCGCCGCCGGCCGGATGGGTCGAGGAAGTATCACCTCCCTTGCATGCTAGTTGTGTTATCTACGCAAACCGAGGCTAGCCACGATCTCTCTATATCGTGCCGGATAGTTCCGGCTCAGGTAGTTCAGATGACGCCTGCGCTGACCCACCAGCTTGATCAAGCCCAAGCGCGAGTGCTCATCGTGCTTGTGAGCCTTAAGGTGGTCGACCAACTGGTCGATTCTCGTCGACAAGAGCGCTATCTGCACCTCTGGCGAGCCGGTGTCCTTGTCGTGGATATGATACTCCTCTATGATGGCGTCCTTCCTACTTCTGCTCAGCGCCAACTATTCCCTCCTCGCGCTACGTGATCGTAACCTTGCGCACTTCACTCATCTTGATGTCACATTGATTATAGCATATCTTCCGGTCCATAGCAAACGCTTGACATCGCTGACGCTTTGGCCTATACTATGGTCTATCCGCGGCTTTGGAAGACTCAGTTGCGAAGGAGGAGATAACGAAAGGGGGTGATTCTACACAACTCTAGGTGCCATAGCGGTAGGAATCCGTAAGAGACAGCCAATACGCAAGGGAGGAAAAGATGATGTCCGGAACATCGAAATGGGCCAGGCTTCTTGCTGGGATCCTGGTGGCGCTCATGGCGGTGTCAATGGTGACGTCGTGCGCAGCCCCGGCGGCAGAAGTGCCAACGGCGGAGCCACTGATCATCGGCACCACCGACAGCGTCACGGACCTCGATCCAGCCGAGACGTATGACTTCCATACCTGGGAGATCTTCCACAACACGGCAGACACGCTGCTGACCTACATCGCTGGCACGACCAACCTCCAACCGGGACTGGCCGAGGCCATGCCCGAGGTGAGCGCCGATGGTCTGGAGTACACGTTCAAGCTGCGTGAAGGGTTGGTCTTCCCTGATGGCACGCCGTGCAATGCCGAGGCCGTGAAGTGGTCCATCGATCGCGTGTTCACCATCCAAGGGGATCCCAACTGGCTGGTGACCTCCTTCGTGGATCACGTGGAAGTGGTGGATGATCTGACGGTCAAGTTCGTCCTCCAGGCCCCTGTCGGCTACTTCCCTCTCCTGGTAGCCACCACACCCTACACCCCTGTGAGCCCTGAGTGCTATCCCGAGGCGGAGATCGATTCAGATAGCACCTGCGGCGGCATAGGCCCCTACAAGATCACGAGCTGGGAGAGGGACATCGAGATCGACTTGGAGCAGTACGAGGGCTACTACGGGACTGCTCCGGCTTGGCCGAACATCATAGTCAAGTACTTCGAGGACTCGACCACCATGAGGTTGGCCCTGGAGAACGGCGAGATAGACGTTGCCTGGAAGACGTTGTCCCCCACGGACTATCCGGAACTAGAGGGCAAAGCTGACTTGAGTGTCATCGAGGGTCCCGGAGCCTATATCCGCTACCTCTGCTTCAACGTCACCAGCCCACCGGTGGACGACCCGCTGGTGCGTCAGGCTATTGCTGCCGCCTTTGACCGTGCGACCATCACCGACAGGGTATTCGTGGGCACGCATGCGCCGCTCTACAGTATGGTGCCCAACGGCATGTGGTCCCACATAGACGCCTTCAAGGAAGTCTATGGCGAGCGCAACCTGGACATGGCCAAGGATCTCCTGGGGCAAGCCGGGTACAGTGAGGACAGCCCGCTGGTTCTCGACCTGTGGTATCCTCCTGAGCACTACGGGCCCACCGAGTCGGACGTGGCTGCGGTGATCAAGGAATCGCTGGAAGAGACGGGCATGATCCAGGTCACCTTGCAGTACGCGGACTGGGCGACCTACACCGACTACATGACAGAGGGAACCATGCCCTTCTTCACGCTGGGCTGGTACCCTGACTATCTGGACCCGGACAACTACACCTGGTCCTGGGGTCACTCCGAAGCGTCCGACGATATGGGAATCTTCTACAGCAGTGCAACAATGGACGCCATCCTAGAGGAGGCCCAGATCACCACGCCATTGCAGGGCGACGAGCGCAAGGCGATGTACGAGGAGGCCCAGATGCTGTGGACCGAGGACGTGCCCACCATCCCCTTCACCCAAGGGCAACTCCTCGTAGTCACCCAAGCCAATGTTACCGGAGTCGAGCTGGATCCTACCATGTTCCTCCACTACTTCCTGCTAGCCAAGTAGGGACACAGGTAGGATAGCGGCCGAGAGGATAACCCGGAGGGGTTTTGACGGGTCGCGATCTGTTCAAGACCCCTCCCTTATTTTGTTTGCGGGGGCGCAGTAGGGAGCACAACCGCAGCTCAATATCGTCAGCCTGAGCGAAGCGCGCTGTCTGTCCTGAGATTGTCGAAGGGTCTCGCTTCAAGTCCACAAACCGAGCATCGCCCCTTCAGCATCGATCACGGGCAGCGTCGCTGGCCTGCTCTGAACACCACAACACAGTAAGTGTATTCTTCGAGGGAGTCGGATTTGTCCCTTCGTGGCTACATCATCACCAGAGCCCTTCTAGCCATCCCTATGATCCTCATTCTAGTGACCGTGGTCTTCATCATCATGAGGGTCATGCCCGGCGACCCGGTGCGAGTGATGCTCCGCCCTGGAGCGCCCCAGGAATATGTAGATGAGATCAGGCATAGTCTGGGCCTGGACAAGCCTCTGTTCATCAACCTCAGAGGTAGCAGCGCAGTAGTAACCCAGTCTGGGGTCACGTTGCGCGATGGACCTAGTGCTGAGGAGCCCGAGATCCCGCTCGATTCGCCCCTGGCCGAGGGCGATGTGCTGCAATTGACAGATAGGAGAACCACCGAAGAAGGAGAGTGGCTCAGGCTGTACACGGCGGACGGAGCAGATGGTTGGGCTCCCATAGAGTGGTTCTCCATCCGCATCAACCCCCTCGACAGCCAGTACATCGACTATGTTTCCGCTCTGGCTCGCCTCGACTTCGGTGAATCGATCACGCCGGTGACCGGCCGACCGGTGATTACTGACCTGAAGGCCAAGTTCCCCAAGACCCTCGAACTGAGTATCGCAGGCATGACCATTGCCATTATTATCGGGGTCGCTGGCGGCGCGTTCTCAGCCCACAAGCGCGGTAGCCCAGCCGATTATGGAATCAGGCTGTACGGGATCATCATCTATGCCATCCCGGTCTTCTGGCTGGGGTTGATGCTACAACTGTTCTTCGGCATCTATCTTGGCTGGCTGCCGGTGCAGGGCATGATAGGCACTGGCCTCACGCCGGAGCCCATAACGGGGATGTTGATTGTGGACAGTATCCTCAGGGTCCAGCCGGCCAGTCTGCTCAGTGCCCTCAAGCACCTCACGCTGCCGTCGATCACCCTGGGACTGTACATCTCCGGCGTCTTCATCCGCCTGACCAGGGCGAACATGCTACAGATGCTGCGCCAGGACTTCGTCACCGCGGCCAGGGCGCGAGGGATCAAGGAAAGAGTGGTGGTTTACCAATACGCCCTGAAGAACGCCTTCATCCCTATCCTGACCATGATGGGGCTCCAGTTCGCTGTCCTGCTGTCTGGTGCAGTCTTGACAGAGACCACCTTCAACTGGGAAGGGATGGGACGTTTTCTCGTCCGCCGCATAGAGCTGCGCGACTACCCATCCATCCAGAGCACCATCGTCTTCTTTGCCTTGTTGGTGACCGCGGTCAGCTTGATCGTGGACATAGTATATGCCAGGCTCGACCCTCGTATTCGGTACTAGTAGCAGATGATGGCGAGTACATGAGCACGCTATGATAGATAGACCAAGGACTATCATCCCCGGCTTGGGTAGCTTCGCGAGCTGGTTCGCCAGAGGCGCCAGATGGTATGGTGCTGAATGGTATATCACCTCGGCGGGGGCAGTTATCCTGTTCATCATCATCGCCGTTACCATCCTGGCTCCCTACATCGCTCCCTACGACCCCACGGACTTCGTGGGAGACCCCTTCATCGCCCCCAACTCCCAGTTCCTGATGGGCACGGACAAACTTGGGCGCGACATCTTCAGCCGGGTGGTGTATGGCGCCCAGACCATCATGATGGTAGCCATCTTCTCCGCCGTACTCTCGTCGATAGTGGGGGTGCCGGTCGGGCTACTGTCCGGATTCACTGGCGGCAAGCTGGATCGTGCTCTCTCTCTGGTCATGGACAGCATCTACTCCTTCCCTGGCCTGATCCTGGCCATCGCCATGGCCGCCATGCTGGGACCGGGCATAGTCAACATCTCCATCGCTATCGCCGTTATCTATATCCCCACCTACTTCAGGATGGTCAGAGGCCAGGTACTCTCGGTGAAAGAGGAACTGTACGTCGAGGCAGCGGAGAGCCTGGGAGCCTCCGCAATCACGATTCTGCGCAGCTACGTCTTTCCCAATGTCATCCCCTCGGTGGTGGTAGTATTCTCTCTCAATATCTCCGATGCGATACTGACCGAGGCCGGGCTGAGCTTCATCGGCCTGGGCGTCCCGCCTCCCACGCCAGATTGGGGCTTCGACCTGAATGCGGGCCGACCCTACTTGCCTGGAGGCCGGTGGTGGCTCATCACTTTCCCGGGGATCATGATCGCCATCGTCGCCCTCGGGTTCAGTCTGCTGGGTGAAGGATTGAACGAGATTCTGAACCCCCGCCTGAGGGAAGCGTGAGTCAAGGTAGCGAATAGCATATGTCAGATGTTCTGGTCAGCATAAGGGACCTTGACGTCCACTACTACACCCGCGTGGGCGTGGTCAAAGCTCTGGACAAGGTTTCGCTCGATATCGACAGGGGTCAATTGCTGGGGCTGGTTGGAGAGTCAGGGTGCGGCAAGTCCACGCTAGGTTTCAGCCTCCTACGGCTCATCCCCTCGCCGGGCCGAATAGTGGGCGGCAGTATCATGTTCGACGGCGAGGAGCTGCTTGACAAAGATGATGAGTCGATGAGGCACATACGCGGCAAGAGGATCTCGATGGTCTTCCAGGATCCGATGACCTCCCTCAACCCCCTTCAGAAGATCGGCGACCATCTGGCGGAGACCATCACCACCCACGAGGCCGTCAGCAAGGAAGAGGCCTGGAAACGAGCTGAGGAATTGGTGGACCGGCTCGGCATATCCCCCAGCCGGCTCACTGACTATCCGCACCAGTTCAGCGGCGGCATGAGGCAGCGCATCATGATTTCCCTGGCTCTCGCCCTGGGTTCAGATCTCATCGTCGCTGACGAGCCCACTACTTCACTGGATGTGATTGTGGAGGCCCAGATACTGGACTTGCTCAAAGAGTTGAAGTCAGCGTATGACTTGACCCTCCTGTTGATAACCCACAACATGGGCATCGTCGCCGAATTGGTGGATCGTGTTGCCGTGATGTACGCGGCCAAGATCGTCGAGATAGCCGATGCTCTTGATCTTTTTGCCGAACCACTGCATCCCTACACCCAGGGCCTGCTCAAGTCTATCCCCAACATCAAGCTCCTCGATCAGGAGTTCGAGATCATGAAAGGTTCGCCACCGGACCTGATCGATCCACCATCAGGCTGTAGGTTCCATCCCCGCTGTCCGCGCGCGATGGGCATCTGCTCCGATGTGGAGCCCGAAATGAAGCGGGTGAAAGCAAAGACCATGGTGGCCTGCCACCTGTACTAGAAAACCTGCGTACAGTGAAGAAACCCATGAGCGAAAACATCGTCGAAGTGCACAGCCTCAAGAAATGGTATCCCGTGCAACAGGGGTTCGTAGAGAACCTTCTGACGCGGAAGAAAGACTACGTGCGCGCCGTGGACGGCATTGACTTCGAGGTCAGGAGAGGAGAGGTATTCGGACTGGCTGGCGAAAGCGGCAGCGGGAAGACGACTACCGGCAGGCTGATCCTGGGCTTGGACAAGCCCTCCGAGGGCCACATCCTGTTTAACGGAGTGGATATCGCATCACTCAAGTCCAGAGAGATGCGCAAGCAACGTCGGCACATGCAAATGATCTTCCAGGATCCTACCGCTTCTCTGAACCCACGGATGACCACAGGCGAAGGAATCGGACACTCCTTGGAGATCCACGGAATAGCCAAGGGAGATGCCAAAAAGGAGCTGGTGGCGAGCATCATGGAACGGGTGGGGCTCACTCCCGCTTCGGTTCTTTATGACAAGTACCCCCATCAGCTCAGTGGTGGCCAGAGGCAAAGGGCCGTTATCGCCAGAGCTCTCATCATGTCTCCCGACCTGATCATCGCCGACGAACCCATAGCCATGGCCGACGTGTCGGTCAGGGTACTGCTCCTGGATCTGATGATGAGATTGAAGGAGGACTTCAATCTCACCTACGTCTTTGTCACCCATGACTTGGCCACGGCCAAGTATATCTGTAACAGGATCGCCATCATGTATCTGGGGAAGATAGTAGAGCTCGGTACACTGGAGCAGGTCTACACGAACCCAACCCATCCCTACACGCAAGCCCTGCTCGCCGCCGTGCCGGTGCCGGACCCGAGAGCACGACGCACCTATCCCATCCCCAAGGGCGAGATACCCGATCCTGTGGCCCCCCCGCCCGGCTGCCGTTTCCATCCCCGCTGCATTCGGGCCAAGGATGTGTGTAGCGTGGAGGAACCAGAACTGGTGGAGGTGGAGAAGGGACACCTGGTGGCCTGTCATCAGTAACACGAGCTCTGCGAAACCGCAACTCGACCACACCAGGAAGCCACCTTCGCTGCACACGAGGTAGCTTCGTCGTCAGCTCTGCCCGTTGCTCAGCCCCCGATGCTTATCACAGCGCTCCCAGATCTGCCCCACACCGCCGGCTCATACATGAGGGTCACCTCAGCCGGCATTACTCTGAAAACCCCGGGTGTAGTGGCGCGGATGAGATAGCTGTACTCGTGAACGCCGGCGGGCAGCCAGCTTGTGAAGAACACCGCCTCCTGCTCTCCCATACTGGCAGACGCCGTTCCATACTCACGTGGACCGTCTTCCAGCGTGCTCAACTGTAGACTCGAATCTATAGCCTGCGCCCCGGCAGGCAGCGGATCCACTACGACGACGTACCACCCGTCAGCCGACAGCTCGATCCTCAGGCGCACCCGGACCAGGTCTCCCACCTGGCACTGTGCCACCGGTTCGCCACTGTCCACAAGCTCGTATCGACGCTCGACAACTGGACCGTCGAGCGAACGCACCGCGCCCAGGGTGCCCCCGTATAGAGGGTACTGCAAAGCAGTCGATAGGTAGATGACCCCCGATCCTTGGTTCACGAATCTGAGTTCATTGTCACCGGGATCCAAGTCAGTGATGGTCAGCTTCTGATGCCCTCCGCGGCTCTGCACGGTCATCACGTCCAAGCTGATCTCCTCTTCATTCAGAAACACACTGTAGTTGAGCTCTTCCGCCGGGGCACCTGTCGTGCGCAGGTACTCGCAGAGAGCTAGCACAATCTCCGAGGTCTCATAAGAGGACCTCCAGTGTTTACCTTCCCGGGTCCACATCAGCCAGCGTACCACCTTTGTCACTAGAGGGTGCTCCGGATTTACCGCCAGCAGAGCCCGCAGCACTAGCGCCGTAGTATACCCATCGCTCGACATCGCTACCAGGCTGTGGCTTTCCTCTGTCCAGTGCGCAGTATGAGCGCTCTCCACGACGCTTTCCACAAGGTCGTCCACGATCCCCACGGCTGACTCCCGATCTCCAAGGGCCTCCAGGGCCAGGGCCAGATGTGCCTGTGCGTGCAGATCCATGTTACGTCGCCTCTCCGCCAGCGACCGTGCCAGGGACAGATCACCCTCACCAAGCTCCGCCAGCGCGTGCGAGACGCAAGCCTTCTCTTCCAGGTCCCGTGTCTCCATCAGTGACTGCTGCAAGAAGTCGACCCCGCCGCGCAGCACTCGCTCGTTGACCTCATAGCCTGCCCCTTGCGCCTGGCTCAGCCCACAGACCACGTAGGCTGTCTGCCACACCTGCGAATCATCCGACTCAACCCAGCCCCAACCACCGTCGCGATTCTGAAAACGGTACAACCGCTGCAGCGAAGTCTCCACCAACTCTGGCAACCCCGTGGCCGGTTCCACGTCGTCCGCGCCCAACTCAGTCACGACCTGATCGAGTGTGACTGCAGCCAGGAAGCGACTCACCGTCTGCTCCACACCGCCGTAGGGGTAGTCGCTCAGGTACTCCACGCTGTCCGCCATAGCGATCGACAAGGAGGGGGCAAGGTCTATCTCGAGGACTGAGGACTGCGCCTCTGGAGGTACAGTGACGGTAAAAGACACTTCGTCTTCCACAACGTAGGAGTCCTGCACTACCGTGCGCTCACCAAAGGGTAGGACGGGTAGGTCGACCTGAGCAACGTCCGTGTACTCCTCGGCGTTGGCGATCATGGTCAGCGTCGCGGCACCTACCTGGCCAGCCGCGACCTCCCACTCGACGACTGCACGACCGCCCTGGGCGATGAAGATGCTACGGGAGGGCTCAGCAACAAGAAGGCTCCCGGTGGACAACAGACTCACCTGGACCTCTAGCCCCTCCTCTGCGCGGTTTTCGATGGAGGCGCCGACCACCGCCTCGTCGCCTACGGACAGAAAACCAGGTACGCTGGGGTGTATCACAAGCTCCTTCATGGTGACGACGTCCACGTCAGCGGCACCGACGCTACTGTCTACTGTGATGCCTCGGACGAAAGCGCGCCACATCGTCAGACTGCTAGGCATCTGGAAAGCGACTCGAGCCACACCGTTCTCGTCGGTCACGATGGCCGGGTTCCAGTAGGCCACCTCGGGGAACACCAGCCGTGGCTCCTGTTCCTCCATACCCCCGCCGCCTCCATAGTCCTCCACGACGTGTTCCCTGCCCACGTGGATGGCGAGCGATTGCGATGTGCGCACCGACAACCGCCGACGCCCTCGAAAGGTACCCACAACGTCGCCCGAGGCATCCTGGGCCTGAGAGAGAGTCGAGGCATCCAGGACGGCCAGCGAGACCTCCGCACTGACCGGTTGATTCAGGTAGTCCCTGGCTCTGATCGTGCAGCTCGCCATCTGCCCTGGCTGATAGTGGGTCTCGTCGGGGATCACAGTGATCCGCAGGAGACTCTCAGGGGCTTCCACCACAAGCTGAGCATAGCCCACCTTGAAGCCGGGCGTGGCGTCTACAGCTCCGCTCCGAGGCACGAGGATCACCGAGACGAAGACGTTGGGAGAGTACTCGCTTTCCACGGGTATCTCCAGGATCGCACCATTGGACGTGAGTTCGGCGACCCGGTAGCTCAAAATCCGGCCGCGCTCGATGGTGACCAGCCCCACCGCCTCTGCATAGGGCGACTGGACGAGGACCCGCGCCACGTCCCCAGCTTGATAGCTCTCCTTGTCGGTGATCAGGTTGATACGATCGTGCTCCGGCAGCCGCCACGCCGATACTCTGTCGGGATCGCCGGCCCACACTTCCACCTCTGCCGTTATGCGGTTCCCTGCTCCGTCCCTGCCCCAGGCCTCCACCTGGTACAGGCCTCCTCGCTCCGGGATGAAGGAGATCTTCCCTTTTCCCTCGCTGTCGGTGACGAGACTGGAGCTCTCCACGTCTGTGGCGATCTCCCGCCATTCGTGGTACATGCGTCCTTCTGCACTCCTGGGAACCTCCTGCCATTCGGACAGCCGGACCACGTAGGAGAGCGCCAGATCCCCAAGACCCTGACCCACGGTGTCCACACCGCGGACGTTTACGACTGCCCGCTGGCCACTCTGCACCACGAATCGCTCCGGCTGTAACTGGATGTAGAACTCCCCTCGATGCACTGGGATCCTGTTCACGCCCGACGTCTGTTGGCCGCTGGCGCCGGTCACCGTGGCTTCGATAGTGAAAAGCTGGCTCTGGATTCCACGAGTGGTCCCCGCGCGCAGGGTAAGCTCCAACTCCCCCTCCTCGTCGGTCACACCCGTTCCGATGGTTATCTCTCGACCGTATTCCCAAGAGGACCAACTCTCGCTTCCAACGGAGTCGGCACTTTCGTCCACCCAGGGACCAGCATACTCGGTGCTGTACACTGTATACTCTACCGTCGCCCCAGCGACCGGAGCCCCGAAGCCGTACTCAGCCACGACGGTGGCCGAGATCACCTCGCCATTCCCGAATTCCGATGGATCGGCCACGACACTCACGGCGAACTGCTCTTCCTCGGGCTCCTCGATTCGGAAGACGATCTGATGATGCTCAGTATCGACTTCCGCTTCCAGGAAATACTCGCCGGGGCCTATCTCCGGGTTGAGCGCGAAGCTTCCGTGCACAGTGCCAAAGGGACTGGTCTCCAGGGGACCCTCGTAGATGAGATCCCCCTTGTAGTTCGCCGCTGTGACCGACACGCTGGTCCCCGCCTCTGGCACAGAGTAATCTCCATCGTCGTCGAGGCGAAGAAGAACTCGGAAGTTCACTACATCCCCAGGGCGATACACGGGACGATCCGTGTACAACAGGACCGTGTAATCGCTCGGTTGCGAACCCCAACTCCACAACACATCGTCGAAACGCCACGGTTCGACGCCCTCCCGCCAGCCGTCGGAGCATAGAGCGAATCCACCCTCGCTCTCAGCTACCGCATGGAGTTGATCGACGGGGGCCGAGAGGTCGGTGGCAAACACGCCTTGCTCGTCGGTGACCCCGGTCACCACTACCTCTCCCCTGTCATCGTGAAGGCTCACGGGCAGACCCGCCACCGGCTGCCCATCGTCCAGTGATGTGGCCCACACCAACGCCTGCCCCGCAGTGTGCTTGAGAGTGAGAGCGGTGCTCGTGGAGATCAGAATCTGACTGTCGCGAGCCCCCTCCGGAGAACGGGCTGCGAGGTAGTAGATACCCGGCTCCAGCCCCTCGATCTCAAGCTCGCATTCCTCATCCCGATCCAGCACCACTGCCGGATCCAGGGACCAGGAGTACAAAGGAGGCTCCTCCGGGCTGAACTCCCGCCAATCCTCGCTGGAGAAGCCAGTCATGGTGATGTAGGTGGATACGTCGATGGCGTGAACCTCGACGTCCACACGGCTGACGTTGACCAGACTAATCTCCAGAGCGGTGGGGTCACCGGCTGTGAGCAGCACGTCCCTGCCCACTTCGGTGATCGCCAGGTACGGATAACGCTCGGTCGTGGTGAAGGCCCACTCGAAATCCTCCACGGTGCCTATTCCGTAAGCCTCATCTCGCACGCCTCTGCCCATCACCACCCGATACTCTGTCGACGGTTGCAGGACACCGCTGATAACCAGTTGTTCGCCGCTCCAGTCCAACCGTTGACGGGATATCTCTGGCGTGATGGAGAGCCTTCTTTCGACAGACTCATGATCCATGGAACGGCTGAAGGTGATAGAGAGGCGATTCTGCAAGTAGGCAAACCTGGCGTCTTGCGGCGGATCCGTCTCCACAACCACCGGGGGCCCTAGAGTGGTGAACCGAAAAGTGAAGCCCCTCTCCATGCGCCGCAACAGCCAACTGCGCGCGTCACGCCCCACGCTCACCGTCACCTCCTGCTGCATCGGCCAATCCTCGAGAGGTGTGAAGACGAGGGTAGACCCTCTCCAGGCGACCTCACCAGCGACGGCAGGGTCTATGGTCACGTTCTCCTCGGTCGCGGAGGTGTTCATGGGAGTGAGAAAGGTGATGCTCACTGACTTCCGAAGGTCCACGTCCGTGGCCTCCCAGTCCGGGGAGTAGTCGATCACCATCGGCGCGCGCAGAGGACGGAGCACGTTCTGGAGTTCCTGGGGTACGACGGCGCGCAACGACTGCCGCACGACGGTGTCTATCTCGGTCAGGTTGAGGAAGATGAGAAGGAAGGAGATCAACAACGCCGACGCCAGAACCGTAGGGACGAGCTTACGCCTCAAGTCGGCTGCCTCTCAATGAAGTTGACCTGCGCCTCTTTGCCCCATCTGGTCGTGATCTGGACCGGCTCGCACCGTAGTTGGGTAAGGTGTACGGCGAACCCCAACTCCTGCGTCAGGCCGGCGAACTCGCAGCATCCGTCGGAATCGGCCTCCAGGGGATCGGGCCTCCAGGAGTAGGCCGAGATCTCCACTCGGGCACCCGCGACGCCCCGCCCACTGGCGTCGATAACGCAGACCCTGATGCGCATCGCCGTCTCGTCAGCCTCTGCATATCCCAGGAACTCGCCGACGAACCTTCCCCCCGCCTGAGGAGTAACAACGCTCACCGTTGTGGAGATGGGCTGCTCCGGAACAGCGGAGGCCACAGCCGAAGGGGTAGCCTCCATGATGGCCTGGACACACAGTTCCCGGGCTTCGTCACGCTTGAGCACCGTTTCCTGGGACTGTTTCACCTGCACGGCCAGACCGTACTGACTCTCTGCCATACACCAGGCTCCCTCGGCATAGTAGACGTTCCCCAGGTTGACGAGCGCGTCGTGCAGCCGCTGCCCCACGTCGAGGAAGTTTGGATTGAGCTCGTGCAACTGCCCGAAGGTCGCGGCAGCTTTCTCCCAGTCCACCCCCCACTGAGAGAGGCCCGTCATGTAGAGAGAGAGCCACTGCTGGAGCTCTGCCACGTCAGGATCGCCAGGACTCAACTCCAGCGCCCTGTCGAGCAGGGCCAGCGCCTCCTCCAACTCGCCCAATTCGAGGAGGTTCAGGCTCTGTTCGCGATAGGCGTGGAAGAGCATCTCCTCTACTTCCGCGGCGCGATACGTGGCATCCACACGTCGCACCTCCTCGATACTCACGATGGCCTCGGCCCACCGGCCTTCTGCATAGAGCGCCGAAGCCTCGCCGTATAGAGAGAGCAATACCTCGCCAGACACGACCGCGGACGAGGCATCTTCGTCGCCCACCATCGCCCTCAGCAACTCGTACTGCTCCAGCGCCTCCTGATTCCCCGGTGCGAGCCTCACTGCCTCCTCGAACTCGGCGAGGGCGAGCAGATAGTTGACCTCCTCCAGGTGCACCACGCCCCGCTCGTAGTAATCTTGCCCCAGCTCTCCCGCTCTCTGGCGACGAACGTCCAGGCCTGACTCCGCGGCCATCAGCCCCAGGGCCACGATGACCGCAAACAGAGCAGAGGCCACAAGACACAGGGCCACGTACCACAGTCTGCCGGGCGAGCCTGTAGCCGAAGTGCTCCAGGCTGCGCGGGTGGGCACACCCTCCGGAGGGTCTATGCTCTTGACGGCGTAGCCGCACACCGGGCATAGCACCGAATCCCCAGGTACGCGGTTATCACAATACGGGCAGCGCACTGGCCTCTCCCATGGAGCGAGTTCTGCCGCCAGACGCCCAGCATGGATGATGGCCGCCACGCTGGAGACGCGGACCGAAGGGGAAGATGAGCGGCCCCACGAAGAGGGACCGCAGACTGCTGAGCTCTATCATACCAGGTGCGGTTCTCGATTCAGCCACGAGGAAATTGGGAAGGCCATACACAAGACCACGAGCCGTCGCCGTCTTTGCGGCGGGCCCAGGCCCCATTGCCGCTGAAAGATACAACAGAGAATCATACCATCCTTCAAAGCACGGGTCAAATCCCGGGGGCACGGTGCGGAAAACCGAGACCGGGAGCTTGACAAGGCGGGACAGGAGCAGAATCGCTCCACCACGCGCGGTAGGGCAATCTTGGAGTTTGACCTACCGCTACGGACGGCAACTCCATGGGTTGGATGGGTTGGCGTCAGGACGCCCGGCAGTGGCCACCCGCTAGCCACCCTCTTCCAGACTCGTTCTCAGAGTCTTCTTCATCGTCAACGACGTACCCGACGTTGCGACGACGTCGAACCCCAGCCGTTGGTACAACCGTAGTGCAGGGTTTTCTGCTGCCACACTCAGCGAGACGGCGGCATGGTGGTTCGAGGCTGCTTGGAGCAACTGGGTCAGCAAGCTCGCCCCAATGCCCCGGCCCCGATACTCTGGCAAGACAGCCACTGACAGTTCGGGCGTCGTCTCGCCCACGTACCCGAAGCCTTTGTTGTCCCCTCTCAACAGGCGAAGCCATGCCGCACCGATCGCCTCCTTGCCTTCCGCATCCATGGCGATGAAACCTCTATCGTCCGCTTGCCCCCAGTCACGCACGTACCTGGCTAGCTCAGGCCGGTTGACCACGTCCGGTTCGGGGAGCGGTTGGCCCTCAGGGACATAGATGGCATGGTACAGCATCTACCACAGAAACCGTTCATCTCCCCGTGCGAGGGGGCAGATGACGTAGTTCAGTTTAGCGCTCATCAAGCCCCTCGGTCTCCCAACACTGCTTCAGCATCGCACTCCCGACACAGTCGATTAGCCGCGCGCGGTACTAGGCCGCTCTCTGGCTTCTCTCCGGCCCATACACAATCACACTTGTGCCATGGTCCTGCATCAATGTATCCGATGAGTAGGAAAGGAGGCAGGCAGACATCAGCAGATCGCCCGCCGCTCCTGCAGCGTTGAAAGCAACGAAGAAGATGAGGTTGGGCAGAGCGACAGCCGGAGCGATTGTGATCAGCAGCCACCCGAGAAGTGTCAGCAGCACAAAAGGAGCTACTCCCACGATAAGATACTGGTCACGAGGGAAGTAAACCTCTGGCGGTGCGGCCACATAGACGTAAGGCCCCTTGAGGCCGAACTTGGGACGCTGGCCCGCGAACCACCAGTAGAACAGGCCATGCACGAGTTCATGGACTAGCATAACCAGAAGAAACGCCACAACACAGCCCAGAATCAACGGAAACGGCAGCGTGACAGACGTGTTGCCGTCGGGCGTTGTGGTCAGAATACCCCGGAGCAGTGTGCCCTCCAACGCGCTCGGCCGAAAGAAGTCAGTGAACCGCAGGAGCAGCCAGCCAGCCGCGAGGAGCAAGACGATCCCAGAGACGATCGCTCCCGCAACTGCTTTTCTGCTCTTAGAGAGGTCGACAGTAGCCTGGTGCCGATAGTTCGCTGGGAGCGTTGTGGTTGCCCGCATGGATTGACACACCTCGACAAGACCAACGATGAGCGCGAGCAGGCACGGAGAGGCGAAGCAGTTGGCTGCGCGCGGTCGTTGGGCTGTTCATCGCGTTCTACTGAAGTGGTGCAAGAGGAATGCGAAGAATGCCCGCCTCACCTGCGTCGCCTTGGTCCAGTGATAGCGAAAGCCTCCCCAACGGGGTTTTTTTCTCCTCCACCGCAAGGCGACCTCAAATAGAAGAGCTCCCACGCCAACGAGGGACAACAGATCAGCGAAGTTGGCACTGGGTGACTGACAGACCTGCAAGAAATCCGTGGTATACGGCAAAAACAGGTCATCCAGTATGTTCCCCATGGTCCCAGCCGAAATACCTATCAAGGCAACCGACGCCCACCTACTTCCTTGTCCGGACCCTCTGTAGAACTCGTAGACAGGAAACGCCATCACAAAGATGAGCAGGCGCAACAGCAGGAACGGGGCCTGGACCCACTCAGGTAGGACTGGCACAAACCACGAAAAGCCGCGGTAGTTGGGGACGAAGGTGACACGCAGAATGTCACCAAAGATGGGAAGACTGTCTCCTGGCAAGAGTGTAGTTCGCACGACTAGTTTCGAGATCTGGTCAACAGCCACCAGAAGGCAGGTCGATCCTCCCCATCGCAGAAGGTCTCTACGCTCGTGCTTGCGCTCCAACGGGTCCTGTGCCGCTTCCATCTTTGTCGGTACCGGAGCGTCCAAAGCGGTGCCACCGCCGTCAGACGCACTGTGGCTGCTAGGACTTCGATTGCAGCTTGTCAAGCTTCTCCAGATCTGCCAGCCATTCGGTATGATGCTTCGGAATGGCATCCAGAGTCGTGCGGTCGAAAATGAACCTGTACCTGTCGAGGGTTTGCTGATGTGCAGATGGCTCGTCCGCACAGCAGTCTTCAACGACGACCGTCAAGAAGCCGCTCTGCGCCGCTGACACTGTGGTGAAGAGCATACAGGTGGAGGTCACCAGCCCAGCGGTGAACACGAACCGTTTGCCCTTCTGCCGTAGATGGTCCAGAAGCGCCGGATTCTGGAAGCCGTCGAATGCCTGCTTGACGATCACGAGTTCACCAGGTTCTTCCAGAGCGAAGGGCAAGGTCTCTGTTCCTGGTGTCCCTTCGAGACACGGGATCCTCCCCCGCAGTTTGTACTTCAGCATCCAATCGGACATGTCCGGCTTGAAGCTGGCGCGAAGGTGGACAACCTCAATACCTACACTCCGGCACAGCTCCAAGAGCTTGGTGATGTTGTGGGGGAAATGGGGGAAGCTTTTCGCCATCTCCACGGTCCAGAAGTCCTGCTGTACGTCGATGAGCAGCAGGGCAAACTGCGCCCAGCCCTGGTGAGTACCTATCATGGCCTAGTCTCCCGAGTTCTGCATACACCACCGTCCTGGGGCTGGCAGTGCGACCCCAACGGAGGGCGCGACCGATGCCCCGGAAGAGGGCAGCGGGTCGGTCGCGTACGCTCTCGGTGAAGCCCTCTCGCCGCTAATGCGAAGTTCAAACAGTCCCTCCCCTTATCCCGTGTCCGCAGAGCACTTGAGCTTGCCCGCTTCCTCCAATGATCGGTATATCCTCGGATCGGACCGCAAGTCCTCTCCTGTGAACCACGCCGGAGAGGGATACCCCAGCCGTATGGGAACAGGTTGGCCCAACTCGGCGGGGTACACATCGATCACAATGCCGTCATAAGTGGCAGATGAATACGACGTCCAGAGGACGCCGCAATAGATGGGTTCTCCACCTGCACAGACGACAAAGGGTAGCCCTGCGTGGCTCAGAATCGAACGCTCCAGCCGTGCAACTCTTGCCGAGGCCGAGTCTGACAGTTCGATCTCGTGGGTCTCCCAGCAATAGGCGATGATGTCCTCCACTGACAGAAGGGGCGTCTCCTCGAGTTGAAGCTCGGCCAAGTTGGTGTCCGTCATTTGCTCAAGTGAGATATCCTGCTCGACCAGATAGACGTCAAACACTCCAGCGGAGCTCTCCGAAACCGACTGTGTGGGCGTAGCTCGATCCTGCGTTTCGTTGGACGTGGCAGTAGGCTCAGCGGTGCTTTCCAGAACAGGGGTCGTGGACGCAGCGGGCTGGCTACACGCCGCAAGCGCGACAAGAAGGATTATCGCACAGAAAAACCGCCTCATGGCTCCTACCCCCGGGTCACGCCATTTCCACGGTCCAGAAGTCCTGCTGCACGTCGATGAGCAGCAGGGCAAACTGTCCCCAGTCACACTGGGTGTTCGTCATGTACACGTGTCCTCTGGGTCACATTCACGACCGTCCTGTCGTTCCTGGTCGTGCGCCCAACAACATCGAATCTAGCCCGCACGGCGGCCGCAGGGAGTTCTCAGGTACACGTCTGGCGCTCAGCTCCCAAAGGGATCCAGAGGCTCAAGATTCAGAAAGGGGAACTCAATCGTCGTAGACTCTGTACCCCTTCGTGGCCGCCCCGACAGGGGTTGGTACAGCCCGACACAACCGCGAGTTGGGAAATGCTTGTCTGCAAGCTCTGTCCACTTGTAGATTTCCAGGCCGAAGACGCAAGCCCAAGACCCATTGTCCATGCGCATCCATACACACTCGTAGACGCACTTGCCGTTGTAGCACACAACCCTGTCCAGACGATGGGCAATCCTGTTTTTCTTCAGGATCCAGACGAAAAGGTACTGTTGTCCTTTGATCTTCTCGATGGTGAACCCGTCGTCCTCCGCAGTCCCTGAAGGGAACGGTGAATGCACCGCTATCCTGGTGTCTTCAGGAAGGAACTCAGAGTAGAGCGCCGCGTGGAACCCACGAACCCACCGCCAGATCTGACCAACTACGTTGGTCCCTATGAACGCAAGAAACGGAGTCTCACTATCAGGAGTCTTGAACAGGTGGGGGGCGAGTCGGGCACGTTCCGGCTCTGGATGCTTTCCGTGAATGACAGCGACAAGCTGGCCGATGATCTCATCTTGTTCCGACTGAGGGTTGTTGCAGGCTGTGTGCGCGGCAACCTTCAGAGGGAAATCCCTATCACTCATAGCGAACATTGCCCTTGGGGGCACGTGATCTGGACTGTTCTCGCCCGCGCCGATAGGTTCACCACACAAATAACAGAATGGTAGATCCCTTGCTGGTCGAATGCTGGCTTGCGTGTACAGCTCAGGCATTGTGCATTCCCGTAGCGCTTCCCGCAGGCACCAATGTGCTCTCACTCGACGCAACTGACCGCCGCAGCGGCTTGCGCGATGTACTGAGCTTCAACCAGAACCCGGCAATTCCAGAGGGTGGTCGACGAACTGCGCGAGAGTGCCCTCCAGCGCGGCGACCGGCTGGGCCACACATCACCGTGATGCTCAACGCCCTGCCACCTCGGCAGCCGTCGCAAGCAATGCCTTGATCGTGGTCCGGGCTTTCGTCCAACGTTTCGGCGTTGTCTCGGTGAGGGTGTCCAGCGCTTGCTGGATTTCCATAACGCCCTCTTTCCACACACCTTCGAACTCCGTTTGGGCAGCGCAGGCCGACAGCGCATTGTCGACGACTTCGAGCAACGCCAACCCCAAGTCGCTCTTAGAATACGCCACCACGACATCATACAGATACAGGATACTCGTGCAAAGGCTGCGCATGACTTGCACGCTTCTCATGTACTCTGTAGCGTGCTCACCAATCCAATCAAGGCGCCCAATCGCCTTCTTCAGATCAGCTAGGTCCTTATCCCTGATCGCTATGTGTTCCGGCCCGGGTAGTGCCCAGAACAGATGGTGTATCCGTTCCGCACATTCGGCCGTAACTGACGCGTCACCCCAAACGCTACCATACAGTATGGTGGTGATCGCGTCCAACGCTTCCTCTCGCATACCAAGATAGATGTAGTAGGCTTCGATCTGCTCAAGAGCCTCAATGCGCCGCGCGGTGTCCAGAAGCGTAATGGCTTGCACCATCAACTGGGATATCCCACCGCGGAGCACAGCCGCTTCGACCTCGCCAAGAGCGGATTCGCTTTCGAGAGCGGAGACATTCAGACTCTCCCACTCTCTCTTGTACCGCCGCAGTTCCTCAGCTGTGAAGCGCCGCCCCAGACCTTGGTCTGAGGTCACGCGACTGTGGCAATCTAGACAAAGGACTGCTAGATTCTCAATCCTGTTGTTGGACGGATTCTCGTCCATGTGATGTATCTGCACATGTTTGGAACTGTCATGGCAGATGCAGCAGGTGTGACGATTGCGGAACATCAGTTCGTCGGCTACCGTGCCCTGGAGTGGCCGCCTGCGTTTCCTAGGAGTCACTGGATGTTCTCCATGCATGGTCGCCAATTGCCGCATCGGGACCAAGTCATCTGAGTCGGACATGAGCAACACATCGGTGCCTGACTGCCTCTTCGCCCAATTGCCTCGGCCTAGCCACTGAGTTCTGCTAGACGCTGCCCGCTAGGCATGCTGCAAGAGCGATGTTCCATGGTGTAGCATATACGACTGGTTGGAAGCAGCATACACAGATTCTAGCACCAGAGCCTCAACGAGTCTAGTCAGAGAGCAGGCCCGCAGACGAGGATGAGAACCAGAAGTGCACACTGGACAGGGTCCGAGCGCACTCGTTCACCAGCTTCGCGGCGCCCTCCTTAGCGCCGAATCGCTGTCGACAATGAGAAAAGCCGCTGCTTGCAGACAGCGGCTTGCCATCGAGCAGAGCAAAGGACCCTCAGACCTGATCCTTCAACTTCGGCCTGAACTTGTACCCGTAGACGATCAGGCCATCCTCGCCATACTCCCTCAACCGGCGCGTGACCATCTCCACGGGCATACCCACGTAGACCTCCTCAATGTCCACATCGGTGAGCTGCGCTGCGACCAGAGGACCTTCGTCCAGCCGGACCAGGCCCGCCGGATAGGGCACCAGACCTTCGTAGCCGGAGGGTGCATCGTAGACCACAGTGTAAGAGTAGACAGCGCCCTGGCCCTTGAGGTTGCAGGCCTGGAGGTTCCGCGACTTGCACCGGGTGCAGATGTAACGCCGTCCGAGCATCCTGGCGCCGCATTCCTCGCACTGCGTGCCCATCAGTCTGTAGCGTTGATCCTGTAGTCGCCAGTGTCTGGCCAGGCTCATGCTCACCTCTCGCCTACCTGGGGCCCTTGAGGATGTGGGTCACCGCCGTAGCACCGGTGCCACCCAGACTCTGCGTCATGCCCACCCACGCATCGACCTGATTGGCCCCGGCCTCGCCCAGCAACTGCTGGCACACCTCGACAATCTGATACACCCCAGCAGCGCCCACGGGATAGCCTCTGCCCTTCAAGCCCCCCATAGTGCAGATGGGAATGCTGCCCCCCAGCCCGATCTCACCCTCCATGGCCAGCCGCACACCTTGACCCTCCGAGGCGAAGCCACAGGCCTCCAGGGAAAGGGCAGACAGAATGGCGAAGGCGTCGTGGGGCTCGAAGAGGTCTATCTGCTCCGGGGCCACTCCAGCCTGAGCGTAAGCCCCTTGGACCGACTCGTGCGCTGCATGCAGGAACAAAGGATTGCCTCGATCATGGAGGGCCACGGAATCCGTAGCCGATGCCGAACCCACTATCTCCACCGTTGCCCTCTTCCGGGTGCCCACCACTTGTTCTGAACAGAGCACCACCGTGGCGGCGCCATCCGCCGCGGGCGCGGAATCCAGCAGGCTGATAGGATCGGCCACCAGTCGGGCCTTCTCGAAGGCCTCCACCGTGATCGGGCGCCGGAACATCGCATACTCGTTGTTCACGGCGTTCTGGTGGGAGTTGACGGAGAAGGGGGCAAAGTCCCTGCGCTCGCAGTCGTACTCGTGCATGTACCTGCGCATCAGCAGCGCGCTGAGGCCCACGGGGGACAGACCCTGAACCCCCTCATACTCCTCATCGGCGGACGTGGCCAGGGCCTCTTCGACGGCGGGCCCAGCCAGGTCGGACATCTTCTCTACGCCGGTCACGATGACGACGTTTTGTAGCCCGCTGGCCACGGCTATGTATCCCAACCTTACGGCCGCGCCACCCGAACCACCGGCCGCCTCGACGCGCACAGCCTCGGTACCCGTCAGGCCGGCGAAATCAGCGATCAGGGCGGCGATGTGCTCTTGCCCGGTCAGCTCACCCCCGAGCGCATTGCCCACGTACAAAGCATCCGCTCCCTCGACCTCTGCTCGCTCTAGCGCCTCGAGAATGGAACTGGTGGCCAGATCACGAGCGGAACGGCCCCAGTGTTCCTGAACCCGTGTCTGACCGAAACCAGTTATGTATACCTTCCTCAATACCTGCAAGACCTCCTTCGGCTTGCTCCTCGTGCCAGAGAAACCGCGGGCCCTAGTACATCACCAACTTGCCCCGCTGCCTGGCGTATCGGGCGTAGTCTATCTCTCGCCGCCGATTCACGTAGTCGCGCACCGAAGGCAGCGGATTCCTGCCCCTGGTGATGCGCTCTGTGGTCACGAACGAGAAGGCATCGCTTCCGGCACCCGACCCGAACGAGGCCAGGAGGACTCTCTCGCCGGGGTCCGCCTTGTCCAGCACGGCGGCCAATCCCAGGGCCGCCGAAGCAGCATAGGCGTTGCCGATGAACGGCACCAACAGGCCGTCCCTGTATTGATCCTCCACGAACCCCAACCGCTGTGCCACCCTCTTGGGGAACTTGCTGTTGGGCTGGTGGAAGACCACCCTGTCGTAGTCGTCTGGGTCGTAGCCCAGGTCACCCATCAACTGCTGCACGGCCATCATGGTGTGGGTGAAATACGCAGGCTCGCCGGTGAATCGGTTGCCGTGAGTCGGGTACTGCTGGCCCGGCCTGCGGAAGAAATCCGGTGTGTCGGAGACGTAGGAAAACGATCCCTCCAGGTAGGCCATGCTCTCTTCCTTGGGCCCCACGATGAAGGCTGCGCCACCAGCCCCCGCAGTGTACTCGAGCTGATCGCCAGGTCTGCCCTGAGCAGTATCCGCGCCGATGGCCATGGCATACTCGGCCATGCCCGAGCCTACGAAGCCGATAGCCGCCTGCATCGCTTCGGTCCCTGCCTTGCAGGCGAACTCCCAGTCAGCGGCGCTGGTGTGTGGCGTGGCCCCCACGGCCTCTGCAACTATCGTCGCCGTCGGCTTCACCGAATAGGGCTTGGATTCGCTGCCCAGCCAGATCGCCGACAGCTTGTCGGGATCCAATCCTGCCTTGCGCAGCGCGTTCCTGGCAGCCTCGATGGCAATGGTCGTGGTGTCCTCGTCCAGACCAGGCACCGCCTTCTCCTCCAGTTGGAGATTGTCCTCCCCCATCTTCCACACCCGGGAGATCTCCTCGGCGGTGATCCTGTAGCGAGGCACGTACGCCCCATAGCCCACGATTCCCACATCTCTAAGAGGTTTCATCATGACGAACTGTATCCTCCTCGGTCCAGTGTGATCTCAAGACAACTCACGCACCAGCTCTTCGGCCCTGTCCAGCCGAATAACTCCCTCCTCCACCATCCGCCCTGCCACCTGGTCCACCAACGAGCCAGGCGCTCCGGCGGCGATGGCCATGCTTCTGGCATGAAGTTGCATGTGGCCGCGCTGGATGCCCTCGGTAGCCAGAGCGCGCAGAGCGGCAAAGTTCTGAGCCAGGCCTACGGCCACCACCACCTCAGCCAACTCCTGCGCACTGCGCACCCCCAGGACCTTCAGAGCCACGCGCGCTGCGGGATGGGCCTTCGTAGCCCCACCGACGATGCCCACCGCCAGGGGCATCTCCAGCATGCCCACGAGGTTCCCGTCAGTATCTGATTCCCAAACGCTCAATGAGCTGTACTCTCCCGACCGCGCAGCGTAAGCGTGAGCCCCGGCCTCGACCGCTCTCCAGTCGTTGCCCGTGGCCACGAGCACCGCGTCGATCCCGTTCATAATCCCCTTGTTGTGGGTGGCCGCTCGATAAGGATCCACCTCTGCCAGAGCGTAGGCCTGGACTATCCCTTCGGCCACCTCAGGACCTTGGAAGCCCTCAGGGGCCAGTGCTTCGGCGGGAATGACCGCCCTGGCCCGGGCCAGTCGCCGGTCGGCCAGATTGGACAGTATGCGCAGGAGCACCTTCCCTCCCGCTATCTCTCCCACCAGCGGCGCCAGCGCCTCCACCGCCGTGTTGACGGCGTTGGCCCCCATCGCATCTCGGCAGTCGTAGATGAGATGCACCACCAACATGGGACCCGCCAGCGTGTCCGCCAGCACGCGGACCTCCATATCCCTGGCCCCGCCCCCAAGTTCCACCAGGACTGGATCCTGCCTGTTGGCCACGGCCAGCAGCGCCTCTCGCTCGGCCATCAGCCTGAGGCGTGCACCATGGGGATCATCAACATCCAGCACCTGAATCTGCCCGATCATCTGAGGGGCCGTAGCCTCCGCTGTGAACCCTCCCCCTTCACGGACGATCTTGGCCGCGTTGCTGGCCGCCGCCACCACCGATGGCTCCTCGATGACCATGGGCACCAAGCGGTCCTGGCCGTTGATCTGGAAGTTGACCGCGATCCCCAGCGGAAGAGCGAAGGTTCCCACGACGTTCTCGCTCATCCTGTCGGCCTGAGCGAGGTCAAGTCCCTCCGCAGCACTGAGGATGGCGACCTCTTCCTCGGTCAATCCAGCACGGGCCTGGACTTCCCTCAGACGCTCGGCCGGAGTCAGCTTGTAGAACCCCGGAATCCGCGAACCGACACTAATGGCAGACCTCCCTCGGCCGAAACCGAAGCATACAAAAAAGAATCCACAACCACCCGTTGTGGGTTCCTCCAACACCATGACTATGATAACATAGCGCGACTGTCAAAACCTACCAGATCTCCGCATCAATCCTCCGGAGAGCAACGGGGTGTTGACGGCGGCGCGGCGCACCTCCTGACCCGACCTTGTCCACTCGACCAGCGTGGGCTCGGAATCGCTCCTTCGACACGGCCTACCAGGGAAACGTCCGGCACCGTCTTCAGTGGGGAGGCCAACACGCGTTCCACATCCTCGATCGCTCCGATTGACAGGGCAAGCTCTCGCCGCTATAATGCGCGCAGCGCGCCTGGACAGCGCCAACGCGGAGAGGGAGGCGGAGGATGCTTGCTTTCTCACTCAACGAGGAGTTGCTTGCCGTGAAGGCCTTGGCCAAGGAGTTCGCGAAGAACGAAATCGCTCCTGTGGCGGCCGAGCACGATCGCCAGGCCAGACACCCGAGGGAGATCATCGAGAAGGCCCATGAAGTGGGCCTGATGAACATGACTGTACCCCAAGCGTATGGCGGAGCCGGCCTGGGAATGCTGGAGACCTGCCTCGTGAGCGAGGAACTCTCCGCCGCCTGCTCTGGTATCGGCATCGCCATCTTGGCCAACACGCTAGCCCTCGCTCCACTGATGCTAGCAGGTACCAGTGACCAGATGGAACGACACATGGGTCCTCTCTGCGCGGGACCCCACCTCGCAGCCCTGTGCATGACCGAGCCCAACGCCGGCTCCGACGTGGGCGCCATCAGCAGCAGCGCGACCCTGCAAGGCGACCACTACATCATCAGCGGCACGAAGACCCTCATCGACAACGGCGGAGTAGCACAGCTCTACTGCGTCTTCGCTTCCACCGATCTGGAACTGGGCACCAAGGGTATTTCGGCCTTCGTCGTTCCTGCTCACCTGCCAGGCGTCTCCGTGGGCAAGCACGAGGACAAGATGGGCCAGCGAGCCACGAGCACGACCGAGGTTATTCTCGACAACGTGGCCGTACCCGTCCAGGATCGTTTGGGGGATGAGGGTCAGGGGTTCAAGGTATTCATGGACACGCTCAGCCGGCACAAGCCCTGGATCGCGGCCGCCTCTGTGGGAGTGGCTCGCGCTGCCCTGGAAGCGGCGACGGGATACGCCCAGCAGCGAGTGCAGTTCGGCCGGAGCATAACGTCGTTCCAGGCTGTCCAGTTCAAGCTGGCCGACATGGCTATCAAGATAGAGGGCGCCCGCCTTCTAGCCTGGCAAGCAGCTTGGCTCGTGGACCAGGGGCTGCCACACGGTCTCCAGTCAGCCATCGCGAAGTGCTACGCGTCAGACGTGGCTATGGAGGTCACCACAGAGGCGGTGCAGGTCTTCGGAGGATACGGCTACGTCAAGGAGTATCCCGTGGAGAAACTGATGCGGGATGCGAAGGCCTTCCAGATCTACATGGGCACCAACGAGATACAGCGCTATCTCATCTCCCAAGACCTTCTTCGCTGAGCGGCGCTGACCTCGGTTTGTGGATCGGCCAGCTATGGAGCCGAACGAAAGGAGCGCCCGACGGGTTGGGCGCTCACAGAAACTCCAGCCAGACTATAGAGTGAGTAACCCTGATCATCTCGAAGTGCTCGGCTTGCCGTCTGTCACTTCGAAGCGGTAACCAACGCCTCTTACCGTCCGAATGAGGACGGGCTCACTCGGCTTGACCTCAACCTTCGTGCGAAGCCATCGTATGTGTACGTCGAGCGTTCTCGTATCCCCGAGGTAGTCTGTGTCCCAGACTTCCTTCATCAACTGCTTGCGGGTGAGCACCTCACCGCCGTTCCTAATCAGAATCTCCAGCAGGGCGCACTCTTTGTACGTCAGGTGGATGGGAGTCCCATCTTTGACCACGCAGCGCTCGTCCAGATCGAGGGTCAGATCACCGGCCCGTAGCTGCCGCGAGGCCTTCTTCCCCTTGCTCGAAGAAGCCCTCCTTCTCGCCATCGCCCGACGGCCCCCTTACCCTGTTGAACTAGTGTCACCATTGCCGGGATGTAAAAAGAGAAGCTAGCGGATCAAGGACTCTGTACCTATGAGGCTGTTCCTACGAAGTCGGGCGACCCCGCCGCACGGACGTGGGATTACCCGGAAAGCGCCCTCCCGACCCAGGAACTGCGAGGGACACGATCGGCACTAGTATACACCTAACCGGACAGCGTGTCAAACCTCAGTGCCTGTTTTCGGGTGTGCGAGGAGTGCGCGGGGCCTAGGTGACGCGAGGTACTCGCGCCAGTATCTCAGAGACGACCTCGTAGTTGATGGTGCCGAGCCTATCCGCTACTTCTCCAACCGTGATTCGCTCGTCGCCCTGCTGTCCAATCAGCACAACCTCATCGCCTTGCCTCACGTTGGCTATGTGGCTGACATCGATCATGGTCTGGTCCATGCAAACCTGGCCCACCACCGTAGCTCTCTGTCCCTTGATCAGCACATCTCCCGAGCGCTTTGGCCCGCGGCGAAAGCCGTCGGCATACCCGACCGGAATGACCGCGATCCGCGCCTGGCCCTCTGTCTTGAAGGTACATCCATAGCTGACGTAGCTTCCCGAAGGGAGTTCCTTAACCTGGGCGACCTGGGTCTTGAAGGACAGCGCGGGTTCGAAGCCATCGGAGCAGGGCACGTCAGGAGAGGGATCAAGTCCATAGATCGCGATCCCAGGACGCACCATGTTGAAGTGGGACTCGGGGTACGAAATCACCGCGGCACTGTTAGCAGCGTGTACGTATCTGAAGTCGATGTCGCTCTCCTTCAGCTCCTGGAGCACTCGTCGGAACGATGCCAGTTGCTGCTCGGTGTATTGACGACCCCAGTCAGGCACACCTCGCGCGTCGGGCGCATCGGCGACGGCCAGATGAGTGAATATCCCTTCCACAACAATCCCCGGTAGAGCCTGTAGTTCCCTCACGAAGCCCAGGACATCGCCAGGCGGAAGACCGAGTCGCCCCATACCCGTATCCACTTTGACGTGTACCTTGACTTCGGAGTCCAGATCCACGGCAGCTCGGGATAGCGCTCTGGCTACATCGAGAGAGAAGACAGTCACAATCACGTTTTTGAGCACAGCCTCTCGGGCCTGCCAGGCAGGCGTATAACCCAGGATCAGAATAGGGGCGGTGATATCCGCCCTGCGCAAAGTGGTGGCCTCGTTCAGACAGGCCACCCCAAGCATGTCCACACCGTTAGTGAGAGCGGTCTGCGCCACCTTGACCGCTCCGTGGCCGTACGCATCGGCCTTGAGGCTGGCTATGATGCCGACACTTTCCCCCACCATCCTCTTCAACTGCCGCACGTTATTGGCTATAGCACCCAGGTCTATCTCTACCCAGGTGGGCCGATCGGGCTTGCTGATGTAGATCTGCTTCCAGGCTGCGCTCTGGCGCACCAACACCGAGCTCGCAGTGGCCGGATCAAGGATGAGCCGCTCAACTACGTCCTCCATGCGGGCCTCGACGTCCCCCTTGACCAGGACGACGTCACCACGCTGCATCAAGTCCAGTACACTTCGCACGGCATCGTCGGTGGTGTAGGTCACGAACGTGCGATCCCCGCTCAACCCCGCGTTCTGGGCCTCGTTGGCTATGAGTCGGGCGCGATCACCCTTGACCACCAGATAGTCCACCACCTCCGCAGCACGACGTCCCACCTCACGATGCCCCTCCTCCTCATAGGAGCCCAATCGCAGCATGTCCCCCAGAATGGCAATCCTTTGGCCGCCATCAAGCTCCTGGAGCACATCGAGTCCAGCCAGCGCTGAGGCGGGACTGGCGCTGAAGCTGTCATCCAAGAGGAGAGTGTCGTTGACACCCGGGAGAGGGTTGAGCCGGCCTTTGACGGGATGCAGGTGGGACAAGGCACCGAGAATGTCTTCCCAGCTCATCCCGTACGCTACACCAACACCGGCCGCCGCCAGAGCGCTGTAGACGCTGTGTCTGCCAAGCAGCGGGGCTCTGGCTTCAAACTCCGATCCCCGGTAGCGGATGCGGAACTGCAAACCCCGGCGGCTCATCTGTATGTCCTGGGCTCGGATGTCGGCGCCGGCTTCGGTCCCGTACGTCACAACCTGCGCCGAGGTCCTGTCTCTCATGGCACGAACTCGAGAATCATCATAGTTGAGAATCGCCCACCCGTCTTCTGGCAAGGCCTCGACCAGCTTGCCGTTCTCTCGAGCGATGCTGTCGAGAGAGCCAAGGTACTCCAGGTGGGTGTGGTTGACCACCGTTACCACGGCGATTCGGGGCGAGGTCATGCGGCTGAGTTCCTCGATCTCACCGTAACTGTCGCAGGCCATTTCCAGCACGGCCCTCTGGTGCTGTGGCAAGAGGCGGCCCAGAGCTATGGGCAGACCATACCGACCGTTATAGTTGCCGAAGTTCTTGAACACGCGGAAGCCTCTCTCGAGAACTGCCGCGGCCGCCTCCTTGGTGCTGGTCTTGCCGCTGCTGCCCGTGACTCCCACGACCTCCACATCCAGTTTGGTGAGGACATACGACGCCCAGTGAGCCAGCGCCTGCTGGATGTCGTCCACCTGTACACACGTCACCCCATACTGGGACAGGTCTTTTCCCCGCTCACACAGCACACCGGCGGCCCCATCACGGCACGCCTGATCGATGTAGTCGTGCCCATCTGCCTTGTCGGTCTTCACCGCCAGGAAGAGCTCGCCGCGCTTCAGGATGCGGGAGTCATAGCAGAAATCGCTGAACTCCGTCCCGAAGACTCGACCGTACACCGTGCCTGCGGTGGAATGGAGGATGTCTTCGAGGTAGATCATTCATACTCCCCGGCCTGCGCAACAGCCGACGAAGGCACCGACCCCCCGTCGTGCGCTCAGACTCCCTTGCCGGCTCGCCAGTACAGCACCGCGCCGAAAACAGCGAGTGCGGCACCTACCGCGCTTCCGGCAAGCTGCTTGTAGCCGAAGACAAGTGGCTGTGCTCCAAGGCCTATGATGTCGGCCATCGCTGACCCCAGTAGCACCACTACGCCCACGACAATCAAACCAACAGCCAGGCTCTTGTTCCTAGTCATGCTAGCCTCCATTGCACTGCTGTCAGATTCTAGCACGAACCCCGGGGCCGAGCAATGGCCAGTATTCCAGCCGCCTGAACCTGGAACAGCGTCACCAGAGGCCCCTGACGCATCTTGGAAAGACAAAACGCCGTGCCGAAAGGGCCGTCCGGCGGTCCTGCGAATGCCAGTCCCAAGCCGGTAGGTCTGACAACCTTCTTCCACACATTCGGTCCGCAAGGTTTGACAATCCACAGACCCTATGTTAGACTCATCCTCTAGCGAAGAGCCGAGGACCAAGACCCAGCGGATCAATCGAACGGCAGGAGAGGAATCAGGATGGCTGAAGCGACCATCGGCGTTATTGGCGGAAGCGGGCTGTACGAGATTGAGGGGCTGACCGACCTTGAGGAGCACGACGTCTCCACTCCCTTCGGTAGTCCCAGCGATCCTGTGGTGGTGGGAACCCTCCGCGGAAAACGTGTGGCCTTTCTGCCTCGCCATGGCCGTGGCCATCGCATCCTCCCGGGTGAAGTGAATGTTCGAGCCAACATCTACGCTCTCAAGTGGCTCGGCGTGGAGCGCATCATCGCGGTCAATGCTTGCGGCAGCATGAGGGAGGACATAGCGCCCTCACACATTGTCATCCCCGACCAGATCATCGACCGTACGAAGGGACGGACAAGCACTTTCTTCGGGAACGGGCTGGTGGTCCACGTTTCCTTCGCCGAGCCGTTCTGTCCGCAGTTGAGCGAGATCCTCTATCAGGCTGCCAAGAAGACAGGAGCCACCGTGCACAAGGGCGGCACCTATGTGTGCATCGAGGGTCCCCGCTTCTCCACCAAGGCGGAATCCAGGATGCACCGGCTCTGGGACGTAGACATCATAGGCATGACTGCTATTCCAGAGGCCGTGCTGGCCCGCGAAGCGGAGATCTGCTACGCCAGTCTCTCTCTTTCCACAGACTACGATGTCTGGCATGAGACGGAAGCCCCTGTTACGGCGGACATGGTGGTCCAAACCGTGCTGAAGAACGTCGAGACCGCCAAACTGGCTATCACAGAGGCGATACCGCTGCTACCTGTCACCCGTGACTGTGCTTGCGACACGGCGCTAGCCGTGGCCATCCAGACAGCAAGGGACCGTATCCCAGGACGCGTAAGGCAGGAGCTCAAGCTGCTCCTCGGAAAGTACCTGGACTGACGATCCCATGGAAACGGGCACGGGTAGAGGCGGTAGCGAATCCGTCTCGCTGGCGCGGACGCTGAGTGGCTTCGACGCCACGATGATCGGCGTTGGGGCCATGATCGGCGCAGGTATCTTCGTGCTGACGGGCATCGCTGCTGGGGTCGCCGGGCCAGCTCTGATCCTTGCCTTCCTGCTCAACGGCATAATGACGACTTTCACCGCTGCCTCGTACGCCGAACTAGGCTCCATGTTCCCCAATGCTGGCGGCGGCTACCTCTGGATCAAACAGACTCTTTCTCCCCTATTGGGATTCCTCAGCGGCTGGATCACCTGGTTTGGCCACTCGGTGGCCTGCAGCTTGTATGCTCTGGGGTTCGGTCACTATACCGCGGATCTCCTCGAACGACTTGGACTTAGCCCCACCTTCGTGGACACCAACGTGCTGGCCGTAGCAATCGCGGTCGCCATCACTGCTCTTTTCACGTACATCAATCTCCAAGGCGTCTCCGAGACCGGCAAGGTGGGCAACATCCTGACCCTGTCCAAGATAGCGATTCTGGGCCTCTTTGTTGGCTTCGGTCTGCTGAGCATGCTGCGGCAAGGAGATTGGACGTTCAGGTTCGAGCCTTTCTTCCCCACGGGCCTCGCTGGAGTGGTGATGGCTGCTGGCTTGACTACCATTGCCTTCCAAGGGTACGAGATCATTGCCCAGTGTGGCGAGGAGATATGTGAGCCCAAGCGCAACCTGCCACGAGCCACCTTCGCCGCCATAGGGGTAGCAGTTGCCGTCTACCTTGGAGTGGCCTTCGTGGCGTTGGGCGCCGTGGAGCCGTCAATCCCGGGGATGGCAACGTGGCAGTTCCTTGCACGGTTCGAGGAGACGGCAATCATAGAGGCGGCCCGTCAGTTGATGCCTCTTGGAGCATTCGTGATGATAGTTGGCGGCCTGATGTCCACGATGTCGGCGCTGAACGCCACCATTTACGCTTCGTCGCGAGTCTCCTTCGCCATGGGTCGGGATCGCAACCTGCCCGCACTCTTCGGGCAGGTGCACCCGAATCGGCACACACCGCAGTCTGCCATACTGATCTCTGGCACCTTGGTAGCTCTCATCGCCGTGGCCCTACCTGTCACGTCGGTGGCCAGCGCCGCCGACATCATGTTCCTGCTCCTTTTCATGATGGTCAACGTCACGGCCATCCGCATGCGCCACCTCCGGCCGGATTTGGAGAGAGGTTTCAGAATCCCGTTGATGCCATTGATCCCCATCTTGGGCATCATTTCTCAGGCAACAGTGATCGTCTTCCTCTTTCGCTTGAGCCCCCAGGCTTGGCACATAGGAGGGCTCTGGATCGCGGCGGGGCTGGTCTTCTACGTAGTCTATGCCTCCCGAACCGAGCCCATGAAGGAGCCTTTCGAGGTCATCCACCAGGAGATAGTCTCTACGGGGAGATACTCCATACTCATCCCTGTGGCTGATGAGCTGCAAGCACGCCTGCTGGGCACTCTGGCCGCGCCCATCGCCAGAGACAAGGACGGTGAGGTATTCGCTCTGCACGTGGTGCGCGTGCCAAAGCAACTTAGCATCACCGACGGCCGGTTCTTCCTCAAGCACGGGAAGCCCATCCTGGAGGAGGTGATCGCTCAGGCCAAGGCGTTGGATGTGCCCGTGAACACCATGATCCGCTTCGGGCGCGACGTTAGCCAGGCCGTCATTGACACCGCCCGCGAGCGCAACTCCGACCTCATTCTCCTCGGCTGGCTAGGCACTACCAGCGGCGAAGGAAGGGCCTTCGGCAGTGTCATCGATGCGGTCAGCAAGAACCCACCGTGCGACGTGGCTATGGTACGATACAGGAAGCGAGAGGACCTGCACGAGATCCTGGTGCCGACGGGTGGCGGACCTAGCTCCTCTCTCGCCCTGGAGCTGGCTATCGCTCAAGCGCGAGAGTACGAAAGAGCAAACGGGTTCCAGCCCCACATCACGGCGCTCTACGTCGCCCGTGGCGGTGACCGGAGACTGATAGAGCTGGGTGAGGGGATCTTGGACAAGGCCATGGCCCCCTTTGACTACCCGATCGAGCCCAAAGTGATCTCCGCTCCCACCATCCTGGAGGGCATACTGCAAGAAGCGGAGCAATCCAACCTGGTCGTGTTGGGAGCGACGGAAGAGGGGTTCTTCGAGCAACTGCTCTTCGGCGCCCTGCCCGAGCGTGTAGCCAGGGAATGCTCGAAAACGGTGATGATCGTCAAACGCTACCAGGGACCCGTCAAGTCCTGGATTCACAGAATACGCTCGGCCGCGTAGGCTGGGGCTGGCTCGAGACCGGCCGCCTGTTACTGCTTTTTCCCCCAGATGTCGGTAGCGTTGATCTCTCTGTCCTCTGTCCAGGAGCCAGAGCTCCCCACCGCCCGGTAGAACTCCTCATCGTAAGTACGCGTCTGAACCACCACGGGCATGGGCACCGCGTGACCCATCAGGAGAACCTGCTGGCGGGTGTCCAGGCTGGCCAAGGCGCCTCTCAGGAAGGAGCGGCCGCCCACCCCTGTGAAGACCGCGTCTATGTCCCGTTCCTCGGTCAGCAAGCCTGTCACCCTTGTGCCCAACTGGGACATTACCTCGGGGTCAATACCGCTGGGGCGCTGGTCGATGACCATCAGCGTGACGTTGTATTTCCGCATCTCACGGGCGATGGTCCCAAAGATAGTCTGGCTGGCCACGGCAGGGTTGAGGAACTTGTGCGCTTCCTCCAGGGTGATCACCAACTGAGGCGGCCTGTCAGTCTCAGCCTTCGTCTCCTCGAAGCGCTCCATTTTCTGCTGGTACAGCCTACGGATGCGGCGCGTCACGATGTTGGCAACCAGCATGTAGTCCAGAGGATTGTCGAACCGCCCAAACTCGAGGATGATACTGCGGCCCCTCCCCAATGCCGCCACCATCTCGTCGATGAGGGAGAAAGGCGCCTCCTCCTTGAGATATGCACGACGCTGGACCCCCCTCAGCTTGCGCTGTAGTGCTCGCGTCGCTTCGGGATGAGCTCCAGAGGATTGGCAGAACTCCGCCACGTCGTCCGCTGACATCGCCAAGAGCTGGCGCAGCCACTCCTTGCCGTACTGGTCCCCCAGCAGCCCCGCCGTGGCGGCCGTGGTAGACGTCAAGTCCAGTTCGTCGGCCAGGAGCATGATATCCTCGGCCTCGATCTGGTTCAGACCGACCGCCAGGGTCACGTCTACGTTACGCCGAGCCGCAGCCCCCTCATCCAGCGAGTAGACCAGAATCTGAGGGCCAAACAGGTCGCGCAGGCCCCTCACAAAGTGACCGTCCTCGGTCTGCTTGTCGAAGGCATATTCGCTGTGCATGTCGAAGATCAGGTTGGCTGCGGCACGCGTCCTGATCACGCCGCACAGCAGCACCCGCGCCAGGAAGCTCTTGCCCGTGCCCGACTGACCAAAGATGCCATTGGAGCGCTCCACGAACCTATCCAGACGTAGGCGGATGGGGATGTCCATGGGCACAGGCGTGCCTACAGCGAAGTTGGTGCCCCCTTCCTTCCCGAACACGGTGTCGAAGTCCATGGCGCTGGCCTTGCGCAGAGCGGCGAAGTGCATGGGTATGGTCCGAACCGGTCCAGGGCCCCTCTGCTCGTCGAGATCGGCTTTCAGTTCCAGCATCAGCATGGGTTTGACCTCTACCGTGGCGTAGTTGACGGTTCCGGTCAAAGCTTGCGCCAGCAGGGTCGATCCAGCCTCCGGGGGAGAAGCGAGCAGTCTGGGATCGGTGGCCTGGAGTTGCATGTCGGTTATCATGCCGAAGTAGCGATTGGAGGCTCCTTCGATGACGACCATCTCCCCAACGCGCAGGTCCTCGGTCGTGCAGTCAGCATCCAACCTGACCCCCAACCCTGTCTTGAAGGTCCCACCCGTGACCAAGCCTAATCGCGTTCGCCTCATCCCACCAAGACTCCTCCCTGTGGAGCTAGGTATCGCGCTCGATGGCGTACAGAACGGTCGCCAGCCGTTCGTAGTCCTGCTTCAACAGCTTCGCGACCTCTCGTGCAGCCACTTGCAGCCACTCCTCGTCGTGGCCTCGCCCGCGGTACACCCACCTCAGGTGCCCCGCGAGAACGAGTTCCACCGGGATCCGAACCGGCACCCCCAGCAGAAGACGGAAGTAGTACAGGTCCTGCGTGAAGCGGGTCGTCTCCTCCTCGTCGCACCCATGCACAGAGTAATGGAGCGGGGGAGGCTGAGAAGGCAGACCCTGGTGAACGACTTCCTTGTCAATGACCCCCACCGCGAGGCTGGTGAACTGGGTACGAAGGACGTGTTCGAGCTGTGGGTGCTCCCGATATACCTGATCGTCGTACACCTCTTCCGTGCTCCTCCGCACGGCGCGCCGACCCGGATCGAGGCTGCCCGTCTCACCGTGGCAGACCACAGCGCACAGATCGCGGTCCTCTGCAAGGTGCACTTTGACCAGTCTTCCCAGTTCGGGCGGGCGTCCCAAGTCGAGGCTCTCTGCCACGAAGTGCGTGCTGGTACTCTCGACGATCTCCCCGATTCTCATACACCTCGCCTTCTCTTGCTGCCGCTCTTCGCCGAGCCACTGTAGACGAATCCCCGCTCTGCCAGTGAGCGTTCTACCAGGAGCTGGACCAGTCGTCTATCGGACCCCGAGATGAACGCCTCCTCATGGGCCTCCTGCAAGGCGGGAGGGTACGGCGGGTGGATGGCGCTCCTCCGGGCCTGATCGTAGATCAGCGCCTGCACCAGGCGCAACGTCTGGGAGTCACCGGTTACCCACTGAGGAGCTTCCAGCCGCACAACCTCGCCACCGACGTTCATGTAGAAGAAATGAATACGATGAAGCCCATATCGATTCAGAATGGCCGACTTGCTGCCGAAGACATCCGAACGCTCACCGTCCTGGAGGAAGCCGAACAACTCCCGGTCTCGGATCTCCCTCAAGGCCCTGCAGAACTGCTCGACGTCAGCGGATGGACACCTGGCGCAGTCCATGTCGCCCTGGGTGCACAACCAGACCCTGAGTGAGTTGACCACGTCACGAGCCCCTGGATAGCTGATGTAACTGACTAGCGGAATACCCAGTGCATCGAACCTCTCCAGGTAGGTCAAGAACTCGGTGAGGAATCGCTCTTGTACAAAAGCGGGGTCTTCGGTCTGTAGCCCCCAGGTGATCAGCGACCCGTCGCGCAGAGCCACCAATGGGCGTCCCTCGACCCGCTCAGCCGCCTCCAGCAGCGCTCTCATCTCCGCCAGGCACATCTTGGCGCTCAGGCGCGCACCTTCTACCGGCGCACTCCGTACCAGAGGATCCAGGTACAGGTCTTGCTCTTGGAAGTAGAGTTGAGCCGAGGAGTCGAGGACAGCGGAGGGCTGCCTTCCGTAGGTGAGGACGGCGTAGCCAGTGTTGAGGACGTAGAACCGAAAAGGACTGTGCCGATCCGGAGCTATGTAGGAGCCGTCCGCAGCCACCACACTGAAGCTCGAAGGGCACTCCTGCACCTCGAACGCTCCATTGACGCCGCCGTCAGGGATACCCACGAGCCAAGGCAGCCGGACAACACGCTCCTCCAACTTGGCTCTGAGCTGCTCTGGACCGACGGAGTCCAAGAGCTGTCGCGCCCTCTCGACCCAGCGCCCGCGATCCTCCGCAGCGCTGGCCTGCACCATCTCGGTTATTCGCTGACCGAGCAAGTCCAGCTTCAGCGGCATGGTCCGCGCTCAGCGCAGCACTCGCTCATCGCCCACCCTCTTGGTAATGCGCTGATCGTCCAGATGTTCCATCAGGGCCAGGGCGTACTTACGGCTCGCCTGGAACATGTCGCGCACCTGTGCGACAGTGATGCTCCCGTGCTCCTCGATGTGAGCGATCACACGCTCCACCATCTCCTGATAGGTTTCCCGCAGGAAGAGAACGGTCTCGCTCACACGCACCAAGCGCCCTTCATCCAGCAACAGATTGAGCGCCTCCAACCCTACTGCGGCCTCGGTCTCGGCCACCGACGGGGTGGAGTACGCACTCTCGGCCAACGTCGCCAGCAACTCGTCGACCCTTCGCTGCTGTTCGGCACTGAATCTGACCTGATGTTGTGGCAACCTGACGACTGCTCCTGCTTCGACCAGTCCACCTTGATCAGCGGCGCGCTCCAGGAACTGGCTGAACGCACGGCTAGGGAGGTTCGACCTGCTCTTCAGTTCCTCGCGTGGCATGCCAGGGCGTAGTGGATAGCGTTGGTGGTACTCCTGCAACCAGGCCTCCATGCGACTCATCAGTTCTTGGTAGCTGGTGATGGCCATCACATACCGGTCATCGGTCGCCGGGCCACTGGCCGCTGAGTCACCTGCACCGAGCAGTAGCACCTGCCCTGTGCGCAGAAGCCCGCCCAGAGCCTCTCTACCGTTGTCCTCCACCAAGCCGCTGTCGTTCACCACCTCGCCCACCTGTCGCGGGCGCGGGCCCTGCGCAGCCTCCAGCAGGATCTCCTCGGGACTCCCGCGCAACAGAGCCTCGAGCCGCTGCACCAGCACAGGACGGAAGCGCCGATGACGACGTCGTGGGACTGGATCGACGACCACTCCGCCGCCAATGGTCAGGCTGGGAGAAGGTTGCCGTATGATGAAGCGATCGCCGCGCAGCACAGCGGTTGGCGACGACAATCGAAACTGGACCCAGCCCTCCTCGCCTGGCCGTAGGGTCTCGTCATCAAGCAGCCGGAGATGGGCCATGATCTGGGCTGAACCGCTGTAGAACTCCACCGGCACATTGTGTTTGAGGACTCTGGGGGCAGTCGGCAACAGACTGAGCCGTGCATCCACCAGGAAACTGCGCTCCAGCCGGCCAGGCAGCGTCAGCACGTCTCCTCGCCGCAATTGGTCGCTGCTCACACCCCCGAGATTTACGGCCACTCGACCACCAGGAGCAGTCGCTTCCAGCTTCTGACGGTGAGTCTGCAAACCCCGTATGCGCGCTTTGAGCCCGGATGGCAGAATCTCCACTTCCTGGCCCACCTCGAGACTACCATCGACGAGCGTCCCGGTGACCACGGTGCCAAAACCGGACATCACGAACACCCTGTCGATGGGGAGGCGCGGTTTCCCGATATCTCGTTTGGGAGGGACATGCTCCAATAAGTCATCTAGCTTCCCCAGCAGTGAATCGATTCCCGCGCCAGTTACGGCGGAGACGGGCACAATCTCAGCCTCTGAAAGTGTAGTATCTTCGATCAGTTCTGCGACGTCGTCCGTGACCAACTCCAGCCACTCCTGGTCCTCGACGACGTCCACTTTGGTGATGGCGACTACGCCGTGCTCCAGCAGCAGAAGGTCAAGTATGTCGAGATGCTCCCGGGTCTGGGGCATGATACCCTCGTCAGCAGCCACGACAAACAGAGCAGCATCTATGCCACCTACACCAGCCAGCATGTTCTTGATGAAGCTCTCGTGTCCCGGCACGTCCACGATGCTCGCCACTGCGCCGCTGGGCAACGTCAGCCAGGCAAAGCCCAGGTCGATGGTCATCTCCCTCTCCTTCTCTTCCTTGAGCCGGTCGGGATCTATGCCGGTGAGTGCCTTCACGAGGGCAGACTTGCCGTGGTCAACGTGCCCTGCTGTTCCGATGGTCCGAATGGACTGCGTCATGTTGCCTACCGGCGTGTAAGCCGCTTCCCCAGTTCCTTCATCAACTTCTCCAGTTCGCCGACCTCACGTCGCAGGTATGACAACTGGGTCCCCCACAATCCCCTTATGTGGTCATCGCGCTTGGCGTTCTCCCCGGCCAGTTGCTCCCACCTCTCGTCGTTTCTCAACCAGAGGAGTGCATTCTCCTGTCGCCACTCCTCGAGCTGCTGTCGTTGCCGTTCCTCTGCCGTCCGCTCTACATGCTGAATGGACTCCCGATCCTTCTCCAGTTGGATGCTCATCTCATGCAAAGACGCCAGCATCTTCTCGCCGTTTCTGAGTTGCTTGTCCGATAGTGCCACGCGCTCCCTCAACTCCTCTGCACTGCCGCGCCACTTGCCCATCTCCTTTGTCCAGCCGGCGATCTGCTTCTTCACCCTGTCATCCACCGCCCGGAGTTCCTCGGCAATCGCAGTGTGTTCCTGCCTGACCTCTTCACGAGACGATTCCAGATCCGAAGTCTGCTGGGATAGTCGCTCTATCTGAGTCTGCGCAAGCCTAAGACTTTCGACGATGTCGTCGGACCTCGAGCTCGCCGCTTCGCGTGCCTGGAGGAGATCGGTCGTCCTCTCTTCACTTCTTCTGATTCGGTCCTCAAGTGCCAGCAACGTCTCCTGCTGTTCCCGCCTCTCTTTGAACATCCCCTCCATCTGTGTACCTAGGGCCGCCGCAGTCTTGGTCAGACGGTCTATGTCCACCCGCTGGGTACGCAGTGTGACCTCCAGTCGGAACGCCTCCTCTATGCGCTGCTCAAGTCGAGCGAGGGCATTCTGCCGCTCACGCCTTTCCTCCCGCAGATGGCTGTCCGCGCTCTGACTATCCTTGGCCAGATGCTCCTCAGCCTTACGGAGCTCCAGCATGATCTCTTCCTTGAACTGCTGCAACGCCTTTTCGAACCTGGACAGACTCCTCGCCTCGACTGAGCCGCGGCTCAAGGTTTCCGACAACGCCTCCGTGGCCTCCTGAGCGTGAGTGAGTTGTGCCTCCTGCTGCTCCACCCTCTTCTGTAGTTCAGCAAGAAGCGCCTTGTCGCGCTGTCGCTCCTGGTCAAGCCAGTCCACGCGCTGTCTGGTCTCGCGGGCATCCATGTCGCTCCCCGACTTCTCCCTAGGCATTGTGCTCTTCAACCTCGCCGCTGACCAGAAACACCACTCGTTCTCCGATGTTGATCGCACGGTCGGCAATCCGCTCGAGATTGTGAGCGACCCAGAGAAGATAAGTCGCCCTGGTGATGGTACGCGGGTCGTCCATCATGAAGATGAGCAACTCCCGGAAGACCTGGTCGTAGAGCCTGTCCACCTCGTCATCCTCGTCGCCCAGGCTTCTGGCCAGCTCGGTGTCACGGTTGACGAAGGCCGTCAGCTCCTGCTCCAGCAGCCAGCGGCCCTTCCTGGCCATGCGGGGGATGTCCACGAGCGGCTTGAGGGGTTCACGAGGGCCCATCATGACTCCGATCTGCCCAATCCCCTTGGCGTGGTCCGCCATCCGCTCCAGCTCTGTGGCTATGTTGGCGATGGCAAAGATCACTCTAAGATCACTGGCCAGGGGCTGCTGCGTGGCAATCAACACGAGACACTGCTCCTCGATGTCGTGTTGGGCCTGGTTGATCGCCAAGTCGTCTCGTACCACCTGCCGGGAGAGATCGATGTCTCGCTTCTTGAGAGCCTCGACACTGAGGTCAATCGCCTTGTCGACCATCTTGCCCATTTCCAGGACATCTTGCTCGAGCGCTCTTAGCTGTTCGTCGAATGTCTCACGAGTCACGGTGAGAGCCCCCTTTCGTAACCTGCACCGTTGCTATTATAGCATCGACACATTGACCCTAGCAATGGTTGTGCACTCCCGATCGTGAAGCCAGATCGTCCACGCCAGCAGCGAGCCAGTTTGGACCTGATTACGACCTGCATAGGACCAGATTCCGACTCAGTGAGACTACAATGTGGTGGTGGCACCAATCAAGAAGGTCCGTGCTTCACTAGCCGCGCTCGAGCAGTACAGAGTGCTTCTCTATGGGGCACAGGGAGAGCGTAGCAGGAGTCTCGCAGACATGCCTGTCAAG
>Ga0307437_1000175_pt1 | contig 52721 bp, 41 predicted proteins | sample SalMarWE160390MG_FD_202146 | JGI IMG/M metagenome (GOLD analysis project Ga0307437, IMG submission 202146) | Salt marsh sediment microbial communities from the Plum Island Ecosystem LTER, Massachusetts, United States - WE1603-90 | ecosystem: Environmental > Aquatic > Marine > Intertidal zone >...
GTCTCTGTAATATTAACCAGATAGCATTGCCTTCTTGCAGGAATCGGGAAAAGTTAAGTTCCGACAGCCGCCCGGTATAGAGTCGGAGCAATATCAATATTGGTTACCATTCGCTGCGAAACCGTTCCTGCATATCTATATAAGCAAAATACTTGTCCGGGAGTTCAGTGACTGCTATAATTTGGCTCCGATTGATAATTTGTTCGATTGTGTGCTACGGACTTTTAAAGGAGAGTACTTTATGTCAGAGCCGTCTGTAAATTCAAAATCTGAACGCCGACCTCCGTGGTGGCGGTCGATTGGGCCGGCTCTCATTACGGCATGCGTAGTGTTCGGGCCGGGCAGTTTGTTAATCAGCTCCAACGTCGGAGCCAATCATGGATACGAATTACTATGGCTGCTTATCCTGACCGGCGTCCTGATGGGCACGTATATGACAATGGCCGCGCGAATCGGTGTCGTCGGTGGTGCCACACCCTGTACGCTGGTCGCCGGGCGTTTGGGTCGGCCGATTGCTGCTGTAATCGGAATCAATCTCTGCCTTATTTGCACGGCCTTCCAATTTTCCAACAACTTAGCTGTGGCCGCCGCTGCGGATGCCCTCGGCGTCGCCCGTCTCTTCGGAAACCCGGACGAAATGACCGAGCGCACCAGAAGTCTTATCAACAGCGGCGTCCTGCTGGTATTCAATGCGGCAATAATTGCTCTTGTCTTCACATTGAAACAGGTATATCGCACTCTGGAACGGATTATGAAGGTAATGGTGGCTGTGGTATTGATATGCTTTTTGGTCAATCTTTTTATCGTTCGACCTGATGTGCTTGCGATATTGAAGGGCTTAATCCCCCGACTGCCCGAAGGCCTTTTAACGGGAGATAAAACAGGCAGTATTTATAGTAGTTACCCTATGGTTCTTGTTGCTTCGCTGCTGGGTACGACCTTTTCCGTAGCTGCCGCATTATATCAGGGCAACCTTGTGCGGGAAAAAGGATGGACAATCAAGGACTACGACCGTGGGATTGGTGATGCCATCGCCGGGGTCGCCGTGCTAACCGGCGTCAGCGCAATTATTATGATGACCAGCGCTACGGTCCTCAGGGGTCAGCCGGCTAATGATATCAGCGTATTAGCTACACAACTACGGCCACTGCTTGGTACGACCACCCACGTACTCTTTTGTGTGGGACTGTTAGCGGTAGCTATGAACCCCTTTGTAATCAACGCAATGATTGGCGGCAGTATCTTGGCCGATGGTCTCGGCAAACCAGCCGGATTAAGCGACCGTTGGTCCCGGCTTTTTACGACAGTGGTTCTGCTGGTCGGAATGGCTATAGCGATGATTGTTCTGCACACACCCATTAAAAAGGTTGACGCAATTATCTTTGGCCAGGCCCTGACAGTCATCGGCAATCCGTTGATGGCTGTGACGATACTTTGGCTGGCAAACCGAAAGGACGTCATGGGCGACAGGCGTAATAAGCTGGTCCTGAATATCGTCGGCGGACTGGGCCTGCTGGTCGTCGTTTTTATCGCCATCCGGGTCTTGTTTCTTATATTGCTGAAATTAAGCTAATAAGTGATGCTTGATACTGGATGCTGGATGCTCGTTCGAGAATCGAGAAAACGAGTAACTTATGATAGATGTATCTGAATTAGACGAAGGTGCCTTGGAGGACATTCTCAGCGAACCTACCGATGCGACTAAAGAGATAGCTGCCGGTCTGAACGGTGATATCGTTGTTTTGGGCGCAGGTGGCAAGATGGGACCGACCTTGGCGATAATGCTCAGAAAGACCTCGGGCGGCAAAAATATTTACGCCGTCTCCCGATTCAGCGACAAGGCCGTCCGAAGCAGAATCGAGCGGGCGGGAATCAAAACCATCCAGGCTGACCTGCTTGATGAGTCACTTTATTCACAATTGCCCGACGTAGAAAATGTATTCTATTTGGCCGGCATGAAGTTCGGTGCCACCGGTAATCAGCCGTTGACATGGGCGCTGAACATCTTTCTGCCGGGTCTTGTGGCAAGACATTATAAGAACTCGCGCATTGTGGTTTTTTCCACCGGCAACGTTTATCCTTTGGTTGATGTCGATGGAGGCGGAGCATCCGAAAAAACTGCTCCCGAGCCGATAGGCGAATATGCCCAGTCTTGCCTCGGCAGAGAACGAATATTTGAATATTTCTCGCAGCTTCACAATACACCGATGACCGTAGTCAGACTCAATTACGCCAACGAACCTCGATATGGCATTATTGTTGACCTTACCAGCCGAATTCTAAATGGTGAACCTGTGGACCTGACTATGGGAGCGGTCAATCTGATATGGCAGCGGGATGCCAATGATTATATCATCCGCTCCATCAGTCTCGCAAAATCGCCGCCGACTATTCTTAATGTTACAGGGCCGGATACTGTGTTGGTTCGTCAACTCGCTGAGCAAATCGGCAAAGAGCTAAATAAAAAACCAAAATTCACATCCCGGGAAGCGCAAACAGCTCTGCTTTCAAATGCGTCTTTCTGTTTCAGTATGTTTGGCTATCCGCAGACGACGCTCGATGAGATGGTGTCAATAATCGTCAAATGGGTAGCATCAGGCAAAATGGTTCTGAACAAGCCGACCAAGTATGATATTCGTAACGGCAAATTCTAAGGTGAGCCTTTTATGCTGGATATATACATAATCGATTCGCTGCGTTCGGGTTGTGTGATTCCTGCCCATCCGCTGGCTCTGAAGTCGGATAGAAAACTCGACGAGCGTCGCCAAAAGGCGTTGACCCGCTATTATTTAGCTTGTGGCGCAGGTGGTTTGGCGGTAGGCGTCCACACGACCCAGTTTGCTATCCATGAACCGAAAATAGGTTTATACCAGCCGGTGCTGGAGCTGGCTATCGAGACAACTCGTACGTTTGCCGTGTCCGCAGATCCCGGTGAGCCGATAATGATTGCAGGCATAGTAGGTGACACCAGGCACGCTGTCAAAGAAGCCCGATTAGCCCGAAACCTCGGCTATCATCTTGGACTGCTTAGCCTCACGGCTCTAAAAGGCAAATCAATTGACGAGCTTGTGGGCCACGCCGGAGAAGTAGCCCAGATAATACCGGTTATGGGATTCTATCTGCAGGAGGTCATAAGCCAAATGGTGCTGCCGAGCGAGTTTTGGCAAAAGTTTGTTGAGATACCGGATGTCCTTGCTATAAAAATTTCGCCATTCAATAGATACCAAACGCTTGATGTGCTCGAAGCAGTTGCTCATTCCGGCAGAGCAGGCGAGGTCGCATTATATACGGGCAACGATGACAACATAATTTCCGATTTACTAACGCGGTATGAGTTTAACGTTAACGGTCATCCGGTTTCACTTCACATTGTCGGAGGATTGTTAGGCCAATGGGCTTGCTGGACCAGAAGGGCGGTTGAATATCTCACTCGTATTAAGAGCATTCGCGGGTCCAGCACTCCGGTCCCGCAGAAGATGTTGACGTTAGCTAATCAATTGACATTGGCCAATAAGGCGATTTTCGATGCCGACAATCATTTCGCCGGTTGCATTCCGGGTATATCTTACGTCTTGAAGCAACAGGGCCTTTTGAAAGAGCTGGGCACACTTAATCCTGACGAACAGCTCTCACCCGGACAAGCCGACAAGATAGATAGAATAAGACGCGATTATCCACATCTTACAGATGATGATTTTGTCAAAGACAATCTTCATAAGTGGCTGTCATCCTGAGTATGTCCAACGTACCGAAAAATATTTGCTGGCAGTTTATTGGTAGATAAAGTACTCTATTTTTTGTTTTTGGAGAGAAGCCTTCATGCTTCTTCTTATATTTTTGGGAGAGAGTAAAATGACTCAGCAAGCTAACAAAAATTGTAAAGTGGAAATTGGAAGTTCTAAACTATGCGGTCCAACTGTGACTGGACAAGCTGTTCGTGTTACATTATTGTTGCTGGTTATGTGTTTTCAATGCTTAGCTGCGGAGTGGTCGGTAATCGGCCCGAGTGGCGGCGACCAAATGCTTGCCGAGTATTTCCGTACTCAAACGGCAAAGCTCAGCGAACAATGCCTGACTGATATCAAAACACTCGAGGATTGGGAGAAAGAACGAGAAGTTTATCGAAAGCAACTGTTTGAGATGCTTGGGCTTGAGCCACTTCCTGAAAAGACCGACCTCAAACCTGTCATTACCGGCAAAGTCGAGCGCAAGCAGTTTACCGTTGAGAAGATTCATTATCAATCCAGACCCGGCCTTTACGTAACTGGTAATCTGTATATCCCAAAAGGTCTTGAGAAACCCGCACCGACTGTTCTGTACGTCTGCGGTCACTCCGCCGGCACGAAAAACGGTATCCGCTACGGTAACAAGGCTCCCTACCAGCACCACCCCGCCTGGTTCGCACGGCATGGTTATGTGTGCTTAGTCATTGATACGCTGCAACGAGGTGAGATTGAGGGCATCCATCACGGCACATACCGATACAAAATGTGGTGGTGGAATAGCCGAGGCTACACACCGGCCGGTGTCGAGGCATGGAACTGCATTCGCGCACTGGATTATCTCCAGACGCGCAAAGAAGTTGACAAGGACCGCATCGGAGTGACCGGTATATCCGGCGGCGGCGCGTACAGTTGGTGGCTTTCTGCAATCGATGACCGTATCAAAGTCTCTGTCCCGGTGGCCGGTATCACCGACCTTCAGAACCACGTTGTGGATGGCTGCGTCGAAGGCCACTGCGACTGTATGTATCTGGTCAATACCTATCGCTGGGACTATCCGCTCGTAGCGGCACTGGTGGCGCCGCGGCCTCTTTTGATTTCCAACAGCGACAAGGATACAATCTTCCCTTTGGACGGTGTCCTGCGCCTGCACGAAAAAGTGCGCCGTATCTACAGGCTTTATAGCGCCGAAAAGAACCTCGGCCTGCATATCACCGAAGGCCCCCACAAGGACACACAGCAGACCAGAGTGCATACTTTTAGCTGGTTCAATCGCTTCCTCAAAGGTGAAGACCCATTGATATATGAGCCGGCTGTGCCTTTTTTCCAATGGCCAGAGCTCAAGGTTTTCGACGAGCTTCCCGCCGACCGGATAAATATGGAGATACACGAATCGTTCGTGCCCAAAGCCCCGCAACCCTCCGTACCCCAATCAGCCGTCGAATGGGCAAGGCAGCGCAAAGCCTGGATGAAATCGCTTCGGGAAAAGTCGTTCCGTGGATGGCCGACACAGAAGCAGGTCGGCCCGCTCGATGTCAAGCGTATATTCTCCGTCAAACGGGACGGCGTCCATTTCAGTGCATTCGACTTTACTTCTCAGCCGCACGTTCGTCTGCGTTTATATCTGGCGCACCAGGCCGGACTCGATAAGCCTGAGACCGTTGTGCTGAACGTCCTGAACGAACAGGGATGGACCGAGTGGTTGGCTGCTATGCGCGTTGGCATTGCCGACGAGCTCAGCGACCAGGTGTTGCCTGAGCCGGATGAGAATGCTTTTAAACGCTATCAGGAAATGTTCAGGAATAACAATTGCGTAATGGCGTACCTTGCGCCACGTGGGATTGGACTGACTGCCTGGAATACCGACGAACGAAAGCGAACCCAAATTCGCCGGCGGTTTATGCTGCTTGGCCAGACAATTGACGGTATGCGAGTCTGGGACGTACGGCGGGCGGTTCAGACGCTGCGTACCCTCGATTCGACCAGATACGTACCGCTGGCCCTTCAGGGTAATGGCCAGATGGCAGGCATCGTGCTGTACGCCTCGCTGTTTGAGCCCGGCATTGCCAGGCTCGACCTGTGGCATCTACCCATTACACATCGCGAAGGACCGACTTTTCTGAACGTACTACGCTATCTGGACATACCGCAGACCGTAGCGATGGCGGCCGAGCGAAGTCAAATACGGCTCTATCAGGAAGACGACTCCGGATGGCGATTCCCACAGGCCGTCGCTGAGAAATTGGGCTGGCCCGATGATAGATTCCAGATGCACACAGTCTCTATCGAAAATCCTAATCCTTAGATTTTTCTGTTGTTCCCGCGAGATTTATCGGAACCAAGAAAGTGTCTAAAGTGAGCTAAATTGCCTGAATTGAGCTAAAGTAACAGCTAATCTGTCATTCTGAGCGAAGCGAAGAATCTCTTTTTCGTTAGCCAGAGCCTTCGGCTGCGCCTCAGGATGGCACTTACGTGCCACTTTAGGCACTCCAAACTTTAGTTCACTCAGGGATGCTCAATCTTTTATTTTTTGCTTAACTTGGCTAAAATTTATTCCGATACATTCTCCTGAAGAAAGGCTTCTGCAAAATAGAGGTTAGGCATACTTTGAAAAGAAAAAAATGTTTTGTAATTTGTTCTTTTCAAACAACAAATTATTGCCTATCAATCAGTTATCTGATTATTTAAGAAAATCAAAAACCTGATTTTCTTAAATAATATATGCCTAACCTCAATTTTGCATAACTTTAACTCAGAAAGAGCAAGAAATGGGAATTAAAAATCTATCGAAAGATGTTCTTCTCGTTGTACTGCCTTCTAAGGGACCGAAAATAGCAAATGAGCTTAAAGCCGTCAACGAAACTGTCAGTAAGAAGAAAGGTAACCAAGACGTCGTAATTGACTTTTCCGGTGTCGAGATAATAAATTCAGCGAATATCAGTAATCTGTTAATATTGCACAATTTGCTGCAGAACTCTGGACATCGGCTCATCTTATGCAATGTTGCCACCGTGACAAAATGCATTTTTGTGGTTGCCGGCCTTAACAAAGTCTTCGATTTTAGTGATGACCAGCCCGCTGCCTTAGCGGCTGTCCAGGACGCTGATTAACCGACAAGCCAGTCATCATTTCTCCTGCTGAGCAAACACCCGTGAAAATCAGTTTTGAGACAGGCGGCGGCCATGTGCAGTACCGCAACATTGTAATTATCCCAATACTCTCCAATTAAGCAAAGTTACAGAGGTTGAAGACAGGTGGTTAGCCGGTGTGGGCTCAGAAATTTTCCCGTATGTATTTGACGGCGTTGCTGAAGATTATCATTCCGTCGCCGGCCGGCTTTTCTTTTAGACGGGTCCAGTGCGGATGCTGTGTCGGCCTTACGAATCTTTCCGGGTGGGGCATAAGACCTAATATCCTGCCGGTGATGTCCGTCAGGCCGGCTATCGAGTCCACCGAGCCGTTAGGATTGACCGGGTAATCGCTTTCCTCGCCGTTCTTGTCAACATACTTAAACGCGACATTTCCCTCGGATTTTAGTTTATCCAACGTTGCTATGTCTCTGGTAACAACTTTGCCCTCAGCATGTGCAACCGGCAGGTAGATTTGTCTGCCCGGCTCGATGAAAATGCACTTATCCGTTTGCGGGGCCAGATACACCCATCTGTCCTCAAATATGCCGCTGTCGTTGTAGGTTATGGTAACTTCTTCATGATGTTTGGTTGAGTTATCACCCTGCAGAATGCCTGTCTTGACGAGTACCTGAAAGCCATTGCAGATTCCAAGCACTAATTTGCCGTCATCAATGAATTTCCGTATTGGCTCGTAAATGTGATGCCTGATTTGATTTGCCAGGATTTTACCTGCAGCCACATCATCGCCATAGCTAAAGCCACCGGGAAAAACAATTATTTGGAATTCGTCCAGCAGAGTTTTATCTTCGATTATCCTGTTTATGTGCATACGCTTTGCCTTTGCACCGGCCAATTCAAGCGCGTACTCGGTTTCCATATCGCAGTTTATCCCAGCCGCACGCAGAACTATCGCTTTAACTTCTACCATTTCTTACCTTTTCACTTTCCAGAAAACGGAAGACAGAAGACAGAAAACAGAAATCTGACTTCTGACCTCTGTGCCTAATACTTCCTACCAATCAAACGTTTTCTGCCAGGCTTGCTTTAATGAATTTATATCCGATTCTATAATTGTTTTGCCGTCTTCTGCTTTTACGATAAGTGTTTTTTCTTCTGTTACTTTCCCAATTTGGCCGAATGGTAAATTGAGCATCAATTTTGCAAACGCATTATAATTCTCCGGCTCGACTTCCATGATATAGCGGGAGTTCGATTCACTAAATAGCTGTGCATCTGTTCGCGAACAATCATCACTTTTTGGCAGACCCCGCAAATCCGCTTCTATTCCGAGCCCGCCGGCAAAGGCCATCTCTGCAAGTGCCACGGCCAAACCGCCCTCAGAGCAATCATGGCAACTGACTACAAGGCCTTGCGCTATTGCTGCAGAAATCTTTTTTGCAATTATAGGGGCCGTCTCGAGCTCTAACTTCGGCACGTTAGCCCCGACCTGTTCGTTAATTTTGTAGTAATGTGAGCCGCCCAATTCATTTTTCGTTTCGCCGACGATGAACAATAGATTAGAGGCCTTCTTGGCATCCATCGTTACGCACTTGTTGATGTCATCAACTATTGATATGGCGCTTATCAATAGTGTCGGTGGAATGGATATTTGTGTCCCATCTTCGCTTGCGAATTCATTATTCAGTGAATCCTTGCCGGAGATAAAAGGTGCATCGAACGCCATTGCTCCGTCGTAGCAGGCCTGTGCCGCCCGCACTAATGGGCCTAACGTTTCCGGCTTCGAGCAGTCACCCCAGCAGAAATTATCCAGCAGTGAAATCCTGTCGACCCGGCTGCCTACACATATCAAGTTCCTGATTGCCTCGTCTATTCCCGCCAGCGCCATCCAATAGGGGTCGATGTCACCGTAAAGCGGATTCATCCCGCAGCTAATAGCAAGGCCTTTATTCGAATTGAACTTTGGCTGTATCACCGCTGCATCATTAGGCCCATCATTATTTACGCCCGTCAGCGGTTTGACGACCGAGCCGCCCTGGACCTCATGGTCGTATTGACGGATTACCCATTCCTTGCCGGCGACGTTGTAAGACGAAAGTATTCGCACAAGCCCATCATTGTAATTATCTTTTTCAGGTATGCTCGGCTCGGTGAGCTGAGGACCTTTCCACACGGCTTTGCGCGAGTATTTTGGCATTCCATTATGCAAAAAGTCCATATCCATTTCGGCTACTTGTTGGCCGTTATATTTTAAGATTAATTTCTTATCGTCGGTGAATTTGCCTACTACCGTTGACTCGACGTTTTCATCGTCGAATAACCTTGTTATCGCTTCTAACTTTTCCGGCCTCACGGCCAAGACCATTCTTTCCTGTGCTTCACTAATCCAGATTTCTGTATGGCTAAGGCCAGCGTACTTTAACGGGGCCTTTTCCAGGTCAACTTCTACACCAAGCTCTTTGCCCATTTCTCCTATGGCGCTGCTTAATCCGCCGGTTCCGCAATCGGTGATGGCTTCATACAACCCGGCTTCGTTTGCCTGGACCAATACGTCTAACATTTTCTTTTCTGTTATTGGATTGCCGATTTGTACGGCGTGGGAAAAGATAGTCTCGTGTTCGTGTGTCGTTTGGCCGCTTGAAAACGTTGCCCTGTGTATCCCGTCTCTACCAATGCGGCCGCCGACCATAACGATGAGGTTTCCACTTTGCGGATTCTTGAAGCACTTATCTTTGTCCATCAGGCCGATGTTGCCGCAATAGACCAACGGATTAGCTAAGTATCTGTCGTCGAAGTAAATTGCACCGTTGACCGTAGGGATTCCCATTCTGTTGCCGTAATCGCGAACACCTGCCACAACGCCTTTCATAATCCTTTTTGGATGCAAGAGGTCTTTGGGAATGTCTTCGAGTTTTTTGTCCGGCTCACCGAAGCAAAATATATCTGTGTTGGCAATGGGTTTGGCACCCAGGCCGGTCCCCATTAGGTCACGAATTACACCGCCGATACCCGTAGCCGACCCGCCGTAAGGGTCAAGTGCCGAGGGGTGATTATGGGTTTCGACCTTGAAGCATATCGCTGAGTCCTCGTCGAATTCCACCATGCCTGCGTTATCAACAAAAACCGATATGCACCAGTCCTTGTCAAGCTGTTTGGTGGCTTTGAAAACGGTATCTTTTAGCAGGTTGTCAAAATGCACCTGTTCACCATCAATTAACATATCGACCGAGCTTTTGAGAGTTTTGTGCACGCAATGTTCGCTCCAGGTCTGGGCGATTGATTCCAGCTCAATATCGGTAGGCTCTCTGCCGAGCTCTTGATAATATTTCTGAATCGTCTGCATCTCGACAAGATTTAAAAACAAATCCATTTCTTTGCTCAGAGCGGTCAGCTCATCATCGTCAAGCTCGCGTATGGGCAGGTTTATGAGCTGCAATTCGTATGGTTTAAGATGTGGGCTTGGTGGCTCTACTTCGTTGCCAATAACACAATCTTCAATACAGTCGTTTGATAAGATTTTCTTTGCGATTGTATCGATTTGGCTTTGCTTAATCTCACCTAACAGAACATACTTTCGGGCGGTTCGAACATTGTCGGCTTTAACGCCCATATCGGCAGCCGCTGCCATTACCGACTCGGCCACAGGGTTGGTAACACCGCTTTTTAGATGGACCTCGATTAATGTTACCTTTGCCAGGCCCGCCGGTGCGCTGCTTCTACCTATATAATACTCTTCACAGACCGGGTCGGTCAGAAGCTCTTGCGCTATACGCTCGGCAATGTTCTTATCAAAATCCGCCTCTATAAGAAAAACCTTAGCCGACTGAACCGCCTGCGCCGCATTGATGCCCAGCTCTTTAATTTCTTCCAGTACACTCTTGCCGTGCACGTCTGAAAAGCCGGACCGATTAAAAACCTCAAATCGCCACTGCCTCACGATATTAATTCTTTCTTTTTAATTTTGTATTTTATCAATGCCGCCCGTTTCGTTCTTGCTTTGGCAAGCAATTTTTCAATTTCTCTTTTATTTTCTTTTTTCATTGCCTTTTTAATTTTTTCTAATTCGGCGATGATCTTATCAATGCCTCTTGTGGTGTTGTTTACGTTTGTCAACAGCACGTCGGCCCAGATATTAGCCGGTCCCGATGCTATTCTCGATGTATCCATAAATCCCTTGCCAGCAAATTTCAATTCTTCGCTGCTGCTGGCATTTATTAGTGCTGCCGCCGTTACGTGTGGCACATGGCTTACATTTGCAAAGATTCTGTCGTGCTCTGTCGGCGTCATTAACTTCACATAGCACCCAAGTTTCGACCAGAATTTTTTAAGGGTTTGCACCGCCTGCCGATTAGTCTTTTTCGTCGCTGTCAAAATGCACATTGCCCCGTCGAACAAATCATCTCTGGCAAATTCCACGCCCCTTTGTTCTGAGCCGGCAATAGGATGCGAACCGACATAGTGGACTCTCTTCGGCAGCTTCTTAGCCGCCCAGCGGTGGGGCAGGACTTTTGTTGAACCGACATCAGTGACAATACAGCCGCTCGGTAGCGCATCGGCTATTTCGCTGAATGTTTTCTCAAATGTTACTATAGGCGTGGCCAGGATGACAAGGTCTGCCTCAGATACACTTGAATTTAAGCAATCGACGACTTCTGTTGCCACTGCCAATCTTCTGGCTTTGGCGCGAGTTAAGGGCCGATGCGTGTAACCTACGACTTTTATTCGGGTAAAAGAGCGTAAAACAGCTAACGAAATCGAGCCGCCTAAAAGCCCCAATCCCATAACAGTTATTTGTCTTAAGTCCTTCATAATAAAGACCTTACGAAAATACAGTTCAGAATAGAATCCGTTAAAAAGTACTGTACAGCCCCTCAAATGTCAATTTTTTTCTTTTATTTGTCCTATTAAAATGCTAACATTTTGAATTTAAAAGAATGCCTGTTGTTTGTAGGCAATTTTTTGTAAACTTTCTTGTTGTGTGCTTATGGCAGAGCGAGATACTATAATAGATAAAATGCCGAATAATAACAACACTCTCAGCAAAGGCGGGCATCTCGATTTTGAAGAGAAGATAGCTGACATTGACAGCCAGATGAATGAGCTGCGCAGGCTCAGCTCAATCAAAGGCATTGATTATTCTACCGAGATTCGGCGGCTCCAGCGGCAGCAGGTTGCTGAGCTGAAGCGAATCTATTCGAATCTGACCGCCTGGCAAACCGTTCAGGTGGCACGTCATCCGAGCAGACCTCTTCTTTCTGACTATCTTAACCTTATGGTAAAGGATTTTCGCGAATTGCACGGTGACAGATGCTTCGGCGACGACCGCGCAATCGTAACGGGTCTTGGCCAGATCGGAAGGGAAAAGGTATTGGTCGTCGGCCAAAATAAAGGCAAAAATACAAAGCAAAAGGTCGCTTGTAATTTCGGATGCCCAAATCCTGAGGGCTATCGCAAGGCCCTGACCAAGATGAAATTTGCTGAAAAGTTTGGCATTCCCGTCGTTACGCTCATTGACACTCCGGGCGCCTATCCCGGCATTGGCGCTGAAGAACGAGGCCAGGCCCAGGCAATAGCCGTCAATCTTATAGAAATGTCACGCTTGAGGGTGCCGATAATTTGTATTGTCATTGGAGAAGGTGGTTCCGGGGGCGCTCTTGGAATAGGCGTGGGAGACAGGCTGGCAATACTTGAATTCGCATATTATTCGGTTATATCACCTGAGGGCTGTGCCGCAATCCTGTGGCGCGACGGCTCCGAGGCACCCAAAGCTGCCGAGGCACTTAAGTTGACGAGTAAGGATTTGTATAAGCTTGAACTGGTTGACGCAGTGATTTCTGAACCGCTCGGCGGTGCTCATCGTAATCTTCACGATACCGTTTATAATGTCGAGAAATATATTGTAAAAACATTGCGGGACCTCAAACGCACAAAGCTCGAAAATCTACTCGACAACAGATACAACAAGTTGCGTTCGATAGGCGTCAGTCCCGCAGAGAAATTGCGCCGCAAAACCCAGGCAGGCAAAGAAAGAGTGAAGGAAGCCTTGGAATCCATCCCGACCAAACGAAAACGAATCCCCGCCAAGGTCTGAATCCTGCTTCCGCGGGGACAAGTTTACACCTACGAGGGACCCCGCCTTGCGGGAACTCAAAGCAGGTGTTGCAGATTTGGACGTAAAATATCTTCGCAATTATAGTCCTCGAATGGACTTCAATATTTATGGGTTTCAGCGTTATGCAAAATTGAGGTTAGGCATATATTATTTGAGAAAATCAGGTTTTTTGATTTTCTTAAATAATCAAGTAGATGCTTGTTGCACAATAATTTATGTTTGAAAAGAAAAAATTAAAAGGCTATTTTTTCTTTTCAAAGTATGCCTAACCTCGATTTTGCAGAAGACTTTTTATAAGCTTTTGGAAGGAGAGCAATTATGGCAAATGAACAACACAGTTCAAAAAAAGAAAAATCTTGCCAAACACCAGAGAAAGACAAAAACTTATTAACACGAAGAAATTTCATCACAGCCGCAGCCGGAATCGGCGCGATGGGCGTTTTAACAAAGGGCGCAAAGAAGACAAAAGAGGATGAATCAAAGATGCCCGTATGGACGGGAGACTTAAAAAGCTCCACAAAAAAGACTCCCCGGATTCCCACCACATCAAAACCTAACGGCCTTAATATGATTGTAATAATTGCAGATACATTTCGTGCGGACCATCTTGGCTGTTATGGCAGTACCCGTGTAAAGACGCCTTATCTTGACAAGCTGGCAAAAGAAGGTGTGTTTTTTGCAGACGTCACTGCCGAGGGACTGCCCACCATTCCTTGCAGAAGGGTTTATCACACAGGCAAGAGCGTCCTTCCCGAGGCGAAGTGGGAGCCCCTTGCCGATAGTGATATTACTTTTGCCGAAGTTCTGCAAAAGCACGGCGTAACAACTGGTTTTATTGTTGATACCTATCATTATTTCAAGCCCGATTATAATTTTCATCGCGGATTTGATTCCTGGCACTGGGTTCGGGGGCAGGAGACCGACAGATGGAAAAGCGGTCCGAAAGAAAGGTTTGACCCGAAGAAGCATATGCCCGCCCATTTGTGGAACCAGAGCTATGACGCAAATATGCGTCAGTACCTTATGAATACACAAGGCAGAAAAAGCCAGGAAGATTACTTTTGTGCCCGGTCCTGCAGTTCGGCTATGGATTGGCTCGAACAAAATGCCAGCGGTAATCCCTTTATGCTCTGGATAGATATGTTTGACCCTCATGAGCCGTGGGATGCACCTGAGCGATTTCAGAAAATGTATCGTGATGAATATCCTTATGAAAGATATTTGTTTGGATATGGGGTCAGGAACGCTGATATTCGCCCGGATGATTTACCTGTTATCAGAGACCTTTATGCAGCAGAAGTTACGTTCAGTGATTATTGTATCGGTCGTCTTTTGAAACGGGTCGAAGAGCTGGGCTTGATGAACGATACAATTATCGTATTTTCGACCGACCACGGTACTCATCTCGGCGAGGAAGGTTGTGTACAGAAAACCCCCGGTCTTCTTAATGCCTGTGTTACTCGTATTCCGTTAATTATAAAACATCTCAATAAGAATTTTGCCGGCAAACGCCTTGACGGACTTGTCAGTGCTGTCGATTTTATGCCCACATTTCTTGCACTGCTTGGAATTGACGATTATAAAAATATGGACGGGCAAAATATGTGGAAGCTGGTAACAGGGCAGACTCCCTCACTCCACGAAAATGTTTACACGGTCTTTAACAGATTCGGCGCGATTCATAATCTGGATTGGCATTATTTCCAGAACGTTACAGGTAAAAACCTTGGCAAAGGGCCCTGCCTTTATGACTTAAAAACAGACCCGGGCCAGACCAGGAATGTTATTAAAAAATTTCCGAAAGTAGCAAAAGATTTAAGAAACAAATTGCAGAATCATCTCAAGTTCAAAATACCCCCTTTGAAGTTGTAACTAAAGCCTGTGGCGGATTTTCACGGCACCATATAAGGACCGAATCGGTCAATTTGAGTTACTATTTTTAACTCTGATGGCGAAAAAGGCTTGAAGCGGTTTGATTTCATAAAAATATAGGGCAGGCCTCCTTGCCCACCCTAATTAACAGACCTTCAAACGGATGCGAAATATCCGGTTAAATATCTTCGCTAACTATCCTGCGTATCTGCTAAGCCTATCCTCCAGAACATGTATTACGTTCATTGTAATACAAAAATCTACTCGCTATAAGCTATTCGCTGTGCGTTTGCCGTTTGTGACTTCTCTTGGATTTTTCCCTTCTTCGATGGCTTTTATTTTTCTTACTCTTCTTTCGTGTCTTCCACCGCTGAATTCGGTATTGAGCCACACTTCCACCATTTTTCGCAATAATACTTCTCCGACCTGGTCTCCCGACAAACAGAGGACATTTGCATCGTTATGGTCGCGTGAAATCTGAGCACTCAATTCATCATGGCACAGTGCAGCTCTGATTCCATTTATCTTGTTAGCCGCTATGCTCATTCCAATACCGGTTGAGCAGATTAAAATGGCTCTGTCGGCCTGTTTTTTCGACACCGCCATTGCTACTAAATAAGCTGGGTCGGGGTAATCAACCGGAGTGCTGTCGTTGGTGCCCAAATCAATACACTCATGGCCCAGTTCGGCGAGTATGGCCTTGATTTGCTGTTTTGCTTCGAAACCACGATGGTCGCTTCCAACTGCTATTTTCATATCACAAGCTCACTAATCTTTTTCTTCACGGCTGCTTCTATAATATCAGCACAACTATCGAAAAACTCCTGGGGGTGACCTATCGGGTCAGCAATATCTGTATCTCCTGCTAATAGAAAACATTTAATCGCAGCCTCATGACTGAGAGCAATAATTTTCTCCTGATGCATTCGCTCCATTGCGAAAATTAAGTCACTCTCTTCGATAAGCTCTTTGGACAATCCTTGGTTCCTGTGAGCTATTATGTCTATTCCCTTAGCTGCACAAGCTGCTATCGCTTCGGCGCTTGCTGGAACACCAGCCACATCCATCACGCCAGCGGAACATGCTTTATAACCTATTTTGTTTAGCCGGTCAACGTCGCATTGCAATTTTTCTGCCAAATATTTTCGAAATATTCCTTCGGCCATTGGGCTTCGGCACGTGTTGCCGGTACAAACGAATAAAAACATAAGCGCTGACATTGCATCCAGCTCTGCTTTAGAATATACGCCGGGCCTTAAAATCTCTATGCCCATTTTACCTATTTTAACAACGGTACTGCTTTTTTTGTATTTACAAGGTCCAGCATCGAGCAGCATCTCGATTCGACCCGAAAACTGAGCAAGAACCTGGTCGGCATCGACCGCCGGCGACTGACCCGCTATGTTTGCGCTTGGAGCTACCACAGGACTGTTCGTTGACTGCAGCAAAATTGTAGCTATCGGGTCGTCCGGACAACGAATGCCTATGGAATTATTTTTATACAGACTTTTAAAAAACTCTCTTTCGAGGTTCTTTTTCTGTTTGTCAATATCCTTCTTGTCTAATTCAAAGACTATGGTCAAAGGTCCTGGCCAGGCGTTCCTGATTAATTTTTCGGCCTTTAATCCGATGGTCGGTACATATTTCTTGACATCGTTTTTTTGACCGATATGTAATGTGTAGTATTTGGTGGGGTCTCTGCCTTTAATATTGTTAAGCCTTGCTAACGAATCGGTTTTGACTCGGCAGGCAATCCCATAGACGGTTTCGGTCGGGAACGCCACCAGTCCACCGTCATCGACGAGAGATGCGGCCTCCTTGATTTTCGCCGAATCAACGTTTGTAGCATCAAGTTTTACAACCTTTGTCTGCATTGGTGCCATAAAATACACCACCAGAGGTCGAATGGCAAGATTTTCTACCCCCAACGCGCCGATATCCCCACAACAATAATAAATTATCAATTTAAACGGGGCCAACCGCGTAATTTTAATTGCCATTTAAATCCCAGCTTACGGTGCCGGTCGGTACAGGCGAATATCATCAAAGTACACTGTACCTGAACCACCGGGCTGTGGATTCTTCTTGTCGCCGAAACCAATGGCAATAGTATTTACATTAGCCAGGTTCACGCCCTGGTCTGCAAACTCCTGCAGGTCGATGTTCCATTGGGTCCAGGTGTCTATCAACGCTGCATTTGGATTATCATGAGTAACTACCGCATCGCCATTAAGAGCCACATACAATGGCTCAGCATCATTAGACGCAACACCTTGGAACCAAATCGATAGCACTCCAACACCTTCTTCAGTCCAGTCTCGTGGATAACTCAACGTCATCTGCACGTCTGAATACCTGAGCTTGCCCTGCTGGTTGTTGTCGTAGTAAAAAGGCATAGACTTACCGCCTCCGTGAACGATAGTCTCCTCCATATAAGAACCAGTTGTTTCGTCGCCGACTATCGAGCCGGTTCCATTACCGGGATGGGCCGGTAAAGTAGGATGCGAGGCATAGCCAAGCCCGTCTATCCATGCCCACCATATCTCATTGTTGCCAGCGTCATAGTCCTCAAAGTCGTCTATCACAATAAAGTCAGCTACGGTAAAGCTCCATACATTGCCCTTGCTGATAGTCGCATCAGTATTATACTCATCGATTCGCCAATAGTAAGGTCCGCCGCCCCATTCAACGCCTTCTGGTGGATTATAGATTGTAGCACCCTGACGGCCTCGATATATACCAGTCGTATCGGATACATCGGCGTTACTCACAGCTTCTTTATCAGTACCGAAATATACATCATGCTCAGCCGCCTCATCTCCCTGAGCCCAACTCAGAGGCGTTGCCTCTCTGATGTTCGGTGTTGAGCCATTATTCGGGTTCGGGATCCCGGCAAGTAATGGGTCAGTTCGCATAGTCTCCTTAATCTCATCTTGTGTCAGCGCCTTGCTGTAAAGACGGACGTCGTCCATGATGCCATTAAAATTGTTCGAGCCAGTGTTGAAAGGTTCACAACCAATGTAGAAAGTCCCTGGTGAAGCACCGAGTTCCTCTGTTGTAACTAATTGTCTATCCAAGTTTCCATTAACATATGTCCTGATGTAGCCATCCCTTTGAGAATAGACACCAGCAACGTGATACCAAACATCCACCTCGATCAATGTTCCGCCTGCAACACTTCTGTTGAGGACGGCCGAGTTATCGGCAGTGCGAATTTCAAATTCAATCTTGTCGTTGTATACGCTCATCTTGTAGCCACCGTTGGCATCGTCCTGGTTGCCTCCAACCTTGTGATCAATACCCACATCACCAACTTTGATCCACGCCGTGATCGAGACTGCGCCTGAAATCTCAAGACTGGGATTGTCCCCGCAATCGAGAAAATCACCATATCCATCGAACTCCAGGGCATATCCGTCATACCCAGCTACCCACTGTGGATCGCCGACAAAGTTGCCGTGATTGCCGTGGCCTGAATTATCAAGAGCAGTAGTGCCATAACCCTCATCAAGTTTCCACCAGCCGATAAGGCTGGGGTGGGTAATGGAGATAACGGGTAGTGTTTTGAAGCTCCAGATATCGCCTTTGTGCGTAACGATGCCGTCAAACTCATCGACCCGCCAGTAATAAATTTTATCCAATTCAAGTGTGCCGGGAGTATAGCTTGTATTCCCCTGAGGAATGCCCACAACGCCATCGTTCACATCGTCAAAATTATCACCGAAATATACGGTGTGCAGTTTTGCACTAACGCCTGGCGTCCAGCTTAAGTCATCATTCGGGTCTATAAATTTAGCACCATCAACCGGGGTGGGCTCATAAGCGATTTTTGGTGGAATCGTGAAGCTCCAGACGGCCCCTTTGTGTGTCGTACTACCGTCGGCCTCAACCTCATCGATGCGCCAGTAATAAGTCGTGCCCGGAACAAGGCCATTTGGGAAAGGAAATCCGGGAAAGCCTGCAACAAAAAACTCTGAGGTCTTATTGCCCTTGAATGCACTTTCGGCGCCGGCGTTCACATCGTCAAAATTATCACCGAGGTACACATTGTGCGAGGCTGCGGTATCTCCCGGCGACCAGCTAAGGTTCACCCACGTATCCTCATATAGGGCACCATCCTCTGGTGAGGGGCCCAAGGCATACGGCCATCCTTCACCACCTTCCATAGCCCCCAGAATCTCGCCCTCCGTCAGAGCGTGGTTATAGATACGAATGTCATCCATGACTCCGTTAAAATTGTATGAGCCGGTCGTGAAGGGTTCACAACCAATCTTAAAAGACCCAGGTGAGGCTCCAAGCGCATCGTTTGTACTCATCTCTCTATCCAGCACTCCATTAACGTATGTCCTGATGTAGCCATCCGCGAGAGAATAGACACCAGTGACATGATACCAGACACCCACCTCGATTACTGTTCCGCCTGCAACACTTCTGTTGAGGACGGCGGAGTTACCGGCAGTGCGAATTTCAAATTCAATCTTGTCGTTGTATACGCTCATTTTGTAGCCACCATTGGCTCCGTCCTGATTTCCTCCAATCTTGTGATCAAGACCCTGGGCGCCAACTTTGATCCACGCCGAGACTGTAACTGCACCTGAAATTTGCAAACTCGGATCTTCTCCGCAATCGAGCCAATCACCGGATCCATCAAATTCCAGGGCATAGCCGAAATACCCAGGCACCCACTGTGGGTCGCCGTTGAAGGTGCCATCGTTGCCGTTGCCGCTTATATCATGTGCTACGGTCCCGGAGCCCTCATCAAACCTCCAGTGAGCCACCAATTCAGCTGAGGCATTACCCGCTATGCTCAGCATCAAAACAAAAGAAATTAAATAAATCAATTTTTTAGACATAATAATCTTCTTTCAAGAAAGTTAAAATAACCATGCTTTGGCCACACAACAAAACACCTCTTGTTTTCGATAAGCATCAAGAAGACGCTTCTGCGAGATTTGCAAATAGAAATCCGGAAATATCATGTGACTTATTATTACCTCCACCCATCAAAAGGCCTGTATATAGTTGTTATATGAAATGTAAAAAAACTCACTTGCAAAGCACGAAGTGGTTAAAACTCTGTGCCTTGCCTAATAACTACTCCTCTATCGAAAAACTAAAAGAATTGTGCCTACCCGTCTTGGCTTGGTCCCGCTCCGACTCGCTCGGCCTTGACGGGCCAAGCCGAGACATGCTGGACGACCTATGACTCACAGTTGCTCAACTGTACAGGCACAAGCTTCACTAATGTTATCTATACCAAATTATCTACCTTCCCGTCAATGAAAAAGCTGATTCTTATAGGCATTTCTTGCTCCCATTTTTTGAGAATTATTTTATGGCTCCCAACACATCTTCTTTGCGTCTGGAACCAACAAGATGGGGCCCTCTCAAACCCATTACCCATTATAAGCCGAGGAGATAGAGCGCGGCGAATTATTGACCTTAATGCCTATAGAAATAAAAGGGCCTGTACCGAATTGGTATAAGCCCCGAATTTATGCTCATTCATTCAACTATTGTCTGTCACCGCAAACGATCAATCGCCACTTATAGCTACCAATGCTTCTGTTTATGGAGCCGGCCGATACAGCCGAATATCATCAAAGTACATCTTACCTGAACCACCAGCCTGCGGATTGTTCTTATTGCCTAATCCGAGGGCAATAGTATCGACATTGGCAAGGTCCACGCCCTGATCTGCAAATGCCTGAAGGTCGATAGTCCATTGGGTCCAGGTGGTTATCCGTGCTGCATCAGGATTATCATTAGTAACGAACGCATTGCCGTTGAGAGCAACATACAACGTCTCAGCGGCATTATCCGAAATGCCCCGGAACCAAATCGATAAAGTGCTAACACCATTCTCGGTCCAGTCACGCGGATAAGTCAGCGTCATCTCCACCTCTGAATACATTAAAACGCTGTTGTCGTAGAATACAGGCATCGATTTGTTGCCTCCGTGAACGATAGTCTCCTCCATATAAGAAGCAGTGCTTTCGTCACCTACCGCAGAGCCGGTTCCGTTACCGGGATAAGCCGGTTCATTATCATGCGCGGCGTAACCAAGCCCATCTTTCCACGACCACCATATCTCGTTGTTGCCAATGTCGTAGTCCTCAAAATCGTCCACGACAAGGAAATTGGCCGTTGTAAAGCTCCAGACAAGTCCTACCCACGGACTGTTGGGATTGGTGTTATTGACCTCATCAATACGCCAATAGTAGGTGGCATCCCACAGGAGTTTTCCGGGGTCATAGCTCTCAGAACCAAGGTCCCTGGTGCCTTTATACTCGGGCGAACCGGCATCGGCATTGCGCACAGCCTCTTTATCTGTGCCCACATAGACCTGATGCGAAGCAGCATGGTCTCCGGGTAACCAATTGAGAATCTGCGTCTGCTTTACATCCACAGCGCCATTAGAAGGATTCAGGCTCCCGACGGCGCCCGGGGTCGTAAAGCCCCAGACATCGCCTTTATATGTCTCGACGGCATCAAACTCATCGACTCGCCAGCAGTAAACCTTCTCTAATTCAAGGGTGCCGGGGGTATAGGTTGTAGCTCCCTGAGGAAGACCACCGGTTGCGTTGTTCACTTCGTCAAAATTGTCGCCAAAGTAAATGGTGTGCAATTTTGCCCCAAAACCTCCCGTCCAGCTAAGTTCCACATCCGGATCTATATACTCGGCACCATCAGCCGGGATTGGGTAATAGGCGGTCCTGGGTGGAACCATAAAGCTCCAGACAGGACCTTTCCACGGACTATTCGGCTCAGTGTCATTGACCTCATCGATTCGCCAGTAGTAGGTCGTGCCCGGAACAAGACCATCCGGAAAAGGAAATCCCGGAAAGCCGACAACAAAAAATGTCGAGGTCTGGTTACCCTGATATGTCTCGGCGGTGCCGGCGTTCACAGCGTTAAAGTTATCACTGAAGTACACATCGTGTGAGACCGCTTTATCCCCCGTGTACCAGCCAAGATTCGCCCACGTTTCGGCGTGTAGGGCACCATCAGCCGGAGCGGGGCCAAAGGCAAGTGGTGAGCCTATACCTTGCATAAGTTTTTTAACCTCGGCCTGCGATAGTGCACGCCTGAACAATAGGAAATCGTCCATAAGTCCCGTGAAAGGTCTTGCGTTATCAATATTGTATCCCACACGGGCACCACTGCCCCAATCTCCGGCAATATCCGGAGGGTTTGATATGTTTTCCTCTTGGACCACTTCCCCATTGATATAGAGGATTGCCTTGCCGGCCGCTTTGTCGTATGTGCCTGCAAAATGTAGCCATTCGTCCCACGTTACCGTACCTGCACGTATGTCGAAGATTGTTGACCCGCCGTAAGAGCGGAGCAGCCATCTAAAATTGCCTTCACTGCGGAGCTCAGGATGGATAATCCACGTCGCGTCAGATGCTCTGGCATTGAATATGGCATGATGGTCGCCCGTATTCGTACATTTTACCCAGGCGGCGACCGTTATGCCGGTTGTCGGAACTTCTTCGACAGGGAAATTCTCACCGTCCAAATCGAAGTAACTACCGGTCGTGAATTTGGCAGCTCCTGCGTACTTGCCGGCAGGCTCTGCTGTAATGTCGCCGTTGACGACGCCGTCATGGCCGTTGCCGGATTGGTCCGTGACAATATCACTAACACTGTCAAAGGAATAGTATATGACCAGAGCCGAATCGTCGATAAAAGAGGCCAAGGCAGTGCTATTCAGAGTCGCCAGCGAAACCAAAGAAAATAAATAAATCATTTTTTTAGACATAATAGTCCTCCTTCAAAAAGAATTAAAATCATTACAAATTACGCTTTGGCCACACACCAAAACACTCGTTGTCTTCAAAATATGAATTGTTAATCGAAATGGACAAAACTTAATCACGAAGCAAAAAGTTTCTACTATAACTCCTCCTCTCTTCGGAAAGACTACAAATGTCCAACACTTCGGAGGATTAAAATCCTCAAATACCCGACTCTATGGGCAAACAATCTACCTTATTTGTACCAAATCAACCCAATTCCCGTCAAGTAAAATCTATCAAATTATGCCTACCTTTTCAACTCCGCTTTGCCATTTTATACCCATTCAGTCCTTCGGCTCCGCTCAAGATGAAGAAAAGGATTAGAGGATTAGGTTATCAGGTGAACAGGAGATCAGGGTGCAGCGCCGTAAGGCGTCCTGTGGAGATACAAGTAATCAAGATATCAGGTAAAAGACAGAGGACGGAAGACGGAAGGCGGAATAACCACACACCACCCTATTTTAAGGGCCATGAGCTTAATGCTTGTAGCCCTTATTTTATGTGGTGCAAATGCTCGGAACATAAAAAAAGACTGATGACTCCTCTCAGCCATCAGTCTCTACTCTTCCATTGCCCCGTGTATGGGATACCCAAAGCCTCTCCGCAACTTTGTTTAATAACGCTAAAAGAATTTCTTATAATCTATTGAAATGCGATACCTACACCAATTTCAGCACTTTCGAGCAGATTCTTGCGGTCCACCCTGACAACTTTGCCGGTTTTGATACGTGCAAATTGTCCTTTTTCCTTTGCCAAGGCCTCTGTTCGAGGAAAATTGAGCTCTACAATATGGCCTGGCCTGATTGGAGCCGTTACCGGAAGGGTAATAAAGACGCCCGTTTTGCTGATATTACAGCTTCGACCGTTAAAAAACCTGTTGGCTTCCGGTATCCAAACACTAACAGGCCAGGAAACAGTATTCCTGCTATCCTTACGCTGGTCAACTAAAGTCTCCATAGTTTCAACCTCCCTTAAATCAATATTCCTTCAATGATAACTTTTATCGGCAATGTTAAATTGGATAGATTAGCAGATTTAGGCAAAATAATAAGTTTTCTCTAAAAACTTTTTTTGACGCTGCATATTGTTGTGGTTTGCGGTTTTTATCGGAAGTATTTTGTATGTTTATGGTCAAGCTTTTGGGAAGTTCTCCGTATAAATTCAATCAAATTTCAATTTGTCTTGTCAAAATCAATAATTTTCACACCTTTGCGCCATCTTCACAAAAAGAAAAATAGTTCTTGACAGGAAGATAGCCAATCTGGTATAAAAAGTTGATAAGGCTTAGGTCCGTATAAGTGGGCATGGGCAGTTTCTGGTACACGGGCAAGCGGTATCTTTGAAGTGTTTCAGCTAAGGAGGAGTTATTATGCAAGACACAGAGTTAGTTGTAACAGCGGCTTTGTGCTTCGCAAGTGGAGATTTTCACATTTCGACTGACAATTCATATCCCGCCTCTGCGGGAACGAGAGTTTTGGTGTGTGGCCAAAGCATAATTCATAATTATTTAAACTTTCTTTAAGGAGGACTATTATGTCTAAAAAATTGATTAATTTGGTTTCTTTTGTTTTGATGTTAGGCCTGATTCTGACAAGCGTAGCCGGCGCTGCCGACCCTGACCTTATCGGGTGGTGGCCCTTGAATGAAGGCTCCGGGGATATTGCTATAGATTTGTCCGGCTCCGGCAATGATGGGACCATCAACAACGCCGACAGCGGCGGTCTGGGCGCAGGCGGTTCGGTCTGGGTCAATGACCCGGAGCATGGCATGGTTATTAGCTTCAATGGAGACGACAGCAGCGGCGCAGTTGTTGTCACCGACCTGATTATTCCAGCGATGACCATGGACAACGATTTTACCTGGGCATTCTGGACTTGGCAGCACCCCGATCAAGCTATTAACAATGATACGATCTTAGGCAATCGCTACGGGGGCACTACATCGCCACTTCAGTTCATCAAGTTCACACCGACGAGGTTTGAGTTCTACAATGACGATGGTAGTTACTCAGAGGGTATTAATTACACGGCCGTCCCAGGTGGCGTATGGGTCCATCACGTGATCGTCAAGGATGGAACAAGTTTGACTTATTATCGCAATGGTGAGGAGTCGGGAACCAACACTATCACGAAGACTATCGATGAGAATCCCTTCTACATGGGTGCCGACGCCACAGCGGAGCATTGGCAAGGCTACATGAGTGACGTGCGCCTCTACACAAAGGCGCTAACACAGAACGAGGTTCTGGGCGCTATGGAAGGAACAGGTGAGGTATGGCCATACGCCTCGTCGGCGAAACCGGCTGATGGTGCCTTGCATGCCGATACTTGGGTAAACATTTCCTGGAGGCCGGGAGGTCGTGCGGTCTCACACGATGTTTACTTAGGCGAGAATTTTGACAATGTGAACGACGGTGCCGGTGACACTTTCCGGGGCAACCAGGCCGATACGTTTTTTGTAGCCGGCTTTCCCGGATTTCCTTATCCGGATGGCCTTGTTCCGGGAACGACTTACTACTGGCGAATCGATGAGGTCAATGACACCGAGCCGAACAGTCCCTGGAAAGGCGATGTCTGGAGCTTTAGTATTCCTCCCAAGACCGCCTACTTCCCGGACCCGGCTGATGGTGCAGAGTTTGTAGATACGGGTGTGCAGCTTAAATGGACGGGAGGTTTCGGTGCGAAATTACACACCGTATTTTTCGGTGATAATTTTGACGATGTGAGCAATGCCGCTGGAGGTCTTCCTCAGGGAACTACGACCTATAATCCCGGTCCACTTAAAACGGGTAAGACTTACTACTGGCGTGTCGATGAGTTTGATATTATCGACACGTATAAAGGCGAGGTCTGGAGCTTCACTACTGAGGGCGCCGTTGTAAGCCTGAAGCCTTCTAATGGCGCTGTGGATGTAAAACAGACACAGATTCTTACATGGTCGCCGGGAGAAGCAGCCGCTTCGCATGAGGTCTATTTCGGCACAGATAAAGAAGTCGTACGTAACGCCGATACCGGTTCGCCGGAGTATAAAGGCACTAAGGACCTCGGTGCTGAGAGCTACGACCCCGGAAAACTTGAATGGGATGTCACTTATTATTGGCGTATTGACGAGGTCAATAACACCAACCCAGACAGTCCCTGGATAGGCCCTGTCTGGAGCTTTACGACAGCCAACTTCCTTCTCGTGGACGATTTTGAGGACTACGATGCCGGCGAGAACCAGATATGGTACGCATGGAAAGACGGTCTTGGCTATGGCACACCCGGTACTGAACCCTACTTTGCCGGCAACGGGACCGGCTCTGCTGTAGGTGACGAAAACACTCCTTCTTACACAGAGGAGACTATCGTTCACGGAGGCAACCAATCGATGCCTGTATTCTATGACAACAGTGTCTTAATGTATTCAGAGGTGGAGAAGACACTGACTTATCCGCGTGACTGGACCGAAAAAGGTGTTACCACATTAACGATTTGGTTCAGGGGCGATTCGGATAACGCTGCTGAGACGTTGTATGTTGCTCTAAATGGTACCGCTGTAGTTAATCACGATAATCCTGATGCAGCACAGATAAATGAGTGGACCCAATGGGATATTGACCTGCAGGCGTTCGGCATAAACCTTGCTAATGTCAATACGATTGCCCTTGGGTTAGGCAATAAGAACAACCCGCAGGCTGGTGGTTCAGGTACAATGTACTTCGATGATATTCGGCTGTATCCTGCGGCACCGTAAACCGGGATTTGAGTAACCCCCATTGCTTCTTGCGAAGCAAGATATGGGGGCGTGGCTGATGTAGTAGATTCGTGTCACTTTGGGGCCTATATTGATTAATTCGGTATAGGCCCCTTTCTCGTTGATTCAGCTATGAGCAGATAGCGATATTGATAATGAGGAACAGCAGAACAGACAAGGGAGCGTTTTACTTTGACAGTTATTGCGATTCTGATTATAGTAAAGGCTGTTTTGTTGGCTGGCTGATGGTAACCTAACCGTGGTTACAAGATAATAATGACAAAAGAAGAATTGGAAACTCTGTGGAGAGACAAGAATAATTGGCGCTGGGGCGCCATCTATTACTGCAAAAACGACCCACGTCTGGTTGTACATAAACGGGTTAAATGGACGGGTTGGACGGTGAACTTTGCATACCCCTGGCGGGCAATCGGCTTTATTATTTTCATTCTCATCGCAGCGTCGTTACCCTTTTTTATTGAATTGAAGTTAAACGTTGCTACGCCGATTGTTATATGTATAACTTTGGCTTTGGTTGCGGTTATGATTATTGGGCTTTGTGCATACTTGTCATCGAAGACGGAGTGATAAAAGCGCGTTTGACATATTGCCGGAACTGTATTTTGCAGTAAAGGTTGTGAACTTATTTTGGAGGTACCTGTTATGATTACGTGGTGTAGGTTCCCATTCTGGCCGCTAAGACCGTTGTTCGGTTTTGAGGCAATGTGGGGCGTGTTGGCAATCCTGGGAGTGATTTTTTCTGTGATTATGCTCATCGATTGTTTGAAACGGCCGGCAACGAAGTTTCATCACCCGCTGACGAAAGAAAGCGAGTACGACAAGCTGATATGGGCCGTTGCGATTGTTTTGTCGCTTGGGTTTTATTGTGTGGGAGCGATTGCATATTTCTTTGTTATAAAAAGAGCCAAGCCTGAGAGCAAAGAGTAGTATTTCAATTTTGAGAAGTGGTGCTGAACTTATCCCGGCTTCGCCGGGGACTTTTTAATCTCTCAGCGTAAGACATTTTAATTCTTTCATCGCATATTTTGCCAATTCGGTTATGGTTGTTCGAAGAGAACAGCCATGGAAGGCATCGATAAAAACACATTCAAAAGAATCTTTTGCGACCATTGGAATGCACTTAAACAGTCTCGTCCACGCTTTGATAAGCCGGACTACAACGAGACGGTCAATAAAATGCTTGGCTGCAGCGACCCTGAAAAGATGGGCTTTGTTCAATACAGGTGCTGCTACTGTGGAGAAATACGCCGAATTGCTTTCACCTGCAAGTCTTGCTTTTGCCTTTCCTGTGCCAAGGTTTATATCGACCGCTGGGCAGACTTCATCGCTCGACGACTGTTGCCTGGCGTAACCTATCGCCATGTGGTATTGACCATGCCTGAGTTCCTCCGAATCTGGTTTTTTCGCGACCCCACACTGCTCAGTCAGCTCATGCGAGCGGGCAATGCCTGTCTCAAAGACGTTCTCAACACTTGTGCTTCTGTCAAGCTCGATGTCGGCAACATTATCATCCTGCAAACCGCAGGACGATCCGGCCATTACAACCCTCATCTCCATATCCTCATGACCGAAGGAGGCCTTGACCCACTGCAACAATGGAAAAGCATCTCTTATATCCCCTACGAGATGATACATAAAAAATGGCAGTACCACCTCTTGAAAATGTTGAGGGAAAATGTATCCGATCCGGCCATTGAAAAAGACATTGACAGAGCCTGGAGAGATTATCCCAAGGGCTTTGTCGCTTTTCTCCAGGATGGAGAAGTACCCTCCAATTCATCGGACGAATGGCACAGCACATCCTGCCAAAGGGCTTTCAGAAAATTCGATATTATGGACTGCACGGCAATGTTCGTTACCAAAAGATGAGAGAATACCTCGCAGAGATTATACCTCCGCAGAGGCCCGATGACCCCAGAGGCTACCGAGTTCTTGGGCCAAAGCCTTTCGCTCAGCTTTTCTTCGAGAGCTTCGGAAAAGACCCGCTGCTTTGTCCAAAATGTGGTGATAACATGATGTTGGAATTGATTTATCATCCCAAGTACGGTATCATTAAAGAGTTCTCATTGTTTGAGGAGTTGCCGGATGAACCAGAGCCCGTTGGAACCACAGCAAGCCGACGAACCATGGACATGACCGAGCGATTGGTTCAAGTATCGCTGCCGTTCTTGTGACCATACTGATTGGGTCGAAGATATCGTTGTTGATTCTTTCCCACCAGCCGAACCTGGGGGATTGGCTGCCATCGTCTGCCCTAAATGCGGCGGTCACTTCCGTTATGACCCATCTGAACCGGTGAAACGTTCGCTCCAACACCCCGATCACTCCTTCTAACCTGCTTTGCAACATACAAAACCGATTGACAACCATCTATGTGCATCATAAGCTAACAAATACAAATTCCTATACTATCAAGTTAATTCGATGTTGACAGGCTTTTGCGGCAGGGGGGACTCTGCGGTTATTAGTTCTTTGCCGAGGCGGAACGCTTCTTTGAGCGCTAAAGGATGTTTTTGTATTTCGCTGAGGTCATCAACTTTATTGACAAACAAATTTGCTGCATAATTTATGTCCAGCACATCAAAATAGGATTTCATCGTCAATTGGATGCTTTCAAACTGCTTTTTGCTTCTTGAGCCACCTACGGCTATTACCATTGCGCGGCGGTCGCGGTGGGGTGTAATAAGCGGTTTTTTTAGCACATACTTATACGCCCAAAGACACTGGCTGCGGTCGATAAGCATCTTTGCCTGGGCACAGACGGTCATAAAAAATATGGGGGTAGCGAAGACGAGCCGGTCGGCATCAAGCATCTTTTTTAAGAGCTGCTGAAAGTCATCTTGAATCTTGCAGGTACCCGTTGTGTAACAGGAATTACATTCGATGCACGGTGCGATATTGTAATCTGACAGATGGATATGTTCGGTGTGTGCACCTGCGGACTCGGCGCCTGCGAGAGCTTCGCGCAAGAGCAAGTCGCTGTTGCCCTTAATCCTCGGGCTAGTCGAAATCCCAAGTGTTTTAATAATCATATTAATATCCTTGTTTTTTTGTGTTCCATAATTGCAGCTTCTTAGATTATGTTGCTGATACTCGTTGTTAATAATACAATCTTACCGTTCGAATAGTTCTGCTTCAAACTGTTTTTGTGCAGAGAATTAGGCGTGAGGAATGGTGGAATCAAATTTTTGGAAAAATTCAAGAATTGAGACATTGTCTTCCGATGTATAGTATTGGATTAGCAAATGGGTGGCTCTGGAGAATGACCAATTAGGCCATATTAGTTTAAACTTACTTTGTCTATCATGTGGGTATTGAACACAAGTCAGATGGAAAAGCAGGCATGGTAAGCAAGGGCTAAAGATGTAAAAGGAAAGAGCCACATAAATAAAGGGAGAGCCTGGAAGCTCTCCCATCTTTTTTTTGTTTTGCTTAATTTACCATATCTATTTTTGATTGCTTTATTTCTGGAATACGATTTTGCCGGTGACGAAAGTTGTGTGGACTGAATGGTCGTGGTCGAGCAGAACCAGGTCGGCGTCTTTTCCTGGGGCGATAGTGCCTTTTTTGCCTTCGAGGCCTAACAAGCCGGCAGGATTTTGTGTAACAGTGTTGATTGCAACATCAAGAGGGCAATCCGTAAAGGCTATGAGCTTTTCGAGGAGCTGACTAAGGCCGAGAGCAGTGCCTATAAGGGTGCCGTCTTTGTATCGTGCAGTTCCATTTTTGGATTCGTATTCGATGCCGTTGTAAATAAATTTACCGTCTCCAAGACCGAGGGCCTGCATGCCGTCTGTTATTGGTATGATGCGATTTGGGCCGAGCGCTTCAAAAGCAAATTTCAAAACTGCCGGGTGTATGTGAACGCCATCGGCAATAAGCTGTGTGGTGACGTGTTTTGTCTGAAAGATGGCGACCAGCGGGCCGGGTGCGCGATGATGGATTGACGGCATTGCGTTGAACATATGTGTTACGTGTGAGATTCCGGCATCGAAACCCTCGAGAGTTTGTTGATAAGTTGCGCTGGAGTGGCCGAAAGAAGCAATGATTTTAGAGTCAACGAGGCGTTTAATTGTTGGGAGGTTGTTGGGCATCTCGGGAGCGATTGTCATCATTTTGAGTTGGCCGTTTGTTATGTCCAGGATTTGGTCGAGAACCTGCAAGGATGGCGGGCATATACATTCCGGCAGAATCATTCCTTTTTTTTCGAGCGAGATAAATGGGCCTTCGAGATGGATGCCGAGCAGGTTTGCCCCGCCAAGGTCCCGGCCAACGTGTTCGGCGGCAAAAGTAAGATGTTGATTTTTCTGTTTTGGCTTGAATACAGTTGTGGCAAGAAAGGCAGTGGTTCCGAAACGTGCACAGGTTTGTGATATGGCTTTGAGAGCGTCGAGCGTTGCGTCGAGTGTATCGGCACCGCCTGCGCCCTGAATGTGAATGTCAATAAAACCAGGGGCGATTATTCTGCCCTGTGCGTCAAGTGTATTGTTGCAACCAGCGGAGGAATTAATTTGGCCGATTTGAACGATGGTGCCATTTTCGATGAGAATGGATGTAGTTTGTTTGTCATCCACGGCGTCGAACATTCTGCAATTGGTTATAAGAAGTTTTTGTGACATATCGGTTGCAAAATAACAGATTCAAGGTTCAATTGCAAGGATGAGATTAGATGAGAGTTTTTTAATTGATAACTGATTTAGTCTGTACAGGACTCGGTAATATTAGTGATTATTGATTAGGTGTTTTTTAGGTAAATTTGTTGACTTTGTGGTTTTTATTTGTTAATTATGTGTAGATTGCTCACAATCGTTGTGGGCGTCGGGTATATGCAAATCTAAATTAACAGGAGAGCTATCATGAAAAAGATGTACAGAATGTTGGTGCTGGGTGTGCTTGCCGGCTTGCTGTTCGGTGGGATGCTCTGGGCCGAGGACGGTGACAGAAGTGGTGCGGTGCGGGGAACGTTTGTACGGCTGGTCGAACGAGCGGTTGGTGAACGAGAGTATATGGGTATCGTTATAAAACCGTTTGAGAGAGACGACCATGTGACCGTGCTCGTACCACGTCAGCGTGAGGAACTTTGGCAGGCGGCTCGGAGGCTGCGGGAAGGACAGGAAGTAGGTGTTTCCTTTGTGAGCGAGGCCGGGCAAAAGTTTATCAAGGGTATGGAGGCCGAGTGGCGTGAGGTAGTTGAAGAGGGGCCGGAGGGCAGGAGAAGAGTGAATGTTCGGAGGGAGGTCCTGCGGTGGGATGAGGACGTTCGAGAAGGGCGAGAGGCCAGAAGGCCGGCACATCTGGAGCAGATGGAAGGACAATTAAAAGAAGTCGTCGCAGGGCATCTGGAACGTATGGGCAGAGCGCTGAAAGAGGTCCTCGGAGAACATCTGGAGCGGATGGAAGCAGAGCTTCGTGAGCTTCGTGCGCACATAGAGCGGATGCAAGAAGAACTCCAGGAGCTTCGGTCCGAAAATGAGCGATTGAAGTGGCAATTGCGAGAGAGAGGCGGCCCAGAGAGAGAGCGTGAAAGAGAAGTCCGGATACGAAGAGAAGTCGAGGAACGAAGAGAAGGCAGGGAACGAGAAGAACGCGAGAGACAAAGAGAACGAGATGAAGGCAGGGCGACAGAGGAGCGTCCTAAGAGCGAGCGCGAAGTTGTGCTCCATCAATTAGAAGTGATGAGGATGGCACTGCCTGCACTTAAGGAAGCCGAGCGCTGGGATGCGGCGGAACTGCTCACGTTAGCCATTCGTGCCCGCGAAATGATGCTCGAAAGGCGCGATGACGAGGAGGCACACCGAATCCGAGAACAGGCTCCAAGTCGTGAGCAGCTTGTTGAAGTCCTGTCCATGGCGGCGAAGCTCTGGCGAGATTCCGGCAACGCTGAGAAGAGCGCTGTCGTTGGACAACTGGCAGAACAGCTTTCAGGTGCGGAGAGACCGCAGGTCAGGGAACGAGAAGAACGCGAGGTCCGAAGAGAGCGCGAGGTGAGAAGAGAAGCTGATAACCGAAGAGAAGGCATGGAAAGAGAAGAACGCGAGGTCCGAAGGCGTGTGGAGCAATGAGAAGCCGGCCTATCTTTGCCCGAAGGTATGATAGGATTTCGTGTGGGAGTGTTAGTCAAGGCTTTCCATTTCGAAGGCAATCGTCTAACCGTAGTAGAGCAATTGCGAAAGGCTGAATGAAAAGCCTTAAAATGAACCACAAGATAATTTTTGTGTGGTTGTTTCGAGTATAAGATTTTGGTTTTGGAGCAGATATAATGGCCGAGGCAGAAAAGAGCTGGGAAGAGCGTCTGGCCGGTGAGCCGAATGAGCTGACAGTTGATTTTGTGGAGTCGCTGTCGATAGACAAGCGTCTCTATAAATATGATATTGTCGGCTCAATCGCCCATGCGCGGATGTTAGCCGAACAAAAACTGATTACCAAAGACGAATTCAATTCAATTAAAGACGGGCTTATCGAAATCAGTGAGGAAATCTCAGCAGGACGGTTCAAATTCGAGAAGAAATATGAAGATATTCATATGGCAGTTGAAGCGGCACTGGTGGCGAAAATCGGTGAGCCGGGCAAGAAACTTCATACCGGCAGAAGTCGCAACGACCAGGTCGCCGCCGATATTCGGCTCTGGATGCGAGACCAGATAGAGATTCTGCAGGCTAAGATAACGCTGCTCCAAAAGGCGTTCGTTAAATTGGCGGATAAGTATTCGGAAGATATAATGCCGGGCTATACACATCTTCAGCGTGCCCAGCCGATAGTTATCGCCTCTTATCTGTTAAGTTTTGCCGAGCAGCTCGAGCGTGATTTTATTCGGCTGAAAAATTGCCATCGTCTGCTTAATATTTCGCCGTTGGGCAGTGGTGCATTGGCCGGCTCCACGCTGCCATTGGATAGAAAGAGCACAGCGAAGCAATTGGGTTTTTCGGATATCAGCTACAACAGTATTGACGCGGTCGGCGACAGGGACTTTTGTGCGGAGTTTATTTTCGATTGTGCGCTTATTGCGACTCATCTGTCCAGGTTGGCTGAGGACTGGATAATCTATTCATCCAATGAATTCGGGTTTGTGCGGATTGATGATGCCTATTGCACATCGTCGAGTATGATGCCGCAGAAGCGTAATCCGGACCTTCCGGAGCTGATTCGCGCAAAGACCGGTCGGGTCTATGGTTCGTTGATAGCTATGCTGACGATTTTGAAGGGTCAGCCGTCGGGCTATAATCGCGATATGCAGGAGGACAAGGTTCATATTTTCGCTGCGAACGATGCGGTTGGGGCCTGTTTGGATGTGGCGCGCGCGATTGTTTCACACACAAAGTTCAACACGAAAAAGATTTCGGCTGCGCTGGGGGAGGGATTTTTGGATGCCACCGCCTTGGCTGAGTACTTGGTCGGAAAGGGCGTTGCCTTCCGTGAGGCGCACGGTATTGTTGGTTCTTTGGTGGCTTACTGCGAGAAGCAGAATAAAAAGTTGGCTGAGCTTAGTCTGGATGAGCTGCAAAAGTATTCGGCCTCGATTGAGAATGATGTGTATGGAAATCTCGGTGCGGCAGTTGTTGCAAAGAAATATGTTACCGAGGGTTCAGCCGGTCCAAAGCAGGCGAAAGAACAGATTGCATACTGGAATAAGCAGTTGGGACAGCGATGAGTGCGAGTGAAGATGAAATGACCGCCTGGTTTGCGCGCCACAGCAAATTGTCCGCAGTAGATTTTCCTATCGGCATCGGTGACGATATGGCCCAGGTTCGCTTGGGTAACGAATCGGTCCTAATCACTACAGATATGCTACTGGACGGTGTGCATTTCGACTTAAGAGAGGCGACTTTAGAACAAGCCGGATATAAAGCTATGGCGGTAAGCCTTAGCGATTGCGCGGCGATGGCGACGGTGCCTGTTGCAGCAGTCGTATCGGTTGCGCTGCCGAAAGGATTCGGCGAAGAAGAATTAAAGCAGCTTCACTCAGGAATTGTTAGTGTAGGCGAGAGGTTTGGCTGTGCGCTTGTTGGTGGTGATATTACAAGCTGGGATGAGGAAAAACCGTTCGCGATAAGTGTGGCGATGCTCAGTAAGCAGGGGGGCAATGAGCCTGTAAAAAGGTCGGGCGCAAAGGTGGGTGATAGTATATGTGTAACAGGCTCGTTAGGTGGAGCGGGCTGGGGGAGACATCTGGAATTTGAGCCGAGAGTTAAAGAGGCAATAAAAATCGCCCAAATGGTAACGGTAAATTCTATGATTGATATAAGCGATGGACTAAGCAGCGATTTAAATCGACTTTGCAAAGCAAGCGAAGTGGGTGCTATTATAAACGAAGAGCAGATTCCAATATCCAAACAAGCCCGAAAAAACGAAGAGCCACTGAATTCCGCCCTAAACGATGGCGAAGATTTTGAACTGCTTTTTACCCTTTCTCAGGGAGATTGCCAGAGATTGTTGAATAAGTGGGACGAGCCGACAACGATTACGCAAATCGGCACCGTCACAGACACAGGAAAAATGCAGATAAAGATGGCCAATAGCCAAATTAGGGATTTGCAAGCCGGAGGCTACGATCATTTGAAGAATTGACCGGTGAGCTATGGAGGTAAGAATGATGAGACGTAGATTTTGGTTTATTTGGATGATTGGGTTGTCAGTACTATTTAGTTTTATTTCTTCCGTATCCGGTGTGGAGAAGCTGGACTGTGGTTTGGTAGCTGTTGAGCGGGAAGATGGTTCGGTATTTCTAAGCTGGCGTCTGCTCGATACAGACGCAGAAGGTATTGCCTTTGAAGTTACACGACGCTGTATTGAACGTGCATTAGAGCCTGCCACCGTTTTAATCTACGGTCGTCCATATCAACATCAACCGACAAACTTTGTAGATAAAACGGCAGAGAAAGATAAAACATATCTTTATGATCTACGTAAGTGTAGCGGGACATTTATGCGGGAACCTTTGTTAGGAAGAGTTGCCGTTCTGCTGACCGGGAGTGCTAAGCCTTACGTTAGCATTCCGCTGAAGGGTGATTACGATTTCCAGAAGGTTGGTATTGCTGACCTGGATGGGGATGGTGCTTATGAGTATGTTATCAAGCAGCCTAATTTTAATACCGACCCCTATCAGCAGCCGGGCTACTGGAAGCGCAGCACCACAACTTATAAACTCGAGGCGTATCGTTTAGACGGCACGATGATGTGGCGATACGATATGGGCTGGTCTATCGAGGCGGGGATATGGTATTCGCCTTGGATTGTCTATGACGTTGATGGAGACGGCAAAGCCGAGGTTTATTGCAAGGCCGGCGTTGGAGACCCTCGGGACGAAAAAGGGCTTGTCCAAACCGGCCCTGAATATCTGGTTGAGCTTGACGGACAAACCGGCAAAGTTGTGGACAAAACCGATTGGCTTAGCCGGGATGGGTTTTCTGATTATAATCGTTACTGTCGTAATTTTCTGACGGTGGCATATCTCGACGGCAGGACGCCATCGCTGATTGTGCAGCGAGGCACTTACAACCTTATCAAGACACAGGCGCTGGACAAGGATTTTAATCAGATATGGTACTGGGAGGCACCACAGGAAAAGGAAAAATATCGCGGACAGGGGTCTCACGGATTGGTAACCGCCGATGTTGACCGGGACGGTAAGGATGAGCTGGTTATCGGGGCTGCGGTGCTGGACGATAACGGCAAAGGTCTCTGGACCTTGGAGATGGGACATCCTGACGTCTGTTATGTTGCAGATATCGACCCTGACAATCCGGGCCTGGAGGTTTTTTACGGGTTCGAGACGCGCCAGAAAACCGATGGTATTTGCGTGGTGGATGCCAAGACCGGCCGCAAGCTCTGGGCCCATAAAAAGCCTACCCGCCATATTCACTCACAGGGAATGGCCGGAGACATCTTAGCGGAGTTTGCCGGTATGGAAGTATATGGCGGAGAGAGAGATTATAAAGAGCGCTGGCTTTACAGCGCAAAGGGACGGCTGATAAAGTTTCTGGAAACGGGAACGCTGAGTCCGCGTCCGGTCTGGTGGGATTCAGACCTGCAAAAAGAAGTGATAATGTCGGGAGCAATCCGTGATTGGGGTGGTGAAGCAATGCAGCCGATTGAAGGTCGAGTCATCGCGGTAGTTGATTGCCTCGGTGACCATCGGGAAGAGGTGATTACGAGCCTCAAAGGAGAGCTTCGCATTTACACGACTACTGTTCCTACTTCCGGTCGACTTCCTTGTCTTATGCAGGACCATCAATATCGTTTAGGCGTTGTCGCTCAGACGATGGGTTATTATTACCCGGCCCAGCTGGGTAAATGACCATTTGGAGTAATTGACTCCGCCCAAAGACGGCGGATCTGTGATATTGATTATTGACTATTGGTTATGGATTTTAAAATTATCTCGAGTTCGCCGGACGAGACTATAGAAATCGGTCGAAGGCTCGGCTCACAATTAAAAGGCGGTGAGGTTATAGCTGTTTGTGGGCAGTTGGGCAGCGGCAAAACACATCTGATTAAGGGGATTGCAGCCGGTGCCGGTGCTAAAGACCACAGAAATGTTAATAGTCCCTCGTTCGTTATAGTTAATGAGTATACAGGCCGACTGGATATTTACCATATAGATGCTTATCGGTTGAATTCTGTTTCCGAGTTTGAGATGTTGGGCTTTGATGATTTCTGTTATCCGCGGTCAGTGGTTCTTATTGAGTGGGCCGATAAAATCGAATCGGCTCTACAGGCTATAGACTACATTCTGATAGAGCTTGAACACACTGGCGAAACCAAAAGAAAAATACATATCAAAAATACACCCGTGTACATCACAACCATATAACCTTTCAGAAGTGGAAAAAAGTCTTCGAAGTGCCTAAAATTCAGTAAACATTATTCTTACAACTTTAGTTCACTTTAGGCACTTTAGATACATACTATATATTTTCAGGGCTGCAAATTTGGCAGTACAGGATTTATTTCTTATATTTTGCTTGGATACTTATTTAGCCTTTTTGGAAAGAGCAACCTGTAGTGTTTTCGGACGTTGGAGTTTGATGTTTTATTGGTCGTCTGGCATCCGAATGAGATTCTTTTAGAAGTATTTTTTCAGGTGTTTTTTGCGTTTTTTTAATATTGGGAGGATTTACAACAGACAGAGATTAAATGTGCGGTTAAGCAATGTATCGATTGGGTCGATACCATGATTGCGAGGAAAAGTATTATGCCGGATGTTGTGTGATTTATGAGGTAGTAAGTAGAACTTTATTGATGAAAAGGGGCAAAAAATGAAAGCTAAAAGCGGTTTTACATTAGTGGAAATTCTGATTGTTGTAGTCATTCTTGGTATTCTGGCAGCTATCGTAATTCCTCAGTTTACGGAAGCAAGTACGGAAGCCAAGTTGTCAAGTCTATGCACTGACCTTCAAACGCAGCGCTCGCAGATTGAGCTATATAAGATTCAGCACAACGATGTTCCGCCTTCTTTTGCCAACTATATGCTGCAAATGACAACATACACAGATATTGCTGGAAACACAAATGCAGCAAAGACTGCTGTGTTTTGCTATGGACCCTATATGCAAAAGGTGCCGGTAAACCAGTTCAATAACAAATTAGATGCCACTGGTATAAATGGTAAGCTCGATAACACTGGAACACCTGGTGATGACGGTGGTAGCTGGGAATATAATGAGACCATCGGCTCAATCTACCCTGACGATGCCTACGACCAAGATGGTGTTACCGGTCCCGACCACGCGAACCTCTAATGCTTACTCTAACAGTTGAATAGCAATGTTTATCCAAGGCTGACCAGGTTTAGCAAATAGCTGAGGCTGGTCAGCCTTTTTAATGAGGGCAAAATTACAGACAAAAAGAAAGGACAGGTGATGAGAAGTTATGAATAAAGCAAAAGCTTTTACACTTGTGGAGATTCTCGTAGTCGTAGTCTTACTTGGCATCCTTGCTGTAATTGTCATTCCGGCGTTTGCAAACAGCACTACATCGGCTAAAAACAGCGCTCTTGCTGTGGATTTGCAATTGCTTCGAAGAGTTATTCTGGTTTACAAGAGTCAGCACCTGGAAGTCGGGCCCGGTTATCCGGATGGCGATACGACTCAAGCACCCACCGAGCAGGCTTTTATTGACCAGACTACAACGGCAAGCAATATAAATGGTCAAACGGCAGCAATAGGAACTCCCGGTTTTAATCGCGGCCCTTACTTAATGAAGATACCCGTTAATCCTTTTAACGAAAAAAATACGATTGAGATGCTGGCGGATGGTCAGGCATTTCCGACCAACGCTGACGGCAGCCATGGCTGGATATATAAGGCGGCTACCTCCGAGATACGGGCCGACAACACAGGAACTGACCAGAGCGGGAAACAATACTATGATTATTAGCCGAACAAGACATTGCGACGCAGGGCGGCGAGGTTTTACCCTTGCTGAGGCGATGATGGCCACGGTGGTGTTAGGCATCGCTGCGGCTGGAGTGCTGCTTCCGTTTACAAGTGGGGCGGCGGTGCGGGCTGAAGGTATGCGCAGAACTTTAGGGGCAAAGTTAGCGAGCGATTTGATGGAGCAGATTATAACCAGACCTTTTCACGATCCCGACGGTAATGCTTATGACTATAATCTAGGAGCGGATGCGGGTGAAACAACCTTTGAAGATTTTGATAATCTTGACGATTTTCATGATTACTCTGAACTGCAGGGCCAGGTAAAGGATGCAGCCGGGATTGTATTTACCGATTCAAATTACGCCAGGTTAAGCAGAGACTCAAAATGCGATTATGTTTATGTCCCACAGGTTTATGTCCCACAGGGAGGCGTGTCGAAATATATTCGCATTACGGTGCGAGTGTATTACAGCGGCAAAGAAATTGCAGCTATACATCGACTTGTGAGTGAATAAGAAAACCGAGTTTGGTATTTTGGTTTATGCCGGATGCGAGATATGAGAAACGAGAATGGTTTTACATTAGTTGAGCTGCTGGTAGCTTTGATTGTTACCGGTATAGTTTTAGCCGCGGTGGCCACACTGGCTTTTGCTGTGGGGGCGGCAAATGATGAGACGGATGATACAAGCCAAAAGCAGGCGCAAATACGTCAGGCTACGCTCAGGATTTCGGAGCTGATTCGACACTGCAAACTGATATGCGGCACACCCGGCGGCGATTTAGCTATCTGGCGGGCTGATGATAACGGTAACGGGCAAATCAATATCAATGAACTGGTTTATATAGAGAGAGGAACGGGCTGGGATATTCTGAGGCTTTGTGAATTTCCTTCGTCCGATACTTCACCGGTAAGCTTGAGCGACATTGATACGCTCTCAACAAGTGATTACATCGTGACATACGTACCGTTAGTTCCGCAATGCAGCAATGTACAGTTTGGCTTTCTCCCCGAGTTACCGCCGAAGAGCAGTTTTGTGACTATCTCATTTGACATTGTTGAGAATGATATTGTTCGTCAGTATCAGATAAGCACTGCACTTCGCTGCTGGGCGGGAAATCTGCTCAATGATACAGGAGACAGTCTCGTAAGTAGTGACGACGATTAATATGATGAGCAGCAAAAAGTATAAAAACAGCCGGCAAGGGGCGGCACTGCTTGTGGTGCTGTTCATTGTTATGGTGATAACGATTTTGTCGTTGGGCTTTTTGTCGCGAAGCGATGTGGAATTGGCCTGCGGCCGGAATATGGTACTTCGCGCGCAGATGGACTATCTGGCTGAATCGGGTTTGGAGCACGCCAGAGGACTTATTCTTAATCCGCAGGACATTGTTTCAGAATACTTCTGGGCCACAGGTCAGCAACTGGTCGCAGGAAGTGATGATTATTATGACGTCGTGGTTAGCCCCGATTCAAACGACCACTGCAATTATATTATAGACTGTACTTCGTACCGGCTGAGGAATGGCGAAGAGATTGGCCGCAGCAGTATATCGGCGGAATTGCGGCTTGACCCGTGCATAGCATATTGGGCGGGATCGGATACGGTGATTTCGGGGCAAATTGCAATCAACGGTGATGTCTATTGTAATGGCAATTTGACAAACAATGGCAGTATCGGTGGTGATGTGTTTGCAAGTGGCACGATAACCGGAGTAAATATTGTGGGGCAGAAAAAAGAATTAGTTGCCCAGGCACCTGTGGCTTGGCCGGGCCTTGTGAGCAGTGACTTTAGTCCAACATATTATATTGGCTCGACAAGTTATTCGACAGAGATCGTTGATGCTAATGTTCATCCGGTGGGCAGTTTCAATCCTTCCGCAGGAAACCCTGCTGGAATTCGTTACTGCAGCGGTGATGTTGAATTGACCGGTGGCGTGAATATTAAAGGTATGCTTGTGGTTAATGGTACGTTGAGGATAAGCGGCACGAATAATGTAATTAGTGCAGTGAAGAATTTTCCGGCTCTCTTAGTTAACGGGGAAATGGTAGTAGAAGATGGTGCTACGTTAGTGATTAATGGGCTTGCCCAGATTGGCCAGAAACTGACAATCGATGCTGGGGCGGTAAATGCAGATATTGACGTGATTGGTGGTTTGTTTATCGCCAATGGAGGTATTGATGGGATAACGTCAAGTTTTGTTTCTGTCGGCGTAACCGCAGCTCCGGCAATAGCATCGATTCAAACCTGGCAAGCGGCGGGTATAGCACAAAGGTGGGGTCCTGCGTCCGGGGCATTTTTTAGAAATATCGAGAGAAAATAAAGGCAGGTTATAGGGTCTTATAAAGAAGGTCAAAGAAGGAGCTGCTTATCGGCCTTTATATGCGATGAAAAGAAAAATCCAAAATATGTTAATAATAGCGATTGCATATCGCAGGGCCATAAGAGGTCGGAATAGTACGATAATTCCGATTGTGTCGCTTTGACGATTGTGCCAATTCTGTTGGCCTTAGCTGTAGAAGGTATGAGAGATGACATTTATATCGGTTTATTTGTGCGTATAAGACCCAGGGCGGATGGGGTAGATTGGCCGGTTCTGTCGGCCTGGAGAGGTCGGATAATATGAGAGAGGTAACAGCTTGTTTGGACCGGTTGATTGGATGGTAAAGATGGGGCTTTAAGAGGACGAAAAAAGAGCAGAGAAAAGGGTTGATAATGTGCCGAGACAGAAAGAGGAGGCCGGTTAGAATGTTAAGTTTAGCATATCCAAAAGCAGGGCTGCATTATTCGTATTTCAGGAGTAATGCTGGATACGAATTGCGAGGCGTAAGCAGTGGTTTTACTCTGATAGAGCTTATAATTGTGATTGTGATAATCTCTATAGCAGCGTTGACGGCGGTACCGATGATGAGCTCGGCGGCCAGTGTGCAAATTCGGTCTGCGGCAAATATGCTCACGGCGGATTTGGAATACGCCAAGAGTATGTCAATCAGCAGAGGACAAAATTATTCGGTAGTGTTTGATACTGCCACGGAGAGCTATCAGATTTTTAAAGATCAAAGTGGGACATTGGTGCCGATAGAGCACCCGGTAAAAAAAGGATTTGATTACGAGATAAATTTCAGCAACGACGGCAGACTGAATAAGGTTGACATTGTTGATGCTGATTTTGATGGGACCAGTGTGGTTAAGTTTGATTATCTCGGAAGTCCATATAACGGCAATAGTCCTCCTACTCCTTTGAACAGTGGCGTTATCAGACTGCAGGCAGGCGGAACGACCACAAAGGTTACAGTAGAGGCTGTTACAGGGTTTATCTCGATTGAGTGAATATGAAAGCAAGAGTAAGCAGGATTGCCACCCCTGCTTTTGCGGTGGCAAGTTTACTCCTGTGTGAGTATAAATTGTAGTTTCACAACGTTGCGAGGGAGTAACACAAGGCCCACTGAGGAGGGACAAATATAAATGATAAGCTGGGGTCTGAAAACTCGAGGTCTGCGGCCGATAGGGTTGGACATAGGTCATAACTCTATCAAGATGATTCAACTGCTGATGAATGGAGAGCAGATAAGTGTAATTGCAGCAGAGAAAGTTCGCATTGACTCCGGTATAAATGGTGATGGGCAGAAAAGAAGAAGCTTTATTATTTCGGCGATAAGAAGAATGCTTGAGGAGGGTAACTTTCACAGGAAAAATGTTATCTCGTGTTTGCCGAATGACGGATTGAAAATCACGTCTCTGCGATTGGCTGAGGTCCAAAGTGATGGAATCGAACAGACTTTGAAGAAAGAAGTTGCCCAGCGTTTCGGATTGGACCCTGACGAGGATGCAATGAAGTATTTTGTTGTTGGCAATGTTCATCAGGGTGACGAGATTAAGAATGAGTTGATTTTGTTTGCGGCTGATAATGAAACAATAAAGAGCCATATTGAGATGCTTGAGGAGGCTGGTCTTAGACCGGTGTCAATAGATACGGTTCCGTGCGCATTATTCAGGAGTTTTGAGAGGTCGCTAAGACGGCAGGAGGACAAAGAGCACACGGTTGTTTTTGTAGATGTGGGAGACCGGTTTACCACCGTCGTGTTTGGTCGTGGAGGAGAAATCAGTTTCGTCAAGCAGATACCGATTGGCGGAAAAAGATTCAATGAGGAGATTGCAGCGAAATTAGGTGTTGACATCAGCGAGGCTGAGATGCTGCGAGAAGCACTGCAAATGGAAAAGAGCCTTTCGATGCCGAAGCCTGACCTGGAGGAGCAGGCCACTGCCGAAAACGAGCAGAAATTAGATGCATCAACGCGACAGGCAATAGTTGATGTAGTGAGTGCGGTTGCTGAAGAGTTAACAAGAGAGATATCCCTATGCCTTAGATATTATACAGTAACATTCAGAGGCAAACGCGTTAGGCGGGCGTTTTTTACCGGAGGAGGGGCATATGAGTATATTTTGCTTGATGTTTTGAAGCGGCAATTGGCTGTTGAGATTGAAGTGGCTCAGCCATTGAAAGGATTTGATATGGCAAGTGAGAGAAAGAATTTGAATTTTGATGGTGACGGGCGAGGTTTGCTCTGTGAATGGACAGTAGCTGTGGGACTTAGTCTTAAGGGCTGGAACGGAGTGGAGAGTGTGAATTTTGAAGGCCCAGGCGGGATACAGGTATGAAAGAAATTGATTTCCTTCCAGAATGGTATAAGAGTGGCAGACGTCGCCAGGTCAGCTATCGCACGCAATACATCGCATTGGGTGGTGTATTTGTGGTTATGGTGGTGTGGAATTTTATTACCACGCATTCGATTTCAAAAGCCAGGGCCCAATACGCTCAAATGTCGACAAGGCAGGCAGAAGCAGAAGGTCTGTCAGCTAAATTTGCCGAGCTTAAGAGCGAATTGAGAGGATTACAGGAAAAAACGGAATCCGTAGAAGAAATTGATTCCAAAATTGATGTTGCGAGCGTTTTGGCGGAAATGAGTTTTTTGATTGATGAAAGGATAGTGCTTAACAAAGTGGTGTTTGACGCCGAGAAGATTGAGTACAAGCAGCGGGCCGAGCCATTCCCACCTGCTGGTACTGTTGTAAGAGCGGTGCGGACTGAACTTAGCGAGAAGCGGAAACTGCCGCTCGGGGATGTGCGATTTAGAGTGGTAATAGACGGCGTGGCGGCAGATGCGAGTAGTGTGGCGTCTTTGATATGTAAGTTAGAAGACTCACCATATTTTTGTCAGGTTGTGCCGTCTTTTTCAAGAACCACCGAGATAAATGTAACAAGCAATCCTTCGCTTCGCTCGAGTACAAAGAACGTTAACAGCGGTCGCGAAGCCGGAGGAAAGATACAAGTAAGTGAATTTGAGATAGGTTGCTATCTGGCGAATTATCTTGAGCAGTGAAAGGTAAAAAGCAGTGAAGTTGTTTCGAGAAAAACAACAACTAATGATATGTGTTGCAACCGGTGTAATAGTGGGCGGATTTGTGTTGTTTCGGTATCTGCCTTTACGGAGGAGAATGAAGGCTGCCGGGCAGATAAAAGCTGCACAGACACTGACTATTGCCAAAGGCGCTGCGGACAGCAAACAACTACCCCTGCTTAAAGAGCAATTGCTGGAGCTGCAGCGAGAGCTTGAAAACTATGAGGCAAATATACCTGAGCGAAGTGACATTGGTGTATTTTTGCAAAGAATCGCTGGTTTGATGAATGAACATAACCTTAGGGGTCAGGTGATTGAGCCCCGCAAGGAAATAAAGGCTGAGAAGTTAAACTGCATACCGGTGAGTATGAAGTGCAAAGGTAGATTAACGCAGATATTTGAGTTCTATCGACGGCTGCAGGGAATGGACAGGTTGATTCGCATTGAGCAGGTGAAACTTTTTAACGACAGCGATTTTAGCGGCGAAGTGGATATGGAGGCAAAGGCGGTCATTTATTACAGTGCCCAGGTCGGTCAAGGATAAAAAGGGCAAAAGAAGATTATGAGACAAAATGCGAGAAATAGCGGTAATGTCGCTAAAAGGCTTGTTAATCAATTGGCAGTGCAGAAGAAAAAGACAGTTCTTGCGTTGTGCTTGATTACGCTGATGGCCTTTATGTGGATCCGGGTGTTAACAAGGAGAGCACCGCAGGCTGCTGAAGCAGGGTTGTTGGCAGAGCAGATGAATGTGGAAACTCAGTCGGAACCGGAATTAAAAATATCCTTTATAGAATTGCCGCAAGCTGCAGGGCGCAATGATGTAATAACCAGAGACTTTTTTGATTCAGACGGCTGGCAGGGTTTTGTTGATGGCCAAGGACGGAAATCAGTTGGTGTTGAAGAAGTAGATATCATTTCAAAAGATGGTGACAAAGAAGTAATCAGAAAGGTTGCGGATAGGCTGAAGCTGGAAGCAATAGTGTCGGGCGAGAATCCCCTAACTTTTATCAATGATAAGGTATTGAGAGTGGGGGGTAAATTGCTCATTGACGACGGAGTTGACAAGTATGAATGTGAAGTAGTCGAAATCAAAGAAAACACAGTGGTAATGAGATGTAGAGAATCGAGGATAACCTTGAAATTAACACAGGTAAATTGAAACAGCGGATAGTTAAAGCAATGTGCTAAACGCTATTCGCAAGAAAAGAACAGGAGATGAAATATGTATTGCGAAAAGAATTCAAAAGACAAGACCAAAATCAGAAACAAGTTGTTTGTATGGTGCATTGTATTGGTTTTGACGTCAGCGATTGCAGTCGCTGACGTTGCCCAGGAGCCGGCTGAAGCTTACGCCTTGGCGAATACAGGTGCAGCAGGAATCGAGACAAGCGGCAGCCAGGCAGGAGTATCGGAAGGCGGGAAGCTTGATTTTATTGGTTTCGATAAAGAGAAGTGCAAAAGCATCAGGGATGCGCTTCGGGTATTGGGGGCGCTATACAAGAAAAATATTGTGCCTTCGTCAAACGTGGACGGCCCACTGGCTGTTACCAGTCTTTATGATGTGACATTTGAACAGGCACTGGACTCAGTTCTGGGATATGGCTACAAGTATGACATTGAAGGTAATTTCATCAAAGTTTATACCGCTGAGGAATATAAAAAGATTAAGGAAGACCCGGACCGCATGATATACAAGGTCTTTACTTTGTACTACATCACTGCTGCCGAAGCAATGAAGCTTATCACTCCGGTACTCAGCGGTGCCGGAACCATTCAGGGCAGCTCTCCTGCAGAGATCGTCGTGCCTACCGGTGAGTCTATTAGTGCAGGTACCGGCGGCGGCGATACTATGGCGCTGAATGACCACATAGTTATCGAAGACTACCCTGAAAATATCGCTGAGGCGGAAAAGCTGCTTAAGCAGCTGGACGTACGGCCCAAGCAAGTGCTGGTCGAGGCTACTATTCTCAGCGCCACTTTGAATGAGGGTATGGAGCTTGGTGTTGACCTGAACTTTCTTGGCGGTGTCCACTTAGATGGTACTGATGCAACGCCAGACCTTATTTCCGAAGGTATTGAACCGAGTAGAGGTACCGCTGCGCTTACGCCTATGGGGCAAATAGCAGCGGGTACTCCCGGTTCACCGATAGAGACTTTTGGTTTCGCGAGGGTTGGAGGTAACGGGCTAAGAATTGGAGTTACATCTGGTGATTTTGCCGCGTTTATAACTGCGTTAGAGCGGGTAACTGACACTACAATTCTTGCTAATCCCAAGATACTGGCAGTTAATAAGCAGCTCGGACAGGTCTATATCGGCACCAAGATTGGCTACATATCTCAGACCACACAAACACAGACTTCGACGACTCAGCAAGTTGATTTCCTCGATACAGGTACCAAACTGTCTTTCAGGCCGTATATAGGTGACGACGGCTACATCCGGATGGATATCCATCCGAAGGACAGCTCCGGTACCTTGAAAGCCAATGACATACCTGACGAGTTCTCAACAGAATTGGCTACCAACGTAATGGTCAAAAGTGGCCAGACTATTGTTATCGGCGGCCTGTTTAGAGATGTTGTGGTTACAAGCCGAAGCCAGATACCTCTGTTAGGAGATTTACCACTTGTAGGAGGACTTTTCAGAGGTACTTCTGATCAGACGACACGCCAGGAAGTTATAATATTGCTTACGCCTCACATCATAGAAGAGCCGGAAGAGACGAACAGTGAAGCCAGGATAGACGATGTTCGCCGTAAGAGATTTGGCGCAAGAGATGAATTGCAGTGGGCGGGCAGAGCGAGATTGGTGGAAGACCGTTATGCAGAAGCCGCGAGATACTACGTTGAAGGTGATACCGAGGCCGCAATGAAAGAGCTGACATTTGTGCTTGAAGTTCGCCCGACATATCTTGAGGCGATACGGCTGAAAGAGAAAATCATTGCTGAGACGGCCCCGGATGAGGTGGACATGATTGAAAGGATTATGCTTGACAACGTTGAGCGTGAAGATTCGGACAAGTGGCAGAGAAGGTAAAAAATTGATTATTGAATATTGACTGTTGAAAGAAACAGAAGCCTGGATTCTGAAACAATAGTCAATAGAAAATATTAAATTAATTAGGATTGTCGTTTTGAGGTTTAGAAGAAGCTTATATGCGATAGTCACGGTAATCGTGGCGTGCAGTTTGTTTGTAGGTGGTCTCGCCGAGTGGCAGGACTCTGGCACGGGAGAGGGTTGGCGCTACGCCGGTTATGAGCGGCGGATACCCGTTGTGTCGGTTTGCTGCATTGTTGCGGCTGTGGGCGTGATTTGTCTGGGCTGGTACCAGATAAGGCTGGCCGGGACGGTCACGTCCATAGCCAAACTCGTTCAGGACAACAAAGCAGGTGAGAACGATGCTGACAGGGGCTTTTTCGCTCCGCTCAAAATGGCAAAAATGGACGAGCTGTACAAAGCTATTGATGAGCATTTTGCCGGTTGTACTGCTCACATTGCTGAGTATGAAAAGCAAATCAAGGACTTGCAGCTTCAGATTCAACTTTCACAAAGACGGGGGAAAAACACTGAGGCGATTATATACAGTATTCGTGATGCCGTTATTGTTATTGATGAGTCTGACAAGCTGTTGATGGCAAATGATGCGGCCGGCCGACTTTTCAATTTTGATTTTAAGAATTCACAGCACAAACCTGTCAGCGAGCTAATAGGTCCGGAGCAAAGCAAATTTGTGGATTTTCTAAGCCACAGCAGACAAAGTAAGGGGCGGGCAACGAGAAAGGATATTGAATTTTTGGAAGACGGGACCCCAAAGACTTTCGATTGCATTGTTTCGTGTGTTTATGACCAAGCCGAGCATGTTTGCGGGGCTGTGGCGGTGCTGCACGACATTACGCGTGAGAAGCAAATTCAACTGATGAAAAATGATTTTGTAAGTCATGTTTCACACGAGTTGAAAACGCCTCTTGCGTCTATCACGGCCTATACGGAAATGCTCGCTGATGGTGAAGCTGATGATGAGGAAACAAGAAAAGAATTTTATTCGGTGATTCAGAATCAGGCTCAAAGGTTGAATCGGCTGATTGAAGACATCCTAAATACTTCGCGCATAGAATCAGGCCTTATAAAAGTAAATAAGGAGCCGGCCAGCTTGACAATGCTCGTAGAAGAACAGTTACAGATGATAAGAAGCTACGCTGAAGAAAAGAATATAGAGGTCATTGGGCAAAAGCCGATCGTATTCGACCAGGTGTACGTGGACAAGGATATGATTCGTGAGGTCATTGTTAATTTGTTAAGTAACGCTGTCAAGTATACTCCGTCCGGTGGCTCAGTAAAGATTGAAATCGAAGTTGACGAAGTCGCGTCTCTGGCACGGGTTAGTATAACTGATACGGGAGTTGGTATTCCCGAAGATGAAATCGAACATGTCTTTGATAAGTTTTACAGGGTTGGCGCCAACGAAAAGCAGGCAAAAGGGACGGGCCTGGGGCTTAACCTTGTTAAGCAAATAGTTGAAAAGGTTCACGACGGCAAAGTATTTGTTACGAGCCAAGTCGGTGTAGGGAGCACTTTTAGCTTTGAGCTGCCTCTGGCGACAAGGCAGGCGGCTTGAGTTGTGTAATATTGTTGTAGTAAAACAATCGTGCGCTTAATGCTGCACGCTGTAAGTTAATTTTTTGAGGAGGCAAGATAATGGCAGGCAAAAAAGTTTTGGTGGTGGATGACGAGATACACATCGTTCATGTGGTAGCGATAAAACTTCGTAATAATGGATATGAGGTTCTATCGGCAGATAACGGTGCCGAGGCCTTTGATCTGGCCTGCGAGGAAAGGCCGGATATTATTGTTACGGATTTTCAAATGCCGGTTATGTCAGGGCTGGAACTTGTGGAAAAGCTTCGGCAGCGCCAGGAAACGAAAGATATACCAGTGATTATGCTGACTGCCAGAAGCTTTGCTATTCCGAAAGAGCAGCAGGAAAATTTGCGAATATCTGGTTGTCTGAGCAAGCCATTCAGCCCTAAGGAGCTTTTGGGGAACATCGAAGATGTTCTGTACCAGAAGCAAGTGATGGTAAGCAATTGATGATTAAGGAAAAGCATTAACATAATTGATTGGAAATGATCGGTAGAAAGCTATGTTGGATATGGTAAGGAAAACACTAAGCCAGACACGACGGCGCGAGCTTGAGAGCTTTGGGGCCAGGATAAATAAGTTCGGTGCAAATTTTGCAGTTTGCAATGCCGAGGACGAAATTGTCGTACTGTGCGAGGGCGGTAGATTCAAAAGCAGCCGGGAACAGTTAATAAAGCTGAGCCGGCAAATTTTAGACCAAAACGGAGAGAAAGGCTGTTCCGACGCCGCCGGCGTGCCGGTATGGATGTTTGGTGGTGAAAATTTGGTTTTGGCTGCCGTTCTGAAATCCGCTCGTGTCAGTAACAGAGGGGGAGAATCTATTGGAACAGCCTTGATTGACTTAGGTGATAAATCATCGTACTCCAGCCCCCGTGCTTTCTTGCGAAAGCAAGGCCCGGGGTGCGATATACGCAATACTAATCCACTTCAAGCCGACAACGAGTATTTAGCGGAAATGCTTAGGCTTTGTGTAGAGAAATTTCAAGCCGAGACAAAAGCTGAAAAACAAATTGAAATGGTTGGCACTGAGCTGGCGCAAACATACGAAGAGCTGGTGCTGCTTCACAAGCTCAGCACAAATATGAAGGTTACCGAATCGGATGCCAACTTTCTCCAGATGGCTTGTGACTGCTTGACCGAAATTGTTTTTGTCGAAGGCATCGCAATATTGCTGGAAAAGACTATAGATGACAAGCAGGAGCTGGTTGTAACAGCCGGGTCAGGGTTGATAGATATAGATGAACAAACGGCAGCTATTTTACATAGTGGATTGATAGAGGAAATAAACAGTGGTAAAGAGGCTCTGCTGGACAGCGAAGTGGATTCGGCATTCAAATATGATTGGCCGGGCAACATAAAAAATATTATTGCGGTACCTTTATACAGCAAAGAAAAAGCGGAATCTCACTTTGCAGGGCGAACTCAGAATGGCAGCTATGTGATAGGACTGATGATTGCGATAAATAGAATCGGCAAACAGGATTTCGACAGCACGGATGTAAAACTATTTAATTCAGTGGCCGGAGGATGTGCCGTATTTATAGAGAATGGCAGGCTGTTTAAGGACCTCAAAGAATTATTCATTGGCTCGCTGAAAGCATTGACAAGTAGTATTGATGCCAAAGACAAGTACACACACGGCCATTCCGAAAGGGTTGCGTTTGTTTCTCGATGGATTGCTGAAAAACTATCCGAGCAAGAGCAATTGGATGAAGAACAAATACACATGATTTATTTGGCTGGATTGTTGCACGATATAGGAAAAATAGGTATAGAGGAAGCGGTATTACGCAAGACCGGCAAGCTGACTGAGCAGGAATTCAACCGTATAAAGCAGCATCCATCGATAGGTGCAGGTATTTTACATGAAATAAAACAGATGCGTGATATTGTGCCGGGTGTATTGTGCCACCACGAGCGAGTTGACGGCAAGGGATATCCTGGTGGTTTAGTCGGCGAGCAGATACCGCTGACCGGCAAAATTGTCGGATTGGCTGATAGTTTTGACGCAATGACATCAAAGCGTACTTATAGAGATGCGATGAGTGTAGAACAAGCGCTTGCAGAGATAGAGAAAGAATTGGGTACGCAGTTCGACAGGAAAATTGGAAGAGTATTCCTTGATAGCGATGTCTCTCTGCTCTGGGAGATTATACAAAATGGTTTTAGCGAAATTTACGGGAGCAGTGATTATGTAGAATATGGTGCTGCTGCTGTGGGGACGCTAATCAGATGAAAATCAAGATACAGGATTATAACGATGTTACGGTAGTTGAGATGCAGGGCGAGCTGAACGGTGACGATACCGAATTGTTCCAACGTACAATCACTGACATAATCGCAAAATGTAAGGCAGGTGTTGTGCTTGATATGAGCTGTGTGGGATTTATTGACGGAGAAGGATTGGAACAGTTGTTGTGGGCACATGACTATTGTAACCAAAACAAACTTGAGCTTAGATTAGCGGGGCTTGATGAAAACTGCATGAGAATCCTGGAAATCACCCGACTCGAAAAAGAGTTTGACCACTACGCGGAACTTTCCGAGGCGGTAAAGAGTTTTGCATAGAGCGCGCATCCTGTTTTGTCTGTGTTAGGAGTTTTAGAGCATAGGAAGAGCTATGAGTCAAATAGCTTTGAAAAATAAGATGCAGCTTGGGCAGCTACTGCTTGCGCGTGGCGTTGTAACTGCTGAGCAGATTGAAAAGGCTCTGACTGAACAGACAGACAAAGGCCATCGCAAGCTGCTTGGCGAGCTTCTGGTGGAGATGGGCTATTGTACGGAGAATCAGATAGCCTCGGCTCTGGCGGAGGCGTATGGTGTGCCCTACGCGCAGGTTAATCCGAAGATATGTGACGCCAAGGCGATTGAAATTTTACCGAGAGAGTTTCTCGAAGAATATATCGTCCTGCCACTGTTTAAGGTTCATGATGTGCTCACAGTGGCGGTCAGTGAGCCGACAAACGTATTTTTGATAGATGAAATAGAGCGGATAAGTGGCTGTAAAATTCAGATAGTATGTTCGACGAGCAAAGATATCAAGGCTACTCTGCAGACGTATTTGCCGGCAGCCAACGTCTTTGTCATTGATGATATTATCGATGATGAGGGGCTTGAAGACTTTACCCTGATAGAAAATATTACACAGGATATAAGCGACCTTGAGGAGGTGGCCGGGCAATCGCCTGTCGTAAAGCTGGTCAATTATCTGCTTTATAACGCCGTGCGGGAAAATGCCAGTGATATTCATATAGAGCCGGATGATAAGAAACTGCGCGTTCGATACAGAGTTGATGGCAGGTTGTACGAGAAGATGCGTCCGCCTCATCAGATGCATTCTGCGATTGTTTCGCGTATCAAAATTATGGCCGAACTGGACATCGCTCAAAGGCGTCTGCCGCAGGACGGTGGTATCCATGTTTTAGTAGAAGGCAGGCCCATCGATTTGCGGGTATCAGTTATGCCGGGCAACTTTGGCGAAAAAGTGGTTATCAGAATTATCGACCCGCAGAAGGTCCTTTTCAGTCTTGAGTCACTTGGATTTACATATGAAAATCTCCAGTTGTTCAGGCAAGTAATACAATCTCCGAACGGTATAGTTTTGGTGACAGGTCCGACCGGTTCGGGTAAAAATACCACTCTTTATGCGGCGCTTGTTGAGTTAAACAGCGATGAGGTTAACATCTGCACGGTGGAAGACCCGGTGGAGTGCAATATAGAAGGTATAAATCAGTTCCAGGTAAACGAAGGTGCAGGCTTTAAATTTTCAACGGCCCTGCGTAGTTTATTAAGGCAGGACCCGGATATAATAATGGTTGGCGAGGTTCGTGACGAGCCCACAGCCAATATTGCGGTGCAGGCGGCACTGACGGGTCATCTGGTTCTTTCAACTCTGCACACGAATGATGCCCCCGGTGCGGTAACACGTTTGCTGGATTTGGGCGTGGCTCCTTATCT
>Ga0307437_1000177_pt1 | contig 52383 bp, 42 predicted proteins | sample SalMarWE160390MG_FD_202146 | JGI IMG/M metagenome (GOLD analysis project Ga0307437, IMG submission 202146) | Salt marsh sediment microbial communities from the Plum Island Ecosystem LTER, Massachusetts, United States - WE1603-90 | ecosystem: Environmental > Aquatic > Marine > Intertidal zone >...
ACTGCGATGACATCTTCCGGTTCGAAATGGGTGAACAGCTCCACGGTGAGTCCGAGGTACACGGACACGTTCATGACGCTGGTGATGCCGTAGACGTGATAAAGCGGCAAGGCACCGATGACGACCGTATCCGGCTCAATGGTCCCCCGCATCTCGGCCAGTATCCTGGCATTGCGTGCGAGATTGCCGTGGGTCAGCATTCCCCCTTTGGGGTCGCCGGTGGTACCTGAGGTATAGAGGATGTTCAGCGTGTCGTCGGCCTGGGTGGGATAAATCGAAAAGGATGTTTCTTCGGCGTAGGCCGCTTCCAGATCCTTGAAACCACCCGTGGTAGGGGGGTTGAGGGCGAGCCTGATGGGCGGAGACCCGTGCTCTGCAAAGACACGGCTGATCTCCTCCAGATAGGGGGCGGCGCCGATGAAGGCCTTCGGAGCCGCGTCCTTGAAGATATGGGTCAGCTCATGGCTGCGGAACAGGAAATTCACCGGAATGATGGCCACTCCCATCTTGGCCAGCGCGTAATAGAGCGTAATGTAGTGGATGCTGTTGGGCATCATGACCATACAGCGATCCCCTGGCGTAAGTCCCAGGTCGGCCAGCCCCTTTGCCAGGCGATTGGAGGCGCGGTCCAACTCCCCATAAGTGATCTGGTCGTCCTCGTGGCGTACGGCCGTCTTTTCTGGATGATTGCTGGCCGAGGCCAGCAGGTAATCAGCGAGATTCATAGAATCCACCTCCTTTTTATCTGTCCACATATGAGGCCTACAAGCGTTAGATATTTACGACGGCCTTTTTCCTCTCAAAAATTACCGCGCCATACGTATAATGTCAACCAAGTTTTTCTTCATTACTATGTTATGTGAATTTTTTAATACCATTACGAGACACCCTACATTCTTGTTGACAAGCCCCCGTGCCTGTATTAGCCTCCAAAAAGTATAAAGAGTAAAGACTCATCTTGCTTTTTAAGCATCACAATTTAAAAACAAAAGGTCACCTATCCAAGAGATGAATTATCAGAGGATACCTTTGAAAAGAGAGGCTTCTATAAACTGCCGTTCAAGTAAGGGGTCTTGGGTGCGCCCTGCGCCGTGGGGGTTCAAGTTGTTTCGTAGACCTTCTATGAAATAAATCTGGAGGAGGAAAGATGAAGTTGAAAGACAAAATCTCCGTTGTCACTGGTGCTGGAAGGGGTATTGGACGGAGCATCGCCCTGGCTTTTGCCGAAGAAGGGACTGATGTGGTCCTTGCTGCGCGCTCCCGGGAGCAGCTGGAGAAGGTGGCGCGGGAAGTGGAAGATAAGGGCAGAAGGGCCTTAGCAGTATCCTGCGACGTTTCATCGGTTCAGGATGTCAACAACTTGGCACGAGCTGTCCAGGAGGCGTTCGGACGGGTGGATATTCTGGTTAACAACGCCGGCATTTCTAAGCGATCGAATTTTCTTGAATATGCGGATGAAGTCTGGCTGGAAGTCCTGCGGGTGAATCTGTTCGGTGCCTATCTCAGCACCAAAGCGATCCTGCCCCTCATCCAGCAGGGCTCTGAGGGCCGCATCATCATGATCGCCTCGACGGCGGCCAAATCACCGGTGCCCTTTAACACGGCCTACAGCGCCTCAAAGCACGGTTTGCTGGGCCTCACCAAGTCGCTGGCCGCCGAGCTCGCCCTCAGCGGATATCCTCGAATCACCGTGAATGCCATCTGTCCTTTTTTTGTGGAGACAGAGATGTTCAGCGGTTCCCAGGGATATGTAGCCCAGATAAGCCGCAACACGGGGCGCTCCCGAGAGGAGGTCGTCAAAGATGCGGTCAGCCGCAACCTCCAGGGACGAGTGCTCAGGCCCGAAGAGGTGGCCGCGCTGGCCGTTTACCTCGCCTCGGATGAAGCCGAAGGTCTCACAGGCCAGGCCATCAACATCTGCGGCGGGCGGATCTTTCACTAAACAGGCCCCCACGGGATGGCCTGGGGGGTTGCAGTGCTTTTCGAAAGGTCTGAGAATATTAGCGGGTGTCCATTCGACCAACCAAAAAGGACCATGCAGTGGGCAATAGCCCACAGATCAAGGTCCCCAAGGTATAGCAAAGAAGCCGAAAAGGAGGATCTACCGTACCGCGAACAGCTGATCAAAGGGGAAGAAGTCTTTTGAGATCCAATAACAATATCCCTGGAATCTTAAGGAGAACAAAAAGTCAACGTAAGGGGTGACCCCTTTTCCCACTCGCCACCCCAAAGCCCAAATCAAAGGCCATTTTGTTCAGCTCCAGCCGTTCGCCGGAAAAGGTCTCCCCCAGGGTCGTGAGGAACCGTTCCTTTTCCAGGGGCACCCAGTTCAGACCTGCAAAGGCCCCCACCATCACTACGTTTTGTGCCTGGGGATTGCCTGCCTTCTTGGCCAGATCGGTGGCCTTGACGATCTTCAGCTCAGCGGCAAGGGTCTCTATGCGGGAAATCAGGTGCTCCGGAGAGGGATATTTCACCTTCTTCTGAAGTGCCTCAAGGGGGTACAAAGGCCGGTCGTTCATGACCACCCGGACCAGGGCATGACCGTAATCCTGGAGCATTCGGAGTACCTCCAGGGGTTCAAACCCGATTATGATATGGGCTTCTCCCTCGGGAATGAGGGGTCCGTAGAGGTGCCTCCTGGAAAGCCTTACATGGCTCATCACGGATCCTCCTCGCTGGGTTGCCCCGTAGGTCTCCCCCACACTCACAAAATAGCCATCCTCGCAGAAGGTACGGGATACAAGGTCCGAGGCGAGGATATTACCCTGCCCCCCCACCCCTGCAATGATGACATTGAAAGGATCATGGAGTAATGGCATGTTCCTCCCCTTCCCTTTGTATCACAATGGCTTCCTCGGGGCATAAGGAGGCGCACACACCGCACCCTGTACAGAGCACCTCGTCGATCCGGGCCTTCCCCGCCTTCTCGTCCCAGATATTGGCTGGGCAGGAGAAAACCCGGGTGCACAGCCTCGAACATCCGCACGCATCTCCCAGACAGCGATCCTGATCTACATAGACAGGGGGCCTGGGTTGTTCTCTCATCGCCTTGAGTGCACACGCCTGCCTGAGTATGAGGACTTGGAGCCCCCCTTTCCTGAGCAGATGAAGGATGGTCTCGGTGGTCTCGTTCACCTCATAGGGGTCTTGAATGGTCACAGGGATGTCCAGGCTCTTGATGAGCTCCACCATGGGCACAGGAAAGGCCGCTTCACCCGTAGCAAGAATTCCGGTCCCAGGATGGGGCTGGTGCCCTGTCATGGCGGTGGTATCATTGTCCAGAACAATAAGGAGGTACTGAGACCCGGTGACCCTGGCATTGATGAGCGGGGGAATTCCTGCGTGATAAAAGGTAGAATCCCCGATGACCGCCACGGTGGGCTGCTGGAACCCCGCCTCTCCGAGTTTTCCGAACCCACTCGCAAGGCCCGCGCCGGACCCCATACAGTGTACTGTGGAAAGCGTCTGATACCCGCTGGGCAGGGCACCCAGGGTATAACAGCCGATATCCCCCAGGACAAAGCCGTCTCTCCCGTCCAAGGCCAGGGCGGTCTTGATGGCCCAATATGAGGCCCGGTGGGGGCATCCGGCGCACAGGATGGGAAGCCTCAGGGGCAACTCTATCTTCGGTAGCTTCTCCGCCTTCTCTCTCAGGCCTTCCTGCCCTTTCTGAAAATCCATGGTGAGGGCCTTTGCCAGGGCCTGGGTGGCAATATCGGGATCCAGTTCTCCCATGCCCCGGGCCTTCATCACCCAGGGGACGTCCCCGGACCGCTTCCCGAGAAATCGGAGTCGCCCCAGGTCATTCCAGTGCTGGGCAGCCAGGATCTTTACCTGATCCTCCAAAAAGGGTTCGATCTCCTCCAAGAAGAGGACCTTTTCCGAGCGCTTCAGGTTGTCCAACACCACCTTCTCAGGCAGGGGCCAGATGGTCCCCACCTTGAAGATCCCCACCCTCTCCCCCACACCCAATCGTTCAACGGCCTCCTGGGCATAGAGATAACTCACGCCGCTGGTAAAGACGGTCAGTTCGGGCTCTGCCGGGCCTGTGTAGAGATTGAAGGGGGATCCTTCGAACCCCTCCAGGGCCTTGTCCAAACTCTGATGGGTATTCTCATGACGTGAGCCCGCCGTGACGAACCGCATCTCTTGGGGCAATCGAGGAACCCCTTCAGGGGGATGGATTGCACCCAGCGTGAGCGTTGCACGGGCGTGGCAGATTCGTGTTACCAGCCTGACCATCACGGGGAGCCCCACCTGTTCTGAGAATACAAAGGCCCAGGCCACCATGTCCTTGGTCTCTTCCGGGGTTGCAGGTTCCATGAGAGGGATATGGGCCGGAGGGGCCAGGTAGCGACTGTCCTCCTCCTTGACACTGGAATGGGCGCCTGGGTCGTCGGATACGATGATCACAAGACCCGCGCCGATGCCCGAAAGGGGAAGGGTCGTCAGGAAATCCATGGCCACATTTAAGCCGTCAGCCTTCATCACGGACAGGGCCCGGAGGCCTGCAAAAGATCCGGCTGCCGCCACCTCCAGGGCCACCTTTTCATTGATGGACCACTCCGCATAGAGCCCTCGCTGCGGGGCAACTGCCGCCAGACACTCCAGCACCTGCACCGAAGGCGACCCGGGATAGGACGTCACCAGCCTCACTCCCCCTTCCAGGGCCCCTCGTGCCGCCGCCTCATTGCCCGAGAGCATGTATCGCTTCTCTGGTTCATCCAAGTTCCAATATAATGTTGCCATTATCCTATCTCCGTGCCTCCCCCTTGCCGATCTGTTTTTTGGACAAAGCCTTCATTCACAGGCCGTTTCTTGCGCGGTTCCTGATCCGTAAGAAGTTAGCCTTGTGGGTCGCTGAAAAGTTTATTCCGGATCCATCGGGACGCATCTTTAAGATAACCCTTCTCCAACTCCCCCCGTTCCCTCAACGCCTCAAGGGCGCGTCTCTTCTTGAGAAGGGAGGCCTCCAGCAGGTGGGCCAGGTTCTCTTCCGGCAGCGGCTTGGTTTCAATCACCCCTGCCTTCTGGGCAAGCGATAACAGCTCCTCCCCCCTCTCCGTTCGTACCACCACAGTGTTCCATTCCGATTCCCCCTCCACCGTGCCTACGGAGAGATCTGAAAACTCGGCCGTCATGTCCGCACACACCTGGCATGAGGGCCGGATAAAAGGACGTATCTCATCCAGGGGGATCTCCAGGGTCTCTGTCCCTGTATTCACCTTTAAAATCCTCTCGGGTGGGGGCGTAATATCGAGCTTCTCTATCTGAAATACGTCCAACCGCTCCCTGAGAAAGGCAAGAAATGGTTCGTAGTCAAGGGCCCAAGTGCAGAAAAGCCCCATCACCAAACCCACCTGATCCACGGGGGTCCTTTTCTCAAGATCCGATGCCCTCATTCTACCCAGGGCCAGAACCTGACAGGGCAAACCCACCACCCCTATTTGGTCCTCAGGGGTCCAGTCCCCCTCGTTAAAGGCCTGAAGGGTCGGACCGGCCACATAGCCTGACCCGGCGCAGGCAAGGACTTCTTTCTGGGTGCGGGCCACCACCCCCTGGGGGAGATGATCCTGGCCCCGCCGGGTGAGGATCGCTGCACTGATCATCCCCGCTTTGAGGGCAAAATCCATCAGGCTGGAAACCACACCTCCCGTCTGTGCCCTTTTTCGAAAGGTCCTGTCTCTTGCGCGGCCCATGAGGACCCGCCGGAAAAGGCCCATCTCGGTAAGCTCATACTCCCGTTGAAATACCTCTTTATGGATATGCTTAAGATCCACCTCGGTGCGGGGACAGTAGGCAAAACATCTCCCTTCGAAAATGTCACATGGGTTTAAGGGTACAATGCGACCCTGAAAAGATCTGAGGTAGGGACAAAGAGAGACACAGGCACCGCACGCCGCGCAGAGACCTTTGGCAACTACACGTTCATACAACCCTTCTAAACCTCTATTCTCGGACATAGGCCTTATCCCCAACAGTCACATGCTTCACCATAGAGTCACAGGGGAAGAAATTTCTTTGTTTGTGGCCGAGGACCTGAGCCGACGATAGCGAAGCTGTTCACCCTTCAACACCAGTGCTTTCCTCCTCGAAGTAAATACACTAGTTATCAAATTAAGGTCCTATTGACAAGGGAAAAATGCTCTTCTATACTCGACGTTATCAAATCCTTTTCGATATTATCGAAAAACAATGAGACCCTTTTTTGATGTGTCTATTCAATCTATTGACCGCTGCCGTACGTTCTTCTCAATCTGAACGGGGCGCAGCCGCCCCCTTAGTGCAGGCTTGGGAAGTCTTCCAAAAAGGAGTTTATCTATGGAATTTAATAGCCTGAAGGACGAGGACAAGAGATATATTAAATCAATCGTTTCTTCGGAGCGCTTCTCCACGGGCACATCCAACCTCGATCTTCATGCAAGAGACATGTCCAGCCATCCGGCATCCCGCCCTGAGGCGGTTGTGTGGCCGGCGGACAGAGAAGAGGTCTCCCGCATCCTCACGTATGCCGATCGGGGGCTGATCCCCGTAACCGCCTGGGGAGCGGGGAGCAGCCTGGAAGGCAATCCCATCCCCGTACGGGGGGGCATCGTTCTGGACTTCTCTCAGATGGATCGCATTCTAGAGATCAGGACGGATGATTTCCAGGCGGATGTAGAACCGGGTGTCATCTATAAGGAGCTCAATCACAAGCTCAGACATACGGGGCTCTTCTTTCCGCCGGATCCAGGGGCCGACGCCACCATCGGCGGCATGATCGCCAATAACGCGAGTGGAATCAGGACGGTTCGCTACGGTTCCACCAAAGACCATGTGCTGCGCCTGGTGGCGGTCCTGGCCAACGGGGAGATCATAGAGACCGGCAACCGCGCTTCCAAGACCTCCTCGGGTTTTGACCTGCTCCACCTCTTCGTGGGTTCTGAAGGGATGTTGGGGGTCGTGGTGGAGGCCACCATTCGGCTCGTGGGCCTCCCCGCAGAGTTCGCCTCCGCCGTGGCCACCTTTGAGACCATGGAGGATGCCAGCAAGGCGGTCTTCGACATCATCCGTTCCGGTCTCGACCCTGCGGCCCTGGAACTCATGGCACCGGAGTGTATTGAGCTCATCAACCGACGGAAGGACCTGGGGCTCCCTATCTCTCCCACCCTTTTCATGGAATTCCACGGGCCCACCAGGAATCAGCTCACGGACGCGGTGGACATTGCCGAAGGGCTCTGTCGTGAGCACGGCTGTCAGGAGTTTAGACCGGGCCTGGAGAGGGCGGAAAGGGACCGTCTCCTTGAGGCCAGGTATGCCATGGGGGAAATGATCAGGCAGGAGCACCCCGATTACCCCAGCATCGTCATTGACGTGGCGGTTCCCATCTCAGCCTATCCGGAAATGATCGCCTTTGCCAGAGAGGCGGCTCGAAAGGCTGGCACGGGGCCAGCCTATACCTTCGGCCATGCCGGTGATGGCAACATTCACCTTGTCATCAATACAGGGGGAAAGGGCCGAGAACGCTGGCAACGGATCGAGGAGGCGAATCACAGCGTCGTGGATAAGGCCCTGGCCCTGAAAGGCACAGCAACCGGAGAGCACGGGGTGGGGATCGGCAAGACAAAATTCATGGAAGCGGAACATGGGCGCTCTCTGGAGTGGATGAAGAAGGTAAAACAGCTCCTTGATCCCAACGGCATCCTGAATCCTGACAAGATGTTTCCCTGAACGCGATATAGGCAGAACCAGAGGTCACAAGCCACCGGCAACCCCGAAGGCATGCGGGAGTCCCTGAACCATAGAACCCCGGTATTTGGCACAAAAAGCTCTTGACATATGTTTTTGAGGGGGCTAATATATGATATATATGCTACCGAACGATCGGTAAAGTAAGCAAAGACAAGCCCAGCAAAAAAACGGTGGAGTGTCCCGTTGAGGAAATCCCTGTAGAGAGATCGTGATCAGATGTATAACCAAATGCTATACTAGGCTCAAGAGGTGAACACGCATAGCAATAGAGGCTCTCTTCTGGCCTTGAGACCCCTTATTTGAAATTCCCCGGAGGTGCAGCATGAAAACAAAATACCAGTTTTTGCAAGTTGAAGTCAAAGATGGAATTGCCCTTATAACCATGAACAACCCGCCCGTGAACCAGTTTTCTCCTGATTTTACTGCGGAATTGGGTGAGGCTGTCACGGGGGCCTTGGAGGATACGAACATCAAGGCCCTTGTCCTCACGGGGACGGGGCAGAATTTCATTGCCGGGGCGGATATCACCCAGATCCAGGGTGTGAAGAAAAAGGAAGAGGTTTTCCCCGCGGTCCTGGCCCTGGCCCAATTTCTCAACAAGATCGAGACAGGACCCAAACCGGTCATTGCGGCCATCAACGGCAACTGTTTAGGTGGTGGGTTGGAGACGGCCATGGCCTGTCACTACCGGGTTGCCGTCAAGGGAGTCAACTTGGGGCAACCGGAGGTGCAGATCGGCCTGATTCCCGGTGCGGGTGGCACTCAGAGGCTGCCTCGGCTCATCGGCATCCAAAATGCCCTGGAGATGATTACTATCGGGAACCCGATTAAGGCTGAGCGGGCCTATTCCAGGGGGCTGGTGGACGAAGTGGTAGATGCTGACAAACTCCTTGAGGCGGTCTTGCAGGCTGCGGGCAAGTTTCTCTCAGGCCAGTTGAACTTGCAATTGCGGATGACCCGCAATATAAACTATCGTCTCCCCAGTGCAGCTGAGAAGAAGGCCTTGTTGGGTTTTGCCAAGGCGATGACGGCCCAACAGGCAAAGGGGTATATAGCGCCCTTAAAGGCCATTGAGGCGATTGAAAAGGGCCTCAGCTATGACATCGAAAAAGACATCGAAAGAGAAGTGGACCTGTTCAGCGACTGTGCCGTCTCCGACGTGGCCAAGAACCTCATCGGCATATTCCTCAACACCCGGGCGGCCGGCAGACTCCCCCGTATCGAAGGGATCAAGCCAGCCACGATCAAGAAGGTGGCCATGCTGGGCGGAGGGGTTATGGGTTCAGGGATAGTCAACCTGTTACTCAGGGGCGGTTTTGACGCCATTCTGTGGGACATCAATGATAAGGCCTTAGAGAAGGGGGTGGGGGCCATCAAAAAGACCTTTGCCTACCCCATTAAGAAGAAAAAGATGACGCAGGCAGGCCTTGACGGCATGATAGCAAAGCAGTTGACCACCACGACCGCCTTGGAGGATATGAAGGATGTGGACCTGATCATCGAGGCCGTGCTGGAGGATATGAAGATCAAGCAGGACATCTGGAAAAAGCTGGAAGGTATCTGCCGGCCTGACACCGTGTTCGGCACCAACACCTCGGCCCTGCCCATCACGGAGATGGCCTCTATCCTGGCCGATCCCGGTCGGATGATCGGGCTTCATTTCTTCAATCCCGCAGAGCGCATGCAGCTCATGGAGATCATCTGTACAAAACAGACCGCCGATCAGACCCTGGCAACCAGCGTGGCCTTTGCCAGAAATATCAAAAAAGTCCCCATTGTGGTCAACGACGGCCCGGGTTTTTACGTTTCCAGACAGCTCGGAGGGCTTTTCGGCGGCTCGGTATTTCTCAGTGCAGATGGTGTGGATGGAGCGGCTATCGAAGAGGCCATGATGGATTTCGGCATGCCCATGGGGCCTGCAACGCTATCCGACCTCACGGGGATTGATATCAATTATCACGTCAACAAGACATTCGAGCGAACCATGGGGGAACGTTACAAGGTACATCCCCTCACCGAGGCGATCTACAAGACCGAATGCTACGGACGCAAGACCGGTGCCGGATTTTTTGACTACAGTGTCGATCCACCTGTTCCTAACCCAAAGGTCGTTGAAGTGGTGCAGAAATATCTGAAGGATAACGGCGTCGCCCCCAAAGAGATGCCCAAGCAGGAGATTATTGATGCTATGCTTGCCCTGGCCATTAACGAGGCGGCCTATATGATCCAGGAGGATATCTGTGATCGGCCGCAGGATATGGACCTGGCTATGATCTACGGCACGGGGTTCCCTCCATACAGAGGGGGTATCTTGCGATACGCAGACGCCTGGGGTCTCAAAAACGTGCACAAAACCCTGGTGGGGTTGGAGGACAAGTACGGCATCCGTTTCAAACCGTCCGACTTGATAAAAGAGATGGCCGACTCGGGAAAGACCTTTTACACAGACTAGGCCCAGGAAAGGTGAACACACAACGTAGTGCGGAGACATAAAGTGTTTTCTGCAGTGACTGGCGAAAGAGCGGGGTGTTTATCTAACGTATTGAGAAGGAGATGTAAGCATGTTTGATCTTGCCAAATTTTCTTTAAAGGGAAAAAACGCGATTGTGACCGGTGGAAGCCGAGGTATCGGCAAGGCCATTGCGCTGGGCCTTGCCAAGGCCGGGGCGAAGGTTGTGATTACCAGCCGTAAGATTAACGACCTTGAAGCTACCGCCGCGGAGATTAAGGCCTTCGGAGGTGAGGCAATCCCCCTCCAGGCCCATCTGGGCAAGATGGAAGAGATAGACAAGATGGTCAGCACCGTGATGGACAAATTCGACAGGATCGACATACTGGTCAATAGTGCCGGCGCCAGTCCGGCCATGGGCACCGTGCTGGATTCCGACGAGCGCCTCTGGGAAACCATCATGAACCTGAACCTGAGAGGGCTTTATTTTACCAGTCAAGCAATCGCCAAGGTCATGAAGAAGCAGGGAGGCGGCAAAATTATCAATATCGCTTCCATCGATGGCTTTAAACCGGAATCTGGAGTAAGCGTCTACAGTATCTCCAAAGCCGGTGTCCGCATGATAACGAGGGCCTTCGCCTTAGAATTAGCGCCCTTTAACATTCAGGTTAATACGATTGCTCCGGGGCCGATCAGCACGAAGATGTTAAATTCACACTGGTTTCACCTCCCCCCGGAAGAGGCCAAAAAGGAGAAAGAAGCACTGGCCAAAATGACCCCCATGGGCCGCATAGGCGAACCCGATGAAATAGCCGGTGCGGCGATTTACCTGGCGTCCGACGCCTCCAGCTATACTACCGGCACTGAGATTGTGATCGATGGTGGAATTTTGCAGGCAGGAACCCTACAGGCCCCTGTTCCACCGAAAGAATAGAAGAAGCGAAGATGATTGGCACCGTGAAACAATATTTATATAAAGGACACTAAGAACAAAAGGAGGATTTATAATGAAAGAAGTCGTCATAGCAGGATATTTGAGGACAGCGCAGACCCGTGCCAGGCCGAATGATCCGGCGAGGGACTGGTTTTGCAAGATGAGGGGTGATGAGCTGTTGGCGAAGTTACTCCCTGAGGTCATCAAGCGTACGGGCATCGACGCAAAGGAGATCGATGATTTTCTTGTGGGATGCGCAATGGGAGTGGGCGAGCAGTGGTCATACGGCGGGCGCATGCCCATCTTTCTGGCCAACCTACCGGAGACCATTCCGGCAAAGTTCGTGGATCAACAGTGCGGGTCTTCCATGGCTGCAATACATGTAGGATTCATGGAAATTGCACAGGATTTTGCCGATATCGTCATGGTGGGCGGCTATGAGCACATGACGCGGATACCCATGGGGGGATTGACGAGCGATCGGGGGCTCATTGCTCCGAACATGAGTCTTTTTACCGACCCCTCGTTACAGAAGTGGGACATGATGACGACTCTGAATATGGGGCTTACTGCTGAGAAGCTCTTCACGCAAACCGACTTTACCAAGGAAGATATGGACCGGTGGGGCGCCCGGGCCCATCAGTTGGCAGCCAAGGCCCAGGAAGAGGGCTTTTTTGACGGCGAAATCATGCCCATAGAGGCCGAGCAGGCCGATGGGACGGTTAAGAAGGTGGATACAGACCAAGCCGTCCGCAAGGATGCGACCTATGAGGGCATGATCGACCTGAGGCCGGCCTTTAAGAAGGATGGGGTGATCACGCCGGGCAACTCTTCTCCGCTCAATGCAGCGGCCACCTCCATGCTGCTCATGTCCAAAGAGACGGCCGAAAAGAAGGGAATCAAGCCCATGGCCACCATACGATCCATCGGCTTTGCGGGCGTTGACCCGACGGTCATGGGAAAAGGACCTGTGCCTGCCAGCAAGATGGCCCTGGAAAAGGCCGGGCTGAAGGCAAAGGACATCGACTACTGGGAGATCAATGAGGCCTTCTGTATCGTAGCCCTGAACTGCATTAAGGAACTGGGCATCGATCCGGATAAGGTCAATGTCATGGGTGGCGGAACAGCCATAGGCCACCCCCTTGGCGCAACCGGAATCAGGCTAACTGGAACCCTCGCCCGTATATTGGAAAAGAAGGGCGGACACTATGGTTGCGCCAATGCCTGTTGCGGGGGCGGTCAGGGCGTAGCCACCATTCTTGAATCAGAAGGTAGCTAAAAACCATCAAATTCTTACTTAAAGGAAAAGGATTGTATGATTAAATCAAGATTTTGTGACCTGATCGGGATCAAGTATCCCGTCGTCCAAGCCGGCATGGGCCCTTTCAGCAATAACAACCTCTGTGTTGCCTCGGCCAATGCGGGAGTGCTCGGGTTGTTATCCACCAGCGGTCTATTCTACAAGGAGACGCAGCCCTGGGTCTACAACGCCTTTGTCGACAGCGGCGAGGCAGACCGGGATGACGACATGGCCACGGCACTTGCCAAGGTCCTGAAGCGGACGTACCGCCTGGTCAAAGACAAGGGCGGCGTTTTCGGCCCCAACGTCATGGTATCGGCAGAGCTCAAGGAACAAGCGAACACCATGATCGAAACGTCCATCAGGGTGCGGGAGGAAAATCCCGACATGAGGAATAATTTCAAGGTGATGTATACCTCTGCCGGTGATCCGATGGGTTGGGGGGACAAGATCAAAGGGGCGGGGTTCACCTGGATTCACATCGTCCCCTCTGTCAGGGCCGCTCTACGCTCCAAGAAGGCGGGCGTTGACGTGATCGTCGCCTCAGGCCATGAAGGCGGGTTCCATACGCACTGGGAACCGCTCCACACAATGGTTCTCCTCCCCGCCGTGGTCGATGCCGTATCCGACGACAAAACCCTCGTGCTGGGCGGCGGTGGGATCTGCGACGGCAAGAGCATGGCGGCCGCCATGGTTTTGGGCGCCGACGGAGTGCTGATGGGAACCCGTTTTCTGTCGACGCAGGAAAGCGATTTCCACCCCATATGGAAGCAGGGCGTGGTGGACGCCGGAGACCGGGGAACTCTCGTGGCCCGCGGTTTTGTCGGTCCGGCCAGGTGGTTGAGGAATGCCCGAAGCGAGGAACACGCCAGGAATACCCTCCAGAAGTCGCCCGGTGTTTTCCTGGGTACGCCCGATGATTACAGCACCATCGACATGTCGCTGATCGACTTTGAGAACGAGTCGATCAAGGCTACGTACGAAGGCAACAAGGAAAAGGCCATGATGGCCGCTGGCGAGGTGGCCCAGCGAATCGACGATATGCCCAAGGTCAGTGATATGGTACAAAAAGTGGTCAAAGAGGCGGAGGATACCCTGCGCAGCATTCCGAGCAAGTACCTCGCCTAGCGGTGTCATTCCTGATCGATGGCATAGCCGTAAATGAGCGGCGGCGAGCTGTCGAATGAGATTCAGAAGGGGGTTAGCTTAAACCCCTTCCTCATCGTGACAAGGGCGTACTCTTTCTACCGAGAGTATGCCCTTGTCATTAAAGGGGAAAAGGACCTGCTTTTGAAGCGGTACTGGGGGATACTGGACAGGCAGGTTGAGACGTCGGTCGTCCGGGCTGACGCCGCGGCGATGCAAAAACGTTACACCGCATAGATCTGAGGCCTCCCGAAGATCAGTAGCGGGGCGTTCGAAAAGGATTGTTCCAGCCTTCTAGTAGAATTCCTTCAGCAGTTTCAGGAGCTGCCGTTCCCCTAGGGGGAGGGGGTTGCCAGCGAGATTGACCACATCCTTGGAAGCGTCAAAGGCGATCCTCGGCAGATCCGCTTCCGGTACATTCAAATCACTAAATCTGGTGGGCAACCCAACCTCCCTATAGAGCTTCCGAAGCCCTTCTTCCAAATCCTGTGAGCGGTTCAGCATCCAGGCGATTGCTTGAAATGCCTCTTTGCAGACCTCCTTATTGCTCCTGGCGAAGCACAGAAGACCCGGTGCGATAGATCTTCCGTGAGCAATATGGTACCGGGCCCCGATGGCGTGACCGAGGATGTGTCCGACACCGAGCCCCTTGGCAAATGATACGCCCCCGTAGACAGCTGCCATTGCCATGTCCGTCCTCGCCTCCATATCATCAGGAGTGTTATAGACCCTGGCAAGGCTCTTGCCTACCAGCTTAATCCCGTAAAAGGCCAGTGCCGAATAGTAGGGGTGGTAGGGTATGAGGGTCCCCACTGAGCCCTCAATGCAGTGTGCAAGGGCGTCGATGCCTGTCTCGGCGGTTAGACCCTTGGGCATGGTCTTGCTCAGTTCGGGGTCAATGATCGCCAGCTGCGGGATGATGAGTTCGCTCATGATGATAAACTTGATGCCCCGCTCCGTATCGGTGATAACGGCATAGGTGTTTGCCTCGCTTCCCGTTCCCGCCGTCGTCGGTATACAGATGACCGGCGGCAGGGGACCCTTGATCTTGGCCGTTCCTCCGGCAAGGCTCTCATATTCGATCAAGGGACCGGGATGTGTCACTTTGACAGAGAGGGCCTTGGCTGCATCCATGGAGCTGCCACCCCCCATGCCTATGATGCCGTCGCACCCTTCCTGTTGATAAAGCCCCGCCAAGTGATCGATTTCCCATACGGGCGGATCGGGCTCAATATCGGTGAAAAGCACCGTCTCTATCCCGCTCTTCTTGAGATAGGTGATGACGTCATCGGCCCGTCCGATCTTCTTCATGGTAGGATCGCAGACAAAGAGTGCCTTTCCAATCTTCAAGGACCGGGCCCGGCCTCCGATCTTGCTCAGTACACCGGCGCCGATAAGCATGGGAGGCAGATGGCTAATCCTTACTTCCCAGGCCTTTTTCTGCTCCTTATAATTGTCGATCCTGTTCCATATCGCCTGAATCTCTTTCTCCTCTACATCGAAGACCCTGTTCGTCGGCGGGAGCGGTTCCTTTCTGTAGAATTCTGGGGAGGGGTCCCATATCTGGCTGAATTCTGCCCCTTTGTTGAAGCGATTTTCATCTTTTAAGGTCTGCTTGCCGATTTCCACCAGATCTGCCATAGTCAGATTCAATCCATACCGTGCATTGAGCAGATCTGCAAAAAATTCATACACGGAAACCTGGCCGCCTGGGACGGAATTGAGACAGTACCCGATTGTATCGCAGGTTGCTGCCTTGATCTGAGAACCCAGCGAGTTTTCGACCTGGCCTGTCTTCTGCCCCGGTATCTTATAGGTGAGACCGGCGTTATGGTCCGCTCCCATGGGGCTTGTGGCGTAGGTTACGCCGATACCCTTGGCGGCCCTGCCGTCATGGGCGGGAATGGCCTGCCCCTTGAAGGCGGGAACCCTCGTTACATTGAGGGCCTTTGCGGTGGATATCACACCGTTTCCGAGTACAGCACCAAGTGCCGTACCCTCTTCGATCTCTTCGAGCAGTCTTATGGCCCCTTCGGCATCACCCATCCGCATCTTGCCGCCGGCTATGGCGACGCTCAGGGCACTTCCTGTCTCAATGAGGTCAAGACCGATGTCGTCACACAGGTGTTTCAGGCGGGCAACGGCGTCAAGGTCGATAATGTCGAGGTTGGTGCCCAACAGGGCGATCGCTTCGTATTCGAGGGCTGAGCAGAGACGCTTTCCATCAGGGCCGTTGTAGATAATCGAGCACTGGACAACACACCCCGGCATGCAGCCGTGCATTGTGCCGCCCCGTTCCCAAAGGTTGTTTTTTACCGCATCTCCGCTGACCTTTCTGAAATCCTCGTGCCTGCCTGATGTGTATCCTCTCGCAGGCATGCTCCCCTGCATGCTCAGATTCGAGACTGCCACAGGGGTCCCGAAGGTGTGAAAAAGCCCGCAGCCGATATCTTTCCTGACAATGCTCACCCAGTTTCTGACCGTCTCTTTAAACCGTTTCGCATCGACCACGGTCACGGGATCGGCATCGGCTGCATCGATGACGATGGCCTTAAGGCCCTTGGACCCCATGACGGCCCCAATACCCCCCCTGCCGGCGGTCCGTGAAGGGTCACCATAGATATCACCGAGCGCGATCGATGCTGCCTTGTATCGTCTCTCACCTGCTATCCCGATGGTTATCAAGGTGGCTTTTTTGCCGTACTTTTTGTGCAGTTCATCGGCAAGGTGGTAGTTCTTCATCCCCCTGTAATTTGCAGCAGGCTCCAGGGACCCTCCATCCTTTGATATTTTCAAGATGTACCATTGCCCGTCTATTGGTGTGCCTTCGACGACAATGGCTCGGATGCCCAATCGGTCCAGCTTTTGAGCCGCAGGTCCCCCGACGTTTGATTTTTTAATGCCGAGTGTGAGCGGGCTTTTGCACCCGAGGCATATCCTCCCGAGTTGAGGTGCCATGGTACCGGCAAGCGGCCCCGCAGCGATAATCAGTTTGTTCTTTGGTCCCAGGGGATCAACATCCGGCGCCACCTCGTTATTCATGATTTGGGCAATCAGTCCTCTGCCGCCGATTATCGTGTATTCTTCGGGCAGGGTTTCGATATTAACCTTTGCATCGGACATATGAACACGCACTATCTTCAAAATCACTCCCACCTTTCATTGAATTGCCGACGAGCAGGCAGGTTGCGAGCAAGGACGCTCCTCCTTAGCCTTCTCCTACCCAAACGGTTTATCACTCTATACTTTCATCCCGGGAAGGTTAAGCGACGCCGTATTACCGCCGTCAACCGGCAAGGCTTGGCCGGTGATATAACTGGCTTCATCGCTCGCAAGAAAAAGAATGGTCCAAGCTACCTCCTCTGCCCGCCCGTAACGCCTCAGTTCACAACGATACCCCAGCTTGTCTTCCTTTCCCGCCTCACGGGCATAATCAAAGACAGGCTTGGTCATGCCCGTCTCTATCAGACCGGGGCAGACCGCATTCACCCGGACATTGTAACCCCCCAGGTCGCACGCTGCGGTCTGGGTGAAGTTGATAATGGCTGCCTTGCTGGCACTGTAAGCGTTGCCGCCCGCCCCGGAGCGGATCCCCGCCACCGACGCCGTATTCACAATAGCACCGCACCTGCGCTCCTGCATGTGTGCGGCCACATGCTTTATGCCGAATACAGCCCCCATGACATTGACAGTGAAGACCTTCATCCAGTCATCGGCGTCCTGACGTTCCAAATCCGCCAATTGCCCGGTAATGCCGGCATTGTTGCAAAGAACGTCCACGTGGGCGTATGTCTTGATCGCCAGATCGATAAGTTCTTTCACCTCCTGCTCAACAGCCACATTTGTCTTTTTTATAATAGCTTCGCCGCCCTCGTTTTTTACCAGCTTCAGGGTTTCTTTTAACGCCGTTTCGTCGAGATCGGCCAGAACAAGCTTCGCCCCCTCTCTGGCGAAAAGGCAGGCAACGGCGCGGCCGATGCCGCTGGCCGCCCCTGTGATAATGGCCACTTTCCCCTGTAAACGTCCGACTCCTGCCATGGTCAACTCCTCTCTCGGTGTCTTTGAATACAGCTTATAGTTGAAGAGACGTGCGTAATGCGAAGGGCGAGATATCGCTCGCTGGCTCTCCCGCCCTTAACGCCCTGAGACAATCTGTCACCCGATATCGGCAAAAAACCGCGCCTGGATACCAGAGGTGGGATTATTTTACCGTATCGTCTCCGGTTTGACAAAGGTTTTTAGGGCCGTCACGCCGCCGTCAATCACGGGTAGGTGACCGATCATAAAGCTCCTTGCTTCAGACGCAAAAAGACCGAGTATGTTGAAAAGCCCGCGAGCAAACCCCAGCGCCATCTTACGCTGTCTGCCGTGAGTCACCAGTTAAAGCTCCTCCCCGTCCCGCTTCAGCAGGAAAGGGAATTACTTTGCGGGCATTTTCAATCCTGGCACAATCTTTCCAACGATCAGTTAACTAAAAACCACACTTGGCAACCACGTGGCAATTTTGGGGAAGATCATGACCAGCGCCAACCCCGTTGATTCAACGATGGTGAAAGGGATCACCGATCGATAGATATCCCCCATGCTGATGGAAGGCGGGACAATACCTTTGAGGTAAAAAAGGTTAAAACCGAAGGGGGGCGTCATGTACCCGATCTCCATGTTGATGGTAAAGAGGATCCCGAACCAGAGGGGATCAAATCCGTACGCCTTGACCACCGGCAGGAAAATTGGGACGCAAATCATCATGATGCCGGCCGGGTCCAACACCATTGCCAAGAGGAATATGACGGCCTGGATGAATATGATGGTTCCCCATGGGCCGCCGGGTATGTACTGCATAAGATGTTCTATAAGGTGGTGGGCCCCCATGCCGTGGTAGGCGGCACTAAAACAGTAGGCGCCAAACAGGATCCACATGATCATCCCGGTGAGCCGTAAGGTTCTGATGCCCGCTTCAACAACCAGCTTCCAACGCAGCTGCCGGTAGACCGCCGCGGATATGAGTGCTCCCAGTACGCCCATCCCGGCTGCCTCGGTGGGGGTCGCAATACCGCCGATGATCGATCCTAGAACCATGAGCACGATCATGATCGGGAGGATCACCGCCTTGAGCGCCTTGATCTTACGCGGCCAATCCCCCCTCTGCTCGCGGGGCAGCGCCGGACCCAGATGGGGTTGGATCATGCAACGGATGGCAATATAACCGGAAACCAGAACGAGCAGCATGAGCCCCGGAAGGACGCCGCCCGCAAAGAGTTTTCCCACCGATTCGCCCGAAATCAGTGCGTAAAGGATCATGATCACGCTTGGCGGGATGAGTATCCCCCACCCTCCTCCGGAGTTGATGCACCCTACGGCCATTAGTTTATCATAATTTCTTTTCAGCATAGAGGGGAGCGCGATGGTCCCCATGCTCACGACCGCCGCACCGGAAATGCCGCACATGGCGGCGAAGACGGCGCAGATCACCACGGTTCCGATGGCCAGCCCGCCCTTTAACGGTCCGAACCAGAGGTACATCATATCGTAGAGGTCGTTGGCCGTTCCGGATCGCTCGAGGATCATGGCCATAAAAATGAAGAGCGGGATGGCCACCAGGGTGAACTTGTTCATGGCCCCCCAGGTCTGTGCGGCAACCATATAAAAGGCTTGTGGCCCCCAGGTGCAGTAGATGAAGATAACCGAAACACCCCCCAGCACAAAAGAGAGGGGCAACCCCAGCAGGAGAAACACCAGGAGAGAGGCGAAGAAGAGGAACGTCAACCATTCGATGCTCATAACGTCTCCCTTTCAGCGACATCACGGGTGGCGACCTTCGTGCCGGCAAAGAGCGTGAGGATGTCGCGGATGAGTTTGGCGATCCCCTGCAGGAGCAGCAGGAAGGCGCCGATCGGGATCATCATCTTCACCGGGTAGATGGGCGGGTGCCAGGCCGAGTTGGAATTCTCCCAGATGGAGAGGGATTCCCAGGCCAGGGATCCTCCGTACCACAGCATCATCCCGCAGAAGAGGAGGAAGAGGAAAAAGGTAACGATGTCCACCATTGCCTTGCCTCTGGCGCCGAAGCGGGAATAGAGGACGTCCACGTTCACATGCCCTCCCCAGCGCATGATGTAGCCTCCCGTGAGGATCACATAGGCGCCGAAGGTCATCTGCGTGAGCTCTGTGCCCCATACCGTGGGGGCGTTAAAGAAATAGCGGCGGACAACCTCGCTCAATACCAGGGCGAACATGAACAGGGCGCCGAAGGCAAGGACCCTCCCCACCCAGTCGTTCAGCGAGTCGATGAACTTCAGAACGGCAATCAGCTTACGCATACCTCTTCTCCTTTTACAGGACACCTGGCCCGCCCCTGTCTGGGGCGGGCCAGGTGTCTCTAGGACCTGCGGTTGCAGTCGTTAACAGATACGGGATTGCTATTTTCGACCCATTTGTTTGTTGAAGTCCTTAAGCATCTTTACCGCCTTGGCGCACTGCGGTCCCTTCTTTGCCACCTCGTCCCATATCTTGCGGGCCGCGGCCTGCATCTTGGCGTATTCCTCCGGCGGCAGCGTGATGAGCTTCACACCCTGCTTTTTCTGAACCTTGCTCAGGGTCGTGCCCTCCAGATAGATGTACTGATTGGTGCGCAGCCAGAACTGTTCCTCGAGGGTCTGCAAGAGAATCACCTGTATATCCTTCGGCAGCTTGTCCAAGGCCTTCTTGTTTACCAACCAGATGTCCGTGCCGGCCACATTCAGGGCCGGCCTCAGATGGTACTTGTTGACATCATAGAACTTCATGCTGGCGCTTCCCTGCACGGCGCCCCAATGGGCCCCATCTATCACTCCCGAGGCCAGGGCCGCATAGATCTCACTGCCGGGGATATAGGAGGCAGCCGCGCCGATGGATGTGAGATAGGTCTGCATGATGCCGGAGGAACGCAGCTTCAACCCCTTGAAGTCTTCGAACGTGCGCACCGGTTTCTTGAGGGAGAGTTCCGTGGGATAGACCTTGTCGGTAAAGTAGACAAGACCGTGCTTGGCGCACTCATCCTTCAGCATCTGTTCGAAACCGAGCCATTTGTAAAAATAGACCGCTTCCCACACATCGCCGAAGTTCAACGGAAGTCCCGAGGCCACATTCATCAGGGGAACCTGGGCAAGGGGGTAGGCCGAGGACGTGATGCCGATCGGCACCATGCCCCGCTTGACGGCGTTGAAGACCTCCTTGCCGGGAACCAAAGCACCCGCCGCGTAGGGCTCGATGATGAGCCTGCCGTTGGTGCGTTTCTTGATGCGTTCGGCAACCACCAGCAGGCTGTCTTTGTAAGAGGAACTGGCCATGGGCCAGTGAACCGGGCATTTCCACGTGATCGCTTTGTCTGCGGCCTGAACGCTCGGAACATTCAGCGGAAGAAAAAGCGCGCACACCACCAACACGGTGGCGACACTCCATAAGATCGGTTGCTTCTTCATGACATCTCCTCCTTCAACAAAAGGTTTATGGATCTCTTGCCAATATGAACCTACGCATGTAGCTCTCTGCATCACCCCCTTTCCCAGTGGCTTGTGGGCATTCTCTGGCTCTGTGCCGGGACGAGTGGGGAGATATGGGGAATGGGGTACGCTCTCAGCGTATACACTTTCAATCACTTACCTCTGGTAATTGTTTTGCTTGGCAAGCATCTGACCACGTCATACGGATTTGCTTACCCTGTTGATGATTTACCAAAGCACCCTCCCAGCGATGTCATGCTAACCTCCTCTTCGCGAACCACCCAAATACCATAACAGCATTTGAGCATGTACCAACCAACTATATTGTTTGTTTGACCATACGGTAAGCCTATGCGCATAGTCAAGAGAAAAAATAGGGTAGTCTTTGCAGGTTACGATGTTCCTCATCTCTGTCAAGTTTTTTGTGCATAATGATACCTCATCTACAGACATGCGCCATAAATGCGCGACCCCTCAGACCTTTAAATCTACCTTAAGAGGTTATCCCAATGCTCCTCGACCGAGAACTCTCAATACAAGGTATCTCTTACAAACAAGAGGGGAAATTTTATCTTATTCGCCTCACACACACTGAAAGCATACTCCATGTCTTCGGTGAAGAATTGTTCCTAAGACGAGATTGCCGATACGAATACGTAAAAGCAACTATCTATGTCAAAGAACAATGCCTCAGTCTTCCTGTCCGATGAACTCGTTCAGGAATTCATATGTGCTATACAAAAAAACAGATGGTCCGCGATGTACTACTGCAGTTTTTTACGCAACGAGATTCTACGATGTGCTGCTCTACGACACTTAGTTAATTGTACGACAAGCTCGGCCCGGCTATACCTGGCTGGGGTGGCATCTTCCGCACAAAGCAAAACTAATCCTCACCTCACTCAGTCTTCCTCCTTGATGCCGCACAGTTTCTTGGCAGCTCTCTGCTTTTCTTGTACATTAACCTGACGAGAGATCATGATTCTCTGTGCCTGAGGCGAACCGGCTCCATGCATTGATTCAGTCAGGTATCCAACAGCCGCGGTGCCCAGCGTAATATTTTCGATCAACCTCAAGATACGTATCCTATCCTCTGTGGATACATCATCAATACCCTTGTAATATTTATCAAGCCACGTGCCGACCTCGGGTGATCTTAGATCGGCCTCCGAGGGCAAGGTGACCATTAATCCGCCGGCGACATCCTGCGCAAGACGGGATATCTCATAGGGGAAGCGGGTCACATTCTGCTTGTGTACATTGGCCAGCAGGGTGCTGACGCTGTAGGTCCCGCTCGGTTCTTTGTGACCTTCGGATGCACAGGCAATAGACCCGCAGTAGAGCGTTTCATTCAAGTGATTCATCTCGATGATCTTGTCCTTGATATGGGAAGCCTTTGCTACGCCGTTATACTCTGCTATGGTTTGTGCCGCTCCTATCAGTACATCACCAACGCCTACCTTACAGGCATAGCTCTGGCGGTGATATGAGGCAAATTTTTCAACCAGAGATCCTGCAAACTCATACTCCTTGTACATAAAAACCCTAGCCCACGGAACGAACACATCGTCAAAGACCACCAGTGCCTCGTGCCCCCCATAAAATTGGTTGCCACGGTCTAACGATCCTTCTTCGAGCTTCCTGGTATCGCAGGATTGCCGTCCCATGATGTACGTGATTCCTCCGGTATCACTGGGCACCGCAAATGAGATCGCATAATCCTTGTCCCCTTCACGCATGGAAATGGTCGGCATGACAATGATCTCATGAGAATTTACCGCCCCTGTTTGGTGGGCCTTTGCTCCCCGCATCACGATACCGTCGGTCCTCTCCTCTACTACATGCATAAACATATCAGGATCAGACTGCTCATGCGGCGAACGGCTCCTATCACCCTTTGGATCTGTCATCGCACCATCGCACGTCAAATCATATTCCTGGACATATTCCAGGTACTTCAAAAAGCGCTTGTAGTACTCCGTGCCGTATTTCTTATCGATATCAAACGTCGTGATCGAAAGGGCATTGAGGGTATCCATCCCCACACATCGCTGAAAACAACACCCTGTTTCGCGTCCCAGCAGCCTGCCCATCTTGCTCTTCTTGATCAAGTCATCCGTATTTTGGTGAATGTGACAAAATCGGTTGATCTTCTTGCCGGTAATGTGTGATGTAGCAGTCATGATATCCTCGTATTCGGGTTTGTGAGCCAATTCGTACGTGGCTGCCACAGCATTCATTGAAGGACGAATAATCGGATCATCAACTACATTTTCAACCCTTTTACCGAACATATAGACAACAAGGTTGAGTTTCCGGAGACTCTCTTCATACTGTTTCGCATTCATCATGGCCATCTTTCTCTCCCGTATAATTGGTCTATTGGTTTGGAAATCCATTGTGCCAGACTCAAGGAGCAAGTGCAACAGTTAGATTGATGTCATACCTCACTTTCCACGTGCTTATTGAACGGGTGCTTCTGGATTTTTTCAATCATTAATAATGTCCCTATCCATGGGTGCCCTCCCTTCTGCTCTGATAGAGGATCTTACATCGATTACTCCTTGACAAAGCTCAGGAATATTGTATAGTAGAAAAAGACTCCCCTTTCAGTGTCAACAATGCCCTGAGCGGAAGCGCAGGGAGGTATACTTCCCTTTTTATTTCAAAAAGTTACATAATTTCAGAAGAAAAAAACTCCGGAAACCTATTTCCCCCTTTTCAGTTGACCATAAAAAGGATAAACTAAAGGCAAAGCGGTCGATAATTGACCATTTTTTATGATCACTGGGTAAAAAAGTGTCACTCTCAACACACTACACTTTACTATGTTTAATTTTTTCTAATAAATTCGACATCTTGCAAAAATACCAATTTTGGTATATAATTTGCTTAGTATTTAAGTATGAGCGTCACTGTGGCTAAATATACTAAATTCGAAGGGTATTGACCGAGCTGCTCATAGGTCAAGACTGTTAAGGAGGAGTCACAATGATGATTGTAAGCTGTGAGGAATGTGGGAAAAAATACCAGATAGACCCGGCACAAATCGAGGGAACTGAGGCTAGTTTCAGGTGCAAGGCATGCAATCACCTCATCACGGCCGTAAAGCCGCAGGACAACCCTGAGGCACCGCCCCTTTCTCCACTACCTGAAGAAGAAAAAAAGAAAAAAGTTCGGGGAGAGGCCGTCCGTAAATCGAAAGGGCTTGGGATAAGGGGAAGAATGTTCCTTGTCCTCTTTCTTATTCCCATTGTCATGTTGGTTATTGCTGTACCGTTTGCCGTGAGGTACATCAACAAAACCACTGGTCTGATCATCCAAGAGAGTTTACAAACTGAGATCGGAGGGGCCAAGGATGCAGTTAATCAAGTGGCAAACATCATTGCACGGCAGGTCGAGTTTTATCTCTTAAGCCACCCAGAATTGGAGAAAGAAAATGTGCAAACGGATGCTCCTTTAAGAGAAATAGTCACTCAACAACTTTTGATGTCTGGTGAAGCGAGTTTGTACCTCAGAATAGATCCTGAAAAGCAGGGCACTGTCTTAATAACTAACAACACGAGCTTAGAAGGACAACCCTTCCAAGGACTCATGGCCAAAGGAGAACTTGACGGGAACCAATATGACGAATTCGGAAAAATCGTCATGGTCGGCTCGCCAGGAGAAGCGCATCGAGAGGCATCAGATTTTTATCTCTCAAAAGATGCAAGCGGTATTTTTAAAGAAAGAATATTTACTTTTGCACCGGTGTCAGGAACGCCTTACGGCATTATTTATAGTGCCCAAACTGAAGATTTTATGTTGCCGGTAAAAGCGCTTGAAGAACGTATTGGAAGCCTGATTTTTGAAACGCGAAATATTGTTGTCGGAGTATTTGGGGGTACACTTTTACTTATTGGTATAATCATGTTACTGTATGTTCAGAGGCTAACGAAGAATATCAAATCTCTGACTGAGGTAACAAACCGCATAAGCGTTGGTGAACTGGAGGCACGAGTTGAAGTCACATCAAGGGATGAAATTGGAGAATTGGCCGAGGCAATCGCCCGCATGCAAGAGAGTATTCGTCTTGCCATAGAAAGGCTGCGCCGGCGGGGTTAGAGATCTTACCTTAAGTTATATATAACTGAAAACCTTCAGGAGGAATAATTTCAAACTGGGGCCCCTCATAAAAGGGGCCCCATCACATATACATGAGGGGCCCACACATTCGGCTGCCGAGTTGGCCGTGGACGCCGAAGAACAGGAAAAAATGGAGCTAGTCATTACCGAGGCCACCGGAGGAGCAAGGGCGGACGGAGTTCACGTAGCGGATGGGTGTCTCACTTCTTTTCAAAGACGGCGGCGATGCCGAGACCGCCGCCTCCGCAGATGGTTTCCAGACCGAACCGGGCACCCCGACGCTTCATCTCATGGAGCAGCGTCACCAGAACGCGCGTACCCGTGCATGCGATGGGGTGACCCAGCGAGATACCCGAGCCGTTCACGTTGATCCGCGCGTAGTCCTGCTCCCCAAGGCCCATTTCCTTTATGTCAGCCAACACCTGGGCGGCAAAGGCCTCCTGAATTTCAATCAGATCGATCTGTTCGATGGACAGACCAGCACGTTCCAGGGCCTTCTGCACCGCCTGAGGGACCGTCCGGTAGGTACGGCGCGGATCGTCTCCCGCCACCGCCGCGGACTTGACCGCCGCCAGCGGTTCCACGCCAAGCTCGGTGGCCCGTTCCGGGGAGGTAACCAGCACTGCGGCGGCCCCGTCGTTCTCGGTTGAAGAATTCCCCGCGGTACAGACCCCGCCCAAGACCGGCTTGAGCTGCGCCAGCTTCTCGATGGTCGTATCGGCCCTCGGGTTCTCGTCGCGGTCTACGATCAGGGCCTCTCCCTTGCGTTGCGGTACCTGAACCGGCACAATCTCCTCTTTGAACTTCCCCGCCTCGATGGCGGCACAGGCCTTCTGGTGGCTCTGGAGGGACCAGCGATCGCAGGCCTCACGGGTAATGCCTTCCTCCTCAGCCGCGGTTTCGGCCCAGGACATCATGGCCGGCAGAACCCCATACCGTTCCTCCGGTTGCGACATAACCCGCGCCCTCTGGATGCGGTCGTAGAAACGCAGACCCCAAATGGACAGATCGCCGTGCCCGCGGGGCATGCGGCCCTTTCCTCCGACGCCCCACTTGATTTCCCCGGGCAGATAAAATTCGGCGGTGCTCATACTCTCTACCCCGCCGGCCACGACCATATCGGCCTGTTCCGACTGGATCATCATGGCGGCCATGCGCACGGTGTCCAGGCCGGTGCAACAGCGGCGGTCGAACGTGATCCCCGGGATCGCCTCCGGCCAGCCTGCCTTGAGCAGGGCCATGCGCGCAATATTCACATATTCACCACTCTGATAGGATTGCCCGAAGATCACATCATCGACTGCCGCGGCCCTGGCCCCGCAGCGCTTGAGGACTTCGCCCAGAACCAGGGCCGCCAGATCATACGCCGGGATGTCGCGCAGGGCCCCCATGTATCTGCCCACCGGCGTTCTCACCGCACTGACAATCACTGCATCCCGCATGGTATTCTTCTCTTGAGTGACGTTCTCCGTTTCAGCATGAGCCAAACGTTCTGTAAGGTTAAAAGGCCTCCTCAGACATCTCAACAACCTCGCGCCCGTCGCGCACACACGTTTCCAGCCGCGCGACGGTCAGCGGCAGGGTGACCCCGGTGAAATAGGTGGCCTGCTTGACCTTACCCTGGTAGAACGGGGTGTCCTTTCCTTCCTCAATGGCCTTTTGGGCGATCACCGCCATATCCAGGAGACGCCAGCATGCAATGGCATCGCCGAAAGACATGAGGGCGGGATAGGTAGAGGCGCCCCACAGAAGCGTATCCTCCATGGCACGTTTCGACATCTCCGCCGACATCTCCGCCAGCTTGTCCACCACGTTGGTCAGCGCTTGTATCTGCTTTCCGAGCAGGGGGTGGTCCTTGTTCTCTTGGCAAAAGGCTCTGATCTCCTCCATGAAGGCCTTGTAGGGGGCCCCATCGTTGATATGCATCTTGCGCGCCATGAGATCCAAGGCCTGAATGCCGTTGGTGCCCTCGTAGATGGACATGATCTTACAGTCGCGCAGGTACTGCTCGATGGGATAGTCCTTACAGTAGCCGTAGCCGCCGTAACACTGCATGGCATTCTCACACACCCTGAATCCCATATCAGAGCAGTAGGCCTTGATGATAGGGGTCATAAAATCAACCAGGGCGAAGTAACGGGCTTTCGTTTCATCCTCGGCTGACGTAGCGGAAAGGTCTAACCACATTGCAAGGGTATAGATCATTGAGCGCATTCCCTCCACCATGGCCTTCATCCAGAGCAGCATGCGGCGCACATCGGGGTGGTTGATGATAGCCACCGATCCCTCTTTGCTGCGGGAGATATCGGCGCCCTGGATCCGCTCTTTGGTATAGGCCACGGCATTATAATAGGCGGTGCTGGCCATGGCCATACCGCTTACCCCGGTACCGATGCGGGCGGCGTTCATCATCTGGAACATATGAGGCAGACCTCTGTTTTCCTCCCCGCAAAGATAGCCAATGCAGCCATCATGCGCACCAAAGTTGATTTCGGAGGTGGGAGAGGCATGAATACCCAACTTCTCTTCCGACTTTTCGCATATAACGTCGTTCGGCTCCCCGAGAGAACCATCCGGGTTAACCCGGATCTTGGGAATAACAAAGAGGGAAATCCCGCGTGTACCGGCAGGCGCCCCCTCTATCTTGGCCAAGGTCAAATGGATGATATTGTCCGTCAGATCATGGTCCCCCCAGGAGATAAAGATTTTGTTTCCCTTGATCTTGTAATGGTCCCCTTCAGGGTAGGCCGTGGCCTGGGTGCGGGCGAGGTCGGAGCCGGCGTCCGGCTCGGTCAGGGCCATGGTGCCGGCCCATTCCCCGCTGTACATACGGGCGACGAAGCGTTCCTTGAGTTCCTCGCTGCCAAAGGTCTCGATCAGGTGGGCGGCGCCATGGGTCAGCCCCGGACACATGCTAAAGGACTGACAGGCCCCGGACATGAGGTCATTGACCACCATGTCTATCAAAAAGGGAAACTCCTGGCCGCCATAGGTGGCATCAGCAGAAAGGGCGACCCAGCCGTCCTGGCAATACTGCTTGAATGCCTCCCGAAATTCAGGGGGGTTCGAGACCTTTCCATTCTCCACTTTCACGCCCCATTCCTCACCGATCGCCTGGAGGGGATCGACCACCTCCTCCGCAAACTTGATCGCCTCGGTGACCGCCATTTCCAACGCCTTTTCGTTCAGATCCTTGTAGCGGTCCAACGAACACAAGGATCCATAGTCTAACTGATCTTTCAGGATAAAGAGGATATCCTTTCGATTAACTTTGAAATGTTCCATGGTTCACATACATCTCCTTTCTTTGTATTTATTCCCTGTACCTGTTGCGTGGCAGAACGGAATTGAGCATCGCCCTATACTAAAGCTGAAAATTTCTTGATAGCACGTCCCGTGCTCAATGCCGACCCACGATTCCCGTATTGCCCTGGCATACCGCACATGCGGCCCTCTGCCGGATCTTGAGGGTGCCTCCGACGGAGCTCTGTCGATCACCCTCGCTGCCGGGGCCGTCACAAACCTCCTTGGTTTTCACCACCTGACCCGTGGTTCTCACTCCTTCCGGCTTCCGTCTTTGTTGTATTCGTACCACCCTTTGCCGGTCTTTCGTCCCAGGTGCCCGGCCTTGACCTTGCGCCGCAGGAGCAAGGGCGGGTACCAGCGCGGATCGCCGGTATCCTGATACATAGCCATCATGGCGCCGTAGGTCACGTCGAGCCCGACCATATCGCCGGTCTCGAAGATCCTCATGCGGCGTCCCGAGCCGAGCCGCAACCCCTTATCGATATCCTCCACCGTGGCGATCCCTCCCTCCACCAGGCGCATGGCCTCAATGGTTGAGGGGAAATTGATCCTGTTGATCACAAATCCGGCCACGTCCCGGTTGACCATAATCGGCGCCTTACCGATGGCAAGGACGAATTCACGGCCGCTCTCGGCGGCTTTGTCGCTCGTGGCCAGGCCTTTGATGACCTCCACGGCCTGCATCATGGGGACTGGGCTGAAGAAGTGCAGGCCCAGCACCTGCTCGGGACGTTTGGTGACCGCCGCCAGCTCTGTAATCGAGATGGCCGAGGTATTGCTGGCAAGCAGCGCCTCCGGCTTTGCCACCTCGTCGATCTGACGGAAGATGTCCTGCTTGAGGTCCAGCCTCTCAAAGACCGCTTCGATGACGAGATCGGCTTCCGAGGCCGCTGCAAGTTCCGATGAGGTCCTGATACGACCCGTGACGGTCTCCAGGTCTTCCTTCAGTGTACCCTTCTCCACAAATTTTCCCACGGACCAGGTAATGCCCTTGAGGGCTTTGTCCAAGGCCTCCTGGCTGATGTCGTAGAGACAGACCTGGATGCCGGCCTGTGCGCAGACCTGGGCGATTCCACTCCCCATTAAGCCACCGCCGGTCACGAATACACTCTTAATCTCCATGGGTCCAACCTCCTTCTGTTGGGTCCATCACTACCCTTGCGGATCTTCCGCAAGCCACACATCTATCCGGTGTTACTTTTGATTTTCTCCTGTACCTCGCAAATGGTTTTATAGTGTTCCGCCGTTCTCGTACAATACTTAAAAACCAAGCTCTCATAAGGCAGGGTCTGCTCCAACGTGGACTGGCTGCCGTGTCTCAACACGCGTTTGGCCATCACGATTGCCTCGTGCGGCAGAGCAGCGATCCTGGTCGCTAACGCTTCGCTGACAGCCATCAGTTCCTCAGGCGGCACCACCTGATTGACCAGACCGATTCGATACGCCTCCTGGGCATCGATGTCTTTGGTAGTAAAGGCCAATTCAGCGGCGCGCGCATAACCCACTACTTTGGGAAGGAAGTAGGAACTACCGAATTCCGGCGTGACGCCGATCCGCGCGAAGGCGCAACTAAACAGGGCGTCTTCGGCGGCGATACGGATATCGCAGATCAGCGACACGGTCAGACCGAAGCCGACAGCGGCGCCGTTGATGGCGGCGATGAACGGTTTGGGGAAATCGATGAAGGCACGAGGAAGGGCCGTCTCTCCCAAGCCGCTGTCCGACCCATCTCGCCGGTAGGCCTCATAGGCCTCTTTAAACATGTTAAGGTCTCCCCCGGCGCTAAAGGCTCTCCCCTTGCCGGTGAGTATCAGGACACGGAGAGAATCATCTGCTCGCGCCCCCTGCATAAAATGGATCAACTCGTGTTGCATATCTTCGGAAAGGGCGTTGAGCACATCGGGACGGTCCAGATACAGAATACCTACTGCCCCTTTGCGTTCGCTGCTTATGGTCTTATAGTGCATGGGCTCTGCTTCACGTGCGGTCTGCTTGCATCAATTATCACACCGCAATCAATCCCTTGTTAATTCTCTGGCAATCACCAGTCTTTGGATTTCGCTTGTCCCTTCATAGATTGTATAAAGACGTACATCCCGGTAAAACCGTTCTATAGGAAAATCCTGCACATAACCCGATCCCCCGAAGATCTGCACGGCGTTATATGCGACCCTGCACGCCATTTCAGTGCAGAAGAGTTTGACCATGGAGGCCTCTTTTATCACCTTATTGCCCTGATCCCGCAACCAGGCGGCATGATAGAGCATTTGTCGCGCCGCATAGATCTCAGTGGCCATATCTGCCAACATGTTTCCCACAGATTGAAACCGAGCAATGGGCTTGCCGAATTGAACGCGCTCTTTTGAATAAGAAACACACAGATCCAAGAGCTTTTGAGCCGCACCGAGTGCGCATGCACCCATGGTAAGACGGCCTTTATCAAGCACGCGCATGGCCGTTTTAAACCCTTCGCCGATCATCGGTTCCCCGCCGATCACGTTGGTTACCGGGACCCGACAGTTGTCGAAGATCAACTCACAGGTGTGGCTCCCGCGCAAGCCCATCTTTCTGTCAATCGCCCCCACTGAGAAGCCGGGAGTTCCCTTTTCCACCACAAAGGCGGTAATGCCTCCCCGTGTCCGTTTTTCTTTATCCGTTAAGGCGAGCACAGTGGCTATGTCGGCCACATCCCCGTTCGTAATAAAGTGCTTCACCCCGTTTAAGACAAAATCATCACCGTCACGCTCGGCCGTTGTCTTAACATTACCCGCATCTGAGCCGGCTTCCGGTTCTGATAAGGCGAAACAAGAGGTCCATTCTCCGCTTGCAACCTTGGAAAGATACTTTTGTTTTTGTTCCTCCGTGCCGTCAAACAGGATCCCTATGGATCCGATACCATTGCTCGTGCCGATACGCGAACGAAAAGCGGCATTCGTCTTTGTCAACTCCTCATACACCAAACACTCCCCCAAGGTCCCTAACTCCAAACCACCATACTCTTCGGGGATGACGAGACCAAAAAGCCCCAACTCTCGCATCTTTTGAACGATTTCCTCGGGTATATCATCTTCTTCCTCCACCTTCTGGGAAATGGGTTCAAGGTCCTGATTGACAAAGCGACGTATGGTGTCTTGCATCATGCGTAGGTTTTCCGGTATTTCGAAATCCATCTACAAAACCTCCTCATTAGTATACGGTCGAACCTCTTCTCCGTTCGTTCTTATTCTCGTACTTATTTTCCATGATCGCTCTACCGAACGATCGGTAGCATATAAAATTATAGTTTATCCCCTTTACATAATATGTCAAGCGCTTTTTTGCGTTAAAAAAGCCGGGGTTTTCCGTTCTCAGCCCTTTTCGGGTTTCGGCTCCGGTTCGTACCAATGCATGTGCAGCCGTGTGTTGCACCCATGATCGCGCCCGAGGCGTGTCTGAGGGTGACAACCCCGTTCTGTCTGATAGTATGTAACGGGCGCTCAAGGCTTTCGAGACGGCGCTGAAGAAGCCTGGCCTTTTCTGTCTGCTGGAACATAAGCGTGCCAAGGACGTCGTTGACACTCCCTGGCGATCTTTACGCGGGATTCTGGCCACAATCTGCTGTTTGTTGCTCAGATGCCTGGCCTTGGAGAGCACACACTGTGCCGATGGCTTGCTGAGATTCTATTGAGTTTTAGAGTCCTAGGTAGGTTTTTCGAACAACCTCATCTTTGAGTATCTTTTTGCTGCTTCCTTCGGCGATGATCTTTCCAGAGGAGAGGACATAGTTGCGGGAGGCCATTTTAAAGACCGTGCTCACGTCCTGCTCAACGAGCAAGACGGTGATACCTAACTTGCTGATCGCTTCGATCTTCTGAAATACCTCTGCTCGCAAAATGGGGGCAAGACCCGTCGAAGGCTCATCAATGCACAACAGTTTGGGTTGAGACATCAACGCCCTGGCAATGGCGAGCATCTGTTGCTCCCCGCCGGAGAGCGTCCCGGCGATTTGTTTTGATCGATCCTTGAGCACGGGAAACAGCTGATATACCTTGTCTAAATTATCCCGTATTTCTTCCTTATCCTTCAACAGATAAGACCCGACCATGATATTATCGACCACCGTCATCTCTCGGAATGGCCTTCTCCTCTCGGGGCACAGGATCAGACCTCGCTTAACGATTGCATGGGCAGGTATCCGATCGATTCGCTCGTCATCAAAGGTTACCGTCCCCTCAAGGGTAATATCACCATGGGTCGACCTCTTCGTAAGCTCCTTCTCCCAGGCTACCAATCCGGTGATGGCCCTGAGCAAGGTCGATTTGCCGGCACCATTGGGACCTACGAGGCTGACCAGTTCACCTGTGTCCACACCCATGCTCAAATCGTTAATGAGCATGGCCTTATCATACCACACCGATAGATTGGCGACTTCTAGCAACACGCCTAGTTACCTCCTTTGCCGAGGTAGGCCTCAATAACGTGAGGATCGTTGATGACTTCTTCGGGCGTCCCGTCGGCAATGATGGTCCCGAAATCCAAGACGATAATACGGTCCGCAATCTTCATCAACCAGTGAAGCTGATGCTCTACGATGATCATGGCCGGCCCCTCGCTGTGCAATCGACCGAAACGGCCGCCTTTGTGCAGGCGCTTGATGGACTTGGCCATAAGCTCTGTCTCTGCGGGACTCAGGCCTCCGAAGGGTTCATCTAAACAGAGCAACTCGGGTTCGGTAGCAATAGCCCGTGCCACTTCCAGCCTCTTGAGATCGCCCTGTGAAAGCGTGGAGGCCTTTTCCCGCGCCATATCTGAAATGCCTGCGAATTCCAGGGCATCCAAGGCCTTGGATTCGATCCGTTTCACCCACTCACCCCTTTTCATGGCCCTCGGAGATAGGCAGGAGACCATGACATTGGCAATGATGGGCAGGCGGCGAAAGGGTCTCATGTTCTGGAAGGTACAGGCGATGCCACGGTTAACGATGTTCCAGGTCGTGTGGCCTACGAGTTCCTTTCCCATGAAACGAACGCTTCCGGCATCCGGCTTCAGAATGCCGGTCATCAGCCGCAGCAAGGTGGTCTTGCCGGCGCCGTTCGGACCGATCAGACCCAGGACCTGATCCCGTTTCATGGAAAAGCCGATGTCGTTGACTGCCCGAAGACCGCCAAAGTTTTTGGTGATGCCTTTGATTTCAAGAAAGGATTGGGCCATATCAGATTTCTTCCCCCTCTTCTCTCAACTCTCTGCGCGAAACCTTTCCCACGTCCGTTTTGGGGAGCTCACCACGGAATTCGATAATCTTGGGAATCTTGTAATGTGCCAGATTACAACGGCAGAATTCCATAATCTCCTCCTCAGAGATCTTACCCCTGGCCTCACTCTCCAAAACCACGTAGGCCTTGATCAATTGCCCCACCTTGGGGTCCGCCACACCGACCACACCGGCGGCCTTGATTTGCGGATGACCATAGAGGACCTCTTCTACGTGCCTGGCAAATACCGAGTAACCCTTGAATTTAATCAGGTCTCTTTTCCGATCAAAGAAGTGAAAATACCCCTCCTCATCCATCCTGACGATATCCCCTGTCCTCAGCCACTTTTTGCCGTCAAGTTCTACAAAGGCCTCTTTTGTCTCCTGGGGTCTCTTCCAATAACCCTGCATGATGTTGGGGCCATGGACGATGAGCTCACCCACTTCGTTCACCGGCATGAATTTCGTGCCCTCCGGTTCAATAATCGCGGCGGTTACTCCGGGGATAGGCACACCAAAAGAGCCGGTCTTGGGTCTATGATAGGGCGTGCTGTGACTGACTGCGGTGGTCTCGGTCATACCATATCCTTCCAGAATCTTGGCCCCCGTCCGTTTCTCCCACGCTGTGATAGTCGACTCATGGAGGGTATCGGCGCCGCAGGCGATCAACTTGAGCCGCTTCCAGTCCACGCGATTTGTCTTTTCATACTCGTTGAGGTACTCGAACAGGTAGGGTACCCCGAAGAAACCGGACGCGCCATAACGTTCCATGGCCGAGAGGATATCATCTATGTCCGGGGTGGTAAAAAGGACAAGGGTGTTGCCCTGTGCCAGCCCATTGATCATTACCACCACCTGCCCGTAGATGTGAAAAAAGGGCAAGAATGCGATTTCCACTTCCTTGCCCTCATCCATGATAGGCCAAAAAGCAGTGGTCTGTGCCTGGAGTGCTACCATATTGTAATGGGTCAGGATGGCGGCCTTGGGGAGTCCGGTAGTACCGCCACTATAGGGCAACGCAGCGATATCTTTTTTAGGATCGATCGTGACGTGTGGAGGATTGGGGGGATATTTCTTGATCAGGTCCTGGAATTGAATGAGGCCTGCCTCTTCCATAAACTGAGGCGCGGGGACGTGCATTTCCGCATAGACCTTCCCCAGGGCGCTTTTTCCCAGCATCTTTTTGAGTGCAGGGAGGTATTCCGCAATACTGGTCACGATCACATTCTTGAGGGCAACGCCGCTCTTCTCCACGTTATCATACAGGATATCCTGGCAGACGATTGTATCTGCGTCGCTATCCTCAAGCTGATGTTTTACTTCTATGCTGGTATATACGGGGCTGATGGGGGTGACCTTCGCGCCGATCTTCAAGGTCGCAAAGTAGGCGATGACGTACTGCGGGCAATTCAGGAGAAAGAGCGCAACCGTGCCGCCCTTCTTTACCCCTAAATCGGCCAGTGCCGTGGCGAACCGGTCGACCAGTTCTCTCAGCTTTGCATAGCTGATCTTTTGCCCGTAGAAGATCAATGCGGTCTTTTTCCCGTATTTCTCCACTGTTTGTTCGAACAACTCGGGAACGGAGATATTGGGGACATCCACCTCTGTAGGAACATCTTTCGGATAAAACTTCAACCACGGCTTCGACAGGTATATTTCTTTTTCTTTTCCTTTTGTTGCTTTTGCTTTTTCTTTTTCTTTCATCTTATCCTCACACGTGAGATGCTGATATTCGATATTTCATACGGCACAGGCACATCCAATGTGTGACGTTATGGAGGAGTCTTCAGCATCTCTTTAATAATATTTTTTAGTCCAACGGCGCGGTACATACGCGGCATGTATCACGCCAGGCGATATTTCTGATTTTGCACCGGGGACACTCCTTTTCTATCTTGTCCCGCAGCCACGGGAAGAGTCCATCGGGCATAAACAGAAGGGTCAACAGCACCACACCTGCGAACATCAACATTCGGTAGTCTTCCCAGAAGCGCAAAAACTCCAATAAAATGTTAAGGACAAATACTCCTCCGATGGGCCCATATATACTGGCTATCCCACCGAATATGGCCCAAATGACAACGCCGAAGGACATAGAGACTTCCAGGGTGGAAGGCCCTGCAATCCTCATGAAGTGGGCATAGAGTCCTCCGGCTATACCGGCAAAGAAGCCACTGAGGCAAAAGGCCAACAGTTTATAGCGTGTCGTGTTGATGCCGGCGGCCCTGACGGCCACTTCATCCTCCCTGATGGCATGAAAAATAATGCCAATATTGGAGTCGGTTATCTTCCACATGATGGTGCCCAGACCGAGCATAACCACGACTGCGATGTAGTAATTAGCGATGCGGGCATCGGCCAGCCGATCGATCCCCGAAATCCCCAGTTCTCCACCCGTGAGGTCAGGAAAGGCAAAGACAAGGCCCATCAGGATGATGGGGAAGGCAAGGGTGGTCAGGGCCAGATAGGTGCCCCTGAGTCTGAGGCACGGTATCCCTATGATAAGGCCTGCCAGAACTGCGACCAATGCGCCAAGGGGGATGCTGCCCCATGGAGGGATATGCGCGTGCAGATTGAGAAAAGCTGCGCCGTAGGCCCCCACTCCAAAGAAGAGGGCATGTCCGAAATTCATTTGGCCGGTAAAGCCGGACAACAGATCCCAGCTCGCAGCAAATATGGCAAAGATACTGGTCAGAATTAAGATGCGCATCCAGTAAGGATCTTTGAAAATCACAGGAAAGAGAATCAAAAAGAGAACAAAGAGCCCGACCACGACGCGGGATGGGAGAACAAATACCTCGTTTTTGAGTATGGTAAACAGCTTTTTCAAGTGAAATAGGATGAAGTCCATTGCTATCTTTCTTCCTCGAAGGCCACACCAAAGAGGCCTTCCGGCCTGATGAGTAATACCACGATCATGATTGAGAGTGCCACTGAACCCTTCAGATAGGCGCCCATGGGGGCAAGAAAGACCACCAATGCTTGAGCAAAGCCCATGATGTATGCCCCTGTGAAACTGCCCTTGAGACTGCCGAGCCCACCCAGTACGACGACTGCCATCATCATGATCAGCGGGGGCATCCACATGTGCGGTTCAAGTACGGTGAGGGGTACGACGACGGCACCGGCGAAGGCGGCTAGCCCAACGGAGATACCCATGACGAACATGGCTACCCGAGCCTCGTTGATCCCCATGAGGTTGGCCACTTCCCTGTCTTGAGCAGTGGATCGGATGGCCAACCCCAGTCTGGTCCTCATAAGAAAGACCCACAGCACTGCCATGACGAGCACGGCCGCACAGAAGGTCAGGAGCTGTTGATAAAAGACCTTCACACCCAAGATGGTAAAATAGCCTTTGATGAGCGAGGGCACACTCAAATAGGTGCCCGTGAATTTGATACTCACAATCTCCTGAAAGGCAATAGCCAGGGCGATGGTCGCTATGAGCACGGCGCCCTCATGCTCTCGGATAGGGTTTATGAATAATTGGTAACAAAGCATGCCCAACAGGGAGACCAGAACGATGGCTAGCAACATACCCCACACGGGATGTAAGCCCATCTTCAAAGAGACGTAATAGATACAGTAAGCAGCCACCATGTAGAAGGCGGTGTGGGCGATGTTTACGATGCGGGCTACACCAAAGATAAGGGAAAACCCAATAGCGAGAAGGGCGTATACACTCCCGCTGATGAGACCGCTTATGACGATGTCTATGACGAGATTCATGTTACCTCATTTCACCTCATTACCTCAAGAACAGGGAATCTGCCTGCCCCTTCGCCCTTGAGAGGGAAGGGGCAGGCACACCTTCACAGATTGGTTATTTCTTATATTTCTCGATCATCCAGGGCGGTATCTTGTAGGGGACCATCCCCTTGTAGGTGATGGGGGGCGCCCCTTTTGCTGCCACCCAATTGTTGGGCCAGAAGGCCTTTAGCTCACCATCCTGCCACTGAACAGCCAAGGATGTCAGGTATCCCGGGCCCCACGTGAGTTCATGGAGGTGGTTGCCTTTGGCATCCTTCATATATTTTATGGTGCCGGAAGTACTCTTGTACACACGATTCTCCAGGATGGCCACTATCTTGTCGGCATCGAGGGTCCCGGCCTCCTCAATGACCGGCGCGAGCGTGTTGACAATAGCGGAGTACGTATCTGAGGTGTAGGTCGGCGTCTCGCCATATTTTGCCACATAGCCGTCAACAAAGGCCTTGGTGAGTTCATTGGACTCGACACCCCGGGCATAGGTATTCATGGTCATTAAATAGTTGCCCATCCCCTGGGTGGCCTCCCAGAAACCATCCTTCTGGGCCTCCACATTGATGCCGGTCAGTACGGCCGGGATCTTAAGCTCCCCTGCCTGCCTGGCAAAGGGAATCCCCACCGAGGAGGAAAAGATCGTAAAGATGATATGGGCCCCTGAACGCTGGATGGCCGAGAGTTCGGCGGTAACATCCGTGGCCACCGGAGAAGGCCTCCAAATACCTACTACCTCCATACCCATCTTGGGGAGAAACACTTTACACGCCCTGATCATGCCCTCAACCCACATGGCCTTTTCCCCAACCACAGCGATCTTTATCTTGGGTATGTTTAAGTTTTTCTGCAATATGGCTGCGACGGTGCCCACTTGGACGAAGGCCGTTTTGGCAAGCAATGAGGAATTAAAGGGGGAGCCCCGAAACCAATACTTGTAGGTGTCGTAGTCCCTCCCCACCCGGTCGCAGAGCTCATTAGTGGCAGCCCCAACGCCGATGAAGATCATCTTGTTCTCCATGGCAATGTCCTGCATGGCCAGGACGGCCTCGGTCCGGAAACCGCCGATAACGAAGTCCACCTTGCTCCTCGTGATGAGCCGCTCCATGGCATTGGCGGCGTCCGTGACGTTGAGGATTTCGTTGGAATCCGCTTTCACAAGCTTGATCTTCATCATTTCATCGCCAACCTTAATACCCCCCTTGGCATTGATCTCGTCCCGCGCCATCTTCGCCCCGTTCCAATGGCCCTTGCCCTGCACATATTTCATGGGGCCGATCACACCTATCTTGATCCGGGCCCCCCAGGCAGGAACACTGATGGTTACCACAAGAAAGGACACCAATACGATGCTGCATAGAACATTAAGCTTTTTCATACTATCCCTCCTTTTCCCTTAGTTGAGATTATCATTCCATTGCGGGACTCTCCACCCGCAACACAGGACTGTACCAGGAAATGTCGGAATTTTCAATGCCCATTTTTTACCTAAACGGGAAACTGTACATCCCTCCTCCCTGAGTCCCACGCTGTACGCGCTGAAAAGTGCGTGGCGAGGACCGAGCACTGCTGAACAAACACAACGCATACTGGACACGAGTAAATATCCCATCTATAGTCCTTATTTCCTCTGACAATCGAGTGCATACATCATTGGCAAAGTTGATAGGCCGCGAATACTTCTTTTCTCGTGAAGGATAGTAGTCTTTTTTGCAGGCTTGGCTGCCTTGGACCGTTTCGGTAAGCTGCAAAACGGGTCTCCCTGGGCCTATCCTTTATTTGACAAAGGAACTTTACATATATGCCTGAAAATGTCAAGGAAGATTTTCTCATTTTTCAGAATTTTTTACCTATGTAGCATGAGTATTCAAAATAGTATGGGAGAACGCCCAATTGCCTGGTCGTATGATAAGGACAAAAAGCAATAAAATACCTTATGAAACAAGGGGTTATGGCAAAGTTCATGGTCTGCAATCCCGGTTCATCAAAACCCCCTGCTCATGCACAGAACGATTGATAGGGGACCGCTTCACATCCTTTTTGGCCCTGTATTCCCCTGTATCCCATAGGCAAACGCCTTGATCAGTCGTCTCTTCGCCGTGGAAAAAACCTTTCCTGAAATCTCAGTCGGATCGCAGCAAAAGATGCCCCTTTCACCCCAAAATTATACTTCCTTTTTTATTGCAAAAAATTAGGTCATGCCGGAAGAAAAAAAAGACGTAAAACTCCGGCCTTTTTAACACAAAAAAGCGCTTGACATATTATGTAAAAAGGGGATAAACTTAATTCTATATACTACCGATCGCTCGGTAGCGTATCATGAAATAAAAGAGAGAATAAAGAACGAACAGACAAAAGGAGACCATATATGGAAAAGGACATCATCAAAGGGGGAAGTTTCCTCATTGAGGAGATCAAACCGGACCAGGTCTTTACCCCTGAAGATTTCGACAAGGTATCCATTTTAGTAACGTAACTAAGGAAGGTGTCAGACAAATAAAATAGAGGTCTCTAGAAAGCCCTCCTTCCAGGCCTGGAACGAGGTCTTGTCCCGATAGGCAGCCAGGACGGCATTACGGTCAATCCCAACACGTCTTCTTCGGGCTGTCTGAACAGCAATTGGGACAAACCCGACCTGGCCTGTTTTTTTTGGGCAGAAACCCCAGCCATAATTAGATTAGACTCCCAATCCTTTTTGCGATACAATACGAGGATTATTACCCTGAAGCATAACACCATGTACCTCGGAATAGACGTCGGATCCATCACCACCAAGGCAGTGGCCACCGATGAGAAAGACCAAATCCTGGCCAAGGTCTATCTGCGCAACAGCGGCAGGCCCCTGGAGGCCATTAAAGATAGCATGCGCTTGATTCAGGACCAGCTCGGGAACAACCTGAAGGTCCACGGCATCGGCACGACGGGCAGCGCCCGCCACCTCGCTGCCTACCTGCTGGGGGCCGATGTGGTGAAGAATGAGATCACCGCCCATGCCGTGGCCGTTGTCGACTTCCTCCCCGAGGTCAGGACCGTTATCGAGATCGGGGGGCAGGACTCCAAGATCATCATCCTCCAGGAGGGGGTGGTAGTAGACTTCGCTATGAACACCGTCTGTGCCGCAGGAACAGGCTCCTTCCTGGATCAACAGGCCGCCAGACTGGGGATATCCGTGGAGGATTTCGGGGAGCTGGCCTTGCGGGCGGAAAAAAGGGCGCGGATAGCGGGGCGATGCACCGTCTTTGCCGAAACCGATATGATACACAAACAGCAGCTCGGGTTTCAGACCGAGGAGATCGTGGCGGGTCTCTGTGACTCTTTGGTCAAGAACTACCTCAACGACGTAGGAAGGGGAAAGGACCTGTTACCCCCGGTGGTGTTTCAGGGAGGGGTGGCGGCCAATCCCGGCATCCGGAAGGCCTTTGAAGAGGAGCTAGATCTCTCCATGGTAGTCCCCCTTCACTTTGAGGTCATGGGGGCCCTGGGGGCAGCCAAGCTCGTCCGACGAGCCGACATCGCTGATACCCACTTTAAGGGTTTTGACATAGCGAAGAGCGCGTGTTTTACCCGCAGCATTGAGTGTGACACGTGCGGAAATACCTGTGAGGTGGTCGAATTGGTCTTGGAAGAAGAGGTTATCGCCTGTTGGGGCGATCGGTGCGGAAAGTTCAGCGAGGCCTTAAGCGCACGCAAACGATGAAAATCTTACTGACAAACCCAGCCACCATCGGAGGATTTAGGGCGATAGGGCTCCATTTCCCTCCCATGGGGCTCCTCTATCTCGGGGCCTACTTAGAGCGGGAAGGGTATCGGGTTGAGGTCAAGGACTTCTGCAATCCCGGAGAAGAACCCGATTACTCCCAGTACGATCTCGTGGGAATCTCCACCGATACCACCCGCCACCACAAGGCCATGGGGATAGCCCACCGGGCCAAAGAAGCGGGGTGCACCGTGGTCATGGGAGGCCCCCACCCCTGCTACATCGCAGAGGAAATCCTCGCCGGCCCCTGGGTGGACTTCATCGTCCACGGGGAGGGGGAGATGACCCTCGTGGAGCTGGTCAGGTCCCTGGAGACCGGACAAAAAGAATGGGAAGGAATCAAGGGAATCAGCTTTCGGCGAAACGGCGAGGTGGTCAGGACTCCCCCGCGTCCCGTTATCAAGGACCTCGACACCCTGCCGCTGCCCGCACGCCACCTGACCGATATGGACCTCTACCGCCGGACCAAGTTCGGGGAGCGCCCCATCACCCCGATGTTCACCAGCAGGGGCTGCCCGGTCAACTGTAAATTCTGTTCCTCCTCCAGTTTTTTCGGGTCGAGGTGGAGGGCCCGAAGCCCGGAATCGGTGGCGGAGGAGCTGGAAGAGCTCAATACACGGCATGGCTTTGGGGCGGTGGCCTTTGTCGACGACAATTTCACCCTCTCCCCTCAACGGGTAGTAGCCATCTCGGAGGAGATCATCCGCAGGGGGCTCGATATCTGGTGGTGGAACTTCTCGCGGGCGGAGACCATCGTGAAGAACGAGGAGATGCTCAAGGTGATGAGGAGATCCGGGGCCAAGACCATCTACATCGGGGTGGAGAGCGCCAACCCCCAGACCCTCTCAGCGCTGGGGAAGAAGATGGACCTCGATACGGTAATCAAGGCCGTAGAGCTACTCAAGAAACACGGCTTTGAGATATTCGCCAGCTATATCTTGGGGAGCCCCCAGGACAACGTGCGTGCAATCCATGAGACTATCCGCTTCGCCAAGCGCTTGGACACCAACATTGCCCAGTTCTCCATCCTCACCCCCTACCCCGGCACCGCCCTCTATGAGGAATTGAAGGAACGGATCTGGACCCGACACTGGCCCTTCTATGACTCCCAGCACCTGGTCTATCGGCACGGACGCATCTCCTTCATGCGCATGGAATGGTTGCTCTTGAAGGCCAACTTCCTCTATTATACCCGTTCCAAAAAGGCGATGCAGGACGTGTGGAAATTGGCCAAGCGGCATAAGCTGGGATTAGGGACCGTCTTTACCTTTATAAAGGACTACTTCTGGGGCAAGTAACGATGCAACCACGGGGGCGACTCAACAGGTTTTTCTTTCTCTTTTGGTTCTCCTTCTTTTCCACCATTATTCCCCGTCCGATTCAGCGGGTCTTCACCCGCTCCATCGGAACCCTCTTTTACCTCCTCATGCCCAAGAGCAGACGGGGGGTGCAGGCCAACCTGCGGGTGATCGGGGGGAGCACATGGGGGGCACAGGAGATCGCCGGCCGTGCCCGCAGGACCTTCCAGAACTACGGCCAATACCTCCTCGACTACATGGTGATGCCCGGACTCACCGCCGAGCAGAAGGGGAGGATGGTGGCGCGAGAACTGGGGCAGGAACATATGGTGCGGGCCCTGGAGCAAGGCAAAGGGGTCATCTGCATCACCCCTCACCTGGGCAATTGGGAACTCGGAGGGCTGCTGCTCGCCTTCAAGGGAGCCGATCTCTATGTGCTCACCCTGGATGAGACCGATGCCAAGACCAAGGCCTTCCGGGAGCGGATGAGGGCGCAAAAAGGTATCAAGAACATCTATATCAACCCCGAGGACCCCGCCCCAGCCGCCATCATCGAGGTAGTGAAGGTCCTGAAGGAAAAAAAGGTGGTGGCCATGTTGGGAGACCGTCCAGGGGACAACAACACCATCGAGGTCGACTTCTTCGGACGCAAGACCCCTTTCCCCATGGGGGTGGCCACCCTGGCCATGGCCACCGGGGCGGCAGTACTGCCCGTCTTCGTCATACTCAAGGACGGCAAATACTGGGGGGTCATCGAAGAACCCATTTACTTCCACAGCCCTTCCCGGAAAGAACGGGAGCAGGGGATCAGGCAGGGGATGGGTGAGCTGGCACAGGTCTTTGAGCGCTATATCAAGGAATATCCCGATCAGTGGTATAATTTTTATCCTTATTGGCCCACATAGCGCCTGAAGTAGATTCAAGGATTCGTGCGTTTCCGGCACCTGTGTCTCTACCCATCTAACACGACAGGGGAGGATGCTTTGACATCTCTCTGGCGGTCTGATATAAAGACATCCACAATATGCTCAGGAGTTGGAGGATGAACTGCCCCAAATGTGGGAAACGAGTCCCCGCCACTGCTCGTCTCTGTAAGCACTGTGGAAAACGGATAAGCCAGCCGAAAAAGGGAGCAAAGCCAAAGGCCCCTCCCCGCGCTCAGCTCTCTCAAAGACAACTCCTCATAGCGGCGGTGGGCATACTCATAATCGCCCTCCTGCTGGCCGTTCTCCCTAAAGGGGAAAAAAGAAAACAGCAGATTACCTCAGCGCGAATAGGCCAGGAGATCTCCATCGAAAGAGGGAAGGCCGGGGGTGAGATCGCCTCCAATGCCGTGTATGGGGAGGTCATAGCATCCCACATAAGGGCGACCAGGGCGGGAACCATAACAATAAAGAGCCTCCACACCGGCACGGTATATTCCTTCTCAGTGGGATGGCACACCAGCTACCATCCCCGTCGTTACCCCGCCATCGGGGAGCGGGTGAAGGTATATCACCTCCGTGACGAGGACCTGAGGAAGGCGACGCAGGTCATCATAGACCAATGAGCATCCCGATACCCCTTCTTGCCCCTCAATGATCGGGCACGCGCAAGGGCTCCTCATATGTCACCCTTCCCCATTGAACAATGCACGAGAGGCCGATGTTAATCGATACCCATGCCCATCTTGATATGCCTGAGTTCAAGGCAGACCTCCCCGGGGTGATCCAGCGGGCCACCGAGGCAGGGGTATTCACCATCATGACTGTCGGAACCGATCCCCCCAGCTGTCACAGGACCATCGAGATCGCGGAGACCTACCCAAACATCTTCGCCATCGTGGGGGTGCACCCCCACAACGCCGCCGAGGTAGGGCAAAAGGATCTGGACGAACTGAAGGATCTAGCCCGCAATGCAACAGTAAAGGCCTGGGGGGAAATCGGCCTCGATTTCTACCGCAATCTCTCCCCGCCGGCAATCCAGCAGGAGAGATTCCGTCAACAGATACAGATAGGCAAAGAGCTGAAACTCCCCCTCGTCATCCACAGCCGCTCTGCAACACAGGAGACCATCACCTGCCTTCAGGAGGAACGGGCGTGGGAGGTAGGAGGGGTGATCCACTGCTTTTCCGGGGATGCGAAAACAGCCAAAAAATATCTGGAGATGGGCTTTGTCATCTCCATCCCGGGGGTCGTCACGTTTAACAAGGCCCAGGGACTGCGCGAGGTGGTAAAGGGGCTTCCCCCTGAGGGGATCATTATAGAGACCGACGCCCCCTTCCTCGCCCCTGTGCCGCACCGGGGCAAACGCAATGAGCCCGCCTATGTGCGGTTCACCGCCGAGACTATCGCCCGAATCAAGAGCCAGGATCTCGCAGAGGTGGCGGCCATCACCACAGCAAATGCCCGCCGGGTCTTCGATCTCGATTAAAGACAAAGGAGCATAACCTTGCGTGCGGCCTGCGATGATTTTTTCAGAGAAATTGAACCGGTCAACGCGAGAAGGTAACTCATAAGAAGTATGGTTTGACAATTGCTGGTCGTTTTGATATACAATACCGTAAAACTCTCTTAGGAGGCAACCATGGCGAGTACCAAGAGAGCAAGCACCAGAAGAAAAAGTACCAAAAGAGCAAGTACCAGAAGGACGAGCACCAGGAGGCCAACCGCCAGGAGGACAAGCGCTAGAAGGCCAAGTGCCAAAAGAACAACTACCAGAAGAAAGAAGCCGACAGGCCTGCGCCTTACCCGTAAAAAGCAGAAACAAATCCTCATCGTAGTGGCAGTAGTGGTGGGACTGCTCATCTTCCTCGCCCTCATGCAGAAAAGCACCTACGTGCAGAAAAAGTACTACAAGGGGGAGGTCGCCCGCAACGCCGTGTATGGGAAGGTCACCAGTATTAATGCGGGACCAGCCAGAAAAGCGATTCGGGTCAAAAGCTTCAATACCGGCAAGGTCTATACCTTCTATGTGGGATGGCGTACTCGATTCTCCCCGGATCGGTGGCCTTCTCCGGGTGAGCGGGTTAAGGTATACTACCTCTATGACAGGGGCTATCTCAAGGCGACGCGGGTATATCTACGATAACGAGCATATAAGGTACTGCTCCCTTCACAGGCAGACTCTCATACCCGTATCGGAGCGGTATAGAGGGCCCGAAAGGCAAGAGAAGTATATAATAGTAACCATGTCACTCCCCTCGTACGAGGGGAGTGACATTTTTCACATGGGGTGCGGAGACAATGGTGACTGTGATCTATGGCTACTCAATCGCCCTAGTAATCCATCATGACGGTGCGTCACCCACAAACGATGACAATGCCTTGTGCCCCCTCCCCCTTGATGGGGGAGGGTTGGGGAGAGGGTGGATAGGAAAATGTATTCCCCCTCCCCCTGATCCCCTCCCACCAGGGGAGGGGATAATTAAGGAAGGTTGTTTTTCTGAGTAATAAGCCTACCGCCTTACTTCCTGGTCTTTCTGCCCTGAACCCTCTTTCTGGGCCGTGATCGGGTTTGGGGCTTTTTCTTCAGATAGCGGGAAATATGATACCCCACGCTCACCAAGAACAGGAAAAGCACGAGGAGTGCCAGCAACCTGGAGGCAGACAAAAATACGATGAACAGACCGAACAGGACAAAAGGGGTGATGATTGACTGAGCATATTTTGTAATAGTACGCTCGTACCGTTTATACCAGGTGTTTATGGCACGTCCTTTTGCCGTGGACCAGCGCCGGACTCGAGCCACGGTCGTTCTCTTGAGATAGATGATCCATATGATCAGCACGATCATAAACCACGTGATCAGCTTTCTCAGCCATGACTGTGTATAGGTGACGGTGAATGCAAGCGGATCTTCAGGCTTGATAATCGTCTTTGCAAATCGATAGACCTGCCCGCCTGTCGGCACCTGTATCTGTATGGGCAATATGCCGGTGGCGCCTGCACCCCTGGGCACGGCAACTGGTGCCGCCTGCTGGGCCAGACCTTCCAGGCGGCCGCTGAATCCAAGCTCTGCATCGAACTGGCTGGATAGCTGCTCTTCCTGCATCGGGACATTTCTAAACTTGCTCCTATAATCCTTTCCCTTATACACCTTTTTAAGGCTCTCCCTGCTCATTGCATCAGATTCTTCCTTCCCCGTTTCGAAAACCTCCCGCATCGCCTTTTCATCGTACTGTCTTTGAGCACCGGCGAGGATGTTCAGCCCCCGTATGATCTCCTCCTTCTCCAAGGTGCTCTTAAAATAGATGTACGAATAATCATTGGGCAGATATACGGACCACATAAGCTGACTGATCAGCAAGTCAACCACGGGCAGCTGTGATCCTCGCAAGCCGAAGATGGAAAATCGCTCTTCGACCAAACAATAGATGATCTCAACAGGGAAGGTATCGAGGCGATTATTCACGGAACGAGACCGGATAAGCGGCACCAAGAGCTTCCCCTGGGCGTTGATCGATGACTCAACCGGTCCAGTGCCGACCATGACGCTCCACACATCCGCCTGTTCAGGGAGCTGGATCTCCAGGAACTGTTTTGAACTGTTTCTGATGTGATAGACCAATCGGTGAATAACCTTGCCGTCCTCCGTAAAGAGCGTGACCACACTGGCGGAATCGATGGCCGCAATCGGCACGGCAATCCGTTCGTGCTTTTTAACGTCAAGCACTACGCTATAGGGATGCTTGAGATATTTAAAACCGAAGATGAGAGGCTTCACGGATTTATTAAACAAGGCAGGGGGCAGCTTCTGCACCGCAACCTCTTCCAACCCCGCACGCTCGGTAACCTTTACCTCGGCACTCGTGTTGAGCTCAATACCGACAAATCCCGTTTCACGAACAGTATCAAGGGCCCGTATCCCTGCAAACGCATTCGGCAGCCCCTCATCGGATAAGGGTTTTTCAGAGGCAACTCTCACCGTCACTGACCCCTTTTTGCCATAGGTAAACGGTATCAGGAGCAGACGCTGATCGTGTCGTTCAACCTCCTGCCACTCTCCAACCCCCTCACCTGATACTTGCAGTACCGTAACATCATCCGGAATTGCCAGCCTGACACTATCAACCTCACTGTGAAGGATCGTGTAATTGATATCCGAATTAACTTTCAACGCATCATCTTCAATAGAAACAAGATGATATATCTCACTATATAGCTTGGGAGGGATCTTTTTCGCGACGCTGACCTTTTCCCTCCATCGGACACTAATGGCATTCCCCGGAGTAATAATCGCGGAAACGAAGGTCGTACCCCCTTTCTCGCTTGTCAACACCTGCTGCGCCTGCGGGATCTCCACGTCAATATTTTTCAGCGGCATCTCAAGTCTGAGCAGGGTAATGGGCGTTCGCTGAATAGCGAGATCAACCTTGTGCGGACCTTGTTCAATGGATGATTTCTGGGAAAATGCGGCCTGCACGACATATTCGCCCGGTTTCGAAAGGACGACGTTATGATAACCTCCTTCACTCACCACCAAGGCCGGTTCCCCCCCCACCCGTACATCCTCCAGCGCAACGCTGTTGCGAAGGAGCGGTACTTTTAGATAGACATCTTTTTTCAAGACGTGCACCGTGAACGTCCCGGTAAATGCGGTATTATTTTTCCTCATTTTCCCCGAGTAGATGACCTTCGTTATCAAATAATCAAAGGGAGGCGGCGAGATGGTTGGACGAGCAGGAGGCTTCATCTGATCCACCAGCTTTTTGAATTCCGCGCGCGTGAGCACGACATTGCCTTCTTTTAACGTGTATTTCGGGGTGGTTTCTGTGCCGGTCTGCGCCAGGAGCTTTTGAAATATTTCCCATGAAAGGATAATTTCATCTTTATCTTCATCAAGACGCAGCAATCGCTTGAACTCATCCCACGGAACCGTTAATTGGCTTTTGTTGTTTGTTGTCTCAGCAGCCCACACCCCTCCATGCAACCCTCCATACAAGCCGCACCATGCCAGGAGCATCATGCCAATGAAAACTACTGAAACGATTCTTCTCATTGTCGTGCCCTCCTCTGTGGTTTTGGTGAAAACGAGGCCATTTTTAACAATTACCCTACTACATTCCCCCTGCCCAGGCAATACAAACGGCCCTGTCAGGAGCTGGGGCAATACATAGATGGCCTATGGATTAATTAGACAAGGCTTGCCCCTAAAATGTTCCCCAGGAATGGGAAACCCTAGGGTTGTTGCTTAATGAGTGAGAAAGATAAAATGAGGGAAAATCCGTGCTCCGAGCGAGGCAACGTTCCGACTATTTTTAATTCTTGTCAATATTATTAAAAAATGCTGGCTACTGCTTCGGGTTAACAGATACGTAAGCCTTGATGAAGTGATCAATAAGGTCTCGTACACAGTCCCGTATTGCTATTATCCGTTCTTCCCCTGCTAAGTAGATATTATTCGTTGACCATGTGCTTGCTGATGCCGAATGAGAAGAGACATACGAAGGGTCGATATTCTTTTTCGCCAATAGTGATAAAGGCTCATGCATAAGAGGAAGGCAGCGCTGGGTTAGTTCAACGCTGATACTTATAGCATAATAATCAATGTCGAATCCACTTTTGAGCATATCGGATTTTAAGGCGTTAACTCTCACGTACAGCCCCGCAGGAAAAGGCTCTGGGGATTTTCTTTCCTCCACAGTGGTAATGACATCTATCCCCGCCCTGCTGAGCTGAATTTCCACATCCGTTTTGAGCTGATTTGCACTCATCCCGTTTTGCTCAAGCTCAGGTGTTATGCCTTCTATAACCACATAAACGAGAGTAATACCACGGAGGGTTTCACGACTTTCCTGAGTATCGTTAAATGAGAACGCGGGTGCATTTAATATGAGTAAAGCCAAACCTATGACCATTAAGAAAACCCACCATCTTCTATTTCTCATGACCTTGCCTTCTAAATCTCTCCTGTTCTGGTATAGGCACTTTTATACACGGTCTTGCCATGGCGGCCGGGCGATTCTATAACCAGACCCGGCGCCTTTAAATACTCCATTGCTTGCCTGATGTTCTCTAAGCCCACGGGATGTCCGTGCTGCCTCAGCCATGTGGCAATACCTTCCAAGGAATCCGCCGCATTGGTGTGTTCCGATAAATAATTGAAAATCGCATCCGCAATCTCAGCTATGTCAGGTTCTTCTTCTGTGGACATCTTTGTCCCGTATCCAGATTGTGCTCTATCTCGTACATGTTTGAGATGGCTATTCCCTCAATGCTGACGACTTCTTTTGGATCAAGGGATTCGGCTATTGAGTCACTTACGGTTTCGCGCAAATCATGAAGTGCATATATTCAATTCTAGAAACTAATGATCTTTTATGTTTATTGTTCAGCAAGTTCTTCATTTATTAATTGAATAACTTCTTGTAACCATTCTCTTTGCCGTTTCTTTAGTCTCTTGTTTTTCCAAATAATTGTCGCTACCCCATCAATGTTTCTTAAAAATGCCCAGGTCGTGGCCTTGCTCCCATCAGCTTCCAATATTCTGAGAACCCACCATGCCTCTGCTTTATCATTTTTATCATAATAAACATTCCACACAATATCATTGATATCATCACTGTTGAAATCAAAGCGATAAACCTTGCTCCTCTTGCAACTATATTCAAGAAATATTTCATTGGGGAAATCTAGAGGAGCATAATCTTTTTTGTAAAAAGACACTCCATGGGGACAGGTTACCGACAGGTCCTGTTGGTTAACAGTGGCGGCACAAGCGATGAAAGCCAACATAAAAAATAGTATTAATCCTTTAAACATGGCTTCCTCCTTTCTACGCTACTCTATCAGGAACTAAAATAAAAAGCCTCCGAGAGAGTAGACAGAACCCCTGAGAGGCGCAATGAAAGTGCCTTCCAAAGCCTTCTTCTCATAAACTCCCCAGAAGGTTTAAAGGTTATAATGTTCTCTTACCTTCCCTCTACGGGCAAATTGATAATAAAGGTAGTCCCCTTCCCAACTCGGCTATCAGGGATAATAGTCCCCCCATGTTCCTCGATCACCCGATGCACCAGGGACAACCCTAACCCCGTCCCTTCAAACCTGGTAGTAAAAAAGGGCTCGAATATTCTGGGCAGATGCTCCTTCGCTATCCCCGGTCCGTTATCCGATATCTCTACGCGTACACACGGTTGAGGTGTGCCTGTTGGACCTAATCTGACCTTTTGTTTATGAGATATAGAGGCTGCTATCTCACCGCCAACAGGAAGGAAACTCAATGAGTTTCGAAAGAGGTTAAGAAACGCCATTAACAGGAGCGGTGCATCCCCCTTTACCTCGGGAACTTCTCCATACTGCTTTGTAATCTTTATGTTCTTCTTCTCATAAGCCTTCTGTAAGAGAGAAAACGCCTGCTCGATCACCATCCTAATCTCCAGAGGTTTAAAATCTTTCAATTCACTGCGCGGTTGGGCCACTTTCCTCATCATATCCACCAGTTGTGATATCCTGTGCGAGTCATCCAGGGCGGTCTTGCCGAATTTGCCGCAGAACTCATCATCCAGCCGCCTTTCGGGGAAGAGCTGCAAAAAGGTCTGCACCGAGACGATCGCATTGCCTATCTCGTGTCCTATGCCGGCGGCCATCGTCGCCAATCCTATCAATTGATCCTGCCGCCGGAGTTGTTCCTCCATACGCTTATAGTGCAAGATAAGGGCGATTTGCTTGGCCAAGGCCTCTAATAATTCTATATCTAAGTGTGAAAACATCTCCTTCGACACTTTCTCTCCTAATGCGAAAATCCCGATCAGCTCATCCTCTACCACGAGGGGGATACACAGGACTGCTCCTAACGGTTTTAAATCGACATCAATCTTGGCCATTGCCTTTTGAGACAATATCCGCTCCATCTCCTCTTTGACAAAAGGCCTTTTGTCCTCCCTGAGGTGCTTGAGTATAGCGCTGTCTTCTTTGAGAATTGAATCATCAGGTAACCGCCCTCCGGCCTGAGCCCGTAGCTCGAACCGCCCCGTCACTTCATCGGCCACAAAGATGGGGGCCCTCTCAACCCCCATCAACTCCGCCACATTCCTCACGGCAGATTGCAGAAGCTCCTCTTGATCCAAGATAAAGGTCATCCGCTGGCTGAAGTCACGGAGGGTATCGAGATAGGAGAATTTGTTCTTGTACAGGATCTTCTCTATGGTACTCTCGGTCTTTAACTTTATCCGAGGGAGCAAAAAGGTAAAGGCAGGGATTATTATGAGGAGGATGATGGCAGTGGCGAGGATAGGATTGTATTCAGGATATCCGGCAAAGATCTGATCAACGCCTAATATAAGACCGATACTGATACCGGTGGTAAGCACCGCCAAGAGGGCATAGGCAGTCCCTGTTTTGATAACGATGCTGATGTCCATAAGGCGGTATTTGACGATAGTGTAGGCGATCATTCCGATAGAAATGCTAACGGTCAATAATCCCCACCAAGTAATAGGAATATTGTAAAGTGGCAGGAAACCAGTAGGCCCACCACTATATCCAATTAATAAAGCAAAAAAGAGATATCTTATCTGATTCTTCCGCAGCCCTTGCGAGTTTTTAACTCCCATAAATAATAAATAAAAAGCGTAAACTGCACACACAAAAAAGAACAAGGGAAAGAGATGATACTGGAGTCCTGCCGGCCCGACAAAGTGCTTAAAACCGACAACAGAGACCGTATGCGAGACAAACAGGTTGGTGGGCACAAAAGCCAACATGCTGAAGCCTATGATATAGGCCACTATAATTATCTTCCGCTTTTCCTGTACGATGTTTAGGCGCTCTCAGCCTTTTAACGCAACACTTTTTGGTATGCCTCGCAAGGTTTTTCCCAGTTTAACGTCTTTCGCGGCCTGCCATTTAACATATCCTGGACTTTTTTGATCTCTCGGCGACTGAC
>Ga0307437_1000179_pt1 | contig 52190 bp, 43 predicted proteins | sample SalMarWE160390MG_FD_202146 | JGI IMG/M metagenome (GOLD analysis project Ga0307437, IMG submission 202146) | Salt marsh sediment microbial communities from the Plum Island Ecosystem LTER, Massachusetts, United States - WE1603-90 | ecosystem: Environmental > Aquatic > Marine > Intertidal zone >...
GATAGGGGCGGTCATGATGGGCTGTCCATACACCATATACTTTTTCTTGACGCCATCCATTACAAATTCCCAGAAATAATCAGCCACCTCAAAGAGATCATCACTCTCGAATTCAAAGAAATCCGCTTGGGAATAATCATCACAATTTATGTAATTGATATCGAGATCTTTGTTACTTAAGACCATAACCCTACGCTCCTTCTTTCATTGTTCTTTGCTCTATAACGCTCTAAAAAAAGACCTCTGATGCCAAAGGCCTGGTAACTGAAATGCTCTCCCTGTTTATTCCGCTGCTTCCTGATAATCACATCCCTCTTGTTTACAGATATACTTTACGCCCGCCTTTGACCTCTTTTCAACCAAAAAGGTGGCGCCGCATTGAGGGCATGTCCTGGGCAAGGGGCGCTCCCACAGGGCAAAGCGACAATCCGGATACTTGCTGCACCCATAGAATGTCCTTCCCTTCCGAGTCCTCCTCTGGACCAACGCCCCGCCACAGCCTTCCTGGGGACACGGGACTCCTATGCTCACGGATCTCGTCCCCTTACAATCCGGATATCTGGTACATGCCAGAAACTTCCCGTACCTCCCCTCTTTGACCACCATCGGACTGTTACATTGTGGGCACTTCTCCTCCACGGTCGGTGGCTCTTCAACCATAATCTTTCCCTCCTTACCTCTGCTGAACATCTTGGCATTTTTACACTCAGGATAGGCAGTACAAGAGAGAAATTTGCCGTATTTTCCCCACCTGATCTCCATTATGCTACCGCATTGATCACAGCTGATATCCGTTGGCGTGCGCTCACCCTTGACGTCTCTCATGTTCGCTTCAGCCCTCTTGAGGTTTTCCTCAAAGGGTTGATAAAACTCCTCCAGGACCTGTTTCCACGGTACCTTCTCCTCCTCGATTTTGTCCAGGTTTTCTTCCATGCGCGCGGTAAAACCAGCATCCATAATGGTGGGAAAATTCTCAATAAGGAGTTCCGCCACCAAAACCCCCAGGTCAGTGGGATGAAATTTTCGATCGGTGAGCTCTACATATCTCTTATCCTGAATGTTCGAGAGGATAGCGGCATACGTAGACGGTCTCCCGATCCCCTTCTCCTCCAGCTCTCGAACCAAGGTGCTTTCAGTAAAGCGGGGAGGCGGTTGGGTAAAATGCTGCTTGGGAAGGAGATCAAGGAGCTCCAGCTGATCGCCGGGATTGACTGGTGGCAAAATCCCTTCCTCCTCTCCCCCATCCTGGGTATCCTTGCCCTCGACATAAACGGCGGTGAACCCGGGGAACTTCATCACGCTTCCCGTGGCAACAAAGAGGTGATCACCGGCCTTAATCTTGATAGTGGTTTGATCAAAGATGGCCGGACGCATCTGGCAGGCGATAAATCTCTCCCAAATCAACTTATACAGCGATCGTTGGTCAGCGCTCAGAAATCCCTTTATTTTCTCCGGAGGCATATCCAGGGAGGTCGGCCGGACGGCCTCATGGGCCTCCTGGGCCCCAGAACGGCTCTTGTAGAAATGAGGTTTGTCCGGAAGATACTCCTCACCGAACCGTTTTTTAATTAATGCCCTGACGTCTCTGATCGCATCCTGTGAGAGGCGTACGGAATCGGTCCGCATATAGGTGATGAGCCCAACCTGGCCCATTTTCCCAAGATCGATCCCCTCATAGAGCTGCTGGGCAATACGCATAGTCTTTTTCGCTGAAAAGCGCAGTTTTCGAGAGGCCTCCTGCTGCAGGGTGCTGGTAATGAAAGGAGGAGACGGATTGCGTCGCTTCTCCTTTTTTGCTACATCTTCGACCATAAACGGTTTTGACCGAAGGCCGCCTGTGATCTGTTTGGCCTCTTTCTCTGTGGCGATCTTGATCTTTTTTCCCTTGATCTGCGTCAGCTTCGCCTCAAAGGGAGGGGGTGTTTTCGGATGCTGGAGGTGGGCAGTGATGGACCAATATTCCTGCGGCACAAATGCTCGAATTTCCCGCTCTCGGTCGCATATGAGTCTCAGCGCCACCGATTGGACACGGCCGGCGCTCAAGCCCCTCTTCACCTTCTGCCACAAGAGGGGACTGATCTTATATCCGACCAACCGATCGAGGATCCTCCGGGCCTGCTGGGCGCGATAGAGACTCTCCTGTAGTTCTCGATGATTTTTGAGGGCATCGGCCACCGCCCGGGGAGTTATTTCGTGAATAAGGACCCGGTATATATTTTTCCCTTTATCTGCCAACACCTCGGCGATATGCCAGGCAATGGCCTCTCCTTCTCGATCGGGGTCAGGGGCGAGGTATATATCCTGGGCATTTCGGCTGGCTTTTTTGAGCTCTGAGATGATCTTACCCTTTCCTCTTATCGCTATATAGTGGGGTTCAAAACCATTCTTTATATCCACCCCCAGCTTGGTCTTGGGGAGGTCCTTGATGTGTCCCACCGAGGCCTTCACGACAAAGTCCTTGCCTAAGAATTTGGTGATGGTCCTCGCCTTAGCGGGTGATTCTACGATGATCAAGGGCTTTCCCATAGTTCCTTCCTCACGCGCGGACAAACATCTTTCCGCCCAACTGACTGATCACTCCCTTCAACTCTAATTCCAATAAGATAGTGGATACGTGTCGGACCTCCATCTGACTCAACCTGCTGATCTCATCGATGTGCAGGGGGGTATGGGAAAGAAGTTGAAAGATGCCATCTTCCTCATTGCTGAGAGCGGGGAGATCATCTTTCTTAGCCACACCTCCGTATTGGGGAAGGATCTCCGTTACTATGTCCTGAGCACCTTCCACCAGTTTTGCTCCCTGTTTGATCAACGTATTTGTCCCCTTGCTGGTAGCCATCCCCACATTTCCCGGCACGGCAAAGACCTCACGACCCTGTTCCAATGCATAGGATGCAGTAATGAGGGAGCCACTGTCAGCGGTGGCCTCGACAATCACCACCCCCATGGAGAGTCCACTGATGATCCTGTTTCTCTTGGGAAAGTTCTTCCCCTCCGGCGGGGTGGAAAGAGGGAACTCCGAAATGCATGCGCCATGGCCGATAATGTCATCAAAGAGTCGCTTATTCTCCGGGGGGTAGATGATATCGATCCCGCAACCAAATACCGCAATGGTCCTCCCGTCGGCTTCCAGGGCACCGAGGTGCGCAAACGTATCTATTCCCCGAGCCATACCGCTCACCACGGTCACCCCAGCTGAAGCCAATTCCTTGCTGATCCTCTTGGTCACTGCCCGGCCATACGGAGAACCCTTGCGGGAACCCACCACGGCGACCATGAGGGGATTCCCTTCATCCAATTTCCCCCGCACATATAACAGAGGAGGTGGATCGTAGATCTGGAGGAGGTTTTTCGGATAGCCCTGATCGCGAAAGGTAACGATAGATGCCCCCAAATCTGCGGTCTTCTTCAGTTCCTCTGCAGCCATCTTTGCAGCCGGAAATGCCTTAATGGCCTCTACCGTCTTTTCTCCAATCCCCTCCACAGCAGCCAATTTTTGCTTAGGTGCAGCAAAAACCCGCTCGGGATCGTGAAATGTGCCTACCAGATTGCGATAGGCAATGGGTCCAACACCAGGGACCATGTTGAGGGCAAGCCAATAGAGCGTATCTTCCATCTTCAGGTAACTACTCATGAACCGCGGCTTTTCTCTATTTTCTTACATTCTTGAAAAAACCGGTTTTCAAGGATAATTGTCTGAGGACCAATAGTCAAGGGATAATGAAAAATGAGGTAAGAGGCTATTCGTTAACAGCCATGATCTCGTCTCCCACGTAAATAGAGCGTCGGCTTTGCACAATGACAGCGGTGGAGGTCTTCAACTGTGTGCTAATAACAACCACCCTTGCGATGAGTTCATCGGGAAGTTTAACCTTTTCTTTCTTCTTCTTGTCAACAGGATATTCTACCACCACTCCCCGGCGAAGCACATCAAAGAGAGTGCCTGGCCTGACCTGGCTTTCCTCACCTTGATCGATATAGACTACATCACCGTCAACCAGCTCAAGCTTTGGCTGCTTCGACGCGACAATCCATCCATACACAGGGCTTTCCAATCTGCTTACGGCAAGTTCCTCTTGAGGGGGAAACAGGGGGACAACTTCATCACCCTTTAGGATGGCTTCGTAGGAGCGGGTTATCAGGGCCGTCTGGGCCCTACCCTCTTCTGCCTTGATAATTACGGCTCTCCCCAAAATCTGAACCTTTCTTCCGACCACCTTCTTCTTAATGACAGGATGCTGTATCGGCTCTCCTACCCTGAAAATGGTGAACTCATCACCCTTTTGGACTGCAAGCCCCTTCTGAAAGTTGATGTAGACCTCATCTTCATCAACCCATTGTAGTTTGTCCACCTTGGCTGCGACAACCCTGCCGATACCCTCCATCTCATCCGTTATGAAACCGGCTGAACGAATCTCTGGATAAAGGACGAGCCTTATAACCTCAGGGGGAGGAGACAGGGGAGGTGGAACCTCCTCCTTAGGTGGGAGGAGAGGCTTCACCTCCTCCACTCTGGGTGTTACCTCTTCTTCTATCAAAACTTTATAGGGATAGAGACGGATGCGGTCCCCGGGGTAGATATAGTGGGGGTTCGTGATATATTGGTTTTGGTGCCAGAGCCTCGGCCACAAAAAGGGATCGTTGTAGAACCTTTGAGATATATCCCAGAGGGTATCTTCGTCTTTCACGATGTAGTCCCGCTCCGTATCCAAGACCTTCGAAGGGGCAGTAGGCTCCTCCGCAAAGCCATAAGAAAAAAGCAGCAGTATTAAACCGATAATAATTATCACATTACTCTTCATCGCTACTGCTCACCTGAACACACTATTCTCATACCCCTTTGTTCGGGTTTACAACAATAGTAAACTGCTGTCAAGTAAAAAGTGCACTTTAGCGGCACTGGAGATAACATTCATGACCGCTGAAGATAATCAAGGAAAGGAGCAATGCAGCTTTACCCTGGAGGGTGGTATAGGTGGAGATCCTTCTCATCAGCCCGTCATCTCTCTGGAGGCTCTAAGTTCATTTGCCCTGATATGGGCCCGCCTCAAGGGCTCGGGGAGCCGATAGCGGGGATGTCGAGAATAACCCCGAGGTGTGCGGCCATACCCATAGATCGATCCATCCACAAAGATGAGATCGGGATAGTGATGTAATTTTTCCCAGGCCTGCAAAAGAAGGGGGGCTTCCCTGAAGGTCAAGAGCCCTGGGATATAGGGGAAGGAGATGGCCTCCCGTGCCCAGGCCATCTCTATCTCCTCAAACGTGGGCCAACCCATGACCACCACCACGGCATATCCTTCATCAGCCCCTCTGGCATATGAGCAATCAATCCCCCCCACCCGGCTGACACGGGGGTTATCCCAGGACAGAGACAAAAATGTGCGGAGTCTGTTTTGGATCGCAACTGCCTCGTGCGGGGTCACATCCCAGGGGTGAGTACGGGAAGAGGCCTTCATTCACCCGGTAAGATCTGACGGATCCTCCCTCCGGATACCGTGAGCAGAAAAAGGTCCCTCATTCCCTCACCATTAGCGGTGAAGCCCGTGAACCCTGTGACGCCGGCATATCCCTTGAACGACAGCAGGGCATCGCGGGTGAAAAGCCCCCTGTTGCCAATGGTTCTCAGAATGAGCTTGGTGGTATCAAAGCTCAAGGCCTCAAGCAGGGTGGGTGAGAAATGGAAGGTGTCCTCAAAATCCATCACAAACGATCGCACCACGGAGAAGGGACTATCCTTAAAGAAGCCGTCGACAAAAACGGCCCCCTCAACAAACTTAGCACTGTTGCGAATAAGTTCAGGCGAATCCCACCCATTGGTCCCCAGCAACTGGACTTTCGTTATGTCGTAGTAGGCCAATTGCGGGATTACAAGATTTAGCTTTTTGAAATCATCGGGAACAAAAATGGCCTCGAAGTTGATGATGGGCTTGGGCTTTTCCTTTGGTTCTTCAGGTGGTTCGTACGTTACCATTCCCTTGATTACATCCCCAAAGTCCGTTTGATCATCGGCATACGAGGCCACCGCCACGACCTCCCCTTTCCAACGTTCTACCTCTTGTTGAAAGAGCCTCCTGAAGGTGAGCCCGTAGGCACTCCTGGGATAGAGGATAGCATAGGTCCGTATACCCAGATCCTTATAGGCATACGTGACCAGGGTCTTCACCTGCGATGCGTTGGTGATCGAGTTTTGAAAGATATAGTTACCCTTTTGCGCAATCCCCTGCAGGGAACTTAAGGTTATCAAAGGTACCCTTTGCTTTTCAGCCTCCTCCGCTGCCGCCAAGGCCGTATGGCTGTGGAGGGGGCCGATAATGGCGATCACATGGTTTTCCCCCGCCAGAACCCTCACCCCCTCTCTGGCCCGTGCGGGATCCCCTTGGGAATCCCATATGATCAATCGTACTCGAAACGAATCCTCCTGGGGTTGAAAGGCCCCTATTGCCAGTTGTATCCCATGGAGGGCCTTCGTCCCGAAAGCCTTAGCCTTCCCCTGGAGGGGGAGGATACAGCCGAGGACAATCTCCTTCCTGGCACCTATCTGAATCTCGCGCCAAAGATCCTCCAAGAGCGGATAAAATGCCTCCCCTGCGGCCTCCTTCATGGTATCCCGAAGAAGATCTTCGGCCTCTTCCACCTTTCCTTTGCGGAAATACCATTGGGCAAGCCGATATCGGGCATAGAGCGCTATAAAGGTGCTAGGGTAAACGATCTCTATCTCCCGGTATTTATCAGGAGGAAGGTCTTGATCCAAGAGGGTAAGGATTTTTCCTCTCACCTCTTCTCTCAAGGCAGGGGGGACCTCTCGTCGAGCGCGAACGTACCATGAGAGGGCTGCCATGGGGTCACCCAGAGCCGCATGGCATTCTCCGAAGAAGATGAGGAGTTGACCCCTCCAGAGAGGTCGATCTTCGACAGCGGAGAGAAGCTGACGGGCGATACGTAAGGCATCTTTATATGCGCCTATTTTGTAATAGCTGTTGGCCAACGACCACTGCGCTTCTTGAAGATGAGGACTGGATGGAAAATAGTTTAAGAGCCGTTCAAATTGGATGGCAGCGACTCTGTATTCTTCCCTGTGGAAGTAGATATCTCCTAAAAAATACAGGGCATCATCGGTGAGGGAAGTTCGGGGATGCTGGACGATAAAATCCTGAAAATGCCGCGTCGCATCATCTAACGCTCCCCTTTTGTATTCATCTAAAGCGCTTTTGTACCGTCTTTCGATGGCATCCGGCGCGTGGACTCTTTCTCGTACCGTATCTTCTTTTATGGTTGGCCTCGGTACACAGCCATACCACAGGATCAAGAATCCGCATAGGGTGAGAAATACGATTACCGTCCTGCGTAACACGTCTTCGGTCACCTCCTGATTATTTTTAAAGAATGAACCTCAATCAACGACAAATATCTCGGGCAGGGCCCGATACCGTTCGTTAAAATCTATACCATATCCCACGATGAATCCGTCTGCCATCGCAAACCCGGTGTAGTCCACCTGAACCTCTACTTTCCGTCGGGACTTTTTATCCACTAAGGCACACACCTTCAGCGAGGATGGATTATGCGCACGGAGATGATCTATGAGAAATGTAAGACTCAGCCCGGTATCTACGATGTCTTCGATGACGAGAATATCTTTCCCCTTTAAGGGAATCTCTACGTCTTTTTTTACCGTGATCTTCCCCAAGGTCTCCTTTTGCGAACCATAGCTTGCTATCCGTATGAACTCTATTTCCACGGGAATGGTCAGCTGTCTGACCAGATCGGCCAAAAAGACGAAGGCCCCTTTTAAAACGCCGATAAGAACTACTTTCTTATTCGCATAGTCAGCGGATATCTCTTGGGCCAGCCTGGCCACTGCCTCTGTGATCTCTTCCTTTGAAAAGAGGAGTTTGAGCTCTTTGACTAAAGGTTCACTGACCAAGGGGTCACCTCCGGCTCCGGCTGCCATGCTGATATTACAGGGCCGGCTGCAAGACGACGATGCCCAATCCAGATTCCAATTCCTCCCTGGTGAAAGAAAAGGTGCTCCTCTCAAGCCTTTGCACCCCCTTCTTGCCCTGGAGAAATTGATCAAAGGATTCGATGGGGAGGGTACACTTTTCCGTCTTTACGTGCATAGGGATGATCAGCTTAGGGTGCAACTGGTCGGCAACCGTAGTCGCCTCCTTCGGGCCAATGGTGAAAAAACCTCCCACAGGGATCAAGAGACAATCTATCTGACCGATTTCCTGTACCTCCTTATCGCTGAGCACATGGCCGAGATCTCCCAAATGACACACTCGTATATCGTCTGCAACAACGGTGAAGATGGTATTGTCCCCCCGCTCTGCGCCTTGGGAGTCGTCATGATAGGTGGAAACCCCCTCTACAACAATCCCTTTGGCCTCATGCCTTCCCGCCCCCTTGATCACGATGGGCTTTCCCGGAAGACCTTCTACATAATTATGATCCGCGTGATCGTGGCTTACCGTGACGATGTCGGCCTCATCGGGAATCGGACCATAGGCAATAGCCCCTCCAAAGGCACCAGGTTCATAAGGATCCGTAATAATCTTTATCCCTTTGCCCGTGGTGATCAAGAAAGAGGCGTGTCCATACCATGTTACCTCCATGTTTAGCCTCCTCATATAAATGTTTTATGATGCAGCTTCCTTCTACGCAAGAGTATAAATTTTTGGTTACCATAAAGTCAAGAGAAACCGGGCACGCAGGCCGAAGGTGACCCTGACCAAAGGGTCACCTTCGGTTTGGTCAGTGACATCGCTCACTCAGTTATGGTAAGTTTAAACAAAATGAAGGGTTCTATCCCGCAAAGCGGGAGGATTCTAGGATTCAAGGGTTCCAGGATTCGAGTGAAAATCATTCTAATGGTCATAGGGACATCCTTGTAGTACCCTTGGCCCCTTGAACCCTCGACCCCTTGAATCCTTTGAGGCAAATCCATGGGCAGGTTGTTCATCGGGACAAGCGGGTACAGTTATAAACACTGGAAAGGGGTCTTCTATCCGTCAGGTCTCCCCCAGTCTCGCTGGCTGGAGTTTTACTCACAGCACTTCGACACGGTGGAACTCAACGTCACCTTCTATCGGCTCCCCCCCCGAAAGACCTTCGAGGGGTGGTATCAGAGAACCCCTCCCCATTTCCTCTTCGCCGCCAAGGGGAGCAGGTTTATCACCCATATCAAACGGTTAAAGGACTGCCGCGAACCCTTGAGGGCTTATCGAGAAAACGCCGCAGGTCTTGGAGAGAAATTAACGGTAATACTCTGGCAGCTCCCACCAAATCTCCAATTCGACGGAGTACGATTGAGGGAGTTTTGCCGGTTATTAGGTAATGAGTATCCGGAGAAAAGACACGTCTTTGAGTTCAGACACGAGAGCTGGCTGCAAAATGAGTGTTACGATATCCTCAGCGCTCATGGCTTTGCCCTGTGCATACCTATGTCCCCTGATTATCCACGAATCGAACAGATGACGGCCCCCTTTACGTATATACGATTCCATAGCGGCGAGGTCCTGGGGAACTCCTGCTACACGGACAAGGAGTTGAAACAATGGGCGAATAAGATCAGCGAATGGCTCAAGGAGCGGGATATCTACATCTATTTCAACAACGACGCCCAGGGGTTTGCCATCGACAACGCCAAAAAATTGAGGGATTACCTTTCCCCCTAAGCACATACAGACCCTGAGCCATAATAAAAGTACCTTTACAACCACCACGGCTCTCTTGGCATCATTTCCCCCGATTTTCACAAAAAAGCCGCCGGAGGTGACCCTTTTGGCCAAAGGGCCACCTTCGGGGTCAGAGGTGATCCTGACCAAAGGGTCACCTTCGGTTTGGTCACTTGAAAAATAGGGTGTTTTATGCTATCTACTAGGACAAAGATGCCAGAGGGGTTCTGGCACAAGGCCTTTCATGAAGGGGTCCAACATGGCGGGGGTGAAATCAGTAAAGATACATCAGGAAAAATAACTCCATCACTGCCAGCCAGAGGCAGCATAACAGAAATAAGTCGTCTATCCCGCCGATTTGGGAGTTTAGACGAACCCTTTCGTATATGAACAAGTTATATGCAACTGCACGTTCTAATTAACTTTGATCCTATCAGTGGATAGAGAATGATAGAAACGTACATTAAGAAAGTTGCGACAACCACAAAACGGGGCGATGCCCGTGAGGAATCCTACTATGCCGCCCTTGCTGAACTTCTCGAACAGTTCTCGGAGACCGAAAGGCACAAAAAAGTTCACGTCACTATCCTCCCAAAGAAAACGGAGGCTGGCAACCCTGACTTTCGTGTCTGGGACGGCAAACATTCTCAGGTCGGTTATGTTGAGGCGAAGGCACCAAACGTTAGTCTTGATGATATTGAAACCTCAGAGCAACTTAAGCGTTACATAAAAACGTTCCCTAATCTCATTCTTACAAACTTTTACGAGTTCCGTCTTTACCGCAACGGTCAGCGTGCTGATAATGTCTTACTTGCCCGACCATACATTCCGATAAAGCTCAAGACAATTCCACCAGCTGAGCACACCACAGAATTCTTTGCTTTGCTGGAGAAATTTTTTCAGTTTTCTCTGCCGACAAAGTTTACTGCTGAGAGTCTTGCTAAGGAACTCGCAACTCGCACTCGATTTCTGAGAGATCAAGTTATCAAAGAGGAGCTTCGAGAGGCATCAAGTGCAGGAGCTAAGAAGATTCTTGGATTCTATGAGGCATTCAGGAAGCATCTTATCGCCAACCTGAAGCCCGACGAATTTGCCGACCTATATGCTCAGACTATTACCTATGGACTCTTTGCTGCGAGAACCCGCGCAAATGGGGCATTCAATCGCAAATTGGCTTACGATCTAATTCCCAAGACTATCGGTATTCTCCGTGATATTTTTCATTTTATTTCTTTTGATCCACCCGAACAACTGCAAGCGACAGTTGACGACATTGCTGAAGTTCTTGCCATTGCCGATGTCAAGAATATTCTGCATCAGTATTTCAAGGAAGGCAAAGGGACCGATCCGATCTTCCATTTCTATGAAACCTTTCTTGCCGAATACAACCCGCAAGAGCGTGAGCGTCGTGGTGTCTACTATACGCCTGAGCCAGTCGTCTCGTACATCGTTCGGTCGCTTGACATCATTCTCAAGGAAACATTCGCACGACAAGACGGCTTTGCCACCCATTCCGTGACCGTGCTTGATCCTGCCGGCGGGACACTCACGTTTTTGGCTGAAGCTGCCAAACTCGCCGTGGAACAGTTTGTTTCAAAATATGGTGAAGGATCAAGGGCGAAATTCATCGAAGACCACATCCTTCAACACTTCTTTGCCTTTGAGCTTATGATGGCGCCGTATGCAGCGGGTCATTTAAAGATGGGATACTTACTCGAAGAGTTAGGGCACAAGCTCACTGGCGACGAGCGCTTCCAATTTTATCTCACCAACACGCTCGAAATGGAAGAGCTTGCCCAGACATCGCTTCCCGGGATGGCTTCACTCTCAGAAGAGTCGCATTTGGCCGGTAAAGTTAAGAAGGAAAAACCAATTCTTGTAATTCTCGGTAATCCACCCTACTCTGGGCAGTCAACCAACAAGGGCGAATGGATTACACAGGAGATTGAAAATTACAAGAAAGTTGACGGGAAGCCTCTCGGTGAAAAGAATCCAAAGTGGCTTCAAGATGATTATGTGAAATTCATTCGCTTCGCACAGTGGAAGATCGACCAGTCTGGGAAGGGTGTTCTCGGATTCATCACTAACCACAGCTATCTTGATAACCCTACTTTCCGGGGTATGCGCCAATCATTGATGAATTCCTTCGACGAGATCTCCGTACTTGACCTTCATGGTAACTCGCTAAAGAAAGAAACTGCACCTGATGGTTCAAAGGATGAAAATGTATTCGATATTCAGCAAGGTGTTGCGATAGTTTTATTTGTTAAACAGAAAAAGGCGAAGCAAAAAAGTGTAAGACACAGCGAGCTTTGGGGATTAAGAGAGAAGAAATATGAACAGTTGTTAAAGCTCGATCTCAAGAGAGTCAAATGGACTGAACTCAAACCGATTTCACCCTCTTACTTTTTTGTTCCGAGAGATGAGAGGTTAACCAAACGGTTTCAATCATATCCCAGCATTCCTTCGATCTTCCCTACAAATAGTGTTGGTATTGTTACCGCGAGGGATCATTTGACAATTCACTGGACGGAACATGAGGCGTGGACAACCGTTATAAACTTCTCAAAGCTTGAGCCGGAGATTGCAAGAAATGCATACAAACTTGGACCGGATGCACGAGATTGGAAAGTAATTCTTGCTCAAGAGGATCTAAATAAGAGCGGTCCGATTAAAGAGAACCTTGTTCCAATTTTGTACAGACCGTTCGATACACGTTTCACATATTACACAGGAAATTCAAAAGGCTTTCATTGCATGCCGAGAGGCGAAGTAATGAAGCATATGCTTAATCACAATGTTGCCCTACTGGCCCCCAAACAAGCGAAGAAAGGATTTGGTGCTTTTGTCTCCCAAAGCGTGGTTGGGCACAAATCAGTTGAGGCATTTGACATCAACTATTGTTTTCCACTTTACATTTATCCCGAACAGGAAAAAAGCAAGCGCGGCAGTGGCAACACAATGATGTTGTTCGAACCTGAAGTTCCTTACAGAGCTGGACAAAGAATGCCTAACATTGCACCCAAACTTCTCGAAACTCTTCAGACGGCATACAGACGACAACTAATTCCCGAAGCGATCTTCAACTACATCTATGCCATTCTTTATTCAAATGCTTATCGCAAGAAGTACGCAGAGTTCTTGAAGACCGATTTCCCTCATGTTCCCTTCACGAAGGATTGCAAGCTCTTCCAGAAACTTGCCGAGAAAGGTGAGCAACTCGTCGAGGTGCACTTGCTCAAATCCAAGAAGCTCACTAAACCGATTGCCAAGTGTGAAGGTTCTGGCGACTTGCGGGTTATCAAAGTATCTTATGATGAAAAGAAAAAGCGTGTCCACATCAACCCTGACAAATATTTTGCGGGCGTACCGTCCGAAGTTTGGGAGTATCACATCGGGGGTTATCAAATTGCGGATAAGTGGCTCAAAGATCGCAAGTCCAGGATGCTTTCATCCGAAGAGGTGGCTCACTACGTCAGGGTAGTAACAGCCATTGCAGAGACGATTAGCGTACAACGGTTTCTTGACGATCTATTTGAAGAAGTCGAAACAAGCTTACTCGAAGTGAATCTATGATGTGAGGCCGAACAAGTGACGATAGATGAGATTAAGGTCTTTCGGCAGATTGCTCTTTTTGGCACTGCGACTTTGTTGGAACGCATCGCTCCTAAGGAAAAACTGGAATCAGAGTATATCCGTTTCAATAAAAAAAATGCTAGGAATTTCCTGTTACTGAAACTGCTTACAGAGGTTCAAAAGACTGGGTTTGTATTTTCCAGATGGATCAAATCTTTGGAAAGTAATGGTTCATCGGAACCTAATAGTGTAAATGACCAAATTATGGAAACATTTATCGACGAACAGAGCCTATGGCAAAGGAAGTTAATAGAAGGTCTCGTGATTCTTATCAATTTCTCCTCGACTAATGAATTGTCCTATTACTATCACTTTCTCCTAATACAAGAGTTTTACCGTTACCACAAAATGTTACAGGAGCAGAAGGACTTCTTCTCTCGTGGAAGTGAACTTACACAAAAGAATATAATGGTGCTTACTAAGCGAATCCAATCTGTCGAAGATGAGATTGGAGATCTCTCTAAGTGCTGGTACCTTTCCAAAGCAAAACGGCATAGAAAAAGGGAAGGAAGATACCGACCGGTCACATCCAGCCTGAGGCAGCAGATGAAAAGTGCCCTTTCTATTGCAGCACCCAGAGAAAAGACTGCTTTAGCTTACACATACGGCCAGTCATATGCGGAAACTAGTGGCAACATTCACTTCAACGTAACGAGGCTTGACTTATCTGATCTACGTAGCCGGTTTTCTTTTGGGTTTGCACAATGCGGGCAGCTTGCACTTCGCATAATACAACGGGCGCACGATTTGACAGAGGTGGAGCCTGAAGGCATCAACAAGCTGCTTATGAGACAAGACAGAAATCGGCTGTCTAATATGGCCCCAACATCAAAGAAACTCGAAAAGGGGGATTTCGTGATAGCCAACGGCCCATTTTTGGGAGAGGTTGTTGACATCGCAATAAGTAAATATGGTTATGAAAGTTATTTGATAAAATACTTGGAAGAAACACCGCTCGAAGGCATTGATGAGACCTGGTTCCCATCATTTGAAGTACATCTTTTTATGAAGAGGACTAAAATGGTCCGAGACGTGACCGACGTCTTGCAGAAGGACGCGTGCGAGTTTGGAGTCCCATCACCAGAATTCTCCGAGCAAGAAATATACAAATCAACGCGAGATGCTGTAATAGAGATGTGGCGTGTGGGCATTCGTAAATACGTCGAACGGACGATGATTCCCAAACGCAAGGGAGATTTTGGAATGGGATTTGATCCTTAGGGGGGGGTCAGGTCTATTTTGTTGACATGGCCTTTTTCCGGCGAACGATAGGGGAGCGTTGGTGCACACTCTACTCACTAGAGGTGGGGGGAAAAGGTAACGTATTTTCCTGCCACGCCAAGCCCGATTGGATGTCCCTGAAGCACTGCATCGCTTCAGGGAACGAGGGATCAATACATCTGCCACCTTCTCAAATGACCAAGTTAAGACACACTTTTTGTATGCACTCTGAGAACTAACATCCTCAGAGTACTCACTCCAAAATTATTCCAAAGCCCTTGACCGAGTGTATTAAAAGTGTTACACTACAATGTATAGGAGGTTTAAATCCATGCCGACAAAAAACCCAAGGATCAATGTCGTACTGGAAGAGCCCTTATACGCAGCTATCGAGCAGCTTGCTAAAAGAGACAACGTATCATTGTCACTCAAAGTGCGTGATCTGGTAAAAGAGGCATTGGAGATTGAGGAGGACGTGGCCTTGTCTGCATTTGCCGAGGAAAGGGATAAAACACTGAGCAAGGCCACCGCATTGAAACATAATGAGGTTTGGTGATTGTGCCGTTTGAAATCAGATACCATCAGGCTGTAAAGGATGTTGACCTGCCCCTCATTGATGCGAAGACACAAAAGCGTATCAAATCGGCGATAGAAACCCGCCTGATGACAACTCCACACCGATATGGCGAACCCTTGAGGAAAACCCTTAAAGGATATTGGAAATTGCGAGTCGGCGATTACAGAATCGTCTTCAAAATTATGGACCAGGTGATCTATATACTCGGCATAATTCATAGGAAAAAGGCCTATGAGAAAATCGGGAAACGGGTCTAAGAGAATATGAAACAGGCGCTCAATCTAAATATGCCGTTATGACTTTCCACTGAATCTCGCCCCCTGGTGAGACAGCATACTCCAAGAGCATTCGCCCCCCGATGTGGCCGTCTTCAAAGGAGGCCATGACCCAACGTGAAGTGAGGACATGGATATCCTGCTTAGAGTAAAAACCCATGGTCCCACCCATAACCCCCTTATACGGTATCAGCTCTCTATGCCGCATGAGATCAGTGGCCAAATTTTCCTCACGATTAGAGAGGCCTTTCTTCTTTAACTGCACTACATCCCCACCGGGCAACAATGAACCACGCTGAAAGGCATTGAGCTTCGCCTGAAGGGCTTCCCCTTCCCTCTTTGCCTCTGTCAACTGTTCCCAACAATGGACATACTTAAAGAGCACGATAACAAGTAATGTTAATAACACAACGAACAAAACCATCCAAACATAACGCTCCTTGGAAAATCCAGCGCCCTTCCCTTTCACCCGTATCATTTTCTCTTCCTCCTTGGTGGCCCGACCACCATGTGGAGCCCAACCCCTCTCCACCCTGCGGCCTTCAATCAGGCATTGGGTCGCCTGTACCCTCTGTGGTAGGGGATCAACTGTGCATAAAATCTTTCTTGTCTTGACTCCAGATAGTAAGAATGTTAAGGCAATGAGTCAAGCTTTTCACTTGTTCCCACATCGTATTTTTGGTAAAATAAACCAAATTATAGGATAAAGAGGCCGCGGTCTGTGTCCAATATCATGGCAAAAGAAACGGATAAGATCAGCAAAACGATTGATGCCTTGCATAAGAATATAGGCCTGGTGATAAAAGGAAAACCCGAGGCCATCTCCTTCGCTATCATCACCCTTCTGGCCAGAGGCCACCTCCTTATCGAGGACGCCCCCGGTTTGGGGAAGACGATCTTGGCCCAAAGTCTGGCCATGTCTATCCATTCCGCCTTTCAGCGAATCCAGTTCACCAGCGATCTTCTCCCCTCTGATATCCTAGGCGTTCCCGTCTATAATCCCCATCAAGGCACCTTTGAATTCAAGCCGGGGCCCATCTTTACCAACATCGTCCTGGTAGATGAGATAAACCGCACCTCACCCAAGACTCAGAGTTCCCTCCTGGAGGCGATGAACGAATTTCAGGTGTCGGTAGACGGTCAAACCTATCCCCTGCCCCAACCCTTCATGGTGGTAGCCACCCAAAATCCCTTGGAATATCACGGTACCTATCCCCTGCCTGAGTCGCAATTGGATCGCTTCATGATGAGGACCCACATGGGCTATCCTCCCTTTGCAGAAGAAAAGGAGATCCTCACCCATCCGAGGATAGAAGAAGAGGTCAAGGGGCTTGAGCCGGTGATGTCAGGTCAAGAAGTGATCGATATGCAGGAGATGGCGGACGAGATACGGGTGGAGGATGAAATCCTCAACTACGTCATGGCAATCGTGACAGCCACCAGAAATTCCGACCATCTCCGCCTCGGGGTCAGCCCCCGGGGAGCCCTCTTCCTTTTGCGGGCCGCCAAGGCCAAGGCCTTCATGGAGGGGAGGAACTATTGTATCCCCGACGACGTAAAATCGCTGGTACTCCCCGTCCTCTCCCATAGAATCATCCCGGCATCCGGGTATGGGGCAGATGGTTATCGAGAAGAGACCGAGAGACTCCTCATGGAGATCATCGACCACATCCCCGTCCCTTTGTAATACGCTCAACCATGGGCCTGCAAATCTCCATCATAAACCGCTTTCTCCGGTTTACAACGGAAGGAAAATGGTTCATCTTCATCTCCATTGCAATCGGATTTGCAGCGGTCAACACCGGAAACAACTTGCTCTATCTCATCTTGGCCATGCTCTTGAGCCTAATCATCGCCTCTGGATTCCTCTCCGAATGGGGGGTAAAGGGCCTCGCGATCAAACGCACCTTCCCTCCCTATATCTTTGCCCGCACTCCCTGTAGCATCCTCTTGAAGGTTACCAACACAAAGAGATACCTCCCTTCCTTCTCGTTGGAATTGGAAGAACAGGTGGATGGAGAAAACAAAGGAGGATTGGCCTATCTCTTTCGCGTCGGCCCCCAACGGACCCATAGCCAGGTCTATCGACTCTCCTTTTCTCGCCGTGGTCTCCATCGGCTCCATGAACCTCATCTCCTCACCCGCTTTCCTTTCGGGTTCTTTATCAAGGGTGCGCGCATAAAGGAGTCCCGTGAGGTTGTGGTCTACCCGGTATTATTACCCTGGGAGGGGCTCCTACTGGAGCAAGTTCACGGAGCTGAAGGATCTCGGGCCAGGCCGCACAAGGGGAGAGGTGAAGACATCTTTACCGTTCGAGAATATCTTCCCGGCGATACCTCACGGGATATCCATTGGCGCAGCACAGCCAAACGCTCCCAACCAATGGTGAAGGAATATGAACAAACGGGCATGAAAAAAATACATATTGTCCTTGACACATCCGTGCCGAACGAAGCCGCACCTTCGGATCTGAATCTCTTTGAGGGCAGCGTCTCAAAGGCAGCCTCGCTGGCGTATCATCTCTTAAAGAAACGGGACTTTATGGTCGGGCTCTCCCTGGGAGATGAGGTATTCCCTCCCCACCAGGGTGATAGCCATCTGCATCGAATGCTCAGGGCCCTGGCCTTAGTAGAACCGATGCGAGGGGAACGGCGACAACCCGCATCCCCGTCAGCCGATGCCCATCAGATAGTTGTGAAGGCAGGGGGATAACGATGCTCGACGGGAAAAAGAGGATTGACCTCCTGCTACTCATCAACGCCCACGCCATTATCCTGTGCGGGCTCATATGCGTCATCCTCACCGGTGAAATCCCTGTCCCTCTGTGGCTTCTCGCCCTCGCTGCCCACCCCCTGAGCATTATTATAAAGCCGAAGGAGGGAAGATATTTCTTTAATAGCATCGTCATCCTTGCGTTCTGTTACTTCCTGTTCTTGTATTTCATCCTCCAAACACCTTTTCTCGTCGCCTTTACCCAGTTCCTCATCGTGGTCCAGGCAGTCAAGCTCTTTCACCTCGACAAGGCCAAAGACCACTTTCAGCTGGCCGGTCTGGGCCTCCTCACGGTGCTGGCTGCGGCGGGTCTGACCTCCCAGTTTTACTACCTCTTTTTTCTCTTCATCTTACTCATCTTCGGAATCTGGTTTCTCTTCCTGCTGCATCTGAAGAGGGCAATGGAGCTGTATCCTACCCTACCCTCTCCTCCCCGCCACGTGACCTCACCCTCCATCTTTTTGGGCATCTCTGGGGTGGCCTTTTGTTCCTTTATCATTACCCTTCTTATCTTTTTCACCCTCCCCAGGATCACCCTCAGTGTCAGTGGAAGGGAGCGATGGGGAGGAACATCTGCGGGGTTTTCTGACGTTGTGGACTTGGGGACTATCGGGCCTGTCCGACTGGATAATCGTGTGGTGATGAGGGTGGAACTCCCGCAATTTAGCGAGCGACCCCCCTTCCCCCTCTATTGGCGGGGGATGAGCTTTAGCCGGTGGGATGGTCAGACCTGGGAGAAAGGAGATATTGCGGAGAAGATCCCGCACGTGAAAGGAAAAGGAGTCATCCTCCATCGAGGCATGGGGAATACAGAAACTATCTATCAAATCATTATGATCGAACCCCTTGGAACCGATATCCTCTTCTGCCTCCACCCCCCCCTTGAGATACGGGGTAACTTCTCCCATCTGCTCGTCGATGAAGGAGGGGGTCTCCACCTCCCTTTGGCACCGTACGTGCGCTATCACTATGAAGTGTACTCGGCACCGAAACCATCGGAGCACGGCCAGTTGAACCCTGCTGAGAAGCCGGACGAGTTATATCTCCAATTACCTGAGGATAAGAAAACGGTTGTGCCAGTGGCCCGGGAGATTGTTGCGGGGTCTACAGCACCTCAAGAAAAGGTCCACCGTGTGATCACCTATCTGCAGAATAACTGCGCCTATTCCCTCAGCCCAAAACGGGATGGACGTTTTCCCCCGCTGGAGGATTTCTTACTGCACAGTCGAGAGGGGTACTGTGAACACTTCGCCACGGCAGCAGCCCTGCTGCTGCGGGGGGCGGGAGTGCATACTCGCCTGGTCTGCGGTTTTGTCCAGGGTGAATGGAATGCCCTCGGCAGATACTTCATGGTGCGTCAACGGGATGCCCATACCTGGATTGAGGCCTATCTGCCGGACAAGGGCTGGGTCCCCTTTGACCCCACACCCGCCGCCGAAGCACAAAACCTCCCTCCTGTCGTGTCCTCTGTCTATCGGTATTACGACTTTCTCAAACTCAAGTGGAACCGCTATATCATCCAGTACTCTCGCAGGGACCAAATAAGGTTCCTCTTGGCCTTTCGCCGGAAGGTAATGGGTCTGCGCCTCTTCCCCCGTTCCTCTTCAATGCACGGGGTGCGTGAGAAGACTGCTCAATTGCCCTCTTATCTCTTAGCGGCATTGGCAGCACTTATGTGTATCCTGCTGATCGCCTGGGGATTGAAAAAGAGAAAAAGGGCAATGGGTACACACCGGGTGCGCACGCTCCCTTCTGAGATCTCCTTTTACCTGAAGATGTTAAAGATCCTTGAAAAGAAAAAGATCCCGAAACGGGCAACGGAAACCCCTGCTGAATTTGCCCAGAGGCTGGAGCAAGAGGGAGGGTTTCACACACCCTGGCTGGAGAAACTCACCTCCCTCTACTATCGTGTCCGATTCGGCCAGATACCCCTTACCCCAGATGAAGAGAAGGAGGCGGGGGTGATCATCAGGGATCTGAAGAAAAAGTTCTCTCCCCCCTCCACCACGGCACGGAGCTCATGAGTGAGTGAAACGCCATGCGCCGTGGCCCACCACAATAACTTTGAAAAAACTATACCGTCTTTGCCTTCGGTGTCCACCTCTCAGACCCTTCATCGGCCAGGCTGTGGGCCGACAAGGTTAAAAGTATAGCTGGTTCTGGTAAGACCCGCTTCCTATAAAAAAACGCCCGCCCCTTCCAAAAGGAGGAAAGGGACGGGCGCACCAGAGCAACTTACCCCGGCATCTGAAGGCCACGGCCTCTGGCCGTGGATGAATCTGTCAGCGCTTGGCCGGGATGTCGCCCCACTGGGGCGTAACGTTAGATGCCACGGGCCTTGCCCAGTGGGGACTCCGCTTATTTCTTATACTTCTCGATGACCCAGGGCGGTATCTTGATGGGAACCATCCCCTTGTACGTGACCGCAGGTGAGTCTGGGGTCAGCTTCCACTTGTTGGGCCAGACACCCTTTTGTTCACCATCCTGCCATTGAATAGCAATGCCGGTCGCATACCCCGGCCCCCAGGTGATGTCATGGAGTTGTTGACCTTTGGCATCCTTCGTATATTTTATAGTGCTGACAGCGTTTTTGTGCTCATACTCCTCTATGAAGGCCACCAGCGTGTCGGGATCCAGGGTCCCGGTCTGCTCAATGGCCGGCGCAAGGATGTAGACAATAGCAGAGTATGTATCCGAGGTGTAGGTTGGCGTCTCGCCGAATCTCTTTATATAGCCTTCAACAAAGGCCTTGGTGTTTTCATTGGCCTCGACACCCCGGCAATAGGTACTCGAGACTATTACATAATTGCCCATCCCCTGGGTGGCATCCATGAAGCCGTCCTTCTGGGCCTCCACATTGATGCCTACCTGCACGGCCGGGATCTTGAGCTCCCCTGCCTGCCTGGCAAAGGGTATACCCACCGAGGAAGAAAACATCGTAAAAATGATATGGGCCCCTGAACGCTGGATCGCGGCGAGTTCGGCAGTAACATCCGTGGCCACCGGAGAGGGTCTCCAAATACCTACTATCTCCATACCCATCTTGGGGATAAACACGTTACACGCCCTGATCATGCCCTCAACCCACATGGCCTTTTCCCCAACCACAGCGACCTTTATCTTGGGTATGTTTAATTCTTTTTGCAATATGGCCCCAACGTTGTCCAAATGGATGAAGGCCGTTTTGACAAGGTATGTAGAATTGAAGGGGCTTTCTCGGAACCAATATTTGTAGGTGTCGTAGTCCCTGGCCACCCGCAAACAGAGCTCATTATGGGAAGCCCCAACGCCGATGAAGATCGTCTTGTGCTCCATGGCAATGTCCTGCATGGGCAGGACGGCCTCACTCCGAAAACCGCCCACCACGAAGTCCACCTTGTCCTTCGTCATAAGCCGTTCCATGGCATTGGTGGCGTCCGTGACGTTGAGGAATTCGTTGGAATCCGCTTTCACAAGCTTGATTTTCATCATTTCATCGCCGACCTTAATACCCCCCTTGGCGTTGATCTCGTCGGCGGCCATGAGCGCCCCGTTCCAATGGGCCTTGCCCTGCACATATTTCATCGGGCCGATCACGCCTATCTTGATCTTCTTGGCCCCCCAGGCAGGTAAACTGATGCTTACAACAAGAAAAACTGCTAATACGATACTCCAGAACACTTTACACCTTTTCATTACTATTACCTCCATTCTAAGATCAGTGTTTAATCGGGTTTCACCCCTTTGAGTCTATTATAATACTGAATATTGGAAAGTACAATGTTTAACTTTCACAGAGAATAATGAAAACTGGAAACCCTCATCACCGAGTCCCACACTGTACGAGCTTGAAAGCGTGTGGCGGGGAGCGAGCGCTGCTGAGCAAACGCAACGCACATTGAACACCAGGAAAAATCCTCTGACGGGACAAGGATTCCTGTGATCAAAAAAGAAGCCCCGCCGTAATGGCGGGGCTTCTTGTCTCTTCTGGAAAAAACGCCCACCCCTTCGCTCTTGAGAGGGAAGGGGCAGGCGCACCTTCACAGATTGGTTATTTCTTATACTTCTCTATGACCCAGGGCGGTATCTTGTAGGGAACAACCCCCTTGTATGTGACCTCAGGCGCGTCCGGGGTCATCTTCCACTTGTAGGGCCAAACACCTACCATCTTACCATCCTGCCACTGAATAGCAACACCGGTCGCATACCCCGGTCCCCAGGTGATTTCATGGAGCGGCTTGCCCTCGGGATCCTTCGTATATTTTATCGTGGCGTCAGCGTTCTTGTGCTCATACTCCTCTAAAAAGGCCACAATCGTGTCGGGATCCAGGGTCCTGGTCTGTTCAATGGCCGGCACAAGCCCGTAGTAAATAGCTCCGTACGTAGCCGAGGTGTAGGTCGGCGTCTCGCCGAATCTCTTCATATAGCCCTCAACAAAGGCCTTGGTGTTTTCGTTGGACTCCACACCCCGACAAAAGGTAGCCGAGGCCATTACATAGTCGGCTTTCCCCTGGGTGGCTTCCCAGAAACCATCCTTCGAGGCCTCCACATTGATGCCCACCTGTACGGCCGGGATCTTAAGCTCGCCTGCCTGCCTGGCAAAGGGAATTCCGACAGAAGACGAAAAGACCGTAAAGATGATATGGGCCCCTGAACGCTGAATCGCGGCGAGTTCGGCCGTAACATCCGTGGCCACTGGAGAAGGTCTCCAGACCCCCGCCACTTCCATACCCTTGCTGCGGATGACCGACTGGGCAAACCTGGCCATCCCGTCCGCCCACATGGCCTTTTCCGCGACCACGGCAACCTTAAGCTTGGGTATGTTCAATTCTCTTTTCAATATGTCGGCAACGTAGTCCATCTGGATAAAGGAAGTTCTGGCAAGGAATGAGGAATTGAAAGGTGATTCACGGAACCAATATTTGTAGGTGTCGTAGTCCCTGGCCACCCGCAAACAGAGCTCATTATGGGAAGCCCCACACCCGATAAAGATCGTCTTGTGCTCCATGGCAATGTCCTGCATGGCCAGGACCGCCTCACTCCGAAAACCGCCCACCACGAAGTCCACCTTGTCCTTCGTGAGGAGCCGCTCCATGGCATTGGTGGCGTCCGTGATGCTGAGGAATTCGTTGGAATCCGCCTTAATAAGCTGGATTTTTATCTTTTGGTCCCCGACCTGAACGCCCCCTTTGGCATTGATCTCCTCGGCGGCCATGAGCGCCCCGTTCCAATGGCCTATGCCCTGGACATATTTCATTGGGCCGATCACGCCTATCTTGATTCTCTTGGTCTCCTGGCTCCCTACAGGAAAACTCATGGTCGCCACGAGAAAGGCCGTCATTATGATGCCCCATACAACATGACGCTTTTTCATGATAATCCTCCATCTTGAGACTGGCATTTATTAATATTATGCAAAAAACATGCTCAAATGTCAATTTTATAACTACTTAATATTACATCATTTTTATGCTGGAAAAAAAGCGAGGGGGGCAAAAGTGACAATTTTTGTTACTCTTTTTGACCTCCCTTTATCCATACCGATACTGGATACCAAAGCCGCCCCGGGGGTAGTGCCATTCCAGGGCCCCGTGAGGGCAGGCCACTCGGCAACTGCCGCACTCCAGGCAACCCGTATACTCGATCAGGACCTCCCCTGTCTCCTCGCTGACGGAATAGAGCCCTGCCGGGCAGATGGAAAGACACGGCTTGAGATCGCATGTTCGGCAGACCTCCTGTTTGATGATGATATGGGATTCCTGATCGTTCTTCAAGACATCTATGCTGAGCTTAGCCCCAGGGTCCATCATATCCTCCTCAATCTCCACAGGTCCTTGAGGGCCGTGAGGTTGAACAACCCCTCCTTTGCCCCCTTCCACACGGTGGCGGAGATCCGCTTCTTGGGCCCCTCTCCTATCCAGAAGATCTCCTCCAATACCGTGCACAGCCACTGGGGATACACGCCGACCATGCGGGGGTTCTCTAAGACCTCCAGGCTATGTCGAAAGGTCTCCATATCCTGCAGGACAAAGCTCTCCTTGAGCAAAGTCTGATAGTAAGCAAGGGTTGCAGCGGAAAAGTCCCCTTTCTCCTTGGCCTTTTTGACGGTCTGGGCCGCCATATACCCCGAGGCCATGGCAAACTCCATCCCCCGCACCGTAATCCCCATGTTGAGGGCAAGACCCGCGGCATCCCCCACCACCACGATCCCATCGCCGTAGGGTGTGGGGAGGGGTCTTGTGCCGCCCTCGGGGATGAGGTGGGCGGAGTACTCAACCAGTTCTCCACCCCGGATAAGGTGCGCTATTTCCTGCCTCTCTTTGAATGTCTCAAAGATCTGATGTGTCTCAGAAGAGACCTCGCTCTGCAAAAAGGACGCTATCCCCAAAACCAAACCGAGGGAGACGGTCTCGCGATTGGTGTAGAGAAACCCACCCCCGAAGATCCCCTGGGTGATGGACCCGAAAAAAAGGTGGGCCGCACCCTCCCCCGGAGCCAGGCCGAAACGCTCCTCGATGACCTCCGGTGAAAGCCTGATGACCTCTTTGAGGGCCACCGCGGCATTGCGCGGTGACAGAGGCTCCCTGAGACCTGCCTGCTCAGCCATCAGGGAGAGGGCACCATCGGCAGCGATGACGACATGGGCGGGGATCTCCTCCCCTTCTGATATCACCCCGACTACCCGGCCATCCTCCCGCATGAGATCGGTTACCCTCCGCTGCGGTACCACAAAGCCGCCCTTTTCAATTACCCGATCCCCAAGCCACTTGTCGAATTGAGAACGCAGGATCGTATAGCTGTGCGCAGGGCCTTCGCGAAACCGGTCCGAGGTGAACTGCACGGTGCACGAGGAGTCCTCCCCCATCATGGTGATTACCTCTTTTGTGACCGCCCGTTCCAGGGGGGCCGCATCCAAGAGGTCAGGGAGATAGGGTTGCAGGGGACGAAGATAGATCCTCCCCCCGGTTACATTCTTGCTGCCGGGGTGGTCCCCCCGTTCCAAAACCAGTACCTGCATACCCTCTTGGGCAAGGCAATAGGCGCAGGTGAGCCCCCCTAATCCCCCTCCCACCACCACGGCGTCCATTCGTTCCATGGATTACCCTTTCCCCAGTTCCTGTCTGAAAGCCTCGGTCAAGAGGGGAAGGACCTCAAAGAGGTCCCCCAATATCCCATAATCGGCGTATTGGAAGATGGGGGCCTGGGGGTCCTTGTTGATGGCCACCACTACCTTGGAGGTATCCATCCCCATCACGTGGTGAATGGCCCCGGAGAGCCCTACGGCAAAATAGAGCGTGGGGGAAACAGTCTTGCCGCTCTTGCCCACCTGGTCGTCATGGGGCCTCCAGCCGCTGTCCACCACCCCCCTGGTGGCCCCGACAGTAGCACCGAGGACATCGGCAAGGTCATCAAGCAATCGAAAGTTTTCAGCTCCCCTCATTCCACTGCCACCGGTGACGATGATCTCCGCCTCGGTGAGGTCGAGCCGCTCCGTAGCGGCCCTGACCACCTCCAGGACCTCCAGCCTTACCTGGTCTGGATCGATATCGACACCCATGGGAAGTACCTCCCCCTTGGAAGAACGCTGTGCAGCAGGGATGGGAAAGGTGTTGGGCCGTGTCAAGGCAATCTGGGGCCTTCCCCGAGGACAGACCACATCGGCCAAGGCCTTCCCCCCAAAGAGGGGCCTTCGAGCTATCACAAGGCCATCGTCCCCCAACTCGAGGTTGAGACAATCTACAGCGATCCCGGTCTTCAACCTCCCCGCCATACGAGGAAAGAGGTCCCGAGCCAAAAAGGTGGCTCCGGCCAGGAGTATGAGGGGATTCTCCTTTTCCGCCTGATGAGCGATGACCTGAAGATACACATCGCTATTGTACTGTTCCAAAAGGGGATCGTCCCATTGATATACCTTATCTGCGTACGCAGTCAGCTCCTGTGCAAGACCATCGACGCCTGAACCGAGCAGGAGGGCAGTCAACTCTACACCCAACTGCTTTGTCAACTCCCCCCCCTTGCCCAAGACCTCCAGGGTCGTCTTCCTGATCTTACCATCCTGATGCTCCGCAAATAACCATACCGCTGCTGCCATCGCATGCCTCCTATAGTACCTTGGCCTCCTCTTTGAGGAGCGTAACCACCTGTTTCACCACAACAGCTGCCCCCCCCTTGAGCATGGTAACGGGAGGTCGCTGGGGAGGCCGATGATAGCGCAGGATCTCCTCTTGGCTTCCCGTCTTTCCCCCCTCTGCGTGCGAGAGACCAATGGCAGCCGCATCGAGTTTTTTGATCTCCGCCCGCATGGCCTTCATGACCCCGGTGACCGGCGGCACCCTGGGTTCATTGAGCCCCTTTTGGGCCGTCAGGAGCACGGGGAGGGGGGCCTTGATGATCTCCTTGCCACCTTCTATCTCCCGTTCCACCGTGATTGTCCGTTTCTCCGGAGAAAGGTCTACCTTGACTACCGTGCTAATGTGGGGGATATCCAAGAACTCCGCCACCAGAGGGCCCACGATCCCCGAAGAATCGTCAAAGGCCTCTCTGCCGCAGAGGATCAAATCCCATTCCATCCCCTGAACCGCTGCAGCCAGGGCCGTGGCCGTGGCGTACTCATCCCCTCCCTCAAAGGCAGGGTCTTCCAACAAGACGGCCTCATCCGTCCCCATGGCTATCCCTGTGCGCAGGGCCTCGATGGACTTCTGACTCCCGAGAGTAATAACCGTCACCGTACTGTTCCCTACCTGTTCCTTGATTCGCAGGGCCTCTTCCACCGCCAGGGAATCGAAGAAGTTCAGGGTATATCGATCCTCTACCTCAACTCCTGACCCATCGGCCTTCACCTGGATCATCGCTTCGCTGTCAGGCACCTGCTTTAGCAAAACCACGATATGCACCGCTACACCTCCTTGCGTGAATTATGCAGATTAGCGTAAGCCTGCCCAATGATCAACCCTTTGGGAACCCTTGAGGATAAGGCCTGTACCCTAAAAAATGAGGATCATGCGCCGGATGAACCAACCCATTATGTTCTATCAATCGTCACAACCAGATCACCTGCTTTTTGAGTACGACATAGCCTACCAGGCCTATCCCCAGCAGAGAGCAGAAGAGAGCAAAGAGGTCTCCGTATTGAGCGTAGAAGGTCATCTCACTACCCCTGAGGTCTATCTCCTCCGTGAAGGCATCTTGCGTAAAGATAGCGCTCGATCTTCGTACCCTCCCCCATGGATCAACGAATGCGCTTATCCCTGTGTTGGCCGCCCTGACCAGCCATATGCGGTTCTCGATGGATCTGAAGGTCGCCTGGGCAAGGTGCTGGTAGGGTGCTGATGACCTGCCGAACCAGGCATCGTTGGTGATGGTCACCATGAAGTCGGCCCCATTACGGACAAACTTCCTGCACAATCCGGGGAATATCACCTCGAAGCAGATCAGGACCCCGAACTTGCCTTGTGGAAGCTCGAAGATCACCGCTTCTTCGCCGGGGGCGATGTTTCCAATGCCAACGAGCGAATTAAAGACGGGAAAAAGAGAGGAGAGGGGGACATATTCGCCAAAAGGGACGAGGTGCATCTTATCATACCGTCCGAGAATGCGACGATGCGGTGAGAGAAGATAGGCGCTATTGTAGACCCTCAGCTCCTTCCCCACTTTTTTACTGGAAAGGCTTCCGAAGAGGAGGTACGTATTCGCTTCCTGAGGGACGGCCAATACCGTGCCATCCAGCTCCGTATGCGAAGGGAAGTAAGCGGGCAAGGCTGTTTCGGGCCAAACGATGAGCCCTGGTGATTGGCCCTGGAGTTTAAAGGTCAAACTCCGGTAGATCGTTAATGTCTTCTGCTGAAACTCTTTATCCCACTTGACGTTCTGCGCAATATTCCCCTGGACAACTCCAACCTGTAATCCCTTTTCAGCCTTCACGGGAACATTGATCCGCCAATATCCATAGGCAAAGGTCAGGGCTAACAAGACGAGGGTAAAGATAGTGCCTTGTAGAGGTACCCCTTTTCTCCCCCTCCATCGGACGATCCACATAAAAAGGAGGGCATTGATCAAGATCACAAGGAAGGAAACCCCATAGACACCGGTTATATCAGCTATTTGTACCAGGGGGGTATTCAAGTACTGAGAGTAACCGACCAGGGCCCACGGGAAGCCACTGAGCAAGAAGGAGCGCAGGTACTCCAGCCCCACCCAGAGAGCAGGGAAGGCCAAGAGCACTATCCACTCCCCCTTCTCTTGAACGTAAGAGGCGAGAAAGGTGAAGGCACCCCAATAGAGGCTGAGGTAGATAACCAAAAGGAGAAGAATAGGGATGGCAAGGAGAAGGGGGATATTGCCGTACCTATGCACGGCCACCACAACCCAGTAGATGAGCCCGAGATAGGCGATGGCACCGGCAAAGGCACCCAAGAGAAAGGCCTCCTTGCCGTTTTTTCCTCGAGCGCACAGCAAGAGAGGTACCAAGAAGAACCAGGCAACGGGCCAGAGGTTGACGATGGGAAAGCTCAAAACCAGAAGGCCCCCCGAAAGGGCGGCCCAAAAGTAGTCCAACCGTTTCACCTGCGAGGATATCATGCGATGAGCGTACGAAAAAATTCCGCTATCTTAGCGACCACATATTCCTGTTGTTCCCTGGTGAGCTCAGGATAGATGGGAAGGGCCAGGGTCTCTTGCGCAGCCTTCTCCGCATGGCGAAAGGCACCTTCCTCATATCCCAGGTCGCGGTAGCACTCCTGCAGGTGGAGGGGGAGAGGATAATAGACATCGGTACCAATCCCTTCTTGGGTGAGGAAGTCCCTGAGTTCATCCCTTTTAGGAACCCTGATGACATATTGGTTATAGATATGTCGGTTGTTGTATTGGACATAGGGGATCCCTATGTCGAGGGCTTGATACTGTATCTCCTCGAAGAGGTGATCGTAATAAGCGGCGTTCTCCCGTCTCTTCTCCGTCCATTCCTCCAGGTAGCGGAATTTCACCAGAAGGACGGCGGCTTGCAGGGCATCCAACCTGCTATTAATCCCGATGCATTGATAGTGATATTTGGCAGAGGCGCCATGTACCCTGAGGAGTCTTAGCCGCTTCGCCAGCTCGTCGTCATTGGTGGTCACCATCCCCCCATCGCCAAACCCCCCCAAATTCTTGGAGGGATAGAAGGAGAAACACCCCACATCCCCGATGCCCCCCACCCGCTGGGGGGGTGAGGAATCCTTTATGTAGTCGGAACCAATGGCCTGGGCGGCATCCTCAATGATCCAGAGGCCATCCTTGCGGGCCATCTCCTTGATTGGTTCCATGTCGGCACACTGACCGAAGAGGTGCACAGGGATGATGGCCTTGGTCTGGGGGGTGATGCGCTCCTTGAGGTGAGCGGGATCAAGATTATAGGTCCTGGGATCACTATCCACAAAAACAGGCTTGGCACCAACCTTCGAGATGGAACCAGCCGTGGCAAAAAAGGTGAAGGGTGTCGTTATTACCTCATCTCCTGCACCTATTCCCACCGCCATAAGGGATAAGGCCAGGGCATCGCTGCCTGAGGCCACCCCTATTCCATTACGGACAGAGGAATAAGCGGCAATGGCCTCTTCCAAGGCCTGCACCTTAGGTCCCAGAATAAAATATTGTTCCGAGACCACCTCTGTGATGGCCTGATCAATCTCCTCCTTGATCCGCTGATATTGGGCCTTTAAATCGAGAAAAGGGACTTTCATCATTACATAACTAACATTTTGTTCTTTTTATTACATAAAATCTGACTTAATTACGCCTTCATCACTCGTTCAATGCGACACCGTCTCCCTACCTTATCCCGGGACGCTGATCACCTGCTTTCCGGCGACAAGGCAATACTATATCGCTTTTTTGTGAAAAATCAACACCTAAAGTGCAGGTATTAATCGTGGTGGGTATAGTCCTCGGCTCGATGGCGGATAACTATCCTCTACAATGGGAGATCTTACTTGCCCTTTGCACGAAGTCTCCATATAATAATGTGGTCGAAAACCATAGTCAGATGATAGAACAAGTCGCTACGATGATCAGCGAGAAAGAGGGATATTAGTGGAAACGCAGCAACTGATATTTGGCCTTATCGGGGGAATAGGTCTTTTTTTCATCGGCATGAGGTTCATGTCCGAGGGGCTCCAGAAGGCCGCTGGAGACAGGATGCGGAGGATCTTGGAGACCCTCACCAACAATCGGATAGTAGCGGTCTTTGTCGGGCTTACCGTCACCTCCATCATCCAGAGCAGCAGCGCAACAACCGTAATGACGGTCAGCTTTGTCAATGCGGGCCTTATGACCTTGCGACAAGGAATTGGGGTTGTCTTGGGGGCCAATATCGGCACCACCATCACCGCACAAATCATCGCCTTTAAGATTCACCACTATGCCTTGCCTGCCATCGGGCTGGGGGTGGGATTCCGGCTTTTCGCTAAAAGCCCCAAATGGAAGTCCATCGGGGAGGTCATCATGGGGTTCGGGATGCTCTTCTTCGGCCTTGCCCTTATGAAAGACGCCATGAACCCCTTGAAGGACTCACCCATGGTCAGAGAGATCTTCGTCAAATTCGATGGTAACCCCTTCTTAGGGGTCTTGGTCGGAACCATCTTCACCATGATGATGCAGAGCAGCAGCGTCACCATCGGGATTACCATGGCCCTTGCGTCCTCAGGGCTACTCTCCTTTTACGGGAGCATTGCCCTTATCTTGGGGGACAACATCGGCACCACCATCACCGCCGAGTTGGCCAGCATTGGGACCAATACCGCCGCCAAGAGAACTGCCCGGGCCCACACCCTGTTTAATGTCATCGGCGTTTGCTATATCTTGCTGCTCTTTCCCTACTTCCTCAAATTGGTTGATCGGCTAACCCCTGGAAACCCCGATTTGCTGATCACCACAGCAACGCAGACAGAACGTTTTGGCATGGAATTGGGAGACAAACCTTATATTGCCCGCCATATCGCTATGGCCCATACTCTATTCAATGTGGTCAACAACTTGCTCTTTTTGCCTCTCTTGGGGGTATTGGCCAGAATAGCGACTTTGATGGTTCCTCAACGGAAGGAAGACGAGGAGTTCCATCTCGTTTATCTCAACACAAAATTTGTGGATTCACCACCGATGGCCATAGAACAGGCCAGGAATGAGACCGTCAGGATGGGGAAGATCTCATTGGCCATGTTCGATGAGGTCATGGAGGCCTTTTTCAACAATAATGCCAAGGGCCTTGATCAGGTAAGAAAGAAGGAGGGGATAGTGGATCTCCTGCAGCGAGAGATCATCTCCTTTCTGGTCAGGACCTCACAGGGCTCCCTGTCACCAGAGGATTCTAAGGAGATCAACTCCATCATCCACATGGTGGATAACATCGAAAGGATCGGCGACCACGCTGAGAACCTCTGCAACCTCGTGGAGAGAAAGGCCAGGCTGAAGCTCCCCTTTACGGAGATAGCAATGAATGACATCCGGGAGATCTACACCGTGAATCGGGAATTCCTCGAGCTAGTAATCGATGGGATACAGAGAAAAAATCGCCGTATCAAACCAGAGGCGGATATCTACGAGGAAAGGATCAACTCTCTTGAAGACACCATGCGAGAGGAACATATCAAGAGGCTCAACAACGGGATCTGCGAGGTTGACTCCGGGCTTGTCTTTATCGATATAATCACTAACTTTGAAAAGATAGGTGACCACACGTTCAACATCGCCGAGGCAGTAGTGGGAATAAAATAAAAAAATAATTTCATCAATAAGGAGTCGAGCCTATGCTCATCACGATCAACCAGAAAAATCCTCAACCGAGACTCATCCGCAAGGTCGCAGACGCCCTCAAAAAGGGAGGGGTTATTGCCTATCCCACCGATACCATCTATGGCGTGGGCTGCGATCTGTATCACAAGGATGCCATAAAGCGGATCCATCAATTAAAGCGACACAACAAGAACAAACGGTTGAGCATTATTTGCGCAGATCTCAAAGACATCAGCAAGTATGCCCATGTCCCCGATTACGCCTATCGGATCATGAGGACACTCGTCCCCGGTCCTTATACCTTTATCTTGGAGGCCACCAAACTGGTCCCCAAGATCATGCTCACAAACCAGAAGACCGTGGGGATCAGGGTCCCGGACAATACCATCTCACTTTCCTTGGTGAGGGAACTGGAGCACCCCATCATCACCACCAGTGTTACAAAACCCGATGAGAGCCTCTATAATGAGCCTGAGGAGATCGATCAGATGTTTGGCAAGTCGCTGGATATGGTCATCGATGGTGGGACTATTGTAGCTGCGCATTCCAGCATCGTCGATCTTACCGATGACTACCCTCAGGTGTTACGGGCAGGAAAAGGTGATGTAAGTTTTATCACCGAAAGTACGTAGCAGGAAAACCCAATAATTGCTGGGATCAACGTGCTACAGAATGCCCGAGGAGGTATCTTCTCACCCTATCCAAGGCTACCTCAGACGCCATGAGTTTTATGTGATGGCGATCACCAAAAAAATCATATCGTTTTACCTCAAGTATTGCGTCAGCAGCAAGGGCAATAAAGACCCTTCCGACAGGGGTTTCGGTGGTTCCGCCTTTCGGCCCTGCGACGCCGGTGGTGGCGACCCCTACGGTAGCTCCGCTCTGCTCCCTCACCCCGAGAGCCATCTGTTGTGCTGTCTCCGTGCTCACCGGACCAAAACGCTCTAAGGTGGCGTGCGGCACACCAAGAAGTTCCTCTTTTGCTTGATTGCTATAGGCCACCACCCCTTGAAGGAAATAGTCTGAGCTGCCGGAGACCTCCGTGATGCGATGTGCGATAAGACCTCCGGTACACGATTCCGCCACCGCAATGGTCGCCCCCTTTTCTCTGAGCAACCTCCCTACCACCCCTTCCATAACTGCGTCACCCGTGCCGAAAAGATAGATTCCCAGGCGTTCGGATAGCTCATCTTCATAGTGTTTATGCCTTGCCGCAACCTCCTCTTCACTGATCCCCCGCACAATCACTCTGAGGTGTATCTCAGGGAAGGAAGGGAGATAGGCCAGTTCGATACCACCTGTGATCCCCTGGAGAATTTCCTTTACCCGCGCTTCGGTGAGACCAAATACCTTGAACAGGGATGTCCTGACTATTCCCTTTTCCCGGTCCATATTCTCACGTAAAAAAGGGAGCAGTGTTGCTTCCATAAGCGCCTTTAACTCCCGTGGCACCCCGGGAAAAAAGAAAATGCTCTTGCTACCCTCGTCTAATCGGAAACCGCACATCCCCATGGGGTTCGGAAGCGGTACAGCCCCTTCCGGCATATACGCCACCTTTTCATCAGAGGAGGTAAACGTAAGGTTCCACCTTCGGAATTTCGCTTTCAGGGTATCCAAATACTCTTTATTTAAAGTAAGTTTCTTTCCCAGGGCACGGGCTGCCGCCTCAGGGGTGCGATCGTCAGGGGTGGGTCCCAACCCACCCGTTACCAGGATTAGATCGGCCCTCGTCATGGCCTCCCGCAGGGCTTCGGCAATGGGCTCCACCTCATCCCCCACCGTGACAACACGGGTAACCGTCGCACCCAGAGAAAAGACCGCATCAGACAACAAAGCGGCGTTGGTATCTACAATCTGGCCGGAGATAACCTCATTGCCGACTGTTATAATCTCTACCTTCAACCGTCTCCTCCGTCGTCCCCTGATACGAGCATTATTAAAACCCCATGAGGCAATGGCTCCCCCCTGGTGCCATACAGACCATATGTTACAGATACCTTAGGATGGTGTCCACCGCCCTCTTGAGATGCCTTTTTTTTACATAGGGATGGGTTGGGATGAGGATGAGCCTCCTGGATAGGTACGTTGCATTGGGAAAGGGATCCTTTTTACGGTCATAGCCGAGATCATACACTGCATGGATTGGTTGAGGGTAAAGGCGAGTGGCCTCAATGCCGCACTGTTCCAGGGCATTAAAGATGACGTCCCTTTTAGAGTGATCATCTATCAGCAGGGGAAATTGGTTAAAGACGGGTATAGATCCATCGGGTAAAGCAGGTATGGTTACACCATCTATTCCTGAAAACGTGCGGTGGAGGTAGAGACCATTCTGGAACCTCTTTTCAAAGATGAACCGTGCCCTTTTGAAGGCCGAATCACCCATACCTGCCTGAAACCTCGTATAGGCATGGATGGCGAAGTCGTGGTGAAGCCCTTGATACTTGAACTGCGCAATAAACCCCCGGAATAACGTGTAGAACCACGGCCGAACAGCAAGGGAGAGGGCAATGGCCTTGACGGCAATCCCTGTTTTCGCCATGAAGGCCGGCTCCCGCAGGTATTTCTTTCCCTCTTCCTTCGCTAACGTATAGATATCTTCCCTATCTGTCACCATAGCCCCGCCGGAGAGGGTGGAGAAGTTTTTACCACGGTTGAAGCTGACAAAACTCACATCTCCAAAACATCCTACTGTTCTGCCGTATACTGTTGAACCGTGAGCGGAGGCGAGGTCTTCGATGATGAAAGCGGATTTGGACAACTCTTCTTCTGCGGCGGATTCAAACCATTGAGGAAGTCCGAACATGTGCACGATGGTGACAGCCAATGTGTCATCACTGATGACCTTGGGCAAAGCCGTCAGATCCATGTTGAAGGTCTGGAGATCAATATCACAGAGCCGTGGAATAAGACCTGCCTTTTTGATGGGTAGGATGAGGGATGGGGCGGTATATGCAGGGAGTATAACCTCCCTTTTGCCAGAAAGCCTCTGCATGGCTTTCAGGATCAGGAAAAAAGCCGTCGTACCTGAATTCGTCAACAGGGCGTGTTTCCGCTTAGTTTCCTTCGCTATAGTCCTTGCAAACACTCCCCGTGCCCTCGTTGAGAAAAGTCCGTTCAGTATATCCTTACATCCAACAGGGGTACCGACAGAAGGAATTGTCATAGTTGTTTGCTCTATACCTTCTTTTGTATCTCTACAAGACAGGCAGGAGGATTAACCTTCCACCAAGATGGAATAGGATAAAACAATACGTCCCCATTAATGCTGAGCGATTGCAGGACCCTTTTGAGCTCCCCCTTCGTAAATCCTCGCAGGGGAAGTTTGAGCTCAGGATCATGGATGGAAACTGTCCTGTATGACAGGAATATCATGGGGTTCACCCTGTTTCTATAATCAAAGATGACCTTGCCATTGTTACGAGAGACCCTTACGGCCTCCCGTAACAGAGAAGCAACAACCTGTTCATCCGAGATATTTAAAAAAATATTCAGTAACGTCACCTCATCAAAGGCATTGTCCTTGAAAGGCAAATGCAGACCATCCCCAAAGACAAAAAGGGTCCTCTCTTTATGAGGCCACCGCTTTGCAGCCTGTTCTAACCTTTTCCTGTCGCGATCTATACAATAAATCCACTTTGCGGTCTTGGGCCCTATGGCCCTCAGCAGCAATCCCTCACCTGCGCCAACATCAAGGAGCCTTCCGTGGTTTTTCAAAAGCGAGACTGTCTTTCGTCTAACCCGGTAAGGGAGAAAGCCGCCTGATGGCTCTTCAATTTCATCTTTTTTCTCGATTATATTACGTAACGTATTGGTAAGAAAGGCAATTGGATTCATGGTTTTCTTCTCAATAACTGTGATGCTGCATCGACGACCTCTTCAACAGTTATCGCCTTCCAGCAATCCATCTTATCACACGATACCTTCAGGCACGGGGCACAAGATACAGGATGATGTATTACACGAGCCTCATTCCTGCCTTGAATGGAAAAAAAGGCAGGGAAGCTCGGTCCTGCAAGGATCACGATTGGGGTACCGACGGCGCGGGCGATGTGGGCTGGGCCGCTATCATTCGTTATCAAAAGAGCGGCCTTCTCAAGGACCGCAGGGAGTACTCCAAGGGGAATCTTGCCGGAAAGTATAAAAACATTCTTCTCAACGGCTTTTTTGATCACAAAGGCTAATTCTCGTTCCCCCTGTGTCCCGATGACAGCAAATTCGCAATAGGGGAACGAATCATTCAGACTTTGTACCACCTCGGCATATCGTTCAATAGGCCACCTTTTGGCAGGCCAATCAGAACCTGGATTTATCAAGACAAGGGAATCGTTTCGAAAACGCCTCTCTTGGGATAAGAGACTCTTTGCTCTCTTCCTGTTCGCCGGTGAGATATGAAACTCCAGTCGCTCATCGAATGCTCCATCTGATATGGCCTTGAGGATCTTGCCATAGAAGAGAACCTCATTCTCCATCTGCATCTCTTCTTCTGAGACCTTGATATGGTAAAAGAAGCCCCTTCCTTCGGTGTTCCTTCCCACCCACTGTCCCGCATTTACTAACAGAAAGAGGAGATACATCTTTATGGCGGAGAAATAGGAGGTCTCAGGCATCAGATTGATCGCCATATCAAATCGTTCCTTTCGCACGTGTAGGCCTGTCTTGAGGAGCCCGAGAAGGGTTATTGGGGCAAGGAAAAGCTTATCGATATATGGTTGTCCCTTCAAGATCATCCCTGCCCTCTCAGCGCACAGCACAGACACCTCGGAAGTCGGAAAGGCAGATTTGAGCCCTCGCAAAAAGGGGATTGCAAGGATTAGATCGCCAACACCCCCAAAATTAACAACAATGATTTTTTTGAGATTTTTCACGATTTTTTTAGTCTGCGATCCGTTTCTTTTACAGCGAACGTTTTCTTTCGTTTCGATCCAATGTCGATGATCTGGGACTGCACAGCCTCAAAAACCTCATCCACTGTTATCGATTCCATACACACGTGGTCTCTACATACCGCCCTGTTGCACGGGCTACATGAAAGTCCTTTGTTGATCACCACATCGTGTCTCCCATAGGGAAGCCACAAAGGGGTAACTGTGGGCCCTATCATGGAAACAGTCCGGACCTTGAGGGCCGATGCGATATGAAGGGGGCCAGAATTGTTGCATATTAAAAGGTCGCACTTACTCAATAAAGCTATGAGCTTCCTGAGTCTCAGCCCAGAAAAGTCCTGCACCCCTTTTCCTGCAACCTCTTTCACTTTTTTTACCAGGTCTTTTTCATCTCGGCTGCCGAGGAGTATAACCTTCGCTCCGTGTTGTTCAAGAATCCGCCTGGCCAACGCCCCAAACCTCTCAGCCAGCCACCTCTGACTTGGATAGTGCGCCCCAGGGTGAACGGCCACTGTCAATGCATTCGTGCCGATTCCCTTGTTTGAAAGGACCTCTAAGGCCCATTCTTCCTCTTCATCGGTCAAGAAGACCTCCGGCACACAACCATCCCTATTACCACCTAATTGCTCCACCAGATCTAACAGATGTTCAACCATCCGCTTTGGGGTGGAGGCCGCAGGGCCTTTAAGATTAAAAAAGATCTCCCTGCCCGCCGCCTCAAAGCCGATTCTGTACTTTCCCCCTGCAAGATACGTCATGAAGGCCTGTCGCAATTCATACGTCAAAAAAGGATCGATCACCAGATCATAGCCCCGTGGACGTATTGTTTTGATAAACCAAAGGATTCCATGGTAGATAAGGATTTCGTCAACATGGGGGTTATGTGTCAAGATCGCATGGTTTCGCTCAGAGGCAAGGACGGTGATCTTCGATTGTGGATAGGCCTTTCTCAATGCCTTCAATGCAGCTGTTGAAAGCACCATATCACCGATACGATCATGCCTGAGAAATAAAATGCTTTTTATCTCTTCTTTGGAAAAGCCTTGGGCCTTTCTTAGGAATAAAAAGGGCCATAACAAGGTTATTCTTGTTTTCAGGTAGATATCTCTCAAGAAGGTGCTAATACTGGATACTATGAACATCCCGGATCTGTTCCTATCCAACAAATTATGAAGCAACATTAAAAGTCATTCATCCTTCTTTGAAGAATCCCGCTGGGCCAGGGAGTTTCACTTCTTAATTGGGTATGATCTTCCTCTCTTGTTTCGGATCTGGTGCTCCCATAGCTTAATATAATTTATAAAGCCATCTAATACCCTCATTAATGACAAGAGAATTCCCGTCGCACCGTCTTTCCAATGACCTTTTAGCAAAAGAAGTCTAAAAAAAAGATATATAGGATGTAGAAGAAAATAAATAGGAATTGTGAGAATAGTTATTCTTTTCCCACATGAATAGAGCTCTTGTGCGGATAAAGAAGTATACAGATTTAAAGTATTTATATAATCAGAAATGCTTCGAGTCGCCCTCGAATAATGAATAATAGGTTCTTGCATGGTACCTATTTTGCCATCTAATACTACCGATTCGTGGACTCTTGCATTAGAAAATCTTCCCTTTGACCTTTTAAAGAGCCGCAGATTTCTGGGTTGAAAGTCGTTGATAAACTTACCGAACACAAAGTTTTTGCGTCGAAAATAATAACCATCAAAATCATCTGATAGTGTCTTATTAAGTATTTCTCTTTTCCCTTCTTCTGTAATTCTCTCATCAGCATCAATGGAAAATATCCACTTGTTACGTGCCTGTTTTAGCGCATATTGCTTTTGAGGCCCAAAGCCTTTCCTCATTTTCTTACTAAAAATTCTTACCTGTTGATACTGAGAGGCAATCTCCACAGTCTTGTCGGTACTTTCGTCGTCAACAAGAATTATCTCATCAGCCCATGAGACCGATTCAAGACATTCCTGCATATTTTTTTCTTCGTTCTTTGTTATAATGACCACAGATAATGCGTTCATTTTTTAAGAAATCTTCTTTGCTTTCACAATGATTGACTCTCCGTAGAGTATATCATTCTTTAAAAGAAATTCAGAAAGAATGATATTTTTGTTGATCTTACAATAAAACTTTATAAAAATACCAATAAAATAGAAAATAAACATGGCAAAAGGTTTTATGTAGAGTTTGCCCCAAGAATAGGTTAAGGTACTTTGATTAGACGTCAGGTTCTCTATCTCAAAGCCGTTTTCTGAAAGTATATAATTCAACTCAGGAAAACCTATCATATTAATATGTTGTTCCATAAGATCAAAAGTCTTTTTCTCTTTAGGGAGATTTATTCTACTATGAATCCAATCGGCATAGCCACTTAATAAATAACGTAATCTTGAATACACACTTAATATGTTCGGTGTAGATATAATCAACTTACCATCACTTTTTAATATCCTTCTAAACTCACGTATCAAGTGATGGGGATTTTCAATATGTTCTATACCTTCGATGCATACAATATAGTTAAAAAAAGAATCACTATAGGGCAAATTATTATTTAAGTCTATTTTATCAAACTTTATATCTCTGAGCTTAAAGTCCTCTTCATCCAAATCAGCTGCATAAACTTCAAATCCTATTTCCATTAATCGTTTGGATGCATAACCTTCACCGGCTGGGGCATCCAGAATGCTTCCGGGTTCTTCTCCTGACAGTAACGTAAAAACCTTTTCATGGGTAGAGGGGGAAGTATGAGCAATAGGTTCATCATTCATAACGCTATGTTTGCTTTCATATTTTTTCTGGAAAGCCATTACTTCACATCTTTCAAATGTTGTTGTGTAGTATTCTTATAATGTTTTAGGCTCTTCCACAAATCATTTGGACGAAGTGATGCTCATTTTTTCAATAACATTGAAATAGACATCTTGAACTCTTTTCAGATTAAGCTGTATAGTAAAAAGCTCTTCAGCTCTTTTTCTGCCAGCTTTCCCCATTTTCGCCATCTTCCCTTTATTTGCAAGTAGCTCATTTATCTTAGCAGCTAATGCTGAAATATTACCTGTCGGGACAATATAGCCCGTCACCCCATCCACAACAGCCTCAGGATTGCCGGAATTATCCGTTGCAACAACCGGCTTTCTTGCCGCCATGGCCTCCAAGATGACCCGTGGGAAACCCTCTCCCTTAATGGTAGGAAAAACAAATATATCGATATCTCTGAGCAGCGAAGGGATATCATCTCGATAGCCAGTGAAAAAAACATGATCACTGATGCCAAACTCTTTACAGAGATTTTGGATCCTTCGTATATATCCTTTATCCCCTCCACCCACGAGGATAAGGCTTGCATTATCTATATGCCTCATGGCAAAGATGAGATACTTTTGTCCTTTTCGTCTTTCAATCCGTCCTATGCCTCCAAGAAGTACCGTATCCTTGGTGATATTAAATTCCTTCCTAATTGATGAGGTAGCTGAAAAATGGTCAAATTCCTCCAGATCAATACCATTGTAAATGACGGCCATTTTTTGAGTATCCTTAAGCCAGTCAAATCTTGATTCTATTGCATTTGCAACGAGGATCAATCTCGTTGAAAGTAAGGACAGAACCCTGTCAAGAAGCCATTCTTGTTCACTTACCCGGATATGCCAAATGAGGGGTATCCCCATCATCCTCGCGGCGATACCGGCATAGAAGGTCTCGGTAGTGGAATCCGTATGGATAAGGGCTATCCGCCTTTCTTTTATAAGAGAGACGAACTTCTTGATTACCAACGGGTTCAAGTATCTGATCCGTCCCACATCAAAAAAAACTACCTCCGCTCCTACCCCCCTCATCCGTTCTGCAAGCTCTCCTTCTGCAGGGCATGCAACGATGGGGTGAAAGATTGCTTTGTCCAGGTGCTTTATCAGATAGTAGAGACTCCACTGCCCACCGCCCATCATGTGATCGAACGAGGTCGTATAAAGGATTTTATATCTTTTTCTAGATACATCCTTCATACATTTCCTCCATCCTCTTAGTCATATATTTGAGAGTAAACAATTTTTGGTATTTTTTTCTACCGTTTATACCCATCTTTTGTGCCAAGTCGGGTGCATTCAACAAAGTATTTATTGCTTTTGTCAATGCATCACTGTCTTTAGGTTTTACAAGAAGGCCTGTATTGCCATCATCCACAACTTCTGGAACTCCACCGATCTTCGTCGCAACAACCGGCTTCGACACGGCCATCGCCTCTATGAGTGATATACCAAGACCTTCAACTTCGGAGGACGGAAGAACAACTATATCCATAACCTGCATATATGGTGTAACATCTATTTGAGAACCTGTAAAAATAACTCTGTTGCTAATTCCGAGTTCAAAAACTATCTTATCAAGATCTGGTTTTATAGGTCCATTTCCGATGAGAAGCAAAAATGCGTTCTCTATCTTTTTAAAAGCCTCAAGTAAATACCTATGTCCCTTATGTGGTACAAGGGTGGCGACACAACCAATCACACTGGCATCTTGGGGAATCCTTAGTTTCTTTTTAAGACCATGAGCAGCTGAGATATTTAATGAATTTGGTTCTGGCGTGCCATTGTATATTACTAAAAGTTTATCTACTGAAATACCTTCTTTTTCTGATACAAATCTCTTTACTGCCTCAGAGCAACAAAGAACTTTGTGAGTAAATCTGCTTAAGAATTTTTCAATAAAATAATTTCGCTTATGCAAATAAGAATAAGTACTATGTACATGATGAAATATATAAGGAACCTTGGCGATTATCGCAGCCACACGGCCAAGAACTCCAGCAGAATATGCATGTGTATGAACAATATCAATTTTTTTTCGTTTGAGCCATGTCACAACCTTTACCAAACCTAAAGGGTTGTGATAGTTTTTAATATTTAAAATTTCTACGTTCTTCTGTTGAGCAACTAGCTTGTCTGCAATGGCACCCCCTCTGCTAAGGCACAATACATAAGTCTCGTAACGTTGAGCATCGAGAGACATGACTATATTTTCAATAATTCGCTCCAGCCCCCCAATTTTTAGATCTTCGACAACGTGTGCCACCTTGATCATTTGCTTACTACCTTGAGAAGATCCTTGATCCTATGTTCATATGTATGTTTTTGAAGAACCCTTTCCCGACCCAACGCTGCTATCGCCATTCTTTCTTCTGGTCTCTTGAGATAATAGGACAAAAGTTTTTTTAATTCATCGGCATCCCTAAATACCACCAACTCCTCTCGGTCTTTAAATAGACTCTTAACATCTCTTTGGTCATCAACCATAAGAAATGCTCCACATGCCAACGCCTCGTAAACTCTGGGGCTTGCTTGATGGCAGGGAATCTTTCCTGCTGGATCGTGATAGTGCATACAAAGCACGATCTTGGCCTGGGAATATATCTTTGCCCAAACATCAGGAGTTGCTTTAACTCCACGAATTTTTTGTCTCAACGGCGATGATGAGGAAATTCTTTCAACTCCTGGTCCCCACACTCCCAGGTCAAGATCGCTTATCGCCTCAAGAATCTTGACCCTGAAAGGATATAAATCAGGATGAACACTTCCAACGAAAGCTACATCACAGCAATACAGTTGCTTTTCCTCTTCTGTTGATTTTTGAGGTTTGTGAAAATCAGGGTCACAGGCAAAAGGAAGCCAGTAGAGGTTTTGCACACCTGCATCCATAAGGATATCATATGCCTCTGAACCTCCTGTAAAAACAAATTCATAAAGCGGCGCAACTTTTATGACGGGCTCAAACTCTCTCGGTGGATCTATAGTCCATAGCGCTGTTTTCACTCCCAATTCTTTTATTTTAACAATAGTCTCAGGCAAAATGCGGTGACCACCTGCCTCTAGGAAAAGATCGGGGGTAAAAGACTTAATAGTTGAAATCAAGCGATTATTTATCCTCTTTAAATCTAATTTATTTAGATAAGGCATCCTATCCCTGATTCGTCCAGGGAAAAGAAAACTTTTATTGTCAAAGTAAAGTGTTGTGCAGCTGGCTTCGTTAAACGCCTTTTCAATATATTCTGTAATAGTCAAAAAATTGGGGTTCTTATTAGATGAAAAGAGGACTTTCATGACTTACAGAGTGTGAGAAATGTGCCACTTAATTATATTCAAGTTGTTAGCTATAAGTTCTCTATAAGAACTTCTTGTTTTGTATCTCATAAACCATTTAATTATCAAAGAAGCAATTTCAAAAAAAATTCCAACTATTAAAATAAACTTAATCGCAACATAGCTCATGATACCGTATGTCTTTCTAAAAAAATAGAGGGTACTTTGATGTCCGGAAAGATATGTAGTCATGGTGTTTTGTTCGGTGGATTTCCCTGCCATATGAATAATCTGAAATTCAGGCAGAGAGATAGTTTTAAGATTAGATTTATTTAGTCTCACTCCAAGATCAGCATCTTCAAGGAATAAAAAATAATGTTCGTCAAAACCGCCAACCTTTTGAAATAACGAGCTTTTTATTAAAAAACAACTTCCCGAAGGATAGTCATGTACTTGCATTTTATTCAAGTTAACTGGTTGAACACCTTTAAATCTTAATCTATTATGAAGGATATAGTAATTAAAAACATCTCTTGTTTTCGGAATAGCTCGTGTCATATTATACTTCAACTTTCCATCCCTGTTGTAAATCACTGGGACTATAGCACCAATATCATTTCTCTCCGCTAAAATGCTGAATAGTTCTTTAAAGTTTACCCTTATAATCACTGTATCAGGATTTAATAGTAGAAGATACTTCCCTTGTGCCGCTTTAGCAGCCTGATTACAAGCTCTACCAAATCCTATGTTTTCCTTATTTACTATTAACTTCACCTGAGGAAACGCCACCTTAAGCATTTCTGAACTATTATCTGCAGATGCGTTGTCTATTACAATTATTTCATAGTTAACAGCTTTGTCCACATTATTATTAATAGATTGCAGACAGTCTCTCAGGCAATCCTTTGTGTTCCAGTTAACAATTAATATAGAAAGTTCCGTCCTCATTTTACGGGCATAGCCTTGAAAAGAATTACAGCTCCAAAAAGATTTGGAAAGGTTTTTGAAACCAATGGTTTACATTTACCATAGAATTTTTCCAAACATGATAACTTGTACTCAAATGGTAATTCACTCAGTGTCACATGCCATTCTTGTATTCCATAACCACAATCCTGAATAAGTTTTTGTGCAGAAAAAAAAGTAAAAAATCTTAAATGGGTCCTGTCGAGTATCCCACTTTTTCGATAATCGAACCTCCCAAATAAGAGATTTCTCCGAATAGCATAAAAAGCAACATTGGGGATGGAAATAAGAATAAACCCCTCTGCATTTAAAAGCTCCTTGCTTTTAATGAGTATATTCCAGGGATCTACCAAATGCTCCAAGACATCTAAAAAAAGAATCACGTCAAACCGTTGGGCAATGGCATTCCACAGATTATCGTCTTCGATATCGCCGACAAGTACTTTTTCATAAAACGGCTTTGCGTTATTGGCAGCATTTCTATTAATCTCAACACCCCAAACCCTATTGCGCCTTTTTGTAAGGGCTTTTCCAAGACTTCCAGTATGGCAACCAACTTCTAGAATAGATTGATCATCATTGATAAGCTCAAATACTTTTTGATATTTAAGTGCGACCTTTTTTTCAAAATCTTGATGGTAATTATAGCCTTTGTAAAAATTTTTCTTTTGTAGGGAGTTTACTTTTGTCACCATCTTACTTATTCTGCTATATTCTAAATTTACACCCTATCGTATTCTAATATTTTCTAATCTTGCTCTACACATAATCTTACAAATTTCTTCTACTTCTTCTAATCTTATCGCAAAACACATTATTTTCTTGTGAGATTCTTATAAACTTTTCACATTTAGTTTTTTAAAATTTTTTTTATTTTTTTTACCATATTATCCCAATTATAAATATTTTCTATTATTTTACGTCCATTTAATCCCATTTTTGATGCCATTTCTCTATTTAACAATAATTCAATAATTTTCTTGGCCAAATCTATTGCGGTAAAATCGGCCACTAGTCCACAATTAAAAGAAAGTAAGATTTTGGCAGTCTCTTTACAATTAGTCGAAACAACAGGACGCCCACAAGCTAATGAATCGAACAGTTTTACAGGGAGCGTTGTTTGGAAATAGGTGTGATCAGGATGAGGAATAACCGTTAAATAACATTCTTGTAAAAACTGGTTAGCATTTACGCTGTAATAGATATCATCGCGAAAAGAAATCCAATCAGACTCAAACCTCTCTTTTAGCCCCCAATAATACTGTATTCCCTCTCTATTATCTACAGGTGTTCCTGCGACAGATAGCTTCACATCAGGCACTCTTTTTTTGACCATATTCATCATTTGAAATAGCTGTTCGATTCCTCTGCCAGGTGCTATCCCAGAGATAAATCCAACTCTCCTTTCATCCGGGAGCTCACTATACTTAAACAAATAAGGATCAGAAGCATTTTCAACTACAAATATTTTGCTATGGCATTTTCGAGGATATAATTCTTTACATGACTGTGTTACGGTAAATACATAATCGCAGATATCTATGTTGGCTAGCAAAACTTTCTGTATAAAATTGATCTCTTCAAATGAATCATCTACCATGTAAATCGAATGTTGTAATGCTCTATTATCTCTTATATCGAGAGCAAGGGCAAATCCCAATCCTTGGAAAAATTTTAAAAGTCTTGGATTTCTTTCGTTTTCAAACAATACGATGTCATTCTTCTTCTTCGTTAAGATAAAAAATATTAATTTTAAGTAATTCATAAAAGAATAAAAAGATACCTGTCTAAAATTAAAATCACGCAAGAATACGGTTCGTATATTATTTTTTTTAAGATATTCATGAAGCTTGGCAGCCCTCACGGCCATTCTTAATTTTTTGTCTTCGCGAGGAGTAAAAATCAACGCTCTCATAATATTAACTCGTACCTCTGTTAAGAATTAGCTGATTCTTTGGAAAAGCGATGATATTGTAGACCGCAACGCTTTTCGCAATGAGAAATCAGTAATAATTCGATTAACCCGCCATTCCGAAAAATCCATGCCACATTCACTCAACCATACATTGTTGCAACACATCAGAAGAACGTATTGTCTGTCTTGGCTTTTCATCATGCGAAACTCAATAATTCTCCTCTAGCTAACCTTAGACCTGTATTCCTGGCCGCTGCCGCTCCTCTATTTTTTTGATGCTTTATATAGTGTATTCTCTTGTCCTCAAAACTTTTTACAAGCATCTCTGTATCATCGGTTGACCCATCATCAATAACGATTAATTCAAAATTTCTGTAAGTCTGATTCAGCACACTTTTAATCGCCCTTCCGATGAGATGAGCTCGATTATATGTCGGAAGAATAATACTAACTTTAGGCATCGAAATCTCTAATAAGTTTCAGATTGTAAAACATTTTATAAATATTTTCCAAAGTCACCACTTCTTTCCTCACATCATGAAGTTATTCAACGTGTTTTCGACCCTGCATACCCATCTTGGCCCAGGCAAATGGATTATAAAAAGGTAACGAATATGATCAGCAAGTTGCTCTACATCTCATTTTGATGATAAAAGTTTGTCTTTTATCTTAGATGTATAGTTTTAAAATGGTACACTATTTTGTTATATATCTATCAAATATTTTTTGTAGGGTTTTCTCCATTACATCCAAACTGTACTTTTGCTTACACTTTTCCCGTGCCTTCTTGCCCATTTTTTCTGCCTCAATAGGATGATCAAGAACATATTGAATGGTTTCCGAAAGTAGCCTTGGATTTTCAGGCTCCACAACCCAGCCACAGCCATCTAAGATTTCAGGAATGTCTGAAATGTTTGTAGCTATTATAGGTTTTGCCATGGCCATCGCATCAAATATCTTTGCCGGTACCTGTCCATAAGAAGCGGCTCTTTTTTGTTGAGGTACTACTACCAAGTCTGTAATTGCTAAAAATTGGGGAAGTTTTTCAAATGATTGTGGTGGAAAATATGTTATATCATCTTTTAACCCTAAACCCTCAGCTTTATTTTTAAGGCTGTTATGATAATCATTATCTTCCATGCCAACAATCATGAGTAAGATGCTCTTTTTTTTAAGGAATCCTACTGCATCAATAAGATCTTCCAATCCTTTATGAGGTCTGGGGGTTCCAATAAAACTTATCACAAATACATCTTCCTTTATATCAAACAGGTATTTCTTTCTTAATTTGCTCTTATTGAATCTTTCGGGTTTAAGAGTATTAGTATCTCTCCCGTGCCAAATGATAGTTCCACCATATATAGAATGTAATATATTGCTTGATACAGATATATCATCGGCAAAGCGGATTAATTTATTTAACAAAATGGTATAGTAATATGATCTAAAATCTGATCGAGATAAATAAAAATCTTTTATCTTTTTAGGCCAACTGAGCGAATTATAGAATTCCTTTCCGAATCCTAATTCCCAATCGTCTATATCTAATGCTATTGGCATTCCAGTTCTAACCTTCTTCATTAAGGCTACACCGAAACTTGGCATGAGTGGTTTACTTGCATAGATTACATCACCAGAAATCATACGCAGCATTTTCCTGCCTTCAAAGTGACCATTATCGTATCCTTTAACAGTTTTCACCTCGAAATCGCAGGCATCAGCTAAAGGCTCCCATACTCCTCTACCAAAGGTCGGGCCTAATACCTCAACCTCAAAACGTCTTTGTAGAACTTTTGCTAATAGCCAGGCTCTTCCAAAACAGTTATGTGAAAAGTCTGGGGTTAAGATTGAAATTTTCATCGTTCGTCACTTTACAGAAAACCATAGAATTCATTCGTTATTCCATCAATAATATCAAACATATTTTGGATTCTTTGTGTATATGTATGCTTGTCGTGGGCAAGTGTCTGCGCATTCTTTCTTATCTCTTCTCTCTCCTCCTTGTTCTCTAAGTAATAACCCAATAAATCAAAGAGTTCTCCTTCAGTCTTAAACCATACCGCATGCACATGATTTTTGACTAATCTTTCGATGCCTGGAAACCATTCACACAAATAAAATGCTCCGCACCCAAGGGCGACAAAAAATCTATTGGATGTAAAAAGATATTGATCAAAATCAGGATTCATGCCAAAAGTTATTCTAGACTTCGAATAAAAATTTGAAATACAATTTCTAACATCATTTTTAGTTACTACGTTATATTTCTCTGAAAGTTTCTTCAATACTCGCGTTCTCTTTTTATAAAAGTTATTTTCTAAAACGCCGGAGAACCCTATGTCATACCTTTCTGGTAAATTCAGCCTATACATAAAGGCAGGGGTACATGCTTGAGGCATATAGTAGAGTTTTTTTATATTGTAAGCTCTTTGATAATTTTTAATTTGACCGGCGTTTGAAAGGAACATAATATCAACAAGATTTTCTAAATCCAGAGACTCTGGTTCTCTTGGATCGCAGTACCAGTAAATGACCTTGCATCCTCTTCTTTTTAACTGTTTGATTTCTCTTGCCATCCACTGTATAAAAGGGAGACAATCTTTTAGACCACACCATAATATATCGGGATGAAATTCCAATATTTTTGCTTTCAGATTTGCGAAGTCTTTATCTTTTCGAATATCAAGAAGTAATGTCTCATAACCCAATTCATTAAAAGCCCTTACTTGGCCATCCCAGTGAAAACCTAATTGAGTATACCGGTAAAGCTCATAGCCTCCAATAGCACATATCTTCTTTTGTTGCATAGGGTAACAAGCAGGTTTATTAATAATCATAGCTTTAAGCATATTATGCTTGCGATATTTATCTTCTCTTTCCTCTAATTCAAGCCAGTCAATAGAAAAATCCAGCCTATCGAGTAACTCTGTTAAACTACCTTTTGTGAAAAATTGTCGATGTCCGGCATCATAGTACGCATTTTTATTCGGGATAGTAAGGAGAAACTTGGCATGGGGCTTTAAAACCCTTTTAATCTCTGAAAATACTTTTCCTAATTCTTCAGGTTCAATATGTTCGACAACTTCAATGGCATAGCCTCCTTCAAAACTATCATCAGAGAAGGATAAATTATCAAGAGCTCCTTCAATAAATTGGACATTACTCAGATTCTCATCATTTTTATGTTTTTTTGCTATTTGGAGGGCTTCACTTGAAATATCAACGCCGACGATAGAATAGTCTTTTCTACCCATAATTATTTCCAACTCACCCGAACCACATCCTAGGCTAATAGTTTTTTTTCCTTTGAATAAATCGTCTTTAAGTTCATTTAGAATTATGTTATGGATGTGATTTTTTCTCCATTCTATTGTAAATGTTTCAGGCCTTTTTTCTTTTCTTTCAAGCCATTCCTGCTCGGGTGTTGGAAAGCCTTCTCGATATATACTTTTATACGCCTCTACTCGCATACATGGTTCTTGCAATCTATGATAGTCTTGTGGATCACACCCCTTAATTCCTTTGTATCCATGCTCCTCTAATGCTTTTTTTAATCTTGAAAAATTATATCCCCAAATGTGAATATCTCCTTTAAATCTCTGTAGACCAAAAATATTGTTAAGCCTCTCTTCGTTGCCTCCAATATATTCTTCAACTGTTTTATCAAAATCAGGGCATTCAATAACCAATTTTCCTCCGGGAATGAATTTATCCCACCAATTTTTGAGTGCATCATGAAAAAGTTTTTTGGGCAAATGTTCTATCATATGGTATGTTTCGATAAGTTCAACGGAAGCATCCGGAAAAGGAAGCTTTATTACATTAGAGACGTAATCCGTTGCTCTGGTCTTTCTGAAATCAATATTAATGTATCCTGGAAAATTCCTATTACCACAACCCAAGTGGAGTTTTAAAAAATTCTCTTTGGTCTCAAAAAATTTGCCATTAAATTTATTTCTTAAAATTAGTGGATGAATAACTCGTCTTATACAGTCAACCGCTTCTAGATAATAAACAAACTTCAAAAAACTCCTTAACTTGATGAGTAGTGTCGATATTAATTTTCTGTAGATACCCAAATGGACCTCTCAGTAGAAACTGATTTATACTTTAATTATCTGGAAATACTCAAACTGATCACCCATATAGATTCTTTACCATAACTTTTATGTCCTGTAAGACATTATATTTTGATTTCTTTTCAATAAAAACCATGGTTCCAAGGTAAACTAAAACACCCGATATTATTGACATCAAAAGAACCAGCAACTGGTTGTTTACAAAAGTAGTGGCTTTCAAAGTATATACAATGATACCACACATAGCGATTGTCCCTACAGTAGGAGGCAAAAGGGTTGCAAAATAGTCTCCACTACTTGTATTTATTTCTTTGATTGACGCACGAAGCCAAATAAAGCATGCCGCTATGATACCAGAAATCCCCCATATCTTGGTTAAAGGATATATTGACAATACTATTACCACCAACCTAGTTATATTCATCTTAAAGTCTAACTTAGGTTTACCAATAGCGTTAAACATTGCACCGCCAGTCCCGGCAATGGAACGAAACAGCCCTGAAATGGCTAGGATTTGAAGTGGCGTTATTATTGGCAACCATTTCTCCCCTAAAAAAATCTGTGTAAACTGCGGAGCGAGTACAATTATCCCCCCGGCGAAAGGAATAGATAAAAAAGTAGAAAAACTCATAGTTCTTAAATAAGCTTCCCTTAATTGTTGAGGTACGGCTTGTAATTTTGAATATGCTGGAAATGCCACACGTCCGATCATTCCAGTAAATTCTGATGATGGCATATTCGCTATTCTAAAAGCTATTTGATAAAAACCCAGCATCGTAGCGCTTAACAGCTTGCCCACAAAGGCATCATCGCCCTGGGTTACCAAAAAGATTACTATGCTTGACCCGAAGACCCATTTCCCGAATCCGAACAATTCCTTTGCTTTGCTCAAATCCAACATGAAATGCGGCCTATAGGGATGTATTAGATAACTGGCTACAAGACCCGTTAAACTCCCAGCAAGCATACCAAAGGCAAGAGCCCATACACTTTTTAATATCAATGCTGCTGAAATTACTACGACGAATTCGACCAGGGTAGTACTTAATCGGTAGATGAATTGTCTGTTAAATTCTAGCTCCTTCTGAAAATAGACAATGCCAATGTTGGTAAGTCCTCTCAAAAACATTGAAACCCCGATAACCTGGATAATTAGAGATGCTTTAGGGGTGTTGAAAAAGAGAGCTACATAAGGCGCAGCGAGGAGGACTAGAATAAATAAAATGAATCCCCTGATTACAGAAACTGTCCAAGCAGTATCTAAATAATCAGCGATATTCCCCTTTTTCTGCACTAACGCTGTCTGGAAACCCGTCTGGGAAAAGGTCTCCAAAGTAGACATCGCCAATAAGGCAATTCCGAAGAGTCCGAAATCATGGGGGGCCAAAAGCCTTGCCAAGATAACGAGTCTGATCAGTCCAAGCCCCTTTTCCAACAATCTTAGGGCAAAGACCCACATTCCACCTCTGGCTACGCGTTGCGAGAGCGAGGTTTCTGCCTTCATGAAGTGTTATCCCTTGTTACTTTTTCTCATGTATTTTCAGCCCCCATCCTCATCAGGATGGATACGTATGGATAAGAAACAAGCCTCTGTGATCAGGATTGCTGTTTACTCTTCAGCAGAGGTAAGCTCACCCTTGATCAGAGGATAGGCAGCTGCAAGCCCCATCAAGAACCAAAAGGGCTCCATAATCCTCACAATGATAAAAGAGCTCGCACTGATTCCATGTCCCATGAGGCCTGCCAAGGCCCCGAGCATACCCAATGAGAGGGCCTTGAAAAAGGGGTCATCAATCAACCAATAGGTATCCCATAAAAAGAGGGCCATGCGCCACAAGAGAAAGAGGAAGAAGGCAAGTCCTATAATGCCTGTTTCCACCAATACCCGAAGGAACTGGCCGTCGATAAAACCTACCCCGGTGACACCGTACCCCAGAATGGGCCGCTTCTTCCATAATTCAAAGCCTCGTTTATAGCTAGTTACCCTCTCCGACGCCGAAGGGTCAAGTCCCATCCCCATAAACCTCTCTGTCCTCTCAAAGAAGGGGTCGGCTCGGAAGGTGCCGGCGAATCTCTCTTTCGTGGACTCAGGGGCAACATAGGGAAGGGCAATGACGAGGAGAATGGCCCCTATGATAAAAAAGAGCCTCTTCGGGGATAAAAGCATAAAGGGAGCGCTCATGAATATCAACCCCATCCAGGACCCCCTGGATTGGGTAAACATCAAGATGACCCCTGAAACAATGAGCAAGGGAATCAGAAGATTGGTCCTTTGACCGAAGGACCTCAGAAGAAAAAGGGCGAGGCTTACAGAAATAATGATAATGAGGTATCCACCGAGGGTGTTGGGCTCTCCGAATTCACCCTCAAAA
>Ga0307437_1000181_pt1 | contig 51901 bp, 40 predicted proteins | sample SalMarWE160390MG_FD_202146 | JGI IMG/M metagenome (GOLD analysis project Ga0307437, IMG submission 202146) | Salt marsh sediment microbial communities from the Plum Island Ecosystem LTER, Massachusetts, United States - WE1603-90 | ecosystem: Environmental > Aquatic > Marine > Intertidal zone >...
AGCAGGCACACTGCGATCTTGGTCCCGTACTCTCGCCAGAACCCCTTCTCCACCAGGGAGCGGTATCCGAGATAGCACAGGATCAGAATGGGAAGGAATCTCAGCGCCTGATATGTGTACAGGCTGGCTCCCAAGGCCAACCCCGTCCACACAAACTCGCGCCAGCGCTGCATCGTCAGCCCTCGCCACAGGAAGTACAAAGTGAGCACGACGAACAGGGGGCAGAGGATGATCTCCCATCCCAGCCTGCTGTAGCTGACGTGCCAGTAGGAGATAGCGAGCCAGGAACTGGCCAGCAGTCCCGCAGTACGTGAGCTCAGCAACTGCCTGACGAGCACGTGTAGCAGGGGTATGGTAATCGTGCCGATGAGGGCGGAGAGCAGCTTGATCGCCAGGGGTGTGGAGCCGAGGAGCTCGAACAAGGCAGCCAGGAGGTACATGTACATAGGCTCGATGCCGCCCCAGCTCTCTGCGAAGAAGATGGGGTGCTCGCCCGCCAGGATACGATTGGCGGCCACTCCTTTGTACGCGGTGTCCCCGGCCAGGCCAGGAGGGATCTCCTCAAGCCCGTACAGTCGCAAGCCGGCCGCCACAACAACAATGACCGCCAGAAGCAGCAACTCCCGCCTGGAGAAAGGCATGCTCATGCCTCCGTTTCGATCCGCATGGTGTTGCGCCAGCAGGTACGACGAGACACCGACATGGCCCTAAGCCGCCCGCCTTTCTTCGAGATCTTCGGCCCCGGGCACTCGGCTCACACGCTTGCTGAGAGCCAAACCGGTGATCCAGTAGACCAGAACGCCCAGGTTGATGAGGGCGTTAGCGTACTTCAAGGGCTCGATGAGCCATTCCTGCTCCAGGACGCCGAGCATGTCCAGGAGGGCGGCGTCGTGCAGGCACATGTTGGCCAGAAAGGTGAGAGAGAGCACTGCGTAGACTATCCTCCACCGTCGGTGAGTGTGCAGGGCCAGCGCCAGGAACGGAAACACCGAGAAGACGTACGTCTCGTGCACCTGGGTGAGGGACATGTAGCAGGAAAAGCCCAGAAACGCGGCCACGACGGGGACAGAGGACTCGCCCCCGTTCCTCCACAGCCTCCACAGGCCCAGAGCGTAGAGCAGGGCCAGCAGTGCGAGGCCGATGGTCCTGGGGGTGATCAGTGTCCCGAGTGTGGGAAGCTGTGAGAGGGGCGCTGCGGTGTCAGCCACCTCTGCTCCCAGGCCTAGCACCCACCACAGGTTGTGGGCCCCCATCGTCGTGTAGGCCGGCAGGCCCGGGATGTCCAGACGGCCAATGGACCGCAGGTAACCCACCAGGCTGTCCCCGGTCCCCCGGCAGAAGAAAGGTGAGAAGACCAGGATCACGGTCGCCCCTGCGGTGACCAGCCCCTTCAGGACTGCACGGGTTCCCAGTTGCCGCCAGGTGAGAAAGAGGATCAGGGGCAGAAAGAGGGCGCCTTGCGGCTTGCTCAGTGCGGCCAGCGCAACGCTGAACCATGCTCCCACCACATGCTTCTCCAGGATGAGGACCACGGCCAGCACGGCGAAGAGGGAATGGATGGGGTCAGTCTGCCCTCCATAGGCCGAATCGAAGAGGATGGCAGGATTAAAGAGATAGTACGTCATAGACAGCAGAGCGACTCGCCGGTTGGTCCTCCTGTGGACGAAGACGAAGATGATAGCGCCGGTGGCCAGGTTGGCGGCGATCATGGGCAGCTTCATCATGGAATAGAAGAGGAGTGTGGTTTGTGCCAGTGGGAAAGGAAAGGCAGGCGCGAACAGTCGCCGGTACAGGGAGCCCACGAGCGAGAAGAGGTATGGAATCAAGGGCAGGTAGTTGATGGGCTCCACCAGCGGGTCGGCCAGATACACGGTGTGAAGTCCCCCTGTGGTCACCTTCCAAGCCCAGAGCATGTAGATGCCCAGATCCCCCACAAAGCCAGGGGTGGGCGCCAGCGCGAGATTGCAGGCCAGGGCCAGCAGCAGAACGCCCAGCAATGGTTTGTCCTGCGAGGGCTCCAGTGCGAGCCACGGGAATCTGCGAGCCAGCTTCCCCAGCAGCAAATGAAGAACCACCGCGCCTACCGCCGCGCTGGCTATCAGAGTGAGGACGAGGAGCGAGACGTAGGTCAGGTACTGGCGGTGCAAGGCGGCGACGAAGCCCAGCGCCACCACCAGGGGCAGACTGGCCCAGAAGGAGATCGATCCCGAGACGCCCATCCATTGCAGGAAAAGGAACAGGAGAATCACCGACCCAAGTATGATGAGCAGCGTCAGGGGCGAGGGAGCGACGACCCCTGCGCCAGCAGGTTCGATGCTGATGCGGCTGATCAACAGGCCAAGCTGGCGGGAGTCATTCTCCGGAGAGAATGCCTCTGGCTCGATCTCCACGAGCATGTTGCCCGACCAGTCGATCATGGAGGCAGGGATGGGGATTTGGTACTCGGTCATTCCGTCCTCAGCGACGAAAAACGCAAGGTGCTGATCGTTGAGCCATACCTCTACCTGAGGAAGGGGTTCCTCCGCGGGTCGGTAGCCACTGGCGTGCAGAGAGAGCGTCCAGCCCTGCCCGCAACCCACTCCCGGGAATCTGACGGAGGCGTGAGGCCCTGTCCATCGGTAGTCGTCGACCGAGCTGCTCTCCCTTTGGTGAAAGCCTGTGATGTAGAGGTCGTCGTCAGCCTTCACAGCCCCGATGTCCAGGGAGTAGGTGGCGTCCCATTGATAGGCAAGGAACACGACTATCAGCGTGAGAGCCAATAGGGCACAGTGCCATCGGCTCCACAGCGAATCCCTGATCAACGTTTGTCCTCCCTAGGGGACCGAAGGGGGAGAGTGATCTCATTGGCCTCCCTCCCCTCCCACACCACGCCCCCGGTCGAGTGCCTCCCCAGTAGGCGAGATGCTACCCACGATGAAGCTTGTCTTTTCGTCGGCAGCAGGGGGCGGAGACTCCAATCCGTTTTCCACGTCGGCGGGGTAGACAGATACGTGTATACTATACCCGTCCCCCATCGGTTCAGGCAACCCGCCCAGGCTGTAGTAATGCACCTCCTGCTGGCCCACTTCCCACTGGCTCGTAGGTCGGTCCTCGTCGCTGAGCAAGAGTCTCCGAACGCTGGCCACCGTTTCTCCTGATGCCCCCGTCAACATCACCTCCACTGCGTAGTCGGCGTCAGGGCGCGTGTCTGCCTGCCATCTGAGAGCCACCCAGGCTTGGCCTGAGCCAGGCGGACCAAGCCCGGAGTTGCCGCCGGTCAGTCTCAGACCCTGGCCGAAGTCCACGTCCAAGGGTTGCAGGTCGGAAGGGAAGGAGAAGACCAGGTTGTCCGGTAGCTGGTAGACCAGCACGTCGAAACCATCGAACTGTTGGGTCTCCAGCCTTTCGCTGTGCTTGTCGAGAAGGAAGGGTAAGAGGCCCCTCCAATCGGCGTAGAGGTCGTACCAGGGCTGCGCCGGCCAGTCCCCTGTTCTGTCGAGCACCCATGCCGTTTCGCTACCTTGGCAGGCCTCGCTGAGTTCCTGGGCCAGTGTCGTATCGTCCAGATGTACGTAGTGGTGGGGTGCCTCACCCTCATAGAGGAAGTCGAGAACGAAGTAGGCCATTCTCTGTTCGCCGTGGGGACCGAGAGGAACGATCCACACCGAGTCAGGCTCGGCCAGTTCTTTCATCACAGAGGCCGTCTCCACCATGCGTGGATCGAAGGCCTTGATCAGCTCGATCTCCTCCACCCGCGGCGCGAAGTAGTCTCGGTAGGCGAGCACAGCGGTCAGGACGAGGCAGCCCGCCACGACGATGGAGAAGGTGGCTCTGGCCTTGCGGGACCAGGTTCTGCCCTTCAGCGAAAACCAGGCAGCCTCCACTCCCAGGGCGGGGAAGATGTAGGCGGCGGGTAGAGCGCCGATGGCCCGCAGGGAGTGGGGCAGTTCGGGATAGGTGAGAATGGCGGGGAGCAGCATGGCGAAGAACCAGAGAAGACAGAAGCTGTAGGGCATGCTTCGCCCACGGCGAAGACTAACAACGAGGCCAACAAGAAGGCAGGCCAGGGTGAAGAGCTCGAAGGCGGGGCGACCGGCGGGGCTGTGCCGGGTGTTGGGATCGGCCAGGAAGCCGAACATGCCGAGCTGGCGCAGAGTGTTCTCCGTAAGTAGGCTGGCAAGGGGTCTCTCGTCCAGAGCGCCGAAGACGGAGACCCCGGAGCGGACCAAGAAGCTTCCGGGGTCGGCCACGAAGTGCGCACCGAGGGGTGCGAAGACGAAGACGAAGCAGATCGCGAATACCGCCAAAGCGGAGATGGGGGAAGCAAGGGGAGCGGTAGACTTCGGCACACCATCCTGCGCGCGGAAGCCGCTCCAGATTCTGCGCACGGCCTGGACCAGGAATGGAAGGAGCAGAAGAGGAAGGAAACGACTCGGCGTGTAGGTGTAGAAGGCGAGGGCAAAGCAGAATCCGGACAGAGCGAACCACACGAGGACCCTAGGCGAAGGGAGCCGGTTCCAGCCGCGCCACAGCAGGTAGAAGGATAGAGAGGCGAACAGAGGAAGGAGGACCCCCCGGAAGCCCAGGCGGCTGAAGTTGAGGTGCCAGTACGACGTGGCCAACCAGAGGCTGGTCAGGAAGGCTATCACGCGGGCCTTGCACTCAGTTCGCTGGAAGATCTCCTTGACCAGGAGGTAGGTGATCGGAATGGTGGCCGTCCCGGCCACGGCGGCCACGACACGGATGGCAACAGGGGTCCTGCCCAGGAAGGCGATGGACAGGGCGACGAGATAGATGAACAAAGGCTCCCGCGTGCCGTAGAAGATGTCCAGATCGCCGTCAAGGACGCGGAGGGCCTCGAGGCCATTGGCGGCTTCGTCCCTCCAGAGGCCAATAGGTAGCTCGTTGAGGCGGTAGAAGCGGAAGAAGGCAGCGACGATGAGTAGTATGACGATGGCGACGAGGTCTTGCCTGGCTGGTTTCCTCATCAAGGGTCCCTGAGGGCGCACCAGCTACTGCACGACCACCGAGGACGGGAGCAAGAGCCGATCGCCAACCAGCTCTCCTGACGGCTCGCGGAGCTGTAGCCGCCCCCCCGTCGCCGCGTCGTACATGCCTATCTCTAGGGCGTACTCCCCTGGACGCGCATCGGCGTCGATGGTCAGGTCGTAGACGTCGGTGATCACCTCTTCCTCGATCCAACTGGTCGTGGGCAAAGTGCCATCGCCCGGAATGCTGTCCTTCTGTCCGCGCACCTGGTTCTGGGGGTCGAGCAGGTGGGTGAACACCGTGTATGAGGTCTCCGTGGTCCCCGTGGCTTGCCAGTAGAGGGTCAACGAGATCGCGCCGCCAGGCTCGACCTGCGTCTCGCTCAGGTCATACCCCAGCAACGTGATGCTGTTGCCCACCAGAATCTCCAGAGGATATTGGGTCTCTGGGACCGCGAAGTAGTGGGGCCGCCCTTTGACGCCGACCGTGCCCAGGCTAGCCTGTCCCAGGACCGAATCGCCATCCAGCACGGTGAGGGAGAGTTGGTACTCTCCTTCAGGCGCGTCGGGGGGCACGGGAACGTCGTGCCAGTCGCGCAGGACCTCGCCCTCTTGCCATCGAGTTGTGGGGTAGGTACCATCCAGGGGGCGCTCCGTCTGTTTCGCCTGGAGGCGGCCCTCCCCGTCCTTGAGTTCCAGAGAAATGACGTAGTCAGCGTCCACGTCTGCGAGGGCTTCCCAGTACAGGGCCACACGGAGGGTACCCCCGGGTTCCACTTCTTGCTGTGGCAAGTCATATCCCAGCAACCTGACGAAGGGTGCCAGGTCTCCGTCAAACACCTGACTCAGGGGTTGCACCTGCGCCGGGACTCCAGACTTGACCACTTGCAGGGACCCCACTCTCTTGCTTTGGCCGGCGATCTGGCCCTGCTCGTCCAGCACAGGGAGTCTCCCTGTCGTCTCGGCCTCGTACACCGCCACCTCTATGAAGTACTCCCCCGGCGGAGTCGCCGGTGGGGTGACCAGTGTGTAGTAGTCCATTTCGACCTGCCCCTGTTGCCAGAGAGAAGTCGTCTCCAGTCTATTGCTCAGCAAGACCTTGTCCATCTGAGCCAGCACCCGGCCCCGGCTGTCCACCAGGTACACCGCGGCCTTGTAGTCTGTGTCGGGTGTGTTCAAGGCCTTCCATCGCAGCGTGACCCAGGCGTCCTGGCCTGAGGGAACGAGGTGCTCGTTGACGTCGGTGGGAGTGGCGACCGCCTCCCGTAGCGAGCCGCCATAGGCCACTTCGGTGAGCGAGACCTGGTCCCCGAAGCTCACCGAGGTGCTTACAAGGGAGTCGGCGATGGTCAACTCGGGATCAGGAGGCAAACTGTAGCTCACTACGTCAAGGGCCTGGAACTCCTCCCTGCCTAGCTGCGCGCCATACTTGTCCAGCAGGAAGGTCAGCACCTGCTTGGGATCGGCGTGGTAGAGGTAGGCCCCACCCAGGATCGCCGCATCCCACTCCATGACCCAGGCTTCATTCAGGCCCTGTACCAGCGCCGTCAACTCGGCGGCCACGGTGTCCTCGTCTGTTCGCAGGAAATGGTGAGGGGCTTCGCCTTCGTACAGGAATTCCACAGTGTAGTGAACAGAGCCCGGCTCCGCCAGAGAGGTGAGGGGAAGAATCCAGATACCATCGGGCCGAGAGAGTTCGTTCATGGTCTCAGTAGCTTCCACGAAGGCCATGTCAAAGGCGCGGGGCAACTCTGGGCTGTCCCAGGCACCGAAGTAGTCGTTGCAGGTGGAGATCCCTGTTACGAGGAAGACCAAAACGCCCAGGGCCAGCACCAGGCGGGAGAAGGTTGCCGGCGAGCGGGATCGCTTTGGCCACTCCAGGGCCTCCTGCAGGCCAACGGCGGGCAGGATACAGGCCAGGGGCAGCAGTCCGATGCTGCGCGACGAGTGGGGCACGCCTGAGAGACTCAGTACGGCAGGCAGCGACATCACAGCAAGCCAGATGAGGAGAAAGAGATAGTGGGGCCTGCGCCATCTGGTGATGGTCAGGACCAGGCCCACGACGAACAGCAGCCCCGTCAGGGAGTCGAGGAGGGGACGCTGGGCCGGGTTCTGCCTCCAGTTCGGATCCGGCAGCAGGAGGAAGGAGGCCGCGGTCTTCGCCGTGCTGGTCAAGAGCGCGCGGATCGGCGAACCCTGGTTGTACTCGGGATTGAGGATGGAGACGTCGGCAGCTCTGGAGAAGTAGGTGTCGAAGTGCGTGAGGGCAAAGTAGCCCAGGGGTAGGAAGGCCGCCAGGGCCATGCCAAAGAGGACGACCCAGTTGAGCAAAACACGTTTATCCAGGCGTCGAGTGAGCAGGAGGCAGCATGAAACGTACAGCAAAAAGACGAAGGGAACCAGCCTTGATGCTCTGTAGGTATACATGGTCAGACCGAGCATCAGGCCGCACAGGGCGTAGTTCAACACTCTTCCCGTCCTTCTTGCTCGCCAGAAGAGAAAGGCCGTGGCCGTGATCATCAACGGCAGGGTGATGGGCTCCATCCCCAACCTGCTGTAGTTCAGATGCCAGTAGGAGAGAGCCAACCAGAGGGCGGCCATCAACCCCATCCGGGAAGCCGCTCGGTCACCCCGTTCGGAGCGGAAAAGCTCCTTGGCCAGCAGGTAGAGTAGAGGCACGGTAATCGTGCCTATAGCCGCTGACGTCAACCGGATGACGAAGGGGCTTTGACCGAAGAGAGCGAAGAACAGCGCGACGAGATGGATGTGCATAGGCTCTTCGCCCAGCTCCTCCTCGAAGAAGACGAAGGGTCTCCTCTCTTCCAGGACGCGCCTGGCTTCGTATCCGTTGAAGGCTTCGTCGGAGTGCAGTCCCAGGGGGATAGTGTCGAGTCTGTAGACCCGGAAAACGACGGCCAGGAGGGTGATCAGAGCCAGCAGCAGCCATTCGTTCCTGACAAGCGCCAAGAGCGGTTTCATGGAAGACTCCGAGGTGGACATCCTGCGACCCCACGAATGCCGGTCACGGCCGGACCTCCACGGAGGTCAACAGGACGCTGAGGCCTACCGAGTTGCCGGTCTCGTCCAGAACTTCCAGGTTCTGCATCGTCTCCAAGAGATAGGCACCGGCGTCCAGGCGGTAAGACCCCGGCTCCAGGTCCAATGGTATCTCTATCTCGTGCCGGTCCCACACGATCTCCCCCGGCTCCCACCTTGTGGTGGGGGAGAAGTTGTAGACCGGCCACCGGTCGCTCTGGGAGAACAGGCCAGTGACCTCCTGATCAGTGAGGTGGACGAAGACCTTGTAGTTCTCGTCCATCTCCTGGAGGGCCAGCCAGTAGAGGGTGACTTCGATGGTGTCCCCAGGACGGACCGAACTCTGGTCGAGGTGGAAGCCCAGTAGCTTGAACCGGTCGCCCAGATCGGCCTCCACGGGTTGCGGGCGCTGGGCCGAAGAAGAGGAGCGCACGTGCCAGACCGTGAGCGAGCCCAGCAGGACGCAGGCCGCCAGCAGAGCGAGGAGGGCCTTCCAGCGCCTGGCCCAGACGAGTATGGCGAGCACAGCAGCCAGGCAGGCCAGAGAGGTGAGCGTCGCCGCTAACTCCAAGGGCGTGTCCTCGAAACGGACCAGGACGCTGTGCTGGCCGGCGGGCAGATCGACGGCAAGGAGGCCCATCCTTCCCAGAGGGTAGGCCGGCTCTTTCTGGCCGTCCACGTAGACCCCCCAGTTGGGCACGTAGAAGCTGTGCCAGGAGAGGGTCATGGGTTGGGCTGTGGCTACGTCCAGGTCCATGGAGAGAGGCCCGTGCTCGTTGACAAAGACGCTGGGCAGCTCCGCGGGGTCCAGCCCCACTGGCTCGAGCGGTCCCTTATCCACGGGCAAGAAGATGGCCCCTGGCTCCTCCTCCACCCACGCCGGCAAGTACTCCAGTAACCAGGGGTCCGGATACAGCCTGGCCCAGAGGCCCGTCAGATAGTCATACTCGGCCATGGTGGCGAAGTGGACCGTGCCCTCGGTCAGAGGTTCCTCGTGCTCGGGCAGGTATTGGGGCTCGATGGGAAGGCCAGGCAGGGCAGTGACCAAAAGAGCGAGAACGAGAACCAGGGCCACGGCCAGCCCCCACAGCGAGCGGCCCCGGAGGGACCAGGTTTCTGTCTCCTGCGCTGCCCGGTCCCCCAGCAGGAGCAGGGGGATGGAGCCGATGGCGAAGGCACAAGTGAAGCTGGTCAGGGTCAAGAAACGGAACGGGTATTGGAGGTAGGGAAGCAAGGGCACGTGATCCCACAGCGGGCGGGAGTAGACGAAGAGCATGAACAGGGACACGAAGGTCGCGCACAGGAAGAAGAGGATGTGTCTTCGCGCCTGAGTCCACGAGGGGTGCCGCAGCCGTAGCGGCACAGCCAACGAGACACAGAGAAGCCCGAACTGAAGCCAACTGATGGGGTGCTCCAGCCACACCCCCTGCTCGGGGAAGTAACTGTACAGGAGGTAGGGCGAGAAGAAGTCGGCCATGGTGATCAGTTTGGGGATGTAGTCCGTGGCCCGAGGACCCACCAACCCCAGCCGTGCCCACCTCGATTCCGCGAAGCCCGGGAGCCAGTAGAAGGCCGCCAGGCCAAAGGCCAGGACGAGGGCAGCGGCCACCAGGCCCAGCACCTTGAGATCGCGTTCCCTGAGCCAGACAAGCCCGATGTAGGCCACCAGCAGCGGGGCGAAGATGAGCGTCATCAGGTTGTGGGTGACGACCAGCCCCGCCAAGGACAGGGCGCTCCAGGCGACGTAGTGCAGCCGCTTCTCCGTCAGCAGCTTGTAGAAGCACCATAGGATGAGAGGAAAGAGGGGAAAGGAGAGGAACTCCGCCAGCGCGCCGCGGACGTACGCGTCCGCCAGGTGGTAGGGTAGGTAGACATAAACCAGACCGGCCAGGATGGCTGGGACACGCCCCAGGTGTTCCTTGGCGAAGACGTACATGGTCAATCCGGAGCCCACGAAGCCCAGCGCGTAGGTCAGCTTGATAGCATCTACGTACCCGGTTCCCAAGATGTGGAAGACCTCTCCCACGTAGTAGCTCAGGGGTGCATAGTAGTTGAGTATGGCGTAGCCGTAGCCGAACCCCATGTTGGGCAGCCAGCGGGGGTAGAGGGCGCCTCCCCTGATGCACCAGTCCAGGTCGAGGAGGCGGTACAGGTGATGGAGCCCGTCGTGGGAACTCAGATAGGCTGGCCCCACCAAGGGCCAGAGGACGGGCAGTGAGAGGACGAAAACGAGAATGTAGCCCCAGTCAAACCTGGGTGCTCGGATGAATCTTCTCATCTTGCTGAGGGTTCGCCGCCTTTCGCTGGAGATCGAGCGGTGGCCCCGCCTTTTTCCCGCTGTGGCTGCGGAATTATACCAGACCGGCGGTGCACTCACAAAGCATCACGGTGGGACGTGGAATAGAGGTCAACCCTCTCGGGGGTTCCCCCCACCTAAGGAGGGTGCGCTACACTGGCTCTTGGAGACTCGAGACGCCACGATTGTTGTGCCGTCTGTGCGCGGAGGGCAGGGACACGGTGGCGGCCGCGAGGATACGGGGCGGCTGAGTTGTTCTGCTCCTTGCGGCCGATATCGCCCAAGAAAGCGATCACTCAAGAGGCCTTCCTTCTTCCTGGCACTGACCGGCGAGGCATTGTGCGACGTCGCCAACCCAGGAGGCGGCTACGCCACAGGGTGTCAACCATGTAGCCCACGGGTTTCGCAGGTGCTTGACATGAATGGCTATTCGAGGTATAATGAGAGATGGCGAAGGTATCGAGCGCCCGGATTGTCTGCAGCGTACGGCTGGCTGGACTATTCCGGAACGGTTTACTCCATACACTTCCCACCGACCTCGTCAGCAACGGTGATGGCGAAATCGGTTTTCCGGGGCGAGAGCAGTGAGGACAGGAAAGGGGGTGATCGAGGGCGACACATAGCTATCTCAATTGGCCTGCCAAGGTCAAAGGTGCGGTTCAACGACATGTGTTGAACTCCCGCTGTCAAACGGGAAAAGGAGGCCGAGGAGATGAATTCGATCTTTGTGCTGATACTGGGAGCTTTGGTGATCGGCGTTGGCTATGGTTGGTATGCACGGCGCATTGACCGGGGTATCGTCCAGCCTGACGCGGACAGGGCTTGCCCGTCCAAGATGTACATGGATGGGGTGGACTTCGCGCCCGCCAGCCGCAATGTGCTGTTTGGCTACCAGTTCAAGTCCGTCGCCGCTCTGGCCCCGCTCACCGGGCCCATAGTCGCCCTGGAGTGGGGCTGGCTGCCGGCGCTCGTATGGATCCTGGGGGGCGTGTTCCTCATCGGCTGGGTGCAAGACTACGGCACGATGATCATGGGCGTGCGCCGCGATGGGGAGACCATGAGCGCTCTGAGCTACAAACTCATCTCGCCCCGCGCGCGCAACATCCTCATGGTCTTCATCTACTTCTACCTGTTGCTGATCATGGGGGCCTTCGGCAACGCAGTGGGGAAGGTGCTGATGGTCAACCCGAAGGTGCCCTTCGGGATGATCGCTCTGGTTGTGATGGGTGTGTTGGCCGGCCAGATGACCTACAAGTGGAAGCAGAACATCATGCTCACCACGGTCGTCACCGTCGTGCTGACCTTCGTCGGGATTTGGCTGGGCACGCTGCCGGCCGTGTCTGGCATCTTCACGGCGCTCTACGGGGGTGCGGAGTCGCCCGTCATCCTTCTGGGCAATACCCAGGCCCAGATACTCGGGACCCTGCTCATGATCGTGTTCTGCTACCTGGGCGCGGTGCTGCCCATCTGGTCCTTCGCCCAGCCGGTCAACTACGTGTCCTTCTGGATCGTCACGCTGGGGATGGTAGGCGGTATGGTCGGCCTGGTGATCTGGCATCCGGGGATGGCAGATTTTCCGGCCTTCACTCAGTTCTCTACCGCCATCGGGCCGTTGTGGCCCATGCTCTTTGTCACCATCGCCTGCGGTGCGATCTCCGGCTGGCATAGCCTGGTGTCCACCTCTGGCACGGCTCGCCAACTGGAGTGTGAGACCGATGCGCTGCCGGTGGGCGGCGGGGCCATGTTCCTGGAAGCGGCATTCGCGGTGATGGCCTTCCTGACCGCCACGGTCGCCTTTGGCAGCTACCAGGGATTCCTGGACGCCGGTGGCTCAGGTGCGGCGCTGGGGGTCTTCGCCGGCGGGTTGGCCAGTTTCCTAAGCCATATCGGCGTCCCTACGGCGTTTGGCACGGCCTACGGCTCGGTCTTCCTGGTGATCATGGCTATCACCATCATGCAGCTGGTGGTGCGCTTCATGAGAGTGGCCAGCTCCGAAATGCTTGGTGACTCGATACCGGTGATGAAGAACGTGCACGTGGGAAGTATCGTGGCGCTGGCCCTGACGCTTCTCTTCGTGTGGGTCATCCCCTGGCTGACCATCTGGGTGGCCTTCGGAGCTTCTAACCAGTTGATGGCTGGTCTGGCCCTGATGCTGGTCTCGCTGTGGCTGATGTCGGAGGGCAGAAAGCACGCCTGGGCGTTGTATCCCGCGATCTTCATGATCGTCACTACCATCGCCGCGCTGGCCTATGTCGCGTATACCAACCTCGTCAAACTGCCGGCCGCCCTGGCCGCTGGCAATGTCCAGGGGGCCTTAGCCACCGGCCTCATCGGGATCATCTGCCTGGTCCTGGTGGTGGCGGCACTGGTGCTGATTGTGGATGGCTGGCAGGCTATCCAGCGGGCGCGGAAGGAGGCGCCGGTCGAAGCCTAGCGGGCGTGAGCTCGAACCGGATGGCGGGAGAGCCGGATCCGGCTCTCCCGCTTCTGCGCACCTGATCGGGTTGGCTGAACCTCGGAAGAGAGTCAGGAGAGGGGGCGGCGTGAGAGTGGCGGCAAGAGTGCCGAAACTCGGTCGCTTGCGGAAAGTGGCACGTGCCTGTTGTGAGATCATCTACGGGATGACCATCTACGACATGGTGCGCGACCTCAAACGGGCCCGGGCCAGGTCGGAGCACCTGTTCATCTTGATCGTGTTCGGTGACCTGCTGGGTGTGCCCATATTGCCTCCTTACTATTCGTTGCGGCTCCTGCCTTACATCGTGCCCTCCCTGGATATGTGGAGACGCAGCATGTTGAGGGAGAAAGACCTTACAGATCAAATCGGTTGACGGGTCAATGAGAGGACTGAGTAACAGTAGGAGATAGCCAAGTGACAGAAGAGAAGAAAGCCAGTGGGTTGAGGAAATTGGGGCTGAGTGCTCGAGACTTCCTGTACGGCATGGCCGGCCACGATATGACCCGCTTCGCCCTCAAGACGCGGGGCAGCATGGAACACCTATTCATCCTCATCACCATGGGCGACCTGCTGGGAGTGCCCATCTTGCCGCCTTATTACTCACTGCGGCTCCTCCCCTATGTAGTGCCCCAGATCTCAACCTGGAAGCGCCGCATGTTGAAGGAGCGTGACCTGACAGACGCTTTGGCCTAGAGGCCAGATGCAGGTGGCCAAGCGCGCAGAAGCGGGCGCCCCGCATTTGCGTCTGCGTGCGCACAAAAGGAGGTGATTGTCATTTCTCTAGCAAGAATTTTTGAGGAACATCCCGACCGCCGGTACATCATGTTCGGCGGCAAAGGGGGATTAGGCAAGACCACTTTCTCGGCCGCGACAGCCTACTGGCTGGCCAAACAGGGCCACAAGGTGTTGGTGTTCTCCGTGGATCCCCAGGCTTCCCTGACCGACATCTTCGAGCAGGACATTTTCGGGAAGGGGGCGGTGGAGATCATACCCAACCTCTATGCCCAGGAGATCGACGCCGATCAGCGGATCAAAGAGTACCAGGAGGAAATCCGGCAGAAGATCTTCGATATGTACGGCCTGGATGAGATCCCCGAGGAGATCGAAAGCTACATTCAGGCCGCGGCGGCCGAGCCCGCGATGGAGGAGAGCGCCATCTTTGACAAGGTGGTGGACATCGTGGTCGGAGGCGAATACGACTACTACATCTACGACTTGGTCCCTTTGGGCCACGCCCTGTACTATTTGAGCATGGCCAGCGTTTACGACGATTGGATAGACAAGATCACCGGGCTGCGTCAGGAGATGGAAGAGTATGAGCAGGTGGCAGCCGTGGTCCAACGGGACAAGGAGTTCGAGGAGGACCTGATCCTCAAGGAACTGCAAGAGATCAAATACCGGATCAACACGTCGTCGAGCATCCTGACCGACAGGGAGAAGACCGCCTTCTACTTCGTCATTATCCCCGAGGAGATGGCGATCCTTGACACGCAGAAGGCGGCCACACTCTTCGCCAAATTCCAGGTGCCTTTGTGCGGATACGTGGTCAACCGTGTTCTCCCTCTGGAGTTAGCGACGCAGAACATCCCTGATTACCTGCGCCATCGCCTGGAGATGCAGGAAGGCGCCCTGAGGAGAATAGACGAGCAGTTCGGCGGCGAGGTGCTGGCTCACATCCCCGAGTTCGAGCGAGACATAACCGGCCTGGAGATGATCGAGAGGATGGCTGAGGCGATGTTCGGAGGGGCCCGATGATCGAAAAGACAATGCGGCAGTTCCTAGCTGAGAACCTGGACATGAAATACGTCTTCTTCGGAGGCAAGGGTGGGGTTGGCAAGACGGTACTGGCTGGGGCCGCGGCCCTGTGGTTCGCCCGTCAGGGTCGGCGCACGCTTCTGGCCTCGACCAACCCGGTGCACAGCCTGACCAGCATGCTGGATCAAGACGTCTTCGGCGCCGCTACCTTGGTGAGGGGGGTGGACAACCTCTACGCCTATGAGATCGATACCAAGGACACCATCGAGAAGTCCAAGGTTGAGATCCGCGACAAGATCAGCTGGTTCCTTAGGTTCGCCGACGTCAAGACCAAGGCCGACGAGTTCGTCGAGTCAGCCACGATGAACCCGGCCTTCGAGGAGTCGGCCATGTTCGAGAACATGATTGATCTCATGTTCGAGGACGAGTACGAGACCTACGTCTTTGACACCGCACCGACAGCCAATGCGCGACGCCTCCTGGGCATGTCCAGCGTCTACTCGATGTGGGTCAACAAGATGCTGAAGAGCCGCGAGGAGGCCACAAGCCTCAGGGAGTTGCTCTCGTACAGCAAGAAGAAGCAAAAAGACCCGCTTCTCGAGTATCTCCTGCAATTCCGCGAGCGCATGGGGCGAGCGAAGGACCTCTTGACGGATGAGGCAAAGACGGCCTTCTTCTTTGTGACCTTGCCCGAAGCCTTGCCCATCGCGGTCATCAAGCGTTTCATCGAGTGGTTCCGTGATTTCGGCATCCCTGTGGGTGGAGTGGTGGTGAACATGAAGATCGAGGAGGATGCGGTTGGAGAGGAGGCTCCGGACTTCGTGAAGAACCGCTTGAAGATGCAGCAAGGGTACATGGAAGGAATTTGGAGCAGCTTCCCAGACGTGCGGGCGGTTGTGCCCCTGTTTGAGACCGAAGTGCGGGGCGTCGAAATGCTGGGCCGCACGGCTGAGGCTATGTTTCGCTGAGAGGGGACCTGTTTCGCTAGGAGAGCCCCTGCGACCCCCCACGGGACCTCACGGGCCGGACTTTGAGGACAGGCTATGAATCCCCATTTGGTCATCGTTTTGGCCGCATTGCTGTTCATTCTGGTCGCTGGTGGTCTGTCTTTGCTGAGAAGAGAGCTGCCTTCGGGTCGACTCGCGGTGGAGGTGTTGGCTCTCACCGGTCTGAGCATCGGGATCTCCATAGTCACCGGCGCCAGCCTGAACCCCATCTTCTTCTTCATCTTTCTGTATCTGATCACCATGCGCTGCCGGGTGTTGATTGACCTGGGGAATTTGCTTTCTTCCTGGGGATACCATAAAGCGGCCCTGTCCGCCTATCGACTGTCTATGCGCTTGGAACCCGATCTCAGCACCCGCATTACCGCTCTGGTCAGCTATGCCGCCGTGCTGGTCCGTGTGGGGGCCCTGGAGGAGGCCATCCGCATTCTGGAGGAAGTGCTGGAAAAGCATGGCGAAGGCTTGCATCCGAAGCACCATTCCGCCTGTCACTATAACCTGGGCGTGGCCTACATGAGACTGGGCAGGGAAAGCCGGGCGGTACGCGAGTTCAACGACACCATCGACTCCTGGCCGCTGTCTCTTTACGCCACGGGAGCCAGCGCAGCTCTGGAAAGGAGGCGATCCACCGGCCGTCTGATGACCGAAAAGGCAGCCGAAGGTGAAGAGCAGGACAAGACGGACGGCGAGGGTGCTTTTTGAAGGCCTCTAGCTATCTCAACGAGCACCGCCGGCCACAGTCTGGGCCAGGTCCCGCAGAGCGGAGAGAAGAAGGAGCGCTGACTGTTCATCCAGATCAGCCAAAGAAAGGTTTACCAGAAGGTGAGGTGCCTTCTTGCTGAGCGATAACCTCAACAGGCGAGGGCGGAGATCTTCCACTAGAGGAGAGATGGCCTCAGCTAGCTTCTTACCTTGCTTGCCCCGGGAGGCTATTATCAGGCCACTGTCCGTCTCCTGACTGGTCCAAGTCTTCTCATTCAGTTCCTTCAGCAATGGTTTCGCATAACTTCCTCCCTTGGTTGTCACCTCGACCTCACCTCGTGGCGAGGCTCGCAGAGTACCGTTGAGAACGAAGTAGTCTGCCCCGCCCCGCAGATAATTGAGTATCCACAGCAGAAGTACTTCCCTGGGCTCCAGGAGGACAGTGGTTTCTATGCTCTTGAAGGGCGCCTGAGCGTCGTGGATGTTCACCTGGAAGCCTGACAGGCCCAGACGGCTGGCGGTGATCTGACCGCCGCTGGCCCGTAGACCCCGGATGATCCATTCCAGCAGGCGTCTTCCATGCCTGCGGTTCAATTGCCATCCAATGACGAACCAGACCGTGAGTAGCACGCAGAGAGCGATTACGACCTGGGTTGCGAGATCAGGCATGGGTCTCACCTGCTCCTTTGCGACGTAGTTCCTTGGCGAGGGAGGAAACCTGGCTCTGTCCTAGTCTAGCGGAACGCCTGCTCGCTGTCAACTCTGCCGTGAGTCCGGTTAGGATTGGGCACGGAAGTGCACAGTGGTCCATGGTCGCCCCGGGCATTCGGCTGGGGGGGCAACATCCGCGTGGGGTTGGAGGACAAGATCCATATTCGGCGGGGAGTCCTGGCGGAGAGCAATGCACGGTTGGTGGAGAGAGCAGTAGACATGACCCGGCTGCTCGGGCGCGAGCCCGCGACCCCGAAGGAGGCTCTCCAGATGCTGGGGACAGGTCACTGGGCGGCGGCGTGGAGCACGGCACGAGGCCTGTCCCTGGAGCCTGATTCTGGGCGTTCCACCTATCGCCTGGTTCGAGTCCATTCTATGTCGCTCGCGGAGGGCTGAAGATGTCCGGTCGGGTGAGTTTTGGCCCCAAGGAAGTGCTAGAGCGGTTGTTTGGCGCCAGCAAGTACGTGATCGGCATGATCCACCTGCTCCCATTGCCAGGGTCTCCACGGTGGGCAGGGGCCATAGAGCACGTGCTAGAGAGGGCCGTCGCCGATGCGCAGGCTCTGGAAAGCGGCGGGGTGCATGGGTTGCTCGTGGAGAACTTCGGCGACGTCCCATTCTGCAAGGGGCGGGTGGAGGCCCACACCGTCGCTGCCATGACGCTGGCGGTGGCCGCGGTGAGAGAGTCCGTGGGTCTGCCTGTGGGAGTCAATGTGCTCCGGAACGACGCCAGGTCGGCCATAGCCATCGCATCCGTCACCGGCGCCAGCTTCATCAGGGTGAATGTTCATACCGGCGCCATGGTCACCGATCAGGGTCTGATCGAAGGCAGCGCCTATGAGACGATGGGATACCGGAGGGAACTTGGCGCGGACGTGAAGATCTTCGCCGACGTGTTGGTGAAGCATGCCGTACCGTTGGGCAGTCCGAGGATCGAGCAGGCAGCGAGGGATACCGCCTACCGGGGACTGGCCGATGCCCTCATCGTCACCGGCTCAGGGACCGGCGAGTCCACAGAGATGGAGGACGTGGAAAGAGCAAAGGAGGCGGTTCCTGACTTCCCGGTGCTGGTGGGGAGCGGCGTGTTTCAGGGAAACGCCGGGGAGCTGCTGTCTGTGGCAGACGGAGTGATCGTAGGAACCAGTCTCAAAGAGGACGGAATCGTCACCAACCCTGTTGACCGGGCCAGGGTGGCGACACTGATGGCCGTGGTGCAAAAGCTGCGCTAGCCCGGCCCGCATTAGCTGTCCATACGGACAAGCCCTGGGAAGAGCGTCCATGCCTCACGTAGTGACCCTTGGCGACATCAACGTAGACGTCCTCGCTCGCGTTCCCTTCTATCCACCTCCGGGAGGCGACAGTCTGGCCGAGGGAGTGGATCTGCGCGCTGGGGGCTCCGCTGCCAACACCGCCGTGGTTCTGAGCAAATTCGGACTGGAGGCCAGCATCCTCCCACGCGTCGGCCAGGACCCCCTGGCGGAGCACGCTCTCTCCGACCTGCGACAGGCAGGGGTGGACCTGTCTTTCGTGCAACGAGACGCGGAGGCCAAAACCGGGCTGATCTTCGCTGCCGTGACACCCGACGGCGAGCGTACCTTCTTCAGTTGCCGCGGCGCGAACGCGAACACTGCCCTCGACTCAGGCGCCGAACGACGGATCCGTGAGCCCCAGGTGTTGCACGTCTCCGGCTATGCTCTGGTGGAGAATCCGCAGAGAGATGCTGCGCTCCGAGCTATCGAGGTGGCGCATCGATCTGCCGTGGCCGTCTCGGTAGACCTGGGTGTGGAGGTGATGACCACAAGCCGGGATGAGATAGTCGAGGTGCTGTCCGTACTCTCCATGGTTTTTCCGAACCGCGCCGTTGCCCAGTGGCTGACCGGCAAGGACAGCGCTCGTGAGTCGGTGGAGGGCTTGCTGGGCCTCGGGCCTGAGCTGGTGGGGCTCAAGCTGCGCGAGAAGGGGTGCCTCATCGGCTCGGCTGAGGGTGTCTTTTGCGTGCCGGCCTTTCAGGTAGAGCCGGTCGATGACACCGGGGCTGGCGATAGCTTCGATGCGGGATTGATCCTGGAACGGGTGGCAGGCCTGGGTTTGAGGGAGTCTGCTCTTCTCGGCAACGCCCTCGGCGCGCTAGCCACGACGGTGACCGGGGCTGGAGGCTCCCTCCCTGGCTCCGATGAGGCTCTGTCCTTCCTCGAGCAGCGACGGAAAGACGCTGGGTGGCAGGATTGGGGCGAAGAACTGGGGAGGGTGTGTGAGTATCTGGGGAAGACAGCGTGAGGGAAGCTTCGCGCCAGGGCGCCAGTTGCAGGATCGTTCTGCTGGGCACGGGCACGCCCAACGCTGAGTCGGATCGGTCAGGTCCCTCGGTGGCGATCATCGTGGGCGATACGCCCTACATCGTGGACTGCGGACCTGGAGTGGTGCGGCGGGCAACGGCGGCTCGGGAGATGGGCACAGAGGCGCTGGAGCCGAAGAAGCTGACGCGGCTCTTTCTCACCCACCTCCACTCGGATCACACCGCGGGCTACCCTGACCTCATCCTCACCCCCTGGGTGCTGGACCGGGCGGAGCCTTTGGTGGTGTATGGCCCGCCGGGCACTCGAGCCATGACCGAGCACATCCTGGCCGCCTATTCCGAGGATATCAAGGACCGTGTCTCAGGGTTGGAGCCCATCGAGCGAGAGGGCTATCTGGTCCAGGCGCACGAGATCGAGGCGGGAGTGGTCTACGAGGACTCCAAGGTCAGTGTGGAAGCCTTCACTGTGGTTCACGGCGCGCTGCCTTCCTTTGGCTACAAGTTCCAGACCGCGGACCGAACCATCGTTTTCTCCGGCGACACAGCGCCCACGGAGGCCATAGTGGAGGCTGCCCGCGGCTGCGACGTGCTGATCCACGAGGTTTACTCGGCGAGCGGGTTCGAGCGCCTTCCCCCAGCCTGGCGCCGGTACCACTCCCACATGCATACCTCAACCCGGGAACTGGCGGAGATCGCCTCCAAGGCTAGGCCAGGGCTGCTGATCCTCTACCACCAGCTCTTCTGGGGCGCCAGCGAGGAGGAACTGGTTGCAGAGATCAAGAGCGGCTACGACGGAGAGGTCGTGTCCGGGAAGGATCTCGACGTCTACTGAGTCCCCATGCTGTGCCATTCCCTTGCTCACAACATGTGAGGGGGCCTCGATCTCTTGCCCGCATGGTCTCGTTCCCGCGCATCGCCGTCCGAGGCCGAGGCAGCCACGGGATACGAATCGGAGCGCCCCGGCCTCGCTGTCACGCGCAACATACCTCTGAGCGTCGCGCAGATCTTGACATAACGGCATTACCCCAGGTTTTTGCTGCTATTTAAGAAAATTAGATATTGACAAACAGCCGGCAAAGTAGTAGAATGGAAGTTGGTCATGGAGACGACGGTTGGGGTCATCGGTCAGAGGATAAAGGAGCTCCGGCTGGAGAGACGGCTTACTCTGGGGAAGTTGGCTGAGAGCACCGGCTGTAGCGCGGGGTTCCTGTCGCAGTTGGAGAGAAACCGGGCTGCTCCCTCCATCTCCATGCTCTATTCCATCGCCAGCGCTCTGGATGTTCCTATCACCCATTTCTTCCCCGAGGTCGTCCACCCCACTAAGGTCGTGCGGGCGGACCAACGCGAGACCTTTCGCTTCGAAGGCTCTCCCATCACCTACTCTCTCCTCACGACCCAGCTACCTGATCGGGTCATGGAGTCGCTGATTGTGATCATCGAGCCACAGGATGGCTCCCTCCCTGCGGATGAGTATCGTGCCCACCCTGGCGAGGAGTTCGGCTACGTCCTGGATGGCACACTCAGACTCTGGATAGGGGATGAACGTTACGATCTCTCTCCCGGGGACAGCATACACTTTCTGGCTACGGTCAAGCATCGCCTGGAGAACCCAGGCACGAAGCGGGTCACGGCTTTGTGGGTGCTGACGCCTCCAGTCTTCTAGTCTGCCCGCGGGGGTGACCATCTAGAGGCTTTGCATGAGTCCCCTCGGGCTGACGCTTCGTCGGGAAGCTGGCAAAGGTGTCGCTGGTAGGCGGGTTCGAGAATGGTAGCGGAGCGGGGACTTGTGGAAGAGGCGGAGAGCGGGGCAGAGAGCCTGGGGAGCCGATTGAGGGCTCTCCGCACCGAACACGGGATCACGCTGGCCCAACTGGGCAGGATGGTGGGCCTTTCGGCCAGCTACCTATCTCAGATCGAGAGGAATAGGGCCAAGCCTTCGCTGACCACTCTTCATTCTGTAGCCGAGACCTTGGGAGTGGAACTGAGATCGTTCTTCGAGCATCCCACTCCCGTCTGGCAGGTGGTGAGGAAGGGCCACGGCGAGGAGTTCGCCGATCAGAAGGCGGAAGTGACCTACGAGGTGCTCTCTTCGGGCGCGGTGAGGGGCAAGTTCGAGCCGTGTAGAGTCACCTGCTGGCCGGGCATGAGGACTGAGGAGGAGACCCATCCAGGAGAGGAATTCGTTTTCATTGCGAAGGGCCAGCTCGAGATCAGGGTGGGGGAGGAGGTTTGGGCGCTAAACGCTGGTGATAGCATCCATTACCAAGGAAGTCAGCCCCACTCCTGGCACAATCAATCGGGAGAGGAATGCATCTTGATATGGGCCGTGTCTCCTCCCTTTTTCGCCTCCAGGGAAAGGGCGCAGGCGGGCCGACGTTGAGGACCTAGAGATGGGAACGGAGAGCAGGGGAGAGTATCGGCGTCTGGAGTTGGCTGCGGCGGCCAGGAAGCTGCTCCACGAGGCCATGCCCGTGAAGCCAGGCGAGCAGGTGGTGATCACCGCCGACACGTCTAGTGACGAGCGGGTGGTGTGGGCCACGGCGCAAGCCGCCTACGCCCTGGGGGCGACGCCCAGCATTATGTGGTATGAGACCCTGCCCAACCCTTGCCTGAGCCCGCCGCCGCCGGTGGCACGAGCGTTGAAAGAGGCCGACGTATGGATAGAGTATTCTGTGGCCTACACCCTGTACAGCGATGCCCATCAGGACGCAGTGGCCGCGGGTTGCCGGTACTTCTGCCTGTCCGGCATGGACGTGGACATGATGGTGCGGACCATCGGCGAGGTGAACTACCCTGTTCTGGAGCGAATGGCGTCAGCGCTCTATGAGCTCTCCCACGAGGCGAGGGAGATCCGGATCACCAGCCCAGCCGGGACCGATCTGGTGGTGGAACCCGATCCCCAAGCGCCATCCACCTTCACCCAGATGGGAGCGGGAGAGGGCGGAGGTTACTCTCAGATGTTGGCTGGCCAATCCTGGTTCGAGGAGCTGGCTGATACCTTTCACGGAACCCTGGTCTTCGATGGTGCGATATGGCCCCCTGCGGAACTAGGGTTGCTGAGGCATCCGGTCGAGATCACCATAGACAAGGGGCGCATCGTGGGGATCGAGGGAGGCGCAGAGGCGAGGACCTTTGAGCGGTGGCTGGACGGCTTTGATGATCCATCGATGTACCTGGTGGACCACGCCTGTTACGGTTTCAACCCGGGGGTGAGGCGGCTGACGGGAAACATCCTGGAGGATGAGAGGCTTTTCGGCTGCATGCAGTTCGGAATAGGGCGGGCCCGCCTGGGGGCGCCCAGCCACACCGACGGCATCGTGACCAGTCCCTCGGTCTGGGCGGGGAAGGTGCAATTGGAGGGCGAAGGGGTCTATGTGCATCCCCGGTTGGTTGAGTTGTGTCAACAGATGGAGGTTTCTGGATATTGAGAGAAAGGGGGTGACGTAGAGGAGAGGTTCTTCGGCTGCCTAGTCTTAGAGTGCTGAGCTAAAGGAGGAGAAATGTTTGCGAAACGCTGCTTGTGGATCACCTTGAGCCTTCTAGTGGTGGTGGCTCTCGTGCTGCCCGGTTGCGCGGCCCCCACTGCCACTCCGCCGCCTGAGGAGGGCACTCCGGCCCCGCCGCCCGAGGCCACCGCCACTCCACCACCACCGGAAGCAACTACGCCTCCGCCACCCGAGAAGATGGTTTTCAGGGCCACCTTTGCCTGGCCCACATACATCGATCCCGCGGTGGGGTCTGACTTCTCCAGTACCTCATCCCTGGTCAATCTGTATGACACCCTCGTCTTCCCCAATACCGAGGGCGGGGTCGATCCCCACGTGGCGGAGAGCTGGGACGTCTCAGATGATGGCCTCACCTGGACCTTCCATCTGAAGGAGGGCATCACGTTCCACAACGGGAGCGAACTGACGGCCAGCGACGTCGCTTTCAGCATGAGCCGCATGCTGGAGATCGGTGAAGGGCTCGCCTACGTGTTCCTGGGTACCGTGGAGAGCGCCACCGCCATCGATGACTACACCGTCGAGTTCAAACTCGCCCAGCCGAGCGGTCTCTTCCTCATCAGCCTGATCCGACTGTACATTCTGGACGAGGAAGAGGTGATGGCCAACATCGTCACCCCAGGACCATACGGCGACAATGGAGACTACGGCAAGGAGTACTTGCTGACTCACGACGCCGGCTCGGGACCCTACATGGTCGAGGAATTCCCACTGGAAGAGTACCTCCTGATGGAGAAGTATGACGACTGGTTCGGAGAGTTCGGTGAGAATGCGCCCGACGTGGTCAGGTTCATCGCCACCACGGAGGCAGCCACCGTCCGCACCATGATGTCGCGGCAGGAGTTGGAGATCACCGACCAGTGGCAGACCGTTGAGGCGCTGGAGGCGCTCGACGAGATCGAGGGGGTCGACATCGTCGCCTTCCCAGTCCTCACCGAGTTTTACTACATGGTCCACACCCGGAAGCCGCCTACAGATGATATCCACTTCCGACGAGCGATAGCCTACGCTTTTGACTACCAGGCCGCTGTAGGTCTGGAGTGGCCTGGGACGAAACAATCTGAAGGACCTGTCCCGGCCATCTGTGCCGGACACAACCCGGACGTCTTCGTTTTCGAGCGAGATCTCGAGAAGGCTCGAGAGGAACTGGCCCAGTCCAAGTACGCGGATCAATTGGATCAGTATCCTGTGGACGTCCACTGGTGCACCGAGGTGCCGGCGGAGGAGAAATTCGCCCTCCTCTTCCAGGCCAACATGGCCGATATCGGCATCAAAGTCAACATCGTCTCTACACCCTGGATGTCCATGGTGGAGGAGGGAGGCTCGGAAGAGTCCAGCCCTCACATCCAGACGACCTACGTCTCGGCCGACTTCCCGGAGGCAGGATCCCTGCTGAAGGTGCGGTACCACTCCGATGCGGCCCCCACGTGGTCGCAGAACGAGTGGCTTTTGGACGCGGACTTGGACCAGAGGATCGATGATGCCCTGGCGACCGTGGATGAGGACGAGAGATACGCCAAGTACCGGGAGTTGCAGGAAGACATTGTCGAGCTCTGCCCGTCGCTCTTCCTGTACGACCAAGTCCAGAAGCACGCTGTCCAGTCCTACGTCGATTGGCCTCCCGCGCGTGGCGAGGTGATCCCGGTGATGGGCTACACCATGTTCGCGCCCATAATCGGGGTCACAGGGCCGTAGCCTCTTGGCAGGCGCGCCTGCATCGAGCCCCTGAGGGGACCAGTAGGTCCCCTCAGGGGCTTCGATTGGACTGTTGAGCGAGGACAAGATGAGCTTTGCCGCCTTCCTTGGTCGTCGTGCCGCTCACTCCATCTTTGTGTTGCTGGGTCTATCCATACTGATCTTCATCATCGCCCGAATCATGCCCGGCGATCCGGCGCGCATGGCTGTGGGGGCCAGGGCCCCGCAATGGGTCGTGGACAACCTGCGCGAGCAGATGCATCTGACTGAGCCTCTGTATATGCAGTACGTGTATTGGCTGCGCGATGCCCTGAGGGGCGATTTCGGTATCTCCCTGGTGACGCGACGTCCTGTAGCGGCCGACATCAAGGAGTTCTTCCCAGCCACGCTGGAACTGGCCCTCTTCGCGGGAATCATCAATGGCGCGGGAGGTATCATGCTGGGGGCCATCTCTGCCTGGCAAAAGGACAGGTGGGTGGATAACGTGGTCCGGGTCATCTCTTACCTGGGTGTGGTGACCCCATCTTTCGTCTTCGCCATCCTCTTTCTGCTGCTTTTCGGCATGACCTTGAATTGGGCGCCAACCATGGGCAGGCTCAGCCAGGAGATAACCAGACCGGCTACCGTCACTGGCCTGCTGACCATCGATTCCCTCCTGGCCCGCAACCCCGCCGCCTTCTTCGACTCTATATGGCACCTCATCCTTCCCGCGGTGGCACTGGCCCTGGGAGGCATGTCGCAGGAGGCGCGCATCACCCGTTCCACAATGGCTGATAATCTGAGCAAGGACTACATCGCCTCAGCACGCGCGCTTGGCATCCCCGGCAGCGTGATCATGAGGAGCTTTCTGCTCAAGCCCTCGCTGATCCCTACTGTCTCCATCCTGGGGCTTGACTTCGCAGCCACTCTGGGCAATGCCTTCCTGGTGGAATTGATCTTCGTCTGGCCCGGGATGTCTCGGTACGGCATCAATGCCATGCTGCGCAAGGACCTGAACGCCATATCCGCCGTCATCCTTGTTCTGGGAGTGGTGTTCATTCTCACCAACATTGCGGTCGATATCATCGTAGCCAGGTTGGATCCCCGGATCCAACTGGGAGGTGGAAGGAGCGAATAGCAGGATGGTATCTGCGAGATTCCTGGCCTCGGCCCCAAGGACGGAGAACCTACGGCGCAGCTGGTACAAGTTCTCCCGCAATCGACTCTCCATCGTGGGGCTGTGCACAGTCTTGCTGGTGACTTTCCTGGCTGTATTTGCCCCTCTGGTAGCCCCCTATCCGCAGCATGCCAGCGCCTTCGTCGATTTCGCCAACGCCAGCCGCGCTCCCTGCCCGAGCTATCCCTTCGGCACGGACGTGGTGGGTCGAGATATCATGAGCCGGATCTTCTTTGGCTTCCGCTTCTCATTGGTGATGGGCGTGGTGGTTCTCAGCCTAGTTGTGCCTCCAGGGGTGATCCTGGGACTGGTGGCGGGCTACTACCAGGGGACCTGGCTGGATACGGTGATCATGCGCACCACGGATATCTTCTTGGCTGTGCCGCCATTGGTCCTAGCCCTGGCTATCTGTTCCGTGCTGACCCCTAACCTGTTCAACGCTATGCTCGCCGTCTCTCTCATGTGGTGGCCGTGGTACTGCCGCCTGGTCTATGGGTTGGCGTCTACGCTGCGGAGCGAGTTCTTCGTGGTCTCGGCTGAACTCATCGGAGCCAGCAAGTTCCATATCCTTTTCCGGGAGATCCTCTCCAATTGCGTCTCGCCCATCTTCACCAAGATCAGCCTGGACATGGGTTGGGTGATCCTCATCGGCGCCTCGCTCAGTTTCGTCGGGCTCGGCGCACAACCACCCACGCCCGACCTGGGAACGATGGTGGCCGACGGGTCCAAGTACCTTCCGGACCAGTGGTGGATCGCGGTCTTCCCCGCCCTGGCCATCGTGCTGGTCGTTCTAGGCTTCAACCTGCTAGGCGATGGCCTGCGTGATATGCTCGGCGCTGAGGAGGTATAGCATGGAGAATGACCTCCTGCTGAACATCAAGGACCTTCGCGTCAACTTCGACGTTTTTGGCGGCACGCTGAAGGTCCTCGATGGCGTCAATTTCACGGTGAGCAGCGGAGAGAAGGTCGGCCTCGTCGGCGAGACCGGTTGTGGCAAGACGACCACCATGAAGGCAGTACTCCGTGTCTTGCCTGTGCCGCCGGCACGGATCACGGGCGGTGAGATCCTATTCAAGGGGCGCGACATCCTACAGATGACGCCGAGGGAGCTGGGGCAGGTGCGGGGCGAGGGGATGGCCATGGTCTTCCAGGATCCGACGGCGGCCCTCAACCCGGTGTTCACCATTGGCGAGCAAATGGACGCGGCGGTCAAGTACTCCGCGGCGGGGGACAAGAGGTTGTCTGGCAAGGAGATCCGCCAGCGGGCGGTGGAGGCCCTGAAGGAGGTGGCCCTGCCCGACCCGGAACGCCTGTTGAAGAACTACCCATTCCAGCTGAGCGGCGGCATGCGGCAACGCGTCTGTATCGCCATGGCGGTGGCTGGCGACAGGGAACTGATTATCGCGGACGAGCCAGGCACCTCGTTGGACGTCAGTATCCAGGACCAGATACTGAGGTTGCTAAGAGGACTGACCGATAAGCTGAACACGTCTATCGTCCTCATCACCCACACTCTGGGGGTGGTGCGCGAGTTGGCCGATCGGGTCTACGTTATGTATGCGGGGAATATGGTGGAGGTGGCCCCTACGAAGGAGTTGTTCTCGCGACCGCTTCACCCCTATACCGTGGGGCTGATGGCCGCGGTCCCCAAGCTGACCGGCGGAGGAATCGCTGATGGGATCCCGGGACGGATTCCCGATTATCTCAACCCGCCGGTTGGCTGCCGTTTCCATCCCCGCTGCGAGCGGGCCATGGAACAGTGCAGGGCAGAGAAACCCCAGTTCGTGGAGGTCAGCGGAGACCACCAGGTAGCCTGCTTTCTCTACTCGCAGGAAAAAGAGGGAGCTCAGAGAGCATGAGCGGCGAGCTGTTGACCATCACCGATCTGAAGAAGCATTTTATTGTTGGACATCGGGGCATCGTAGCACGAGAGCCGATTACCGTGAAGGCGGTGGATGGCATCTCCTTCGAGGTGCGGGAGGGAGAGACCTTCGGCCTGGTGGGCGAGTCGGGCTCTGGCAAGAGCACCGTGGCCTATACCGTCGTGGGGATGTATCAGCCGACCGCGGGGGACATCGCCTTCCGGGGACAGAGTATGTATGGGAGAGGCAGAAAGCGGAGGTCAGACCTGAGGAAGGAGATTCAGATCGTCTTCCAGGACCCTGGTTCTTCGCTGAATCCCAGGAGGACCATCAAAGACATCGTAGGTTTTCCGCTGCGTCTATACGGATCGAATGTGGATCTCCAGACCAGGACCCTGGAGCTCCTGCAGATGGTCGAACTCCCTGCGGACTACATGCACAAATACCCTCAGATGTTGGGAGGTGGCGAGAAGCAGATGGTGGCTATCGCCAGGGCCTTGGCCACCGACCCCTCTTTTGTAATCCTGGATGAGCCGACGTCGGCACTGGACGTGTCCATCCAGGCCAAGATCATCAACCTCCTGCTTCGGCTTCAGAGAGAGTTCCGCCTGTCATATCTGTTCATCACGCACGACCTGAGTCTGATGAGAAACGTCGCTTCTCGGGTGGCCATCATGTACCTGGGGAGGATCTGCGAGATCGCTGATGCGGCCGAGTTCTTCCGCAACCCGTATCATCCCTACACGCAGATGCTCCTGTCTTCCATCCCCGTGGTCTCGGAAGAAGAGGAGGAGCTCAAGCCGAAGCGGATCACCTCGCGCGGCGAGATCCCCAGTCCGGTCGACGTCCCCAGTGGGTGTAGTTTTCACCCGCGCTGTCCCCAGAGCGCCGAGTCTTGCTCGAAGGTGGATCCGGTCATGGTCGAGGTTGAGCCGGGGCACGTGGTCCGCTGCCACCGATTCGGGCAGGGGGGCACTTAGCCAGGAGCGCGCCCTGGATGGCTGACTAGTTGTCTTGGAGATGGCCATGAAGCAGAGAGTTGTGTACATCGATCCAGTCGGAAAGGGAGTAGTGGACGAGGGTCACCAGTTCTTGACCTCCCACAAGCGGGAGGGAACCGAACTGAAGATGCTCATGCTTCCCAGGGGACCGGAGCATCTTGAGTATCGCTACTACGAGGCTCTCGTCCTGCTGGATATTCTGCATCTAATCACGGAGGCTGAGAGGGAGGGTTTTGATGCTGCCATCATCGGCTGTTTCTACGACGTAGGTTTGCAGGCCGCGCGGGAGGTGGCGGAGCGCATGCCGGTAGTAGCCCCCTGCGAAGCCTCCACCCACCTCGCGGCCACTCTGGGAGACAGGTTCTCCATCATCGTGGGCCGCAGGAAGTGGATCCCAGAGATGAGGGAGAACGTGGTGAAGTACGGCATGAAGGAGCGACTGGCTTCCTTCAAGTCTGTTGACTTGGGAGTACTGGAGTTTCACCAGGACGAGGAGGAGACGGCCCGTCGATTCAGGGAGGTTGCACGGGAAGCCGTGGAAGACGACGGCGCCGAGGTGATCATCCTGGGTTGTACAGCCACCTATGGTTTCTATGAAGAACTTCAGGAAGAACTGGGCGTGCCTGTCATAGACTCCATGATCGCCGCTTTGAAGACGGCTGAGTTCGCCGCTGAACTGAAGAACCGATTGGGGTGGAGTCACAGCAAGATAGGGGCCTACGAATCACCTCCTCCAGAGGAGTACGCCCCTTGGCGACTCGGGGAGCAGTACGATTTCGGTGACATGAGATCCTGGTTGCGGGGGGCCTGAGTCTCGTTTGCGGAATATGCCCGGAGGAGTGCGCGGACTAGGTTTTCAAGTCAGCCATAGATATCATAGTGGAGGATATCAACATGCTGAGGGTTGCTACGGATATTGGAGGTACATTTACAGATCTTGTATTCGTCACCCCTGACGGTGAGGTTGTCACCGGCAAGAGCCACACGACCCCCGCACAGTATGAAGAGGGTGTGATGGATGTCATCTCGGCCGCTGGCATACAGCCGAGTGAGTTCGCGTCGTTTGTGCATGGGACGACGATCGTCATCAATGCCATCACCGAAAGAAAAGGGGCCAAGGTCGGGCTGCTCACCACTGAGGGGTTCCGCGACATCATAGAGATCGGACGTGGCCATCGCCCCGACTTCTTCAACCTCGAATACCGCAAGCCAGAGCCCTTCGTGCCCCGTTACCTGCGCCGAGAGACAAGGGAGCGCATCAACTACAAGGGGATCGAGACCGAGCCCCTTGATCTTTCGGGCCTGCCAGCCATCCTGGACGATTTTCGGGCCGAAGGGGTGGAGGCCATCGCCATCAGCTTCATCAATTCCTATGCCAACCCGGTCCACGAGGAGGCAGCGCTAGCCATGGTGAAGGAGCTCTGGCCGGAAGTTTCCGTGGTGGCCTCGCACCAGATCACGCGGGAGTGGCGGGAGTACGAGCGCACCAACACCGCCGTGTTGTCCGCGTACGTGCAACCAGTGGCCCACCGCTACCTTGATCGCCTGACCAGCGCCCTCTACGATGCTGGCATGCGGTGCACGCCCTACATCATGCAGTCCAACTGCGGCGTGGACACGGTCAAGAGCGCACGTCAAATCCCCATCACCATGGTCGAGTCAGGTCCGGCCAGCGGCATCTGGGGTGCTGCGGCGCTGGGTCGGCTGATTGGAGAGCCGGATGACATTGCCATTGACATCGGCGGGACGACAGCCAAGTGCGGGCTGATCACGGGCGGCCACGTCAGACTCAACACCAACTACGTGATCGAACGCCGCGAGACCTGGGCTGGCTACCCGGTCGTGGTGCCGGTAGTTGACCTGGTGGAAATCGGCAACGGTGGGGGGTCGATTGCCTGGGTGGACGATTTCCAGAGGCTACACGTCGGTCCACAGAGTGCCGGGGCCGTGCCTGGCCCGGTGTCATACGGCTTGGGCGGCAGGGAAGCGACGACGACCGACGCGAATCTGGCGCTGGGCTGTATCAACCCGGACTTCTTCTGTGGTGGCACCATCGAGGCGGACATGGATGCGGTGGAGCGTGCGCTGGACAAGCTGGCGGTGACCCTCGACACGAACCGACGGGAAGCGGCGCGCGGCATCGTCCGTATCGCCAACAACAACATGGTCAACGCCATCAAGCTGATCTCGGTCAACCGCGGCCATGACCCGAGAGACTTCGCCCTGCTGGCGTTCGGCGGCGGAGGCGGCATGCACGCTTGCGCCCTGGCTAAGGAGTTGAGCATCAAGAAGGTGGTGATTCCCAGGCAATCCAGTGTGTTCTCTGCCTGGGGGATGTTGCTCAGCGACCTACGTCGCGATTACCTACAGACGCAGATAGTTGACCTGTCGGAGTCGGGAGCGGCTGAGCAGGTGGACCAGACGCTGAGACAGTTGGAGGAAAGAGCGCTCCAAGAGTACTCCGCTGAGGACATCGACCCGGCGCGTGTGTCTTTCCTACGCTATGCCCGGTGCCGGTACCAGAACCAGGAGCACTCTGTGGAAATCGTCCTGCCCGACGGGGAGATCACGGCGCAGCAGATCGAGGCCATACGCGAGCGCTTCGACACGGACTACGAACGTGAATACACCTACCGGCTGGATGCCCCGGTCGAGTTGGTCGCCTATCACCTGGTCGCTCTGGGCGAGGTGGACAAGCTCAAACCAGAGAAGTTCCCGACCACGGGTCTCAAGCTCGATGACGCGGTGAAAGGACGTCGGGAGGTGGACTACGTTGAAGCCGGCATCCATGAGGCGACGATCTACGATGGCGATGCCCTGGAACCAGGCATGGCTTTCGTGGGCCCCGCCATCATCGAAGAGTCCGGGGCCACGACTGTGATCCCGCCCGACCTGCCGTGTTCTGTCGACGACTATGGCAACTACCAGATCCGCACCGCCAGATGAGGAGGGTTTCCGATGAGCCAGAAGTACGATCCGATAACGATTGAGATCATCCAGAACTCGCTACAGGCGGCTGCTGATGAGATGTTCGGTGCCCTGCGCCGCACGGCGATGAGTGCCATCATCTACGAAGTGCTGGACATGGGCACGGGCATCATGGACAAGTACGGCGAGCTGGCCGGTTCTGGGGCCGGGATACCGGCCTTCGTCGGAGTACTGGACAAGACCGTCAAGCGGGTGATCGAGAAGTTCAACCGGCCGGGGGACGTCGAGCCGGGGGACATCTTTATCACCAATGACCCCTACACCGGCGGGGTGACCCACCTGAATGACGTCGTACTGGTCATGCCGGTCTTTGCGGGCGAAGACGTCGTGGCCTGGGTGGCCAATATCGCCCACTGGAATGATGTGGGAGGCATGGTGCCCGGCAGCATGTCCACCGAGGCGACGGAGATCTTTCAGGAGGGAATCATCCTGTCTGCCGTCAAGCTCTTTTCCCGGGGCCAACCCATCCAGTCTGTGTTCGACATCCTCACCTCGAACTGTCGCATGCCTGATTTCCTGACGGGCGATCTCTGGGCTGGTGTAGCTTCGGTCCGGGTTGGCGAACGCCGCGTTCTCGAGATCGTGAACAAGTACGGCAAGGACGTGTTTCTGCAAGCTGTTGAAGACTACCTGGAGTATGGCGAGCAGGTCACCCTGGCCGCGCTCAGACGCTTGCCCAATGGCAAGTACCACCTGGTCGAAGAACAGGACCAGGGGCCTGACTACGTGGTCTCAGTGGAGATCACGGACGACGAGTTCATCGTGGACCTTCGGGACAATCCGGATCAGGACCCGGGCCCCTTCAACATGAGCCGGGACGAAGCGGTTGTGGCCTGCCAGATCGCCTTCAAGGGCATCGTCTCGCCGGAAAGGCTGAGCAATGGTGGCACCTTCCGTCCCTTGAAGGTCCTGACGCGTCACGGAAGCGTCTTCGATCCGATCCACCCAGCGGCCCAGGGCATCTACTATGAGATCACCATCAGGTTGCACGATCTGATCTGGCGCTGCCTGGCCGAACAGATGCCAGACCGGCTGCCCGCGGGCAGTTTCGCCTCCGTGTGCGGCACGCTCTTCGGCGGCATCCATCCCGACACCGGCCGGAGCTACGCAGTGATCGAGCCCGAGCTGGGCGGCTGGGGCGGATCGCCCACCTCCGATGGAAACGCAGGTCAGTTCTCGGGGCTGCATGGCGAAACCTATAACTGCCCGGCTGAGGTGGCCGAAGCGCGCTACGGTGTGACGGTGGACTACCTCAGCTTCCACGACGAGGATGGCGGCGCTGGCTTCCATCGGGGCGGCAAGGGGGTGCGCATCGACTATCGCATCAAGTCCGACAACGCCTGGCTGACGGTGGCCTACACCCGCTCCAAGGTGCCACCGTGGCCCCTGAAGGGTGGCCAGCCGGGTTCCCCCAACTACATTGAGATCGAGCGTGCCAACGGCGAGAAGGAGCGCTACTCGGTGACGACGGGCCTGACCTTGAACACGGACGACGTGATCCGGGTCATGACCGCCACGGGCGCCGGCTGGGGCGACCCCATGGAGCGCCCCGTGGAGCTGGTGAAACAGGACGTGAAGAATGGCTACGTCACGCTGGAGCAGGCCAACCAGTACTATGGGCTGGACAAGCGCAGCGCGAGCGAATAGGGGGGACCGTGATCAAGCTGACTGTGGTCTATAATCTGCCGGCCGGCGCCGATCATGAAGAATTCCTCAAGTGGCGCACGACAACTCATCAGGAGAGCAACATGTCCATTCCAGGCGTCATCAAGAGCGATTTCTATGTGATCAAGCGCGCCTGGAAGATGGACGAGGCTCCCTATCGCTACATGACCGAAGCCTACTTTCCCGACCTGGAGACCTTCGAGAAGGCCTTCTTTGATGCTGACTATCAAGCCGAGTTGGAGGAATCGCTGGGGCGCATCGCCGATCCGCTATTTCTCATATCTGAGGAGGTGCTATCGGAATCTCGCGGATAGCTTCGTGTCCGATGCCTCTGCACGAACTCAGGGAACGTGGACGGTCACGCTCGGCGGGCACCGATATGTGCCCGCCTTTTCTGAGGTACAATGAGTTGGGTGGCGGTACGAACCACCCATTACAGCCCAAAGGAGGAACGAATGGGTTGGCCGGTGAGGAAACTGATCGAGGACGGCGTGCTCAGCATGTTGCGGGTCAACATGGGTCTGAAGGAGGGAGAGAGGTTGTTGGTGGTGGCCGATCCCCCTACCTTGGAGCATTGGGCGGACAAGGATCTCTTGGTGTTGCAAGACCAGATGGAGCGCTCTGCGTTGGCCAGGATGGTGGCGGACATAGCGCGGGAGAGTTTCCTCCAGTCGATGGTGGACTTCTATCCTTACCCGTCGGCGGGGCAGCACGGCAGCGAGCCGGGTGAGGCGGTGGCGGAGAAGATGTCTCAGGCCGACGTACTTATCGCCATCGTCAACTACTCTCTCTCCCATACCGCCGGCCGGGCCCGGGCCACCGAGGCTGGGGCGCGCATCGCGAGCATGCCTGGATTCGAGGCCCGCATGTTCCATCCGGGCGGCCCCATGTCGGTGGACTACCAGCAGGTGGCAGAGGACACGGAGAAGCTGGCCCAACTGGTCACGGAGGCCGAGAGGGCTACGGTCCGCTCTCCGGGTGGGACGGACATCTCCTTCAGTGTGGCCGGTCGAGAGGGGGGAGTGGACACAGGGCTCTGCACGGAGAGGGCGGCCTGGAGCAACCTTCCCGCCGGGGAGGCCTATGCCGCGCCGCTGGAGGGCACGGCTGAGGGGGTGATCGTGGCCCAGGCGGGCTGGTATCCCCATCTAGCGGAGGACATGTCCTTCCACTTCGAGAAGGGACTGGTGGTGTCTCTCGAAGGCGGGGGCAAGGTGGGCGACGAGTTCAGGAAGCTGCTCCAATTGGGGAGTGAAGAGCAGGTGCACCTGGCCCGCCGCAACCTGGCGGAGTTGGGCATCGGCACCAACCCCAACGCTAAGCAGCCGGACAACGTGCTGGAGGCGGAAAAGATCAAGGGCACGGTGCATCTGGCCATCGGGGATAGCTCGCACATGGGCGGGAGAGTGGTGGCGGACCTCCACGAGGACTTCGTGATCCCTCAGCCCGATCTGCTGCTGGATGGCAGGCTGGTTATCGAAGGTGGTGAGTGGAGGATCTGAGAGGAGGCAGCCGTTCGGCGCGTCCTGGGCCTGGTCTGTTGCGCCTCTTTCGCGCGAGAGGGGCCGCGCCACACCAGGAGGGCCTGAGGGGCGCCTGTTGAAACTCTTGCTGGTGCACAGATGAAGCTCACCGTGCTGGTGGACAACAACACGCTCATCGACCGGTACTTCCTGGGCGAGCCAGGCGTGTCGTATCTCGTCGAGACCGAGGGGAAGAAGGTCTTGTTCGACGTTGGCTATTCAGAGGCCTTCATTCTCAACGCCCGGAAGCTCTCTCTCGATCTATTGGATGTGGACTTCGTGGTGCTGTCTCACGGCCACATGGACCACACCTGGGGGCTCGTGCCCCTCTTGCGGCTCTACACGGAAGCGAAAATCGAGAAGCTCAAGGCGAAGAAGCCCACGCTGGTCACCCATCCACAAACGCTGTCCTCCAGAAGGGTCGGCGACCTGCCAGAGATCGGTTCCTTGCTCTCCGCCGACAGGCTCTCTGGCTTCTTCCACCTCCAACTGAGCAGAAGTCCGGTGTGGTTGACGGAACGGCTGGTGTTCCTGGGAGAGATCGAAAGGGCCAACGACTTCGAAGCCCAGAAGCCTATAGGCATGATCGTCGAGGTTGGTGTCGAGAAGGATGACTTTCTCCTCGATGACTCGGCGCTGGCCTACAAGTCGCCTGATGGCTTGGTGATTATCACAGGGTGCTCCCACGCCGGCATCTGCAACATCGTAGAGCAGGCGAGAAGGGTCTGTGGTGAGAGCAGAGTTGTGGACATCGTGGGAGGCCTTCATCTGTTGGACCCTCCCGCCGAGGAACTGGAGGGAACCCTGGAGTACATGAAAGCTCTGGCTCCGGGCTCGGTGCATGCGTGCCACTGCACGGATCTGGGATCCAAGATGACCCTGTCGAGGGTCGTTCATCTCCAGGAGGTGGGGGTCGGCTTGGTCCTTGAGTATTGAACCGGGAAGGGGCAAGCGGAGAGATATCTGAATGAGAATCCTGGTCTTGGGCAGCGGGCTGATGGGTCCGGCGGCGGCCTTCAACGCTTTGTCCGACGCTGACGTATCAGAGGTCGTCCTCTGTGATCTCCATCAGGAGCAGTTGGACGCTGCGTTGGCCAGACTTCGGGGCCTGGAGGGCGCAAAGAAGCTCTCCACCATAGCCCTCGACTTGAGCGACTTGCCCGCAGCAACCCGGCTGATGGCGGGCTTCGATAGCATCGTGGGCGCTCTTCCCTGGGCCGCTGTGGCCTGGGGCATCCGGGCGGCAGTGGCCGCCGGGACACCGCTCGTGGATCTGGCTCGGCCGCTCGAGGGGGAGCTTCCGGACCTGAGGCGAGAGGTGGAAAGAGCGGGCGGGCTGGTCATCCTGGGATGTGGCGTGGAGCCGGGCTTGACCGAGATCCTGGCCCGCCACCTGGCGGAGAAGCTGGACGAGGTAAGCGAGCTGCACATCAAGTGCGGCGGCATCCCTGAGTTTTCCACCCCGCCCCTGGGTTACAAGATCGTCTTCGGCGGGCGGAAGTTGCCCTTGAGGGAGGAGGATGTTCACGTCGTTGAAGACGGGGAACTGAAGCTGGTGGGTCGCTACTCGGGAGTGGAGACGGTGTTCTTTCCCGGTGTGGGGGAGGTCGAGGCCTGGCACGAGGGGTTTTTGCCCTGGCTGATGGACCTGGAGGCCTTGAAGGGCCTGAAGGTGGGCACGCAGAAGACCATTCGCTGGCCCGGCTACGCGGCCAAGGTCACGGTGCTCAAGGAGCTGGGGCTGCTCAGCGAGGAGCCTGTGGAGGTGGACGGCGTGGAGGTGGCACCCAAGAGGCTGGTCGACGCGGTGCTCTACCCCCATGTCAAGCTGGAGGAGGGCGAGCGCGACGTGACCCTCTTCCGTGTGGAGGCCATAGGGAAGAAGGATGGGAGTCCCGTCCGCCTCAAGGTGGAGATGGTGGACCGGTACGACGACAGGCTGGGCTTCACCTCCATGGCCCGCACCACCGCCTTCACCGGGGCCATCGTGGCCCGTTTGTTCGCCCGCGGTGACCTGAAGGCCAAGGGTCTGTTCACGCCGGAGCAGCTGATCACAGGGCCGCTGCTCCAGAGATTGCTGGAGGAGTTGGCCGCCCTCAACGTTCACTTGGAGGAGACGCAGGAGCAGGTCTGAGTTGCAGAGGGTGGCGAGTGGTACGGCGGCGCGCTGCTCAGTCTCCGGGGCCCTGCGGTTTCCCGAATACCTCTTGGTAGTCCTCGATGGCCGCCGCGACGACCTCTTGAGCGGTGGCGCTGCCGTACGCCGCCTGTACAGAGACCTGGGATTCCTGCCCGGGAACCAGCTTGTAGGTGGCGAAGTAGTGAACCAGCCGCTCGATGAGGCGGGGCGGCAGGTCCGAGACGTCCGTGGCCTCCCCCCAGAAGTTGTCGTTCTCGAGCACGGCCACGATCTTGTCATCCGCTTTGCCGCCGTCGATGGTGCTGATGCCGCCCACCGCGCGGGCACAAAGGAGGATCTCGGCCCGCTCGATGGGCCGTTCGCTGACCACGCAGATGTCCAGAGGGTCGCCATCCCCCTCGTTGGCACCGTCGCACAGAGCGGCGACCCGCTGGCCGCAATAGGTGCGGGGGACGAACCCGTACAGGGTGGGCGGCTGCGAAGAGGTACGCTGGTGGCGGTCCACGAGGAGATACCCGGCCCTTTTCGCCCGGGTGACGACGGCCGGGAGCCTCGCCGCGTTGCCGGCCTGGAGGGCCTGAGGGCTCGGTGCGTCGCCGCCGCCGGGCACGCACCACTGGTTTCTCCCGTGGGCCGGAATCTCTGGCCCCGCTGTCGTCGCCAAGCGCACACTCCTGGCAATGCTTGTACAGACTTTGGTACAATCATCGCATAGCGGGCCGGAGCTACAGTCAAACACTGCAGACTGCCGTTTCCCTCGTGGGCCCTGGAGCAGAGTCCGCCGACCCCGTGCCACTCGGAGCCACAGGGTCGAAGAAGACAGCAGTCGATCGGCTTCGGTCCGCGAGGAAGCCCGCGTGACGAGCGAAGGGAGGTGAGAGGAACCGCAAGGAAAAGCCCAATCCTGCCAGACGTCCGCATCTACCAGCCAGGCGCATTCAATCCCCAGCCATGAAGGAGGCAGCAAGAGATGGACACGAGAAGGTTCGTCAAGCCTCTTCTCTTCACCAGCCTGATCCTGGCCCTTGTGGGCAGCGTGAGCGTCGTCCTCGCCCGCGGGCCAGCGACAGCCTCGACGAGACCCGCGGCACAGGACCCCTTGCCTGTGGGCTTCGCCTTCACCTACCAGGGCCGTCTCATGGACGAGGGTGACCCCGCGAACGGCCTCTACGACTTCCAGTTCGAACTCTTCGACTCCAACAGCGACCCCGTGGGACCGGTGGTCACTGTGCTGGACCAGACGGTGATCGGCGGGCTGTTCACGGTTCAACTTGACTTCGGAGATGTGTTCGATGGGAGGAAGCGGTGGCTCCAGATCGGCGTGCGGCTCAGCGCGAGCTCGGATCCTTATACCATCTTGTCGGATCTTCAGGAACTGACGGCCGCACCGTACGCCCTCTACGCCTTGGATGTGGGGGTGAACTATGCTGGGTCTTCCTCCCAAGGGGGAGCGGCGCTGAACCTGAGCTGTGCAGGATGCGTGAACAGCGCGGAGATCGAGAACGGCACCATCGCCTTGGCCGACATCGGTCAGAATGGCTGCGGACCAGGCCAGGTGATGAAGTGGACCGGCGCGGAGTGGACCTGCTCCAACGCGTACGCCACGACGGTGATCGTGAGTCCGGTGGGCACACCTCTGGACAACGGCGCGGCCCTGCTCGTCGCTTTGAAGGGCATCTCTGACGCGTCGGTGGGCAACCCCTACCTGCTCAAGATCGAGCCGGGGCGCTATGACCTGGGCAGCCAGTCGCTGGCGATGAAGGACTGGGTGGACATCGAAGGCTCCGGTGAACTGGTCACCACCATCATAGCGTCAGGGAGCTCGTCCTATCATAGTGGCACGGTGGTGGGGGCGAACAATGCGGAGCTCCGCTTCCTGACCGTGGAGAACAGCGGCGGAAGCTATTACGCTATCGCCATCTACAACGGAGACACCTCGCCTCTCCTGACACACGTGACGGCCTCAGCCTGGGGCGGGAACGCCAACTACGGCGTGCGCAACGCCACCACCTCCTCTGCGTCTCCCACCATGGTCAACGTGACCGCCCTCGCCGCAGGAGGGGCCACGGCTGTGGGCGTGGAGAACGATGTCTCCACAGCTACCATGAAGGGCGTCACCGCCCAGGGCTCGGGGGCCACCGACGCCAACTACGGCATCTACAACGACGGGGTCTCCATCACCATGACCGACGTGACGGCCATGGCCTCGGGAGGAGACAGCGCCAGGGCCATCCGTAACGCTTACTGCTCAACGACCATGATCAATGTCACCGCCACCGCCTCAGGAAGCAGTTCCGAGAACTGGGCGGTGTATAACCAGCACTCCCCGGCAGTGATGTCCAACGTCACCCTCACAGCGCAGGGCACCGACAGTAGGGGAATCCTCAACTCCGGCCCCGTGTCCGGCAGCTTCCTGGTGACCGTGGACCACTCGCGCATCAGCGGTGACACGTATGGAGTCTACAACGATCACACCTCCTCCACCAGCCCGTACACGGTCAAGGTGGACACATCGCTCGTGAGCGGCGGCACAAACACCATCTTCAACGGCGCCTACGTCACCACTATGGTGGGCGGCTCTCAGCTCGCCGGCGGGCCCAGGTCTGGCAGCGGTTTCACCTGCGCCGGGGTGTACGACGAGAACTACACCTTCTACAGCAGCACCTGCCCGCCCTAGGAGGTCAGCATGACCCTGAGAACCCTGGCTACCATAAGCTGCGCACTGCTGATCTTGACCGCCTTGCTGGCCCTCGGCGGGAAGGCCCTGGCTCAGCCAGGAGTAGCCGTGTCGGCTCCCATGGCTACCAGCTATGACCTCTCCTGGTGGTCGGTCGATGGCGGAGGACACACCTTCAGCGGCGACGGGGAGTACGAACTAAGCGGGACCACCGGCCAGCCAGACGCTGGGCTAGGTCGGACCAGCGGCGGCTACCGCCTCAGAGGCGGCTTCTGGAGTTTTGGACCTGCACGGTATGACATCTATCTGGCGCTGGGGCTGAAGCGGTACTGAAGAGCGGTCGCGGACAAGCGCGCTGGGGGCGATCCACGAGGAGATAGCCTGTGGCCTTGTCCACCTCGTACTTGACGAAGTCGTAGGGCGTGATCTCGACGTAGGCGTAGACCATGCTGGGGGGCGCGGGACCCGGCGCCAGCCCGTGCCAGGGGTGGGGACGCCAGGAGTAGAAAGGAGTGCTGCTCATCCTTGCCTCCTCCGAAGCTGGCTCACAGAGATCACGGGACGACAGCGGCCCTCAGGTTGAGCGACTGCTTGGCAGTCAAGGCCAACTGTGAACGTCAAGACCCACAGACCTAGACCACCGTGGTCTGGAACTTTGTCCCGTCCTGTTTGCACAATGCCTGTGCAAGGCGACGTCCGGACATGACACCGGTCGGAAGACCGCCGCCCGGCTCGACCCACTGCCCGCACATATAGAAGTTCCGCAGGCCGGGCAGGGTCTGGCGCATGCGCTTCATCATGGTGTACGAGTTCTCCGGCGTGATCAGCCAGCCTTCGAAACTGCCTTTCCAGTTGCCCGTGTAGCGCTCGAAAGTCAACGGCGTCGCCACATCCACCATCTCCACCCTCTGGGAGATACCGGGGAAGCGCTGGTCCAGCAGTTCCACCACTGTGCGCGCTACCTGCTCTTTCTTCTCCTTGTAGGCTGTCGGATCCTGCGCTAGCTCTCTCCAATACTCGTAACTGCTGGCCATCATCACCACCAGGCTGGTCTTGCCGGCCGGCGCCAGTGTGGGATCTTGGTTGAAGATGTGGACCGGCATTCTGTCCCGCACCTCATGCCCGATTTCCGTCGGCTGGCGCAAGGGGAAACTCGTGCCACCGACCGTCTTGGGCTCATCGCGAAAAGAGCGGCTTACTCCCACTCCCACGTACAACAACGGCGGAAAGAGGGGCCATTTCTCGTAAGGCTCGCGCGTCTCCTCATCCGCGTACTTGCCTTCCAGCATCTTGAAGATGGTGGTATACCCATCCGCCGCGGACACCACCCGGGCCGAGCGGTGCTCACTCCCATCCGCCAGTCGGACGCCCACCGCTTTGTCCTCTTCGACGAGAATCCTCTCCACCCGGCTATCGTAGTGGATGACTCCCCCCAGTTCAGTGTAGCGCTTGGCCAGTGCCTGCGACATGGGCAAGGAACCGCCGATGGGGTAACCCGCATTCCTGTTGTGCAGGTAGGCAAAGGTGAAGAGCATGAAGAACATGGAGAATTCTGGAATCCACATTTCCAGCAGCCCTTCGCGGAGTACTGGGTCTTTGAACCGCGTGGAGAACTCCGCGGCGGTGATCTTCATCCACTTCCGCATTGCTCTCCCCTTGGTCGCCAGAATCAGTCCGAGCTTGAGACCCTTTTGCAGGCGCCTGAGCGGCGGGTCTGATTCGGAGGCCTGGTCAAAACCGAGGCACATGCGGATACCTTGGACGAAATCGTGGATGGGCTCGGAGTCTTGGGGCGAGAACTCTAGCAGATGCTCCTCCAGCCTGTCCACGTTCGAGTAGAAGATGAGGGTGCGCCCATCGGCGCTCTCGTAGCGCATGTACTCGTCCATGTTGATGAACTCGCGCCCCTGGGCAATGCCGACTTCCTCCCAGTAGCGGTACATGCCGCTCTGTGGTGAGGAGCCCACCAGCCAGGCGACACAGCCGTCAATGGTGTACCCTTTGCGTTTCCAGGCTGTGCACAGGCCACCCGGCAAGTTGTGCATCTCAAAGATTCGCGTGCGGTAGCCATTCATCTGCGCGTAGATCCCAGCCGAAAGCCCTGCGAACCCGGCGCCGATGATGATGACTGAGTCGTCGTCCATGCAGTTTCTCCCTATTCACTGGTTTGAACTTGGCAGCTAACGAGAATCGCAGCCAGCGGGGGCGGTTGGGGACGCTCTCGTGCCACCTACTTCTCCCGCTGTCCGGAACCCTAGGTCACTTCGCTGTCTCTCATCGCAGCCCGTGGCACGTGCTGTCGCAATCTGGTAAAACGATTCTATCGCGGGCTGGTGCCACTGTCAAACGCTAGAGATCGACGCGTGCAGGGTGAGCGGCTGCGAAGAGGTCCGCTGCGGGTGATCCAAGGCGAGATAGGCCGCGTCCTTGTGCACCTCGTACTTGGTGAAGTCGTAGAGCGTGATCTCGACGTAGGCGTAGACCATGCTGGGAGGCGCGGGACCTGGCTCCAGCCCGTGCCAGGGGTGGGGACGCCAGGAGTAGAAAGGAGTGCTGCTCATCCTTGCCTCCTTCAAAGCTCGCTGAGGGCAGGTTGCGGGGCGACAGGAGTGCTCGGCCACAGGCCACGGTGCCCGGGGCTCGTTCCATGGCCAACCCATTCTACAGCAGTTGTGCGGAACAGGCCACGTAGTTGATGGATCCTCGCGCGTGGCGGATCCGCGCGCGGTATCGGCTAGGGCCTGCGTGACAGACTTGGCCATAGGCGGCCGTGCTGACGCATCCCTGACCAGAACCCTCCTCTTTGGCGCTCCGCTCTGGAACGGTGATTGACATAGATTCCGCAAGGGAGTATTATGTGTAAGGCTTCGTCCTTTGCTTCGCGGTAGCAACTGGCACAGAGTACCACATCCTGGTCAAACCGCGATGCTGCAACCTAGGAAGGAGCAAACCCGACCGGGCTTGGAGGCGCGCCGCATTGCTGGCGGCACCTCCGGGTCACGAGTATGCCTGCGTACTCGATGGGCAACTCAGGTGAGACACCGGCGGGGAGGGAACGGTGAGACTGGCTGCCGAGCTGCGCATCGGCATTCACGACTTGTACCTAGATCGTTGGATGCCTACGGAAGAGGATGCACTCGAATTCAGTTAGCAGGAGGGTGGACTGAGCATTGAGATCTCGCTCAACCTGGATCCAGAGGCAGTGGCCTACGAGCGTGGCATGGGGATCGATGGCGCGTGGATCCAGGAGCCGTTCTCCTTCTCGTGCAGTTGACTTGCCATGCAGATTGATGCAACGTGCGATGATGAGGTGACGAAAGACGACTTCCTTCAGATTGCCCCAACATTGGCGGACAGATACATCAATGACCTGGTCCTGTACTTGAGGGCAAAGCTGGAAACTGGCTGGAGGATGTGCAGGCTGGTCTCGAGCAGAGCGACTTGGCCGAATTTTGGTTTCTCACTCGCCAGGGCGAGGCGGCCGCCGAAATTGCGCACACTGTGCTCTGACACCGACGACGGGGTGACCGTATGAGGGTAGACCCCGCGTACCCGACGAGCGGCGAGGAGCGCAGCGGACGGCGGGTAGTGATGAGGCACGCAGACCAAATGAGGGGGGGGAAATGCAAAGCAAGAGAGTGACGTACGTTTGGGCGGCATTGAGGATAGCGTTGGGATGGATGTTCTTGTGGGCGTTTGTGGATAAGGTGTTTGGACTTGGCTTCGCCACCAAGCCCGAAGCGGCGTGGCTGGCAGGAGGCTCTCCGACCGCAGGGTACCTAGCGCATGCTACATCTGGCCCACTGGCTGGGCTGTACCAGAGTGTGGCAGGGAGCCCTGTCGTGGATTGGCTGTTCATGCTCGGCCTCTTCGGCTTGGGTGTGGCTCTGTTGCTAGGCATTGGGGTGCAGATCGCTGGCTATGCTGGCACTGTCCTCGTCCTAATGCTATGGGCATCGAATCTGCCCCCAGCCGACAACCCGATCATTGACGAGCACATCATCTACGCCATAGTCCTCGTTGGCCTGGCTATGGTCAAGGCGGGCCAATGGGTCGGTCTGGGGAACTGGTGGTCGAAGTTCGTGGGAAAGAGGTTTCCCTGGCTTGAGTGACGCGGTGTGTTCGGGCCTCGCGGAGGTGTGATCACCTTCAGAGAAGCTCTGGGGACCGAAGAGGGTTCATGGTGCCTGTGTCTGCTTCGTCGTGCTAGTGTCGAGTGCTCCGTTCTTCGTAGCGTAGACATGGACCGGCCGGGTGCCAGGCCCAGAAGGCTACGTGGCGTTGCTGCGAGCCGCCCATGCCGTGGTCGGAGAGGATCAGTACCTGCCTGTCCGCTGGGAAGGTGTCCATGGCCCAGGTCACGAAGTCGACCAGCGTATCGCCATGCGACATATCCACCTCGCCCAGATCGGCCACAAGCTGGGACCCTACCCGCTGAAGGTCGTCGTCCTGCGTGACGTAGAAGCGCTTCGTGCTGGTCCAGTTGCCGTTGCTGTCGAAGGCGCCCGAGAAGCGGTCCACCTGGGCCACGATGGACACGCGGTCGCTGGGGCTGAAGCGGTACTGAAGAGCGGTCGCGGACAAGCGCGCTGGGGGCGATCCACGAGGAGATAGCCGGTGGCCTTGTCCACCTCGTACTTGACGAAGCCGTAGGGCGTGATCTCGACGTAGGCGTAGACCATGCTGGGAGGCGTGGGACCCGGCTCCAGCCCGTGCCAGGGGTGGGGACGCCAGGAGTAGAAAGGAGTGCTGCTCATGGTTGCCTCCTTCTCCTCTCTTTGCTCGGAGAGCGGGACGCGACGGTAGTTAGTCGGTTGCTTGGCACGCTGCCAGGTAGTCGATCTTGGGCAACCCCATTGTACTGTGGCCTTGGCGGCGAGGCCACGCGGTGGATGGACCGCCGTTCTTGGTGGGAGGGCGCCGACTAGGCACGTGCCAGCGGGTATTAGGAGGCCGAATTCAAGTTCGTGCTGATGACCGGCGTCGGACCGGAACGTGTGCCAGAGGCCAGCGAGCGTACACTTCACGGACAACAGAAGACACGAAGTTTGGCCCCCACTGACTGGACGCTTGTCATCGTAGCGTGGAGAAGAAAGGCAGCTTGCACCGCCTCGGGGGTGGGCTGTGTCTGGCCCAGTCGCGCCTCGAACTCGCTCTTGGAGAGAATTCGTCCCAGTAGGAGCCAGACTTGACGATCCGCCAGAGGATGCCGGAGTACCCCCTGCAGTGCCGACCAGACCTCCTGCCCGGACGCAGGGCCTAGCCGTATGCGCCGCCCCACCTTCGGATTGTTGTCGCTGGGCCATGCCCCGCCCCATCGCCCTAGATTGCGAGGCGTCTGCTCATTGTACATCCCCAAGTAGTTTGTATTCTTGGTGGCCTGACCACACACTTCCTGGAGAGCGCTTGCGGAATATGGCCTCCTCTCCGCGCTGGCCTTGGCGTGAATCAGGACAACGCGCTCTGGCTGCGTGTCTGACAGGATGAAGTCGGCGATCTCGGTGCCCCCGTCGTCGCACACCAAGATCTCGGGGTCACCCAAGTGTACGCCAAGTGCGGTGGATGCCCCAACATCGTCAATCATGCCGAACAGCGAAGCGGGGTCCCAGCCCCTCGTATTGTCCCCGACGGTCGCCCCCTTTTCCGAAGCCACGGTCTCCAGCTCCACACAGGGAACTAGAATCTGGCTCACTTCGAACTGCTCTGGATCAAACGTGCGCCCGACTTTGAAGACCGGCTTGTAGAACTGCCCAAGGGCGTAGATCACGTTCGTTGACTTGGGGATGACGCGAAAGGGCTGCTCCCGGTTTAGATACTCGACGACGCCTCTCTCGTGGAATGGTGTCTTGTTTGTGTAGAGAGAGTCAAGGTCGGCTGAATCGAGTTCATACCTACGTTTGACCCCGTCATAGGCGATACTCAGACGGCATCGAACCCCGTTGGCAAGGAGTCGGAAATGGCCGTTTTCGACTTCGCAGGACAGATCGTCGATCTGGAGTGGCTCTTCCGACCGCGCGCCACGCCCAGGCAACGTGACGTAGGTGTCCTCTACCTCGGAGAGATCCAAGAGGATATGCACTGGCGTCGGGTCCCTGACGTCTGTCTCCTCAGGCGCGTACCTGCGGAAAGTGGCCAGAGATCTGCTCGGGCCCTGAACCGTGGATTCGAGGTGCTTCAGCCAGTCGAGGTAGTCGTTCAAGGAGGATAAGCCTGCGGAAGACTGTGAGATCCGACCTCTTCGAAAGCCGACATACCTCCGGGTCTTGTCGGCAGGCCTACTCGGGTCATCGATGCTATACCCCGTTACAGTTGCGCAGACCTGAGCGTGATCGTCGAAGCCGGACACCGTGTCTCGGACCACGGCGGCACTGAACGAGCGCGAGCGAATAGCTCTAGGCCCGAGGTTGGTGTTCTGAAGGGAGACGCGCGTCAGGTAACTGCGCCCATTCCGCCGAAACAGCTTCCTGAGCCTTGCTGGGTCAACCGCTTTGCCAATGCCTGCCCTGTCATTGTGCAACGGAACGTACCCGTGGGTGTCGTAGAACGCGATCATCTCGTCGAGTTCGTGGATGATTGTGACGCCAAGAGTCGGTTCGAAGAAGCTCGCGTCCCTTAGATACGGCGAGCCGGTGAAAGCGAAGTACACGAAAACGACTGTGCTAGGGCCCTCATCGTAGCGCTTGACCAGGCGGTCCTGGCTGGCATATTCCTGCTCGACAACTTTGCAGCATCTATCGAAGTCGAAACCGTCGACCTTCGACAGAAGGTTGGTGCGCAGGGGTAGAATGATCTCTTTGCTCGGACTCAACGTGTCGAGATCCAATGGACCACGGAAGCGGCCGTCGAGGTACGCGGGGCCAGGCAGGGCGTGCAGCAGTTTTGAGGCCCACCCGTGCCCTATTGCCAGATTGAGGCCTTCCTCTCCGGCGTCAGCGATCGCAGCATCGTACCTCAAGAACCCCTCCCACAGCTCCTGCTGTAGTCCACCGGGCGAGTGGTCGAGCACGTAGCCCTTCGTTGAGGGCCGCAGATCGGGATTACGAATGATCCGCCCAATCTGCTGTACCAAGGGGCGAGCCGTGACCAGTGGTTCGAACAGCGCCAACAGCTGGAATCTCGGGTCGTCAATACCTTCTAACAGCTTGAACTGGTGGATCCAGAACGTGGCATCTTCTTCCTCAGGGTCCGGTACGGTCTTGCGTTCGCGGGGGTCACCTCCAGTGTCCGAGAACCGCTCGTGGATTGCGACGTAGCTTCGCCCGTGGTGGTCCAGCAGGGTGGCGATTTGACGGATTTCTGCCCTGTCGTCACAGCGTATGATCACCCTTGGCTGATCCGCATTCTCCCCCAACTGCTCATCGTAGAACGCAAGCACATCCTGCACGAAGTGCGTCGGATCGTGGGTGGGTTCGCGCGTAACGAACTTGACTTCCCTCAGATAGTGGCTACTGACCGCCTCGTGGTACGTGTAACTGTAGACGTGCCGAGGATTGAGGTCAAAGACCTTCAAGTCATTGCGGTAGGGGGTGGCGGTGAAAACCACCTTGGGAGCGTCGAACTGGCGCGCGGCTTCACTCCATGTCGGGGCCGGTTCGTAGTGGCCTTCGTCGAACATGACCAGGGACACCCGGGGCCTCAGACGCTCCAGGATGGCGCTGCCTCGTGTCGTCATACTGCGCAGCTTCTGAATCGTCGCCACGAAGACTGTTTGGTCGATGTCGTCGAGTTGCAGGTTGGCAGAATGCCGGTCCAACTCGATCACCTGCTTCGGGATTTGCGAGACATCTGGCCCGGAGTCCAGCCGTTCGAAGAAGCGGCCGCCTATGTCCCGAGCAATCTGCTGGCGGAGAGCTACGCGCGGCGTCAAGACCAGCACGCATCCAGTCTCCGGAACGCAACGGGCCAATATCGCGATCACGCCCGTCTTGCCGCTGCCCGTCGGCATGTGCACGAGGCCTGCACCGTGAGCGGTGCCCGAGCGCGACTTGGATATGTATTCCCTCATTCTCTTGATGGCCTCGTACTGATGCGGCCACATGGACAGTTGGTCGATTAGCGAGACGCCGGGGGCAGACTTATTCACCATGATGCCTCCTCCCTACGATCCTGGCTGACTGGGGAGTGAACGTCCGATGCTGAGGACGGAGTCGGTGCTCCTTTGCACTATAGCACATTGGAGAGCTGCTGTCAACCGTGGTTGAACAACGCATGTTCGGCCTGGCCCCTCCGCGGTCTCCACACGGGAACACCTTGCTGTGCAAAGCGGGATCTGACAATCCTGCCAGGTCCTGGTACAATCCACCATGGGAGGGCATAAAACAACCACGGAGCATTCCGCCTGGGCGGCATGCCAGGAGACATGGAGTTGCATCCATCACATCAAATGGCCCGCGGCACGATGGCACTGATGACTGCCCTGCTGGGAGCCATGCTTCTCGGCATGCGGGTCGAGAACGGGCCCGCGTGCGGCGTGCACACCATCCGCGCCGACGACACCGCGCTCTCGATGACCCGCGACGCGGGCTGCTCCTTCGTGGTGCAACTCTTCGACTGGTCCCAGATCGAACCGCTGCCGGGGGAGTACTTCTGGGAGTATCCCGATTCCGTGGTCCGGGCCTGTCAGCATTACGGGTTGAACCTCGTGGTGCGCCTCGATCAGCCCCCCGATTGGGCCCTGGCCTCCGGTGAAGACAGGCTACCCGTCCACAAGAAGGACTACGCCGCTTTCGTGGCCGGTGTGGCCCAGCGCTACGAGGGCACGGTGGAGGCTTATATCATCTGGAACGAGCCGAACCTGGCTCAGGAGTGGGGCGGGCGGGCGCCAGACCCAGAAGGTTACGTGGATTTGCTGCGGGCTGGCCACTCAGCGGTCAAGGAGAACGATCCCCAGGCACTGGTGGTCAGCGCGGGGCTGGCTCCCACCAACCGCGTGGACCAGACGGCCATGGACGACCGAATCTTCCTCAAGGGCATGTACGAGGCCGGGGCGGGGGAGTTCTTCGACGTGTTGGGCGCCCACCCCTACGGCTTCGCCTACCCTCCCGACGATCCCCACGAAACCCACGAGGGTCTCAACTTCGCCCGGCTGGAGGACCTGCGCGAGATTATGGTGGCCTGTGGAGAAGCCGGCAAGCCTGTATGGGCCACGGAGTTGGGCTGGACCACCGAGGCGGTCACAGAGGAGCAGGCCTGGCTCTTGGTCACCGAGGAAGAGCAGGCCGCTTATCTGCTCGGGGCCTTCGAGAAGGCCAGGGAAGAATGGGCCTGGCTGGAGAGGATGGCCGTGTGGAACCTCAGCGCCGGGTTGGAGGCCGACGACGAGAAACGAGGGTACAGCATCGTGGACGATCAATACCGGGCTCGTCCGGCTTACGAGGCCCTGGCGGTCATGCCGAAGGGCAGCCTGCCTGAACCGGTGGCCTCGGTGCAGCCCGACGATGGGTCGGTGGAGATCCTCGCTCCTGGCGTGGTGGTTCGTCTGGGCGACGTGGACACTTTCCACCCCCATTGGGCGCGCATCTACGGCGGACAGGCCCCCTGCCGTTCCTGGGAGGGGGAGTTCTACCTGGACCAGCCAGAGGAAGGCGCCTGGCAGCTTTGGATGGAGGTTTTGCAGGTGGAGGAGCAAGGGAATGTGGTGACCATCAACGGCCAACCGTTGGAGCCGGTGGCCATACCCTTGCGGGGAAAAGTGGACTTCGCCTCTAGCTGGAGCACGACCTTTCTGGACGTCCCTCCCGGTGCGCTACGCTCGGGGCTCAACGTGATCGAGGTCCTGGACAGCCCCCGTCTGCCGGTGTACCAGGATAGTCACGCCTCCTTCGAGAGCCTCCAGTTTCGTGACCTTCGCCTGGTGAGGGTGGGCTCCAACTGAGCGTCAGGGCTGCCACCTGAATAGACCGTCCTCCGTCCCCACCCATAGAACGCCGGTCGTCTCTTCGATGACCATGGCGTAGACGCTCGTATCCTCGAAGCTCCAGGCTGTCCAGTGCTCGCCACCGTCCACGCTCCGAAAGAGGCCGCGGTGCTCGGTGCCGGCGTAGAGAGCGCCGGTGGTGGGGTCCGCAGCCAGGATGGTGACGGTGACCTCCCCCAGACCTTCCCGTTTTGCTGCCCAGGTCTCACCCCCATCGAGACTGCGGTAGACCCCGTCGGTGGTTCCGGCATAGACTACCGACGGATGAGAGGGATCGGAAAGGAGAGCGAAGGTGGTGACGCTTTGACGCATACCCTCCAGTGCTCGCCACGACTCCCCACCGTCGCTGCTCTTGTACACAGCCTCCACCGTGCCTGCATAAAGCATCTGCGGGTCCGCGGGACAAACAGCGAAGGAGTACACGGAGAGGGTCTCCAGCCCGTGATGGATGGGCGCCCAGCTCCGGCCGCCATCGAGGCTGCGCAAGACGTTGTTGCCCCAACTGCCCGCGTAGATAGTATGATGGTGGTGGGGGTCGAGAGTCAGGCAGAAGATGGTGATGCCTCCCAGGTCCTCGCTGGCCCAGGCCCAGGATAAACCACCGTCCCGGCTGACGTAGACCCCTTCGTCGGTCCCGGCGTAGAGAATCTGGCTGTCTTCAGAGTCCAAAGCCAGGGCCTGAACGTACAGCTCTCCTGCCTCCTCGCTGATGAGGGTCCAGCTCTCTCCGCTGTTCTCCGACTTGTAGACCCCGTGGATGGTCCCCGCATAGAGGATCTGAGGGCGCTGGGGGTCCTGCACGACGGCGGTGACCACTCGTTTGCCCACCTCATCGCTGGCGGGGAACCAGGTCTGCCCCCCGTCGGTGGTCTTGAACAGGCCAGAACCTTTGGTGCCCAGATAGGCGGTCTGGGGCTTCACAGGATCGACCGCCAGACAGGTGATGTCACTCTTCAGCAACTCGCAAGTCACGATCTCCCAGGTCTCGCCCGCGTTTGAGCTGATGGCGATGCCCTCTTCCCGGCCGCCGGCGTAGATCACCTGGCCTGCCAGGGGGTCCACAGCCATGGAGCGTGCCTCCCACCCGTCCGGCCCTGCTTCTGACCAGGTCTGACCACCGTCGTCGCTAGTGTAGAGGAGGCCATCGGCCAGGGCCCAGACCGTGCCACTGCTGGTCACGGACAGGTTGGGGACAAAGCTCCCTTGCAGATCTTCGGCCGTGCTCAGCCAGGAGGCTCCACCATCGTCACTTTGCCAGAGGCCGTGGCCGGAGGTCCCGGTGTAAACCGTGCCGCTGGGAGCCACGGCCAGGGAGAGGACGGAGACCCCCTCGGGGCCTGTGCCCTTCCACGTCTGACCATCATCAGTGGAGAGGTAGACACCCAGCCCTTCTGTCCCGGCGTAGACGACGCTGCCATCGGGCGCCCAGGCCAGGGCGTACACCCAGGTCGCGGGCAAGTTGGCCGAAGGCGCCCAGGTCTGGCCCCCATCGCTGCTCTCGTAGCCGCCGTACATTGTACCCGCGAGGAGGGATTGGTCGTCGATAGGGGAGTGGGCCAGGGATAGCACCGTGACCCTTTCCAGCCCCTCACTGCTTCTCTGCCACGACGTCCCTCCATCGGTGGAGCGGTACAGCCCGCCAGGCTCGTAGGTGCCCAAAAACAGGGTGTGCGGGTCCTGAGGGCTGATGGTCACGAGGACCACGTCACTCTGGGGTTTGATGCCCTCACTCGCAGGCTGCCAGTGAGCCGACTCAGTCGGGCGACAGCCGACGAGCATGGGACCGAGCATGAGGCACAGACAGCCAAGAGCCAGGCCCCGGGAGGGTGGTCGTTGTTCAGATCTCATGATCTATCGGGCACATTGTAAGCGGTAAGGAGTCAGGTCGCTACTGCGCTTCGGGACGGGAGGCTTCACGAAACGCGACGGACGCGCACGGGGCGGGAGCAAGGGCGCAGGAAGCATCTGCTGGGGGCGCCGCTACTGACCGGCCCTTGAGGCTCGCCTGAGAAGACAGAGGGAGAGCCTTGTACGGCTCTCCTTCTTGCTGCCCCTGACTGGATGCGAACCAGCGTGCCCTCGCGGGCACATGCCTTCAACCTGCCGCGTATTCCCATTCGCCACAGGGGGCTACAACCACGTCCGCAGAGGCAAATCAGTGTCAACCTTGGCGCACAACTTGATGCATCACTGGAGATGACGTATGATTCTATGTGCGCGAGACTGACTGTTCCTCAGACGCTCCCAAAGCTGCACTCTCCTCGCACGGTCCACCGGCTGACCGCGAAGAGAGCCTGGTCGATTCTACGTGACTGACTGAGTTCTGGACTGCACAGCCGCTCCCAGAGCACAGGACTCGCGCGGAGGAGACACCGCATAGCAACTCGCGATGGTGGCAAGCGCAGACAAGGCACATGAGGCAGGGGTAGAATCTCAGAATGTGGTGTAAATTGGTGGCTTGAAGAAAAGGCCATCGGGTGCTTCCATGTGGGTAAGGGAATAACCACAAAGAAGGAGGCAACCGATGACCGAACCTATTATGACGTTGGG
>Ga0307437_1000183_pt1 | contig 51547 bp, 37 predicted proteins | sample SalMarWE160390MG_FD_202146 | JGI IMG/M metagenome (GOLD analysis project Ga0307437, IMG submission 202146) | Salt marsh sediment microbial communities from the Plum Island Ecosystem LTER, Massachusetts, United States - WE1603-90 | ecosystem: Environmental > Aquatic > Marine > Intertidal zone >...
CAAATCCTCGCCTTTGAATTCTGAAGGGTCGCTTCCCATTACCTCAATCCACTCTTTTTGAGTTACTTCATATTTGCCGATATAAAAGTCCGATATTGTTACATTTTTTCCATAGTAGTTGGACTTTTTATTCCTAAAAGTACCGCCTTTGACCAATACAACGTTATCAGACTTTTCTTCCGATATGATCGCTGTTTTCGATTCAAATACCTTCATTCGCGATAAAACAATTCCTACGATAACTACCATCAAAACTATAATAGCAACATAAAGCCAGATTCTTTTTTTCATGCTAACAACTCCTTTTTCTTCTATATTAATCAGAATTTTGTAAAAGTAAAGAGAAGCCCGGCGTACTTACCGGGCAACTCTTTAAATCGTAGTATTATTACTTTCTATACTACTTAGCTTTTATCGCCACCGACTATATATTACCACCAGCCACCCCACCACCAGCTGCTACCGCTGGTTGTAGTGGTTGTGGAGGTTGAGCCACCACCGCCGCCACCGCCGCCGGAGACATCACCATAACCTATACAGCCGTTACAATGGAGCCACTCGCTGTTTGAACCGCCGCAGGAACCATTCTGCCAGACACCGGTGTTGTAGCTCTGGTTTTCTGACTGACGGGTTTGACCATTCACCTGTACATAATCTATCTGAACGTCCCTGTCAGTGGCGTCATTGGTAAAGCACACAGTTAGACCACCACTGTACTGGGTGCTAGTCTGCCAATTTGCCATGCCTGTGCCTAATGTCCAAGTGGTAATTGTGTTGCCGCCTACCCTCACATCGATTTTCCCTTGGCCATCTGTGCTGCGTCCCCTTACAACGATTGGTATGGAGCCGCCGCCGCCGCCACTGGTCGTAGTGGTTGTCGAACCACCGCCGCCGCTGGTTGTGGTGGTTGTAGTCGACGTGCTTCCGCCACCGCCGCCGAGCGTTACATTAGCGCTCCCACTGCCATTACTCCATGACTCTACCATTACTACCTGGTAGTCTTGACTGCTTCCTCCCTTTCCCAGATTTCTCCACGCGTTAAAGTGGCAGCCCATATCTACGGGACTACTACGACTCCCGCTACAATTGTACTGGTCAAAATCTGAAGTGCCATCAATGGAAGGTTGCCCATACCTTCTATCTATTTGTAAGGTGTATGATCTCCCATTACATGTATATGAGCCTGCGCTACTACCTCCACTTTTCCCGATGTAATATTCTATGAGTGGGTTTCTCGACCACCCATAGACACCAGGGCCCCAATTACAGCCGCTGCAGCTGCCTGAGAAGCTTATAGATCTAGATGCCCCGGAACTCCAGCCTATACCTGAAACAAAATTCGCACCGCTGAAACTAAGACTGAAACCATTGCTTCCATTACAGTTAAAGTTAGCTGATCCCCCATTAGTCCAATGTGTATACCAGTAGCTGCCACAGCTGCCCGATGAATATCCTCTCAGCCTGGCTGGTAGCGGTTGTTGTGTATCTTCAGCTACCTCGGGAGCAGTGGGTTGATTTTGACATCCCCAGGAAAAAACTATAACTGCCGCCAAACACATCGCCCCAAAAACTATCATAAAACGTTTAAAATTCATATCTATTCCTCACTTTTATCTTTGATTGTTGATTTTTTCTACCAGAAAACAACCTCTTTCTCTTACCCCTCCTTTCTTCCTTTTAAAGATTTCCCTTCCTATAACGTAGTAGAAAGGAAGGGTAAATTAGATAAATTTGTTCTTATCTGCTACAGGGATTTTGGCGACATTTGAATCCGTTCTTACTTCATTAACACACGACTCCATATAGCCTTTAACCTCCCTATTTCGGTTTTAGGCTCAAGGCGATTACTAACTTATTCCTCAAAGCCGAAACCCGTCTTTAATAAAAAAATAAATAATAAATGAACAAATTCGATTAATTTCTCCTTAAATTCAAAATTCACACGTTGGGTAACAAAATTATTAGTTTATAATTAAGGTTTTTTCGTTATAAAGTCAAGAGACGTATTTCCTTATTTCCAGGTAAGTAATTGGATTACTTTGACTAACCGGTCATTTTATAAGTATATGATTGAAGCACATATAAATTCAAGGATTTTGTGAAAAGAATTTGATTTTTTATAAAAACTTTTCCTCTACCTTTCACTTAAGATATTGAGCCCTAATACAGGTTAAAAAGGGGCTTGACTTAAAGGCCTGAGAATATATTATTATCGATATGATTAAAGGGGTCAGAGGAAAAATTATAATCTTTTCTTTAATATTATCGAGTCTATACGCCCAGCCTCGCATACAGTTCAAAAGCAAGGTGCTCGTTTTTGGGACAATGGAACAAAATGAAAGTAGAACCAGGGATTTCCTTTTTAGAAATGTGGGCAATGAAGATTTGAAAGTAAATGAAATCAGGTCCTCATGCGGCTGTGCTAACGGGAAATTAGACATCTCAAACAGAGTAGTCCCCCCTCGTGGCACTGGAAAAATAAAGATTACTTTTAACTCTAAAAATTACATAGGCGGCGTTACCGAAACTATATATATACATACAAACGATCCCGAAAACAGTAAAGTCCAACTCACATTAAAAGCGAATGTCAAACCTCCGGCGGAAACTCCCCCAGTTCGGATTTATTTCTTTTATTCGAAAGACTGCGAAGACTGTTCCTTTATTGAGAAAAAAATACTACCTCCCCTTATAAAAAAATATAATTTGACAATAAAATCTTTTGATATATCCGATCCTTTGAACTACGATCATTTGGTCTCAATAGAAGAAGAATATAATGACCTGAATAACGATATACCGATCATGGTCATAGGGGATTACATTCTTGGGGGCCCCGATGAGATAAGAAGATGGCTTGAAGTGCGAATAGCAGAATATAAAGATTCGGGATGTGATTTCCCGGAACTGAAAAGCCGGGACGTTTCTCCTCTTGGCTCGGGAGAGAGAATAGAAGCCGCTTACTTCTACGATAACAAATGCAAAGTTTGCGAAAGAATCAATTACGAGATCTCTTTCTTAGAAAAAAATTATTCGAATTTAGATATTACGAAATATGATATGGGTAGTAGAGAAAACAAAAAAATAAACGAAGCATTTTGTGAAGTTTTTAATGTTCCGGAAAACAAGAGGTTGACCACTCCCATGCTTTTTATCGGAGATGAGTATATCACAGGAGAAGATTTGACGGAAAAGCCATTGAATGAATTTATTTTTGAATACAAAGACAAAGGCTCGGAAATACCCTGGACGGCAATATTCGAGCTAAAAGATAAAGCAGAAGAAAGCATAAAAGAAAGATTCAAAAATATGGGTGTGTTCACCATTTTATTGGCAGGTTTAATAGATGGTGTTAACCCCTGTGCTTTTGCGACAATAATTTTTCTTATAGCTTTTTTATCTACAGTAGGAAAAAAAGAAGAAGAAACACTCCTAATAGGAATTACTTATAGTGCTGTAGTATTTTTGGTATATTTTTTAATAGGATTGGGTCTTATTAAATTTGTCAGTATTTTAAAAATTACAAATATTATAGGTAAGACTATTCTTGGGATTGTGGCAGTGCTTTCTATATCGTTTGGGATTCTTTCTTTTTATGATTACATTAAGCTAAAAAGAAACGAAGTGGGAGAGGTTAAGCTGCAGCTACCCAGATTCATCAAGAAGAAAATCCACTCTGTAATCAGAGAAAAAATGGGGAAGAAAAATTTGTTTATTGCGGCGGTTGTGAGCGGCTTCTTCATCTCTCTAAGTGAATTCATTTGCACAGGTCAAATTTATTTGCCTACTCTGATTTTTGTAAGTAGAGTGCCGGAGCTTCGCATTCGGGCTATATTATATTTAATCATTTACAATATTGCGTTTATCATTCCTCTTGTAATTGTCTTCGTAGCCACATATAAAGGTATGAGATCCTCTGCTATAAATAAATTCTGGAGAAATAAAGTTAAGTTTGTTAAGTTGGCGACTTCTTTCTTTTTTGTTTTCTTAGGTCTTTTTATATCTTTTTATATATTCTTTTATTAAAAACCGAACGCCTCAAAACCGCTAACGCATAATATTAACCACAAAGAACACAAAGGACACAAAGCCCCAACACACCCAACCTTAATTTATTGTGTTTTTTAAGTTCATCTCAACCACCTAAAAAATTTAGTGAGGGTTATATATAGTTGAAAATTTTTTAAAACTTTGTGCTCTCTGTAGCTCTGTGTGAGATACAATTTAGGTTCGGGGCAGTGGTTTAAAACTTAAAACAAAACAAATACAACTTTTTGTTTCTTTTCTTTGTGTTTTTTGTGCTCTTTGTGGTTCAATTATGTTTCAGTAATAAATTTTTTACAAACGAAAAATTTTAGCGTTCTGCGAAAAAAAATTGCAGTTTGCAAAACAGCCTTATTTATATCTTACCGCAAATCAATGACTTATAATTTGGAATGGTACTTGCATATTATCTAAATGGTTCTTTGAAAATTTAGCGAACGTTGAGTGAGGTGGTTAACAAAAACGTTTTAAACCTTAAACCTTTTAAAAGGAGGTTTATCATGCGCAAATTTTATATATCTCTCCTCTTAGTGTTACCGGTTTTTCTTTTTGGTGCTGTTGGTGTAAGTCCTCAGAGCGAACCTGCGTTATTTAGGTTTATCATACCCGAAATTGTAGCTGTTCAGATCAATAATGCGACTATTACCTGGGATTTTAGTAGTGGTCTACCTGCTGTAATTCCTGCATACTATCCACCTACCACTCCAGCTGCTACTCCGCACCAGACAATCGATTATCTCGTTTGGGGTCTTGGTCTTGGCGGCAATACAGATTGGGAGCTTACGGTTGAAGGAAGCGGCGACCCGGCACCTGCCTGTGGAATTCTTCTCGGTGACATAGAGTATGCCGTGGATCCACCTGTAGCCTGGACACCATTTGCCGTGGCTCCTGGAAACGTGATTGCTAGCGGTTCATCAAGTACAAATGGTTGGCAGCAGATAAATCATGATTACCAGGTATACATTGATGGGGATGAAACTTATGCACCAGCACCAGGATCAAGCTGCACCATAACCTACACCATCCAGACTTTATAATGAGAACCACTTAGAACGACGTTCTGCTAAAGAGAAAGGGCGCGCTTAAAGCGCCCTTTCTCTTTTTTTGCAATAGCTTGACAATGGAGTGTTTTATTTCTATATTACTAAATAAAAAGGAGGTTTAAAATGATATGGGTCTTATTTTTCTTAATTGCCGATCAGAGTGCCTCCGTGGAAGTTGGTTTTATCAATCAGGAAGTTCTCTCCATAGATATAAGGGCGAAAAGAATAGACGTTGGGTTCCTTGACGCGGATTCCTCTCCTATTGAACTACCTGGAATTATCCGGGGCACGATACATGCTAATACCAAATGGGTTTTATTATGTTCAACAAAGGATGATTTTTTATCGCCAGAAGGGAACCGAATACCTATCGAGAGATTTGCATGGAGAATAGAAGGAGGAGAATGGGTTCCTTTCGAAATGGGAGAGGATAAGATTTTAGAAGGAAGTGCCACACAGGAAAACGGAAAACCTTTCTTGATAGATCTAAGATTCGATTTGAAGTGGGAGGATAGCGCCGGAGATTTCCTGACAAACATCGATTTTACGTTGATGAAAAAATAAGGAGGATGTATCAAATGTTGAATTTATTAATATCGGTATCGTTACTTGTTTCTCCCCTGCGTTTAGAAGTCACCTCACATCCCGGAGTGGTTACCAGGGAAATATCGGTAAAGAACGGGGACGCCTACAATGAAGCCATAATCAGTGTTTACAAGGGAGACTGGAATCTCAGTAAAGATGGAAAGATATTGTATTATCCTGCGGATTCTCTTTCCAATTCCTGCTCAGAGTGGATTACAATAAATCCAACCGAATTTGTTCTTGCACCGGGAGAAATAAAAGATATAAGAATAACCTTCGAAATACCATCGGAGACTACAGGCGGATACTGGAGCGTTATATTCTTCGAAGGCAAGCCGCCGGAGGAAGAGGAATGGACACCCCTTGTACGATTAGCTGGTAGAGTTGGAATAACTACTTATTTAGATATTGCGGGAACAACATTTAAAGAAGCGGAAATAAAGAAAATGGAATTAGACAAAAGTGGGGATTTACAGATGAAGGTTCAAAACAACGGTAACATATGGTTAAGACCAGAAGTCGAGTACTGGGTTAGGCGAGGAGAGAAGGAGATATACCGCGATTCTCTTAGCTCATCGGTAATATTACCCGCAACAACCCGCGAATATCAATTAACGTTCGAAGGTATCAAAATTCTTAAAGGTGATGAAATAACAGCGAGTGTGGATTACGGCGGTGACAAGATACTTGAGGGGGTTAAAAAGATCGAATAATTGAATGATAATGATTTTATTTTTTTTATCTTTTCAATACTATACAAATTTGTATCATAATATTTATCAATATGATGAAACATCATACGGAGTAACCAATTATCTTATAAATACCAGGGGGACACGCTGGAATACCGAAGTTCTATTTATGAAGTATAGAGAGGATTTTGGCGTAAAGAGATTTCAATACAGATATGATTCCATTTCCATTGGCGAATATAACAGGTTTTATCACTTTGTATTAGGTGATATGGATTATTTAAGGGGTGCTGAGATTGGCTACAACTCCCCTTTCGGTAATTATGATTTAAATGTGAGAGTAGGTAAGATGAGAGATTTGATGGCTCGAGTCTTCCCCACTTTTTATAGAAATAACTTTTTTTCGGAAATGGAACTCTTTATCTCCAATCATAAGTTTACCTTTAATTCAAGATGGGATAGAGACAGGACTTCCTCTATATTGGGAGACGAATTTAACCTTGATTTTAGAAATCTGAAGGTTTTGAATGATATAAAATTGGGATATACGGAGAGTCCGAAACTCGCTATCAATGAAGACCTCATTTACAGTATGGGCTTCCTTTCCCTTCGTTCTTTCTTGCGATATTATAGTTATGGCTTTGTCTCCCGGGAAGGTATCGAATATATAGGCGGAAGGTTTAATTGGGGAATAAATCCCTCGTATAAATTTCCCACAGGTCTAAGTGTTTTTTCCGGTTTCTATCAGTCGGGACGATTGGATAGACCTCTACAAAATCAAGTCCTCGATGGTTTTTCTTACCGCTTTCCCTTTAACCTTTCAGTAAATTTCACCAATAATGTAAATTGGAGCGGCGATAGAGACAGTGGCTATCGAAATTATTTGAGTCTATATTATTTCCTTTACGATAAGGGAAGGCTGAATTTTAAATATCAGAATAGTTATTACAACAGAAGAAATGAAAGTTTTGAACTGGAGGGGATTATTAATCTTCCGCATTCGAACGTTTTAGAGATGGCGGTCTCTAAGTCCGGAATTTACGGATGGGAGTATTCACTGGGGACTATTCTACGAATAGGGTCGTCTATTCATGGAGATTTCAGATTACGGCATATGACCGAACAGGAGAGATTAAACTATAATGCCTCTCTTTCTTTCGATGGTAGAGGAGGTTTTTCAAGTAGAGTTGGCATTTCGGGTAATACTTCTACCAAATCGAGGGTTTATACGATCGAGCTTGCCAAAAGAAGCTCCATTGAGAAAGTCGGTTTTGGCACCATAACCGGAATAGTGTGGCACGATGAGAATGGCGACGGAAAGAAACAAAGAGGGGAACCGCCATTAAAAGATATAAAAATTATTTTAGACGGGAAGAAAAAAATCGGTATAAATAGATTAGGCGAATACCGGTTCGGTCCACTTCCCGGTGGAGAGCACACTGTAGAACTCGATATGAAAGGTATTCCAGCTTTTTTGGGGAGGGATAGCCTGAAAAAAACAATAAAAACCGGTTTTGTTGATTTCAAGGTGGTAAATTTCCCAATTTTCAGCCTTTCTTCAATCTCCGGAGTTGTTTTTTACGACAATAATCATAACTTTAAAAGGGATCCTGGCGAGGGAGGGGTTCCCAACATTAAAGTGAGCATAATTCGGGGTGATTATTCAAGGCATACTTACACAAACTTTTTCGGCGAATACTCGATTCATAATATCGTTCCAGGAGATTATACTGTGCAGGCTTCCCGTTTTCCTCCGGGTTATGATTTAAGCCCGAGGGGCTTTGTTTTGTATCTGCAATTAACCGCCAGCATGAAAAAAGAAGGGCTCAACTTCGGAATCGCAAAACCTGTTAAAAAAATCGATAGAAAAGAATTTTAAAAATAACGGAGGTGTAGCCATGAAAAAATTATTTTATCTGTTTTTTCTTATACCGTTTGTAGCATCGGGAGTATCCTCAACAGGAGTGGGCGTCGATAAAACTACAGCAAGTTTAGTTTTACCTATGGGTATAATCGATATTGTCTGGATTACCGTGCAGCGAAATTCTATTACATGGGATTTCACTGAGATTGACCGAAATGCAAATAATCCCGCTTTCCCCCCAACGTACTTCCCGGAATTTTACGAACCCAGCCGACCCAATACCAGAAACTACCAGAGAATAAGGTATAGAGTCAGAGGATTTCTCTGGCCAGCCGGCAGTTGGGAAGTTACAATTGCGGGTGCGGGAGATCCCTCGCCTGCCTGCGGTATTTTGCTAACCGATATAGAATACGGAGACGGAGCTGCAGGAGTCTGGTCTCCGCTTAGCACCGTACCTCAAGTTCTTGCAAGTGGAAGTGGTGATGTAGGATGGACAAACCTCTACCAGGATTATAGGGTAAGGTTAGACGGAGATGAGACTTATACAAGCGGCTCGACTACTATAATAACTTATATGATACAAATCCTGTAATTAAAACTGTTGGCGGAAATTCAATATTCAGAAGAAAATATAGATTCTGAAAATCCGATAATCTTCTTTAATGTATATTAAATATTAAAAATTAAAAAGCAAAATGACAAATGAAAATGTAAAAATAATTAGGACGCAGATAAACGCAGATTTAAAAGGATTTTTATTTATTATTTTTTTAATAAAATTTTGAACTTTGATTTGTAATTTTCCATTTTGATATTTGATTTTTGAATTTCAGTAGTTTATCCATAATAAATTCTCTCTCTTTCATTATAGTATTTCTGGTATTTTAATAAGTTTAAATTTATAATCTTTACCCTGTTGACTTATTTGCAAATCCGAATAAAATATAAAAGTTTTTAATTTAATATAAAAAATATAAGTAAGAGGAGGTTTCATTGGCGTTACTAAGACCGTTTAGAGCTTTAAGACCAAAAGTGGAGTTTGCAAAAAAAGTTTCTTCTCCTCCTTACGACGTGCTTTCACGAGAAGAAGCAAGGGCTCTTGCAGAAAAGAATCCCTTGTGTTTTTTACATGTGGTTAATGCGGAGATCGATTTTCCTGATGATGTCGATATTTACGATGATAAAGTTTATCAAAAGAGCAAGGAAAATTTTGAATGGTTGATAAAAAAGCAATATATAATCGAGGAAGACACACCATCCTTTTACCTCTACGAAGAGGATGAAAACGGTCACAGCCAGACCGGATTGGTATGTCTCGCTTCGATTGACGAATATGACAAAGGAGATATTCGTACCCATGAGTCAACAAGAAAAATTAAAGTCGATGATAGAATGAAGCATATAAAAACTGTAAGAGCTCATACGGGTCCCATTTTTCTTGCTTATTATGATACGAAAAAGACTGAAGAAATATATGAAATCTTCAATCAAGTAAAGTCGGGGGACCCGCTTTATAAATTCAAAACCGGAGACAATGTTTTTCATACAGTCTGGAGAATAGATAATGCTGATATGACAAGTAAAATCCAAGAGGTTTTGACTAAAATTGATTCTTTGTATATTGCCGACGGACACCACCGAAGTGAGTCGGCTTCAAATATAAGAATGGAAAAAATGAAAAACAATCCGAATCACAATGGTGAAGAGGAGTACAATTATTTTCTCGCCGTTGTTTTTCCGCATACAGAACTAAAGATAATGGCGTATAATAGAGTGGTAAAGGATCTTAATTCTTTAACAAAGGATGGTTTTTTTAATAAAGTGAGAAAGTATTTTACCATAGAAAGTGTTGAAGGAAAGTTTGATCCGGATACATTTCATAATTTTGGTATGTATATTGAGGGAAAATGGTACCATCTTAAAGCCAAGGAAGGGACATTTCCGGCAGATGACCCCTATTATTCGTTAGATGTTTCGGTTCTCCAGGAAAATCTTCTTGATCCTATTTTAGGAATAAAAAACCCCAAAGAGGATGAAAGGATAGATTTTGTTGGTGGAATAAGAGGATTAAAAGAACTTGAAAGGCTTGTTGATTCGGGTGAATTCAAGGTAGCTTTTTCCATGTATCCCACTCAGATGGAGCAACTAATCAGGATATCTGATGACGGCAATAAAATGCCTCCAAAATCCACCTGGTTCGAACCTAAATTAAAATCAGGCTTGTTTGTTCACAGAATATAGAATTCGTGGTATAATTATTTATGATATTTTTTCTTATCCTCGCTTTTTCCCCGGCAGATATTCCTGCGCTTTCTGAGACGCGACCTATTACAAGAGGTATTTATCTCGCTCCCGGTGTTTTTTATTCGCAGTATGAAATAGATGAATTCTTCAAAATGGTAGATCTGGGGCTTGTGAATGCTGCTGTTCTTGATGTGAAAAATGAACGAGGAAGATTGTTGTTTTCTCTTTATAAAAGCTTTATTGAGAAAGCCAAAAAAAAAGGAGTCTATTTGATTGCCAGGCAGTGTGTTTTTAAAGATGAAGCACTTGCACTTAAAAATGGTGGTAAACTTGCCTTAAAGGACTTTTCGGGTAATATCTGGTTTCAGGAAAAGTGCGGGTACTGGGCCGATCCTTCTCTTTCAGAGGTCAAGAAGTACAATACTAAAATCACGGAAAAAGCTTTTGATCTCGGTTTCAATGAAGTGCAATTCGATTATATAAGATACCCCTCGGGTGACAAACCTTATAAGAATTGGCAAAACAAACTCAGTAATATTGTCGAATTTTTAGATATGGTAAACGAGGTTAAACCTCCCGAAAAGAGAATTTCTCTTACTTTTTATGGATATACAGTATGGGCTAAAACCCTAGCAAAAGAGGGGCAGAATTTCGAGAAGATGGCGGAGAAGGTTGACGCGGTTTATCCTATGTTATATCCCTCTCATTTTCACGATGATTTTATGAATAATTCCACGAAAGAGTCGAGAACATATTCTTTAATTTACGAATCAATCAAAAAAGCTCAAGAAAGGTTACCGGAGAAAGACATTGAAATAATACCTTATCTTCAGGCTTTTTCCTGGAAAAAATCAAGGCTCGGCAAGAAATACGTTTTAAATCAGTTGAAAGCGGCTTCCGAATCTCGTTCTGATGGATTTGTACTTTGGGAAGCGGGTGGAAACTACTCTAAAAGCTATGAAGAGTTAATAGAGTTTGACATTGATTTTTTCGAAAAAAAGTTAATGTACCGTTTGCAATATGACAGTAAAAGAAATAAAAAATATTTTAGGGGATAAACACCTTAGCAAAGCTCGGGGGCAGAACCTTCTGCTCGATGAAAACATTGGAAGAAAATTTGCGGATCTACTTTCTTTGACTCACGGCAAAAGAGTACTTGAAATAGGACCGGGCCTTGGTATTATAACTAAGTATCTTAAAAATAGGGGCTTTGAGGTAATTGGGGTGGAAATAGACCCCGACTTTTGCTCTTATTTGAAAAATTTGGGCGTGAATGTTCTTTGTGAGGATTTTCTTAAAACGCGTTTGGATTCTTCTTTTCCGGAAATCGCTGTAGGCGCTCTTCCTTTTTCAATGTCTTTGCCGATTTTACTAAAAATTAAGAACAACAGGGATAAAATAAAAGAATGGATTTTTGTGCTTCAGAAGGAAGTTGCAGAAAGATTTACGGCCGGGCCGGGAAGTAAATCATACTCGTCGCTTTCCGTATTGTTTAATATTCTATACGACGTCAGATGCGAATTTGAGATTAAGCCAGAAGCTTTCTTCCCAAAACCTGAAGTATTTTCATCGGTCATCAAGGGAATTCTAAAGGAAAATCCTATAATTAAAGTTAATAAAGGTTTTGAAAAATTCCTGAAGGATATTTTTCGCTTCAAAAGAAAAACACTTAAAAATAATCTTTTCGATTATAATATAGAAGGAGTCTCAATTGACTTAAAGCGGAGAGCGGAAACTCTTCATACGGATGATGTTGTTCGGCTTTACCGGGAATGTAAGCGTAATCAATAAAATTTAAACCTTTGTGCCTTAGTGTCTTAGTGGCTAAAAAATTATGAAAGGGATTTATGTTTTGATGCTTAGAATAGAAAAAGAGAAAAGCATTAGTGTTGGAAAAATGGGGCGATTTATTTTTAAGCCCGTTTACTACGCCTATGTGGGTTCAGCGATGGCGGGGAGTAAAAGGTTAAAAAGACATTTGGAAAATTTAAAAAAGGGAAGTGTAAAAAACAAACATTGGCATATAGATTTTATATTACCATACTGTAATTCGATAGGGTGGGTTTTTGCAGAATGTTCTGATCCAGGCAAAGAGGAAAAATTGGCGATTTATCTTTCAAAAAAACTTAATTATGTCGAAGGCTTTGGGGCGTCTGATTCCAGGGCTCCTTCTCATTTATTTAAAGATATAAATCTCAATAAGTTAAAAAGTACAGTTATAAAAGCTTTAAAATCTATTGGGGCAGAGAATTTGCAAAGCAGTATGGACACCGCGAGCAATTCTTGACTTTTGCTGTTTTTTAATTATAATTTATTGCATACATCTTGAAATTTAAATCATTTTTAAATAAATCAGCTAAAAACAGCATTTAGCATTATTAAGGAGGTTAACATAGACATTAAGAGGGTGTTTTTTAAAGCTTTTTATATATTCTTTTTATTTTATACATTAGCTGTATATGCGGGTATTCTGGAGAAAGAAGTAACTTTTGACATAAACGATCTTTCTTTTACTAAAATCGAAGGATATGATTTTGTACGGCTTAAAGGTTGTATTTCAACTACAGTAGAATTAGGAGCGCCATGTCTTCCTAAAGCTTCTTTTTCACTTTTGATTCCACAAGGCGCGGAAGTTATTGATGTCGAGATCATTTCCTTCGATAAAGAAGAAGTTCCCGGCGAATATGAGGTTTATCCTACTCAACACTCACAGCCATTCTTAAAGGACAAGGTTTTTCCTTTTGTCGAGCCTGATGAGGATATCTATGCTAAAAGTACGCCTTATCCTGAAAAAGTTATTCAACCTGCTCATACCGGCTCAATGGGTGGTTATAAACTCGCAAGTCTATTGGTTCATCCCATACAATACATCCCTACCGATAAGAAATTGATTTTCTATTCGAAAATAAAGTTCAGGGTTACATATGAAGAAAAATCAAGGTCGCTAATCACAAAAACAGAAAAACAAAACAAAATATTTAAAGAAAGAATCGAGAAACTAATCCTTAATCCTGAAGATATCGGGATGTTAGAACCCCTAACCGGATTAAGAGGCAGTCTGGCTTTGCCTTCCGATTCGGTTGAATATGTTATAATTACGGCAGATTCCTTTAAAACAGCTTTTCAAGAACTCGCGAACTGGAAAACAAAAAAAGGAATTCCTTCAAGGGTTGTCACCCTTGACACTATCTATGCTAATTATTCGGGTTCGGATAACGCGGAGAGAGTAAGAAATTTTATTAAGGACGCAAATTCTTCATGGGGAACCATATGGATTCTTCTTGGCGGTCAATGTGACTATGAATGGGGAGAAGAAATTGTTCCGAGAAGAGATGTCTGGTATAGAAGGTCATATGTCGGACATTATACGGACGAGGATACCATTCCAACCGATCTTTATTTTTCCGATCTCGACGGTGACTGGAACGCGGACAGCGACGGTATATATGGTGAATCCTCAGATGATGTCGATTTCTATTCAGATGTATTTGTAGGAAGAGCCCCCGTACGGACTGTTACCCAGGCGGAGACTTTTGTAAATAAAGTTCTTACTTATGAAAAAAACCCTCCGTCCGGTTATCAGAAAAAGATACTTCTGCCCGCCGCTTATCTATGGCCAAGTATATATGATGAAAGGTTGTCACAGGAAGCGATTGCTGATATCGTTCCTCCAGACTGGCAGGTCTCGAGGATGTACGAGAGAGACGGAAATTTAACCCATGAGGCATTTGTCGATTCGGTTCGCTCAGGATTCGGTTTCGCTCATCTTGTGGGTCATGGAAATGAATATGGTATATATATTTATTACGCTGACGAATATCTTGGTTCTGATGACTTAGATGCTCTCGACAATGACGGACTGCTCGGCATTCATAATTCTTTAGGCTGCATGTGTGGTGCACTTGATCTCGTACCCTACGGGGACTGTTTTGCAGAACATTATTTAACCCCCACTACTGGCGGCAGTTATTCCATTATGAATTCAAGATATGGCTGGGGAAGTCCTCCGAACATGGGACCCTCAGAGAATATAGACACCTGTTTTTATCATGAGATATTCAAGGAAGATTATCTTTACCATGACCGTCTGGGCGTAGCGCACGCTTTTTCAAAAGATGGCTACGTATCCGAAATTACATGGGCTTCAAATTGGCCATGGAGTATTTATGAGTTAAATCTATTCGGAGACCCGGAACTTCCTCTATGGACAGATATTCCAAAAGAGCTCACCGTTACTCATGTACCTGTAATACCTGTCGGCACAAGCACTTTTAATGTAAATGTTACCGATGGAGGTTTTGGCGTAGAAGATGCTTTTGTTTGTTTATATAAAGAAGGAGAGGTTTACCAGAGAGGATATACCGACGCTTCCGGTAATATTACCTTGACTTTGTCGCCCCCGCCTAACTCCCTTGGTACAATGTACTGCACGGTAACAAAAAACAATTACATCCCCTATGAAGGTAATGTAGATGTTATCTCTCCTTCCGGCCCCTGGGTTATTTTTGAACAGTATAGAGTAACGGATATAACCGGAAATGGAGATGGTAATGTTGACCCCGATGAGAGTATTGAGTTGTTTTTGACGGTGCATAATGTTGGTCTCGATACTGCATATAACATTACAGGTGTCCTTCGGGCGGCAGACTCTTACGTTACCATTACAGATTCGACAGATGAATTTGGCGATATCTTATCCGACTCACTCTCGGAGAATTTAGAAAACTTTGATTTTGAAGTAGCATTGGGATGCCCGGCAAACCACGTTATTAATTTTGAACTTATTACGAGAGATAAAAACGATAGCACATGGGTAAGCTCTTTTGCTACACCTATATCAACACCTGATATATCACTTATCCAGGATACTTTAAATTTCGACACGGTGTACATAGGTTATCCTGATACATTGGATCTTCTGGTAAATAATCTCGGCAGGGACACACTGGTAGTTAGCGATATTACACCTGATAATATGGATTATTCTGTTGATACCACTAACTTTAGAGTACCGCCGGGCGAAACAAAAGATGTGAGAGTTATCTTTGCTCCGGCGCTTGAAGTTATATCTACCGGGAATCTTACTATAGAGACTAACGACATAGACGAACCTGTCTTAATTGTTTTCCTTCAGGGTGAAGGTTTAGTGCCACCGGACATATCGGTTTCTCCCGATTCTATGGATGATAGTTTGTATACAGGTGAAACATCTATTGATACTTTAAGAATTTACAACACAGGAAGAAGTGATCTGAATTTTAATATATCGTTTGCGGAATTATTTCCGGCAACAAAATCCCCAAATATAAGTTTTAAAATTACCGATTTCAAAAGCAACAAAAATACAATACCTGACGAAAATTCGGGAACCGTAAATGAGTTGGTAGTGGATTTTTCCAAGAGGATTTACGAAAGTAGCACTCCTACATCAGCTTTGCAACATATTCTCGTTATGGAGAGGGGTCCGGGTTTATATTATTATGACACAGCTCTGGATAATCTTGGACTACCAAGGACACTTGTAACTTCCTGGGACGAACTTCATATGGAACTAATAAGTGGAACCCAATGGGAACTAGTTATTGTTAATTCCTACGGTAATATACCTTCGAATGAAATACTTGATTTGCTAGATGATTATCAAGCAGACGGCGAACTTTTAATATACGCCGATTGGGCTCTTTATGACTACTCTTCGCACTCTTTACTTACAAGTTTAGGTATCAGTTTTGTTTCGGATCGCACAACGCCTTTAAACTTCTATGCCGTCCATCCCAGTCATACACTTTTTAATAATCCAAATGATATAGATAGTTTATACTGGACAGATAACCAGTATAACAGAGATGTTGAAATTGTTGATGTTCTTCCGGGCGCGACTCAACTGGCTTACCTCGAAGGCTATCCTGATAATGGAGCAATAGTGCTCAATGCGGAATGGAACTGTCTGTTCAATGCTTTTCAGTCGATGAATTTTAACGCAGATGATGATGGCGATGGTAAACTAGATATTGTTGAGCTTATAGAAAATGAGATTACGTTCCTTTCGATGCACTGGCTTTCGGTTGATCCAATCTCGGGCACCACTCCATCAGCTGATAGTGTTCTCGTAGAAGTCACCTTTGATGCTACTAACCGTTATGGAGGAAATTACTTTGCGGATATTATCATTACCAGCAATGATCCGGATGAGCCAGAAATTAAGGTCCCCGCACATTTACATGTAACTGGTACGCCTGATATAGCTGTTTCAGAAGATATTTTAGATTTTGGGATTGTTTTTAACGGTTATTCTGCAACCGATACATTAATTATTGCAAATGTTGGAACCGATTTACTGACTGTTAATGAAATCTCATCCGATAATTTTGATTTTACTGTAGAGGTAACCAATTTTACTCTAGATCCCGAGGGAACCCAAGAGGTAGTGGTCACACTGACTCCCAGCTCACTGGGAATAATCAGGGGAACCTTGACCATCGACTGTGATGATATGGATGAACCAACTATAGATATTACCTTACAAGGGAGATGTTTAGAACCACCGGATATATCGGTTTCGCCTGAAAGCTTAAACGATAGTCTGTTCACGGGGGAGAAATCAACCCATACTTTAACTATTTACAATACAGGTCTTAGTGATTTGATTTTAAGTATTTCAGAGAAAAGTGCGGATCTTGTACCTTTAGTATCTTCAAATACGAGATTTACCCAAAAGGCAGAGAGAGAAAATAACTTACGATCTCAAAGAAGTATTGATGGAAAAACAGCCATAGGAAATCCATCTAAAAGTATTTTTCGATTATACGATTCCCCCACAGCGTTAGGAACAGCAAATATAGCAATACTTGGTTCTGAATCGTCCGGTGACGAATATCTTAGTAATATAGCTCACTATCTGATAAATTCAGGACGGTTTGCGGAAGTAGCTACGATAAACGGATATTACTCTACTCCCCCCTTAGCTGAACTGCAAATATATGATGCAGTTGGTGTCTTTGGTTGGCATTACTGGTATAACGCGGACGCTATAGGAGATTTACTGGCGGATTATATCGACTGGGGAGGTAATGTTTTTATCGCCTTTGCAGGAAACGGAATCGGAGGAGATTGGATGGTTAAGGGGCGGTTTGACACAGAAAATTACTGGCTGATTTCCCGCTATGATTACAACGGCGGAACCTCCTACTATATGGGTAACGTCTACGAAGAGGGTCATCCCATTATGGTTGGAGTAAACAATTTAATTTCAAGATCAAAATTGAACTATGGAGCTTCTGTTAGTGATGGCGCAACTTTACTGGCAGAATTCCTAGACAGAACTCCGCTTGTCGCTGTTAACGAAGAAGGAGATAGTCGACGTGTCGATATAAGCTTTCCATTTTTCACTTCTGCCGCAAGTGATTGGGGTATAGATTCAACTTCTGACGCAACATTGTTGATAGTCAATGCTTTTAAGTGGTTATCGGGTCCTACCTGGCTCTCCACTGTTCCAAACTCGGACACTATTCCGGCGGGCGATAGTTTACGTGTAGAAGTTACCTTTGATGCTAACGGTCTTTACGGCGGCGATTACTATTCGGACATCATTATTGCCAGTAACGACCCGGATGAACCGGAATTAGTCGTTCCTGCTCATTTACATGTAACTGGCGCACCTGATATAGACGTTTCAGAAGATACTTTAGATTACGGCATTGTTTTCGCAGGTTCTTCTGTTACTGATACGTTAATTATTTCAAATAAAGGAACCGATACTCTAACAATAAGTAACATGGCAACTGATTACTATAATTATATTATTGATACTACAAATTTTACCATAAATCCCAGAGAATCTCAGGCGGTTCCGATAACATTTAAACCCATCTCGCTGGGAACTATCATAAGAGTCTTAAGGATTGATTGTAACGACCCGGATGAGTCAACTGTAACATTATTTCTGCGAGGAGAATGCGTGGAACCTCCTGATATCTCAATTTCTACTGATTCCTTAAGCGATAGTTTATCCATAGATGAAACATCTAAACATTTATTGACAATTTACAACACAGGCGTCAGCAGTCTAAACTTCGATATTTCAATTGAGGAAACGGACTTTTTTTCGATGAAGTTAACAAAAAATAAAAAACTATCTAAAAACTCACCTCTGTCCATCGCTCAAGAATCTTTAAAGCCTGAGGAAACGGCTGATGGTTTGCCTAATAATTTCGTGGCGAGTACTCCACGTATATTTGCTCCGCCTAAGATATTTGAGGATGATTTTGAAGACGGAGATTTTAGTGGTTGGTTTGATGGTGGAGGATATGGAATAAAGGAAGTTACAAATGCAACAGCTGCCAATGGAACTGATTACAGTTATCATGAATACAATTCTCCTTCTTCGCACTATAACGGTATTTATCGCCTACTTGGTGCTGTTCAACCGGGTTACATTAGTTTCTATATTCGTTCCGGATCCACCGCAACACATGACGCTTATTTTGTATTGCGAAGCAGTACGGGTGATGACATTATCTTCTTCTTCGCAAGAGGTGAGGAATATTTTTATGTTAATGCAGATGTCGGAGGTGATGATACGTATTCTTATACAGCTGAAACATGGTATCATATTGAGTTTAAAAATATTAATTTCGTATCAAAGACTTTTGACTACTATGTAAATGAGAGTTTGATAAAGGCTGGTATTCCTTTCCGGAACGCTTCAGTCTCTGAAAATTTCGATCGTCTTGAGCTTTATAATTTTACAGAGGGCTCGGAAGCCTGGTGGGATGAGATCATGATTGCTACAGAAGAATTTCCAAAGTGGGTTTTTGTCGATTCTACCTCAGGCACTATTTCGTCAGGCGACAGCAACCGAATAGAAGTTACCTTCGATGCGACCGACTTAGAAATTGGTAATTACTATGCAGACATTATTATTTCAAGTAATGACCCAAACAATTCAGAGGTAAGGATTCCCGCACACCTGCATGTAGCAAACATTAGCGGAATCGAAGAACCTGAAATCCCGAAAGTCTTTTTTGTTAAACAAAACTATCCCAATCCTTTTAGTTCTCATACTGTGATAAGGTATGGATGTCCTGAAAAAGCTAAAGTTTGTATACAGGTCTTTGATTGTTTAGGAAGAATAGTACATACTCTTATAGATAAAGAAGTTGAAGCAGGTTACCACGAAATAAAGTGGGATGGCATTAATAAATTCGGAAAAAAACTTGCAAATGCTGTCTATTTTTATAGAATGCAGACTAACAAAGATTTTAATGCGACAAATAAGATGATTCTTTTACGATAAGGGAAAAAATCCATATAAAAAACGCGAAAAAGGCGGTAATATTACCGCCTTTTTTATATAATTAAAAGTATTTTTCATTATTGCTTCTTGATTTATCTTCCCTTTTTCAAAACCACTATTGTCCCTTCGACGATTATCCAGAGGTTGAGAAATAGTATAATTAAGTTGAGAGTTAAGAGTAAAGGGTCCTTATTGTTAATAAATCGCACCTGATTTATAACAAGAGCCCATGTTGTTATAAGTGCCATAAAAACACAAGGTATTCCAGATATCAAAAATCTTATACCGCCTTTTCTTTTTAGCCATATAGTTACCAGTAAAAGAGCCAGTGCTGCAAGAGTTTGGTTTGTTGCTCCGAACATCGGCCAGAGTTTTAAAGCTCCCTTTCCGCTTGCACCGGTCGCAAAAGCTAAAAGGCCTGCAGTTATTACAGCAACAGCTGTTGCGAATTGACGATTCTGAAAAATTTTGACCTCTCCAAATAATTCAGATAAAACGTATCTCTGTATTCTTGTTGCAGTATCAAGGGTTGTCCCGGCGAAGGATACAACGAATACACCCATAATTGCTATTGCAATATTCTTTGGTATTCCGCTTGAAGTTATCATATTTGCAGCACCGATTACAAAGGCAGAAATTTTCGAGCCAAGTCCTTCTGCTGCCGCCCAGGAAGAGTAATGAGCTGTCCATGCAGGGATGCCGGTTAGGAGTTTGCCGTCTCCGCTTTGATATGCAATCCCTATACCTGCAGCAACTGCAATTAGAACGAGCGTGGCGAGTACTCCCTCCATCACCATACCTCCGTAACCGATAATTTGGCCATCTGTTTCTTTGGCGAGCTGTTTTGCTGAAGTTCCAGAAGAAACCAGGGAATGAAAACCTGATACCGCTCCACAGGCGATTGTTATGAATATAAAAGGAATTACAGGTGGAGCACCCTTAGGGGCAAAATTAATTGCCGGAGCTACTATATGAAAATCTATACTTCTAAAAGCAGCGGTAAAAACTCCCAGAAAAAGAAGAAAAAGGGCAACGATAAGCTGATGTGAGTTTATATAGTCTCTTGGTTGAAGAAGGGTTGTTACCGGCAGCATAGACGCTATATAAGCATAAATAAGAAGAATTATGGTCCACACACCAGTTGCCGGGATAATACCTATTCCCGGTAATGTAAGAGGCAACTTTGTTCCTATCACAATTGTCAAATACATAATAATAACTGCTATTATGGAAAATAGAGCTAAATTTCCATTTTTTTTGTATATTACCCATCCGAGCCAAACTGCTATCGGTATCTGAAACCACATTGGAAAAACAGATTCCGGAAACATACTAAAGATTATTGCCATTATAAGCCCAAAAATGGCGATAACTATCAAAAGTTCGAGAAAAACAATAGAAAAGAATGCCCTTTGAGTTCTTTTGTTTATATACTTACCGGTAATCTCCGAGATAGACTTGCCTTCATTTCTTACCGAAAGAATGAGTGAGCCAAAGTCATGCACGGCTCCTATTGTAATTGTACCTAAAACAATCCATATTATTGCGGGAACCCATCCCCAGATGATACCAATTGCGGGACCTACAATTGGACCCGTACCTGCAATTGAGGCGAAATGGTGACCAAAGATAATTTCTTTCCTTGTGGGGACATAATCAATCCCATCTTGGAATTTGTGAGCAGGGGTCTTTTTTTTATCATCTAATTTGAATATTTTCTTTGAGAGAAAGGTTCCATAAAATTTATAAGCAAGAAAAAAACTAAAAAAACAAACAATTAATAGTATAATAACATCCATTAAATAAAGCCTCCTTTTTCTATATATTTAATATCTTTAAACATGTATCTTTCTAAACTGCAAATTTTGTTCTCATTGGAAATTAAATATTAAAAATTAAAAAGCAAAATGACAAATTAAAATGTAAAATTGTCATTCATTTTAACCGCAAAAAATACAAATTGTTTATCTTGTAAATCAAGTGCGTTTTTCTTTTGTTTTTTCTTTTTGAATTTTGATTTGTATTTTTCCATTTTTATATTTGATTTTTACATTCTGGTGGTTTAGCTTAGTCGTTATCTCTAAATTTAATATTGCTTACCATTAGTCCCTCTGTATTAGGGTTTAGTGTGCTTCATTCCAATTTTTACCGAAATTATAATCTACTTTTAAAGGTATTTTAGCTAACTCCCCGGCGTTTTCCATAGCAGGTAATATTAGGTCTATTGCTTCTTGTTTTTCGTTTATGGGTACTTCAAATAGAAGTTCGTCATGAATCTGAAGTATCATTTTTGTTTTTAACATCTTATTTTTTAATGCTCTATTTATTAATATCATTGCTTTTTTTATTATATCGGCTGCGCTGCCCTGTATGGGTGTATTTATAGCTATTCTCTTCCCGTACTCTATTTCCCTCAGGCTTTTTAACTCCGGTATTAGTCTCTTCCTTCCGTAAATTGTCTTTACGAATCCTGAATTCATTGCCTCGTCAATAGTTCCTTTTTGCCATCTTTCTACTCCAGGATGGTTATTGTAATATTTTTCTATAATACTGCTTGCCTCCGTGTTTGTTATTTCAAGTTGCCTGGAAAGGCCAAATGGGCTTATTCCGTAGATGATACCAAAATTCACTGCTTTTGCTTTTCTTCTCATTTCCAACGTGACCTCGCCAGTTTCAACGCCGAAAATCCTGCAGGCAGTCTGTAGATGTATATCAAGGTTATTTTCAAAATCATTTATTAATTTTTGATCGTTTGAAATGTAGGCAAGAATTCGCAGTTCGATCTGTGAGTAATCGCAGGAGAGAATTTGATTGTACTGTGGAGCAATAACCGATTCCCTGATTTTTCTTCCCTTTTCTGTTCTTACAGGCAATGTCTGAAGGTTTGGTGCTGTAGTAGTTAGCCTTCCTGTAGCCGCAACCGATTGCTGGAATTCATGATGTATTCTGCCACTTGCTTTATCTATACAATTTATTAAGGGAATAACATAAGCGGCAAGGAGTTTATCTGATTCCCTGAAATCAATTAATTCGGGTATTATAGGATGTTTTTTAGACAGAGCTTTGAGCACTTCAAAATCAGTCGAAAAACCCGTTTTTGTCTTTTTTACAGGAGGCAGTTTAAGCTTAAGGAATAAAATCTCACTCAGTTGTTTAGGGGAACGTAAATTAAACTCGCTTCCTGCAAGTTTATATATTTTTTCTTCAATTGTTTCAAGTTCTTTTTCTATAGAATCCTTTAATTCGTCTAATAAATCCTTGTCAATCAACAATCCATGATTCTCTATTTCATAAAGAATAGAAATTAGCGGTTCTTCAATTTCATTATAAACTTTTAAAAGGTTGTTTTTCTTCAATTCATCAAGCAGCCTTTCATAAACTCCTTTCATCAAAATAGATATTGATTCAGGTTTTCCCGGAGTAATTCCTTGTTCCAGAAGTATTCTCGAAAGTGAGTGATTCTTCCTGTTTGGATAAAGCAAATAATGCATAATAGAAAGATCGAAAACTTTGTTCTTAGGATAAAAGCCGATTAAATGTGCAAATTTTTTAGCATCTTCTAAAACAAAGGAATTTTTTTCAAAGTCAGTAAGCCTTAACCTTAGTTTATCTTTTTCTATAACTTCAACGTCGTTTTCTACAGAAATAAAAGATTGATCCTCGTTGTAATATATATATATTGGTTGTCCTTCTTTAGCTTCGATTAGATTAACTATATTGAATTCCTGGGAGTTTTTTTCTTTTCCAAGCCATTCTTCTATTAGTGAATAGAATTCAAAATGCTTTAGTAAATTTTTTAATTTTTTCGAATTCACACCTTTATACTTAAGATCCGTCAGGTCTTCTTTGATAGGTACATGATTTTCCAGTCGGGTTAATTCTTTCCATCGCTCTGCTTCTTTTTCCTTACCCATAATCTTATCTTTTATACTGGTATTTGGAATCTGATCTATATTTGAAAATATATTTTCAATAGAATTAAATTTGTTTAACAGTTTTGCCGCCGTTTTCTTTCCGATTCCCTTGACTCCCGGTATATTATCCGATGAATCTCCCGTGAGAGCAAGAAAATCATTTATTTTCTCGGGAGGGATCCCAAATTTTTCTTCAACTTTAGCTTTATCGTACCATTCCACTCCTGATCTGTGCATGTTTAGTACTTTGACGTTATCTGAGACAAGCTGCATTAAATCTTTGTCCAGAGTAAATATTACCGTTTCTACGTTTGCTTTTTCGGCTTCTCCCGCAAGGGTAGCGATTATATCGTCTGCTTCATATCCCTTCTTGCTAATGACAGAGAACCCTGCCGACTCACATAAATTGTTTATATGCGGAAGTTGCGTTACAAGTTCTTCGGGAGTTTCCTTCCTTTTTGCTTTATAATCCTGAAATTTCTCGTCTCTGAAAGTCGGACCTGGAAGATCGAAACAAACTGCTGCGTAGTCGGGGTTAAGCTCGTCTGAGAGTTTTTTTAGACTCCTGGCAAAACCAAAAATTGCTGAAGTCGGTTCACCTTTGGACGTTTTTAAAGGATTTTTAATAAAGGCGTAATAAGAGCGGTACGCAAGGGATGATCCATCGATTAACAATAGCAATTTTTTCATAACATTAATATAAAAGAGATTTAATCTAAGTCAAGTTCCACCCCACCATAAAATATTGAACCACAAAGCACACAAAGAGCACAAAGAAAAAATAATTTATTTAACCACGAAACAAACTAGAAATACTAAATTTTTTTACTTTTCACCTCCCAACCTCCTAACTTTCTAACATTATAACACTTAGATTTATTTATTTATTTCCGTTTTTCCGTAATAAACTTAGAAATGGCGAGCATCCCTACAAATATTCCCAGATAGGTGGTAAAAAATCTCCACAAAATTACATAAACACCCAAGATAGATTTCGGCATCAAGTGACTAAATACTCCCATTGCGCCTACCTCTGCAAGACCGCTTGCTGCTGGTGTAGGCAGAAAATTTACGGCGTATGTCATTATTATCTGTAGAATAGTAGCCTCAAAAAAGGGCGCTTTGATTCCCAACCCTTTGATTAAAAGAGGAGCTGTCAGGAAGTAGAAACTCAAAGAGAAGAAAGTGGTAATATATGCTTTAAGGAAGATTTTTTTTCTTTTCATAAATTGATTGGTAAAAACTTCTTTAAAAGTTACAATACCCTTTACTTTATTGCCAAATTTACGTTTTAACCAGGAAGTTTGAGTTAATAAGAAAACAAAAACTAAAGCAAACATTCCATAAAATATTATTAAGTACTTAACAATCGCATTCATTATTCCAGAAGTCATGTACTGTCTATAATAGTAAATAAAAGGTATTAGAAATGGAAGAACGAGCGCGGAAAGAAGTCCGCGGCTAAATACAGCAGCAGTTCCTTCAGGAAGTGATATTTTTTCTTTCCAGCATACGTAAAGCTGAAAAGGTATTCCTCCAACCTGCATAGGGGTAATTGCCCCGAAAGACAATCCTCCCATCGTAAAATAAAAAGCTCCTTTCCATGTCATCTCTTTTCCCAGAGCTCCTGTAATGTATCTGAGTCTCCATATATCAAATATGAATCTGAGAGACGTAGAAAGAAAAGTTAAAATTAGAAATAAAGGAGATATTAGTTTTAACTGTTCTATTGTTTCTTCGCTTACTGTTAAAAATAGTATTATTGCTGCAGCTGCAATAGACAAGAAAAGAAATAACCTGATTCCTCTCCACAGATTCTTTTTGCTAAATTCCTTCTTCGTCAATTTCTACGTCCCCCAATTTTAAGACATCCAAAGTCATAATTCCACCCACAATAGCAGAAAGATAAAAGGTGAAAAACCTCCACAATATTGTAAATACGCCCAGTAAGCTTCTTTTGACTATCCCCTTGAACATTATGGCAAAAACCCCTTCACATACACCTGTGGCTCCGGGTGTAGGAGAGAAGAAAGTAAATAAGATTACTACTACCTGCAGAAAAGCTATTTTTACGAATGATACGTCTAGCCCTAATCCTTTAAGAAGTAAAGGAGCAATAAAGAAAAATGGAATATAGGTTAGAAACGTCATAAAAAAGCTTATCACAGAAAGTGTTTTTCTGTTTTTTACAAAATACCAAAATCCATCCTTCATCTCCTGTAATTCTCTGAAAATCTTAAAAACTATCCTTGTCGCTTTATTTCTTTTCCTTTTTATTAATGTTAATTTGTACATAAAACGTTTGATAATATCAGGTTTAATAAGTGCGAACGTTATAATTAATACTATAATAGGATAAACAATAAGACTGTATTTTGACAATATTTTTATGGAAGTCGCTTCATATTCATTTGTAAGAATAGGAAAAAGAAAAGGTAGAAGTATAAGCATCATTATTGAAAAAAAAATAGCTCTAAGCAGAATAATAAGGGTACCTTTTCCGTATGAAACCCCATCCCTTTTTAGTAGATATAATTGTACAGGGAGTCCGCCTGTTTGAAAAGGAGTTACCGCGGCAAGGAATGCCCCGGTCAAAATAACCTCAAAACAGGTTTTCATGCTGACCCATTTTCCGGTTACACCCTCACATAAAAGCAAAACCCTGAAAGCGTCAAGGGCAGTGTAAACAACCCAAAAAATCAAAGCAAAAACAAAATAGAGTGGATTCATTCTCTTGAAAGCGTATGTGATTTTTTGAATAATGTGGAAACTGAATTTTTTTCCCGGATCAGGATCTGCGAAGATCAGCAGGGCTAACATTGTTAGAATGACGAGAGCTATAAATATTTTTAATCCTCTATGAATCTTTTTCTCTAAAGTAGCCATATAGTAAATTAAATATTAAAAATCAAAAAGCAAAATCAATAAAAAACACAGAGCCCACCTTTTCACCCAGGATTTCTTTAACACAGAGATCACAGAGTTTTTATTTTCTTTTTTTCTCTGTGTTCTCAGTGGTTTTTTCTTTTTTAACACAATTATTTCTCTGTGTCCTCTGTGGTTAATCTTTTTCTTTTTTAAATCCATTTTCCATTTTGATATTTAATTTTTACATTTTAGCGGCTTTGCCGCTTCGGTCTTACTTCCATATTATCTATTAATCTCGCCTTACCTATCCATACCGCGATTAAAATTCTAGTTGGGTTTTCTACTTTTTCAACTTTTTTCAGAGTCTGGGGATTAACAAATTCAATGTAGTCTATATGTACATGACTTTTCGGTTTTATCAATTCATTCATTTTTTCCCTTAATAAATTTACTCTGTATTTACCTTTATCAACCATTTTTTTTGCCATAATTAGAGATTCATATATAATAGTGGCTTCATTTCTTTCTTCCTTTGCCAGGTAAATATTTCTTGAGCTAACAGCCAGACCATCTTTTTCTCTTATAATTGGGGACGGAATAATTTCTATCGGCAAATTCAGATCTTCAGTCATTGTTTTTATTATGATGTATTGTTGATAATCTTTTTCTCCGAAAACGGCGATATCCGGTTTTGTTATATTTAATAATTTTAAGACCACAGTAGCCACTCCCCGAAAATGAGCTGGTCTGCTTTTTCCGCAGTATTTCTTCGAAAGTTCACGGACTTCACAAAAAGTTTTAAAACCCTCCGGGTACATTTCGGCTGTTTCGGGTATAAAAACTGCATCAACATTTTTTTCTCTAAGGAGTTCCAAATCTTTTCTTTCGTCTCTTGGATATTCTTTATAATCCTCTCCTTCTCCAAATTGAGTGGGATTAACGAAAATGGATACGATTATTTGATCCGCATTTTCTTTTGCCTTATCTATAAGGCTTAAATGACCTCCGTGTAGAAATCCCATTGTGGGCACTAAAGCTATTTTAACGTTCCGGTATTTCTCGTTTAAAGAATAATTTTGTTGTTCTTTTATTGTTCTGAAAATTTTCATTGAGCGACAGATAAATAGTGTGTTCCGGTCTTTATCGAGGCAATTTCTTTTTTCAATAGCTTAAGGTGAGAGGGCTCACTTAAGAAATCAAATTCATTGGAATTTAAAATCAATACCGGGCTTTTTTGGAAATGAAAAAAATACTCGTTGTACGAACTAATAAGGATTTTTATATAATCTTCTTTTATTCTCCTTTCGTAACTTCTTCCTCTACCCTTTATTCTTTCCATTAAAGTATCAAGGCTTGCCTGAAGATAGATTACAAGATTCGGTTTTATAATATCTTTATCAAGAAGATTGTAAATTTTCTCATATAGACTTTTCTCTCTCTTCTCAAGATTTATAAATGCGAATATCCTGTCCTTATCAAAAGTATAATCGGAAATGATCTTTCTGGTAAAAAGCTCTCTATTCGTTAGATTTCTAAGTTCGTTGTACCGGGAAAGAAGAAAAAAAATTTGAGTCGGGAAAGCGTATCTTTCCGGATCCTCGTAAAATTGAGGAAGGAAGGGATTTCCATCAATGTCTTCGAGTAATGCCTTTGCATTGTACTCTTGAGAAAGGAACTTTGCCAGAGTTGTCTTTCCTACACCTATTACGCCTTCAATTGCAATATATTCCCAGTTTTCCATACTCTTTTTTTATCTGGACAATTTTCCAGCAGAGTTTTAATTTTTTCTCCACTAACCGGTTCTATCTCTTCTTTTGTTATTTCGGAAAGTGGTTTAAGGTAAAAGTTTCGTATCTGAAGGTAAGGGTGGGGAACGTTTAGCTCGGGGCTTACGAATATTAATTGCTCCGAGAGCAATATGTCAATGTCGATAATTCTAGCCCCCCATTTTTCTTTTCTTTTTCTTCCCATTTTGTCTTCAATAGAACGCAAGGCATGAAAGAGGTTTTTTATGTTCAACCCAGTCTTTATGTATACGCATGCATTTAAAAATTCCGGTATGTCGTCCCTACCCCAGGGTTCTGTTCTGTATAAATGTGATCCTTTCACTTCTCCCAGTTTTGAAATCTGTATGAACGTTTTCAGTAGATTTGTTTCCTTATCACCTATGTTTGAGCCAAGAGAAAGATATGCTTTTGTCATTTCATTATTCTTCTATTGTGACCCAGGAATCTTTTACTTTATCTTGAAAAGGAGGATTGATTTTTTTAACCGTGATTTTGACTTTCCCGACATTATCAAGACTTTTCATTTGTTCCCAGATTGAAAGTGCCGCCTTTTCAAGAGTGTAAATTTCCCCTTCTAAACCTGTCCTTATTAAGGTATAAATAGTTCTAAAATCAATTCCGAACGATGGGTCATCTTCTTCTGCAACATTTTTGAAATCAGTTTCGAGATAAACATCGACGCCTATTTTTTGAGGCCGCTCTCTTTCTTTACCGAATCCGCAAACTTTATTTACAATTACACCTGTAAGTCCTATGCTTTTCATTTATTTGATTATAATTTATGATTAAATATTGTCAACACATTTTCTTATTTGTGTGCAAGCATTTTTTTGAACCACAAAGAACACAAAGAGTACAAAACCACACAACACCTATTCTTAATTTATGTGCTTTTAAAAGGTAATTTCTGTGACTTGACATGACTTTGATTATTGCTTAGAATAAAAAAATAAACTTAGAACATGAAAAGGGGAAATTCAAATGGAAGAAATAAAAGTCATTGATACGAATTCAGACAATATTCTTAGGATCGGAGTTTGTGGTTATAAAAACATTAATACCCCGGGATTCCCGGAAAAAGTTGGATGGTTGAAAAAACGTTTTGCCGAAGGTCTGAAAATAAAAACTTTGTATTCGGATAAAGATAAAAACCAGGGAATGATTGAATACATACCCGGAGAATATTGCTGGAGACCGGTCGAGGCAGCCGGCTATATGTTTATCCATTGTGTTTTTGTAGGGTTTAAAAAGGCTTATAAGAATAAAGGATACGCTACAATGTTATTGGAGGAATGTTTTAGGGATGCTAAAAGTGAAAATATGTATGGAGTAGCTGTTGTGACCCGTAAGGGTCCATTTATGGTTGGAAATGAATTCTTTTTGAAAAATTCATTTGAAATTGTGGATAAATCACTACCTGATTTTGAGTTACTTGTGAAAAAAATCAATAAAAAAGCACCAACGCCGCATTTCAAGAGTAACCGGGAGGAAAAACTGAATTTGTACGGTAAGGGTTTAACTATAATTAGAGCAGATCAGTGTCCTTATTCTGTAAAAAATGTCAAAGAAATAGTAGAGACTTCCCAAAACACATACGGTATAAAACCGAATTTAGTAAAACTTAAAAATTATAAAGAAGCGCAGGAGGCTCCACGTCCATTCGGAACATTCTGTATTATATATGACGGAAAAGTTATTGCAGACCATCCGATAAGCAATACAAGATTTATGAATATTATGAATAAAATTAAGAAGTAGGAGTTTAAAATTCAATGGCTAAATGTGGTAAGGTAGATAAGATAAGAAAAGAATCACTTGCATACTGTGGTTTTTATTGCGGTGATTGTCTGGGTCATACTGGTGTGATTGCCGATGCCGCAGAGGATTTTAAAGCAGTGCTGGAGAAATATAAATTCGAGAAATCGGCCAAATGTATTCTTACCGATCAACTTAAAGACTATGATAAAATTTTTGATAGAATAGTTTTTATGGCAAGTTTAAGGTGTCCGATGGTTTGCAGGGAAAGGAAGGACGATAATGTAGCCTGTGAAGTTAGAAAATGCTGTAGAAGTAAGGGTTTTTTTGCATGTTATGAGTGTAGCGATTTTGAAGTTTGTGAAAAACTTAAATCAATTATGGAGGGGCTTCATTATGAAGCCATGCTAAAAAATTTAAAAGAGATCAAAGCTATGGGTCTTGAGGAATGGATAAACAAAGGGCAACCACATCATTACTGGGATGAGGAAGATTAAACATTATAAAGTAAATATTAAGTAAAGGAGGGGATAGAAAGTGAGGATAGAAAAAGAATACAAGAAAGATTTCGATGCCAAGACCAGGGAAAGGAATGTTTTCATATTTATGGATGGGACATGGAATGATGAAAACGGAAAACAGTGTAGCGGACTTGTCACTAATGTTGTTAAACTCTACAAATCTTTGAAGGAAGATTCTCCGAAACAAATTTCAAGATATTTTAGAGGCATTGGAAATGATGATGATTACGGATTTTTTGGAAGGTATATATGCGGAGGTACAGGAAGAGATGAAAAAAGAATTAGAGATGAAGCCTATGCGACGGTTGTAAGAGAATATCATAAGGGAGACAGAATTCACATTTTTGGATTCAGTAGAGGAGCAGCGAGTGCCAGAATACTCGCGAATCAGCTTTACGAAGAAGGTATTCCGGAAAATATTAAAGTAACATGGAAACCTTTTGCCAATAGAGCAACAAGAAACATCGAAGACAGATTCGTGCGTTATATTTCAAGCGGTAAAAGGCAGGACGTTGATGTCGAATTCCTTGGTGTATGGGATACTGTGGGGGCTTTTGGTATCCCTGTAAATATTCTGGGGTTGCCCTTACAAAGGTTGAATCTTTTTAAGAACATGCGTGTTAGAAAGCACGTTAAAAAAGCTGTGCATTGCGTTTGTCTGGATGAGACAAGAAATGCCTACATACCCACATTGATGAATTATAAGCCTGGTATAGTTGAAGAAGTCTGGTTTCCCGGGGTACATTCGGATGTTGGCGGAAGTTATAAGGAAGATGCCTTGGGCAAAATTTCTCTTCAATTTATGGTGGATAAGCTTATAGAGCATTCAAAGAAATATAAGACCAAAATTAAGTTCAAGAAGGATTTGTTAAAGAGTTATACGACAATCGGAAAAAATGAAGAATTTGTTTTTCATTTTTTTGGTCTGGGTTGGAAGAAATCTATCAGGAAAATCTATGTAAGAAAAGATAATAAGATGGATAAAAATTTATCTCCAAAGGTGCACTCTTCGATGATAAAAATGCAGAGAAGCAGAAAAACAACAAGTCTTGTCCGGTTCGAGAGAACTACGAAAACAATAAGAATCCAGTATAATCCGCCGAACGCTAAAATTATAAGAGATAAATACAAAATTGTAGATTGAAAGAGGAGGTAAAAAATGAGGAACTTTCGTTTAATGAGAATATTGGCTTTGCTTCTCATTCCGGGAATTCTTTTGCGGACTTATCCTGTAGTGAGTGCCACTTATAAATTAAAAATGGGAAAATTCGAGGGAGGTTTTTTCTCCATCAATAAGCCAAAAGGATGGAAAATAATCACTGCCGGGACATGCGGCTCTTTTGCTTTTTTAATTCGAGACCCTTCCGAGTCTTTAAGGCAGATCTTTTATTTTGGAGAAGTCGGTCCGGTTTACTTAAATTTACAGCAGAAACAGATAGACCAACAGTATATGAGTATGGGAGGATACCCGGTAGGCTGGATTGATATGCCCGCAGTTAATCCTCTAAATCCGGGAGAATTTCTTTTAAATTTTCATATAATTGCAAAAAGCCAGGTAGCCCAGCAATTTATGCCCGGGTGCCCCAGGCTTGAAAATATCAAAATCGTTTCAAGGAAATCCGAGCCGTGTCCAATTCCGGGAGGCAGTACGGAACTTTTGAGGGCTTTATTTACAAAGAACGGAAAACTTGGCGAAGGTTTGTTTTTGATAACAGTTGCACCAATGCTTCCTTATACCGGAAATCCTGGTGGAGGTATAGGTTATGGTTTTCTTGTTACAGGTATTACCGCTCCTAAAGAGGAATTCAAAGATTTAGAAAAGTCTCTCGTCAATTCAATCAAAAGTTTCTGGGTTAGCCGAAACTATGTTAACAATTGTTTGAGACAGCAGGCAAGCACCTATGCCGGTATTCTTAAAGCCGGCAAGACATTGAGTGAAACTTCGGATATTATAATGAAGGGATGGGAGGCAAGAAATAAAACCGAAGATATCCTTTCGGAAAAGTGGAGCGATGCAATTCTGGGAAAGGAAAGATTATATGACCCGCTTAGCGGTAAAGTTTATGAGTTTGAAAATGGTTTTTACGATAAGTATAACTCCAATCGGGAAAAATATGACATGAATAAATTGGAGCTTTTACCCAAGGACAACTATAACCTGTGGATGAAGACTCCTCTTGACGGACAAAAAAACATCAGGTAATTGGAATATAGATGCAGAAAACGATAAACATAACTACAACCAATAGAGAAGGGTTATACGATATAACCTCGCAGGTAGCGGAGTGCGTTAAAGAATCTGACGTAAAATCGGGATTTGTAAATGTTTATGCTCAGGGAGCAACTTCAGCAATAATGATTCAGGAAAATTGGGATGACAGTGTTCAACAGGATGTTGTTGACTTACTCCGGAAGCTTATACCCCGGGGAATCTGGAAACATGACGTTCAGGATGGGAATGCGGATGCTCATCTGAAAGCAGGTATTGTAGGTCCCGGCGAAACTATTCCGATAATTGAAGGTAAATTGGGTTTGTCAACCTGGCAGAATATATTTTTCTGTGAGTTCGACGGACCGAGAAGTAGCAGGAATATACTGGTGACGATATCGGGAGCGTAACAAGTTAAATCGGAAATGATTGAAATCCTAACTTATAAAAAGTAAAGGAGGTATTATTGATGAAAATGAATATGAAAAGGTTTTATTTGTTAGTATTTTTTTGTTTATTTGCGATTAGTCAGACTGCTTTATGCAAGGTTAGTCTTCCGCGGTTAATAAGCAATGGTATGGTTTTGCAGCGAGAGACAAGTGTGAAAATCTGGGGATGGGCTACACCGGGAGAGAAAATTAAAATAAACTTTAATGACAAAGAGTATAATACTAAAACCGGAAACGACGGTAAATGGGTAGTTACACTTTCCAAAATGAAAGCGGGCGGACCGTACAATATGGAAATCAACGCGAGTAATAATATAATCGTAAAGGATATTCTCATCGGTGATGTTTGGGTATGCTCGGGTCAGTCCAACATGGTTCTGCCTATGAAAAGAGTGGAAGATCTTTATGAAGATGAGATTACCCATGCTGGAAATCCCTTTATAAGACTCTTTTTAGTTCCAGAAAGGTATGATTTTAATGTACCCGGGCAAGACCTGAAATCAGGAAAATGGGAGTCCGTGAATCCTAAAAATATTCTTCATTTTACAGCAACGGGGTATTTTTTCGCAAAAGCATTATATGAACAATATCAAATTCCTATAGGCTTAATAAATGCAAGTGTTGGCGGTACACCTGCGGAAGCCTGGTTAAGTGAGGATGCTTTAAAAGAATTTCCTGCATCTCTTGAAATAGCGGAGAAATTCAAAGATAGTGCTTACGTGAATAAAATTATAAGAGAAGATAAAATACGCAGCGATACATGGTACAATCGTTTAAAGCAGCTTGATAAGGGATTCGAAAATCCTGAGAAAACATGGTTTGATCCAAGTTACGATGCTTCCGAATGGAAAACCATGCAACTGCCGGCTTACTGGGAAGACAAAGGTTTGGAAGGCGTAGATGGAGTCGTATGGTTCAGGAAAGAAATCGACGTTCCTGCTTCCATGACAGGAAAACCGGCAAGGCTTTTAATGGGAAGAATTGTCGATAGTGATTCAGTGTATATTAACGGGAAATTCGTTGGCACAATATCATATCAGTATCCCCCAAGAAAATATGACGTACCAAAGGATTTACTTAAGGTGGGTAAAAATATCATAGTAGTTAGAGTTATCAATAATATAGGTCGGGGTGGGTTTATTAAAGATAAGCCGTATAAGTTGATAGTAGGCGATGAGGTAATCGAGTTAAAGGGTAAATGGCAGTACAAATTAGGCGCAGAGATGGATTCGCTGCCCGGACAGACCTTTATTCAGTACAAACCATTAGGTCTTTATAACGGAATGATTGCGCCTCTATTAAATTACAGAATTAAAGGAGTTATATGGTATCAGGGGGAATCTAATGCCGAGAAACCGGACGAATATCATAAATTATTTTCTGCCCTCATAAATGACTGGAGGAAAAACTGGGATCAGGGAGATTTTCCCTTCCTGTATGTACAGCTCCCTAATTTTATGGAAGCAAAAGACCAGCCTTACGAAAGCAACTGGGCAAAGCTTCGAGAAGATCAGCTTAAAACGCTAGCTGTTCCTAACACCGGTATGGCTGTCGCAATAGATATCGGGGAATGGAACGACATACATCCTTTAAACAAACAGGATGTCGGCAGAAGACTTGCTCTTGCAGCTCGAAAAGTAGCTTATGGTGAAAAAGATGTTGTATATTCGGGGCCCATTTACAAAGATATGGAAATTAAGGGGAATAAAATTATCCTTACATTCACGAATACCGACGGCGGTTTAGTTGTTAAAGGCGGCGGAAATTTAAATCATTTTGCTATCTGTGGCGCTGATAAGAAATTCGTATGGGCGGACGCAAAAATCGAAGGTGATAAAGTGATTGTTTGGAACGACAATATTCCAAATCCTGTTGCTGTACGGTATGCATGGGCTGATAATCCCGAAGGCGCAAATTTATATAATAAGGAAGGCTTACCTGCATCACCTTTCAGAACTGATAACGAATAATATTTACTAAAAAGTATGTGCGAGGCCTATTGACCTCGCACATTAATTTCTTGTTGTTATTATCAAACGATCCTACAAGTTGTTTACCTCTGGTTAGTCTCTATTTTTAATTTTACCAGTTCAAGTTTTATTTTCTTGAAAGCGCTCGTGTCTTTTATAAGGGTAATCTTTACTCCTTGCACTCTATCTCTCAACTCTTCTACCTTTTTAGATGTAATTTGAACTTTAATTCTTATATCAGAAGCGAGCCCCGGCATTTTCAGAGCGTTTTGTAAGAATTGATAATCATTATCTAATCTTTGCTGCCATTCATATATAGTTTGCGGCTTTATATTTTTTATTAGGCTTTCTATTTCACCTGTTTGACGATTAATAACGCTCAACTGCTGTTTCGCAACGAATGCGTTTTGTTTGTTTACATAACCTTCCAACTCTGCTTCTTGCATGGACAGGCGTTTTATCTTTGCCGTTAGTTCCATTAGTTGTGGTTCTTTCCTGTTAAGGTCCAGCGTAGCCGCGTTACAAAGAACATTAATTTCTTTAATTCTCTTTTCTAGTATGCCTTGTTTTTCTTTTAAATTTTCGTATTCTTTCTTTAATTTTTCAATCTTATGCTCGTACTCATCATATAAATTTAGTCTTCTAGCAAGAATATATCCCTGGGCAATTAATCTTGAGGCCTGCATACCTCGGCCCTGACTTAAAGCTTCCTCTATTTTTCTGAGTAAAAAGTCCAGGTGACCTTTTTTCCATTCATACCATTTTTTCAATTCCTTTAATTTGAATTCTCTTATTTCCATTTCCCTATTCCTTCTTATCTTTGCCATTTTTTCCTTTTCGAGAATTACTTCCCTGCCTGTTTGCTTGTCTCTTGTGTTAACTTTGCCCTCAACCACTCTAATTTCGGATTCATCGTTAATATAAGAAGCTTCAAATTCGGTTCCAAGTACTCCGGAAACAGATAATGGGCTTTTTACTTCAAAAGATTCACCTTTCATTAGTTTTTTTATCTTAGCCCATACTCGTCCAACAGAAATAAAAACAGATCTTTTTTCTACACCTGAGGTAACAATTCGTGAGTTTTCGTCTATGTAAAGAGTGCTGCTGTCGGAATAAAGTATCTCCGCCTGAGAACTATCTTTTGCTATTATTGTATCATTATCCTGTATTACCATACCTATGGTAGGTACAATTGTACTATCGGCTCTTTTAATCACTACATCATTTGTATAAAAATTTAAAATTGTTCCTAAAATTAAATATAACATAACTTCTCCTTTTTTATTTTAGATAAATCTGCTTTAACTTAGTTCCCTAAATATGTAACACTGCCTGCGAACTTTTTTCTCTGTGTTTTCTGTGGTTAAATTTTTTTCTCACCATAAGGATAAATCAGAAGTGATTGCATATATACCGGTAAATTCACTTTTACCTTTAAGCTGGATTTTACCCACAAAATGTATCTTATAGGTTCCTTGAAGTTTGTTTTTTGTACTTTCCGATATTAATATTTTCGTCTTATATTCTTTGTTAAGAGGTTCAATGCGTGCAGACGTATTTACGGGGTCTCCTATAGCAGTGTATTCAATTCTGTTTGTAGACCCCACATTACCAATAACTGATTCACCAGAGCTTATACCGATCCCAATCTCCAGAGGAGGTTTTCCTCTTAGTATTTCCTTTTGGTTTAGATAATGAACACGATTCTGCATTTCAATAGCACAGGAAACTGCTCTGTCTGCATGTCCTGGTTGGTTTATTGGTGCTCCGAAAAGTGCCATGACTCCATCTCCCAGGTACTTATCTACCATACCCCCATATTGAAAAATTATGTCTGACATTTCTTCAAAGTAAGCGTTGAGAATCGCTACAATATTTTCCGGATTTTCTTTTTCAGCTCTTGGAGTGAAGTTTCTGATGTCGCAAAATAAAACACTAATATCCTGGCGTTTTCCTTCAAGACTTAAATGAGGAGATTCCATTATTTGCTTTACTACTTCTTCTGAAACATATCTTGAAAAAAGGCCTTTGATCCACTTTTTTTCTTCTTCCCCAAAATAAATTCGGGAAGAGAGCCCTGCTAAGAAGGCAAATATAATGCCAACTACAGGTCTTGACATCTCATACGAAACGAAATAACTCATGTACATTACGATTGTAAACAAAATATATCCCATAATAATTATAAAAGTTATTATGGGCGAAACGTAAGGAGCTGTTTTGTTTGCTAATAACAATGTAAGGAAAATTAAGAAGATTGATATTATAATTACTATATACTTAGGAGGAGTGGTTATGGGGTTGGAGAATAAAAGATTATGTATGACGTTAGCATGACATTCTACTCCCGGCAATTTAGCCCCAAAGGGAGTTTGAGAATAATCGTATAACTCAGGAAGAGAAGAACCGAATAAAACTATTTTTTTTGTAAATAAAGTATCAGGAATATTTCCTTTTACCACGTCCACAAACGAAACATATTGGAATGTCTTTGCATCCCCCTGATATTTTATTCTTAAATAAACGTCATCTTCAAGAGGAATTTCTCTACCCAAAATTTGCAATTTCCCATCCCTAAAATCCCAGTCTTTTACTGCTTTCATTGCTACTGCGAGAGAAAAAGAAGGTAGTGTACTGCCTTTGTAATTAAAAAATAGGGGATCTTTTCTTCTTATCCCGTCAGGGTCGAAAACATCGTTAACCAATCCTATACTTGCACCGGCTTCTAAATATTCCGTAATGGGAGCTGTTATTCCCTCAAAAGAGAGTTCCGGATTCATCGGAGGTTTGATTCTGTCAAGGTAATATTCACTCAAATCACTTAGAGGTTCGCTAGTGCTGTCTCTATTTAAGTAGGAAGCAAGCACTACCTTTCCTGTTTTTTTTATCGATTGCGCGACGTAGGAATCAAAAGAAAAAGAGGAAAGAAAGGCTTTAAGTTTTTCTTCTATTTCTGAAGAATCAGCGGACGAAAATATTGATTTGAAGTCATCTTTTAAACGATGCATATATACCGATTCCGCAAAATCGTTCAAAGAATCAGGTACGGAAAATATTACGTCCAATCCTATCACGTAAGGTCTCTGTGCGGAAATAACATTTATTGCTCTGCCAAAGTAATATCTTGGCCAATCATGGTATCTGCCAAGCTCTTTTACACTTTTTTTATCTATATCTACGATATTAATTTCTTTTCTTTCCCTACTTAGATCAATTTCAAAGAATTCTCTTCTGTCATAAAGAAATCTCTCAAGAGGCATATAAATTTGAGGCCTGAATTCCATTACTACAAATAGAATAACTATAATCGCAAAACCTAGCAACATTAAGGTTGTATTCTTTTTCATACAAAATAATTACAAATAAAAGGTAATAAAGTCAAGGGCATTTATACAATACTGTCAACCTTACTAGTTGAAGAAACCTTTTATGTCAAAGCCTTTAGAATATAAAAATCAAATATCAAAATGTAAAATTACAAATCAAAGTTCAAAAATCAATAAAAAAAACAAAGTAACAACAAATCACACAGATAGCACAAATTTTTTTAGTTTCTAGGGTTGGGTGAAGGGATAATTTTACATTTTTATTTGTCATTTTGCTTTTTAATTTTTGATATTTCATTTGATTTATTCAATCTTGACAAAAAACAGAATCCATCTATATATAAGTTGGAACATAAATAAAGAAAAGCTTTTAACAATTAGAAAATGGGGGGATAATGAGAAGATTATTTCTTGCTTTATTTTTGTTTTTTTCCGCATTGATTCCAGAGGTGATTTTTGCCGAGGAAACAGGTTCTATTTATGGAATGGTTTCTGATAAAGATGGTGAAGAGCCGCTTATTGGAGTAAATCTCCTGGTACTTGGAACTACATTAGGAGCTTCTACTGATAGTAAAGGATATTATATAATTCAGAACGTGCCTGTCGGTCATCGGGAAATAATCGTAAGAATGATGGGTTATCAGGCTGAAACGCTGGACGTAGAAGTTTTACGGAATAAAGCTGTTCCGTTAAATGCGGTTCTCGAAGAGAAATCGATATATCTTCCGGGAGTCGTGGTCTCAGGTGAGCGATTGGTTGAGAGAAGCTCAGTCAGCGACCATGTGCTGGAAGGAGAAACTTTTCTTTTGAGAGAAGGGCCCATGCAGGACCCTTTAAGGGTAATTCATACCTTGCCGGGAGTTGCTGCAATGGGAGATATTTTCTCATCAGCGGTTTTGTATGTTCGCGGCGGAGGTTCTGATGAAAATTTATTCATGCTTGATTGGTGTACGGTTTCGTGGCCCTGGCACCTCGGTGGGATGAAATCGGTTTTTAACTCGGATATTATTGAGAATATAGAACTCCAAACCGGAGGATTCCCTGCAAAGTACGGCAATGCATTATCGTCGGTTTTCAACGTAACTACCCGAGAAGGTAACAGAGAACGTTTCTCAGGTAACGTTTCTCTCGGATTTATAAATATGCAGGGCTTACTTGAAGGTCCAGTCACTTCCAAAGGGTTTTTTCTGATAGCTGGGCGGCGCACTTATCTTGACCTTGTCATGAAAGATAGCGAGGAATTCCCTATTCCATATTTCTGGGATGGTAATTTTAAGTTTGGGTATGAACCTAACCCAACCAATAAAATCTATCTCTCGGGACTCGTCTCTTACGAGCTTATTGATTTCGTTACTGATGAGCCTGAAGAAGGAATGCCCACGAAGATATACGATGAGGGTAAACTCAATACGCAGACGCTGGAATGGAAGAGCATCATTAACGAAAATCTGTATTCTGTCTGCGCTTTAACCAGAGAAAAAACAACGTTTCATGTAGAGATAGGCAGGAATGTAAAAATTGATGTAGATGCTCTTGATTTTGGATTTGTGGAAGATTTGACCTGGACTTTCAATTCTCCCCACACTATTAAAACAGGAGTAAGATTGGGTGTAGGTCTTTATGATATTGAGGAAGACCTGCCGCTCGATTTGGTTGATTTTAATGTAGACCCGGATGACCCCACAGTGCAAACTACAATTTTTGAGTTAAAAGATACAACTTGGGAAGCTTCTTACTATATTCAGGATTCCTGGAATCTTACAGATTGGCTTTCTGTTACCGGGGGACTGAGATTCGACTACTGGGATTTAAATGAAATTTTTGATGTTTCTCCCAGATTTTCTTTGCAATATAGTTTGACGCCCAAAACTGAGATACGTGCTGCAACAGGTTTATTCTCTCAGTATTCCGGAGCTGAGGTTGCCGAAAGAGAGCAGTCCCTCGATTCCAGAGAAGCCATACATTACATATTAGGTTTAAGACATAAATTTGGTAAAGATTTGCAGGGATGGGTGGAACTATATGAAAAAGATTATAAGAGCCTGGTAACGGTTGATACGCTTGAGAACTTTTCAAGCGATGGTACAGGATATGCTCGAGGGATAGAATTTTTCTTGAAGAAAGATTCGAAAAGATTTAACGGTTGGTTAAGTTACTCTCTTGGGATCGCAAAACGAAGAGAATTTCTTGATGAGATCGAGTACTATGCCGATTTTGATAAGCGACATATGTTTTCTGTAGTTTTTGATTGGGAAATTACGAAAAAGTTTTCTTTAGGCACGCAGTTCAGATATGCAAGCGGAAGCCCTTATACGCCTACCGTGGCCGCTGTTCCCGATTCCTCAGGTACTTTTTGGATACCTATTAAAGGTGAAAATAATTCCCGGAGATATTTTCCTTTTCATCAACTTAACTTAAGATTAAATTTCAATTACACTCTTTTCGGTTTGAAATCTTCGTCTTATTTTGAAATTTGGAATGTATACAACAGAAAAAATATAATGGGATACTATTGCGAATACGGAGAAGAATACGAGAATAACGTAAAAATTGAACCTTACTATTCTCTTCCAATATTGCCTTCCGGAGGATTCAGAATTTATTTCTGACTGAAAGCTTATATTTAAAAATAATAATATGTTCGTTTTAAAAAAAGGGAGAAAATATGGATAAGATAAAAATTATGCCCTGTCTGGACATGAAAGAAGGACGTGTCGTTAAAGGTGTTCATTTTGTTAATTTGAAAGAAGCAGGAGATCCTGTAGAAAACGCTGCGTTTTATCAAAAAGAAGGTGCGGATGAGCTTGCCATGCTGGATATCGCTGCAACTCTGGAAAACAGAAAAACACGGCTGGAATGGGTTAAAAACGTTTCTTCGGTTATCAATATCCCTTTGACAGTCGGGGGCGGAATTTCGACTTTAGAGGATATAAAGTTAGTTCTTGATGCCGGTGCGGATAAGATTTCTATGAATAGCGCAGCAGTGAAAAATCCGGACTTGGTTAATGATGCGGTTTCTGCTTTCGGCTCAGAAAAGATAACGATAGCAATTGACGGCAGAAGAAATAATGAAATGCCTTCAGGATTTGAGGTAGTAGTCGCGGGAGGCACAAAACCCGTAGGAAAAGATGCGGTAGAGTGGGCAAAGCAGTGTGAAGAACTGGGGGCAGGAGTAATTCTGCCCACGAGTATGGACGGTGATGGAACCAAAGCAGGGTATGATATAGAGTTTACCAGAGCAATTTCCGACGAGGTCAGTCTGCCGGTAATCGCTTCGGGTGGTGCAGGAACTCTTGAACATTTTTATAAAGGAGTAGTCGAAGGGGGAGCCAATATTCTTTTAGCAGCTTCGGTTTTTCACTTCCGTATTTTAAGCATCGAAGAGGTTAAAAAATATTTGAGGGAAAAAGGCCTGAATGTAAAGCTATAACAAAATGTAAAATTTAAATATCAAAATGGAAAACGACAAATCAAAGTTCAAAAATCTAAAACTCAACATCCCACCGAATAGTGATCGAACCACAAAGATTACAAAGAGCACAAAGATTTTTTGGGTTTTAAAGTTGGGGGAAGGAATAATTTCACATTTTTATCTGTCATTTTGCATTTTAATTTTTTATATTTGATTTAGTAGAGAAAGGCGGTAGAATTAAATGATATATTCTTTTGCAAAAAACAAAAAATTGACTGGTAATACTATATAACATATGGATATTGTTTCCTTCAACGTAAATGGTCTCCGGGCGATACTAAAAAAAGGTTTTAGCCAATGGTTCGAAAGCCAAAAACCCGATGTGCTCTGTTTACAGGAGATAAAAGCAGATAAAACTCAGATAGAATTAGAAGAATTTCTTAATCTTGAAGGATATAATTCTTATTGGAATTCAGCAGAAAGAAAGGGATACAGCGGAGTTTTAGTCCTATCAAAAGAAAAATGCGAAGAAGTTGATTTTGGTATTGGAATAGAACGGTTTGATAATGAAGGTAGACTTATCAGGCTAAAATACCCTGATTTTACTTTACTTAACGTTTATTTCCCGAACGGAAAAAGCAGTGAAGAGCGTCTTAAATTTAAACTTGACTATTATGATGCATTTTTGGAATTATGTGAGGGGCTTAGAGAGCAAGGCGAGGAACTTGTAATTACAGGAGATTTCAACACCGCTCACAGAGAGATAGATCTTGCAAACCCAAAAGAAAACGAAAAGTATTCGGGATTTCTCCCTATTGAGAGAGAATGGATTGATAAACTGTTGGAAAAAGGATATTTCGATACATTCAGGCATTTTTATCCTGTAAGAGCCGAAACGTACACTTGGTGGACTTACAGGTTCAATGCAAGAAAGAAAAATATTGGCTGGAGGATAGATTATTTTTTTGTAACTGCGGGTTTAATTGATAGAGTGGAGAAGTCGGTTATCCTTTCGGATGTGTATGGTTCTGACCATGCCCCTATTCTTCTGCGAATAAAATAATACCGCGCTCGCCTCTATAAATATGTAGAAGAAGTCTATTACTCTGAAAAACAATAAAAAATCTATTTTATTACAAAACGGGTGATTGATAAATCACCCGTTTTGTAATATGAAATTAACTTCTCTACTATTTTTTGCCCAATTTACCTATAATGACTAAAATGTAAATTGCGGATATTCCGACAAGCGCGTATACGATTTTTATTAATATATCTACACGGAATATAAGTGGAACTAAGTTGATGTTAAATAGCGCGAGTCCCCAGTTTAATCCGCCAATGATCAAGAGAATCAGGGCAATAATGTCAATAATATTTAATTTTTTCATACTACACCTCCTTTTTCCTTTACTAATATAAAATTTTCTGATTAAATGTCAAGGTTTAGTAATTTCTTCATACATATTTCTCATATCTCGTATTTAGTTCCCGGTACCTCAGGCATCTCAACATTATATCCCATTTCCTTTAAACTCACACCAAGAGGCTCCATCTGGTCTTCTTCTCCGTGAACTAAGAAGATTCTTTCTGGTGAGACTTTCTCTACGAAAGATACAAGGTCGTTTCTATCAGCATGCGCGCTGAATTCATTAAGGACAACAACCTCTGCTCTCCTTTCATAAGGCTGACCGAAGATATTCACTACTTCCTGTTTTTCAACAAGTTTCCTGCCGAGAGTGTTTTTTGCCTGGTATCCCACAATGAGTATTACATTTCTCTCATCTTCAATATTGTTCTTCAAATGATGCAGTATTCTTCCGTGCTCACACATACCCGAAGCTGAGATTATAATCATAGGTCCTTCTTTAGTATTTAATGCTTTTGATTGTTCCACATCCTTTATGTAGCTTATCTTTCCATAGTTAAAAATGTGATTTTCCTGGAGCATTCTGTATGCCTCTTTGTCAAAATATTCTGGATGTTTAATAAATACACTTGTTATCTCAACAGTAAGAGGAGAATCAACATAAATGGGTATTTCAGGTATTTTTCCGTTTATTATCAGCGAATTGATTGCGTATATTATTTCCTGGGCTCTTTCAAGCGCGAATGAAGGAATTATAACTTTGCCTTTTCTATTTATGGCTCTTTTTAAGATTTCCTCAAGGTCTTTTTTTGCATTTTCTATATCTCTATGTAATCTATTGCCGTAGGTGCTTTCTATAATAAGTATGTCTACCTTTCCCGGTACTTTAGGATTCCTTATTATAGGAAGGTTGCTTCTCCCAAGGTCACCGGTAAAAAGAATTCTTTTCCCCTCTAACTCCATTATAATCTCAGATGAACCCAGTATATGACCGGCATCCAAAAACTCGAAATTAATGCCTCTTTGATGCTTATTTTCGTAAACTTTGGGTTTAAAAAGGTTAAGTGATTCTTTAGCGTCCTCAACTGTATATAGAGGCTCTATTGGGTCTTCTCCCTTTTTCATTATCTTTTTATTAATATATTCGGCGTCTCTTTCATGGATGTAAGCCGAATCGAGTAGGAGATATTTGAGGAGATCAATAGTCGCAGGGGTTGTGTAGATATCCTGGGAAAATCCGTTTTTCACCAGATTTGGTATATTACCTGAATGGTCAATGTGCGCGTGAGAAAGAAGCATATAGTCAATGTCTTCAACATCAAACAAAAATTCTCGGTTTTTCTTTTCCGCCTCTTTCCTCCTTCCCTGAAAAAGGCCGCATTCAACTAGTATCTTAATACCATTAGAGATTAGCAAAAATTTACTTCCTGTAACCTCTTTTGTCGCCCCGTAAAATTCTATTTTCACCTTGACCTCCTTAATAATACATTTATCTTTATGGAGAATATATGATTTAATAAAAATATCAAGTGCTATTTTATAATTATATAGTACTATAATTCTATCTTTTTGTTTTTTGATAAAATGACTCGTCTTATTTATTTTTCGTAAGAAATTAAATATTAAAAATTAAAAAGCAAAATGACAAATGAAAACGTAAAAACTAAAAAATGATAGCACGCGAATTTACGCAGATCAAATGGGATTTCTTATTTGTTGTTTTTTTTAGTATATTTTTGAACTTTAATTTGTAATTTTCCATTTTGATATTTAATTTTTAATTTTTGGGGGTTTGTTGGTGTTGTGTGGTGATATCGGAGCTTGACAAAGGAATAAAGGCGACTATATTTTTTATTTGGAGGGTTTGCGGATGAATACAATTAAATTAGGTCTCCCTAAGGGTAGCTTAAATACAAAAGATAGAGGAAATACTCATCAATTACTCATTGACTCGGGATATGATATAATGGGATATGAACCCGGAAATGAGTCCGACAAAAAATTGAAAATATTAAACGATCCGGAGATTGAAGTTTATCTTGTTCGACCTCAGAGTGCCCCGGTAGAACTGAATAAAGGTTTTCTAGATATTGCAATAGTCGGTGATGATTGGGTTACGGAAGAGAGTATAGCCAATTCCCGAAACAATATTTTTAAAATAGGTGATTTGGAATACGGTAAGACAAGAATTGTTGCGGCTATTCCGAACAACCTTTCTTTTGAATCTTTTGGCGATTTCTTTAATAAAAAAAGGAAAAACGCAATTCTATGCTTTACCGAGTATATTAATATTACGAAAGATTATATTGTAAAAAATGAAGCCTATATTTCGAATTATGGAACAAAAAGTCCGATAGTTCAAATCAGAGGGCTTATTGAAGGAGAAAACGAATTGGTTCAAATTATAAGTTCTGATGGAGTAACAGAAGGCTATATAGCAAAGGGAGCGGATATTATAGTAGATAATGTGCAAAGCGGAAAAACATTGAAAGATTATGGTTTAAAAGAAATAGAAGAAATCATGCATTCGAGTGCCAGTCTTTATGGGGGGCCTACTTGCGATAAATGGAAGAAGAAAAAGGCAGAAGATATATTTCAGCAGTTGTACGGCGCAGTAACAGCAAGGAGATATTTTGACGTTAAGTTCAACGTCACCAATAATAAGGTTGAAATGGTTAGAAATTACTTAATATCGGAAGAATTATGTGCTGATGAACCGACAATAATCAAGGGGGAAAAGTATTCACAGGTTAATATTTTGATATTAAAAGAAAGATTTCCGCTGGTCTTAAGCTGTTTAAAAAAAGATTACAAAATTTCTGCAATAGTCAGGAACGAAATAAAACAATTTGTTAAATAATTTTAGCTCTTTGTAAATTAGCAGCGCGACACATAATCTAAGTTTTACCTTAGTGAAATTATCGGCTAGGATAGATTTTTATCTGATTTATGGGTAAGGTAAAAGAGTAGAAATAAGTTGTAATTTAACTCTTGACAAACCATCAAAGTATTTATATAATAAATAATAGGTGGAGGGGCTTGTTGAAATGGAAACTACGAAAACGAGCCAAGGCAGCGTATAAAAATTAGAAGAATTGTACGAATTTAGGTTTAGGTTAAACGTAAAGGAGGTAAATTTGAGAAAGTTTATTTTACTGTCATTTGCTCTCATATTAATGTTTTCTTTAACTACATTTGCAAAAGATGCGTTTAGTTTTGAGCCCAATGAGACAGATTATGAAGGTATGGAACCCTTTATAACAGGCTATAGAGACAGTGATCCAGAAGATTTTTCAATTGTTGAGGGTAAAAAATGGTGGCATGGTACTCATTCGATCCAGATGTGTATGACTCATGAAGGTATAAGGTGGAATATCATGGCTAAGAACGCGGTCATAGGTTCTCAGCCTGAGAACCGGGATACATCTTTTTTGATCGGCGTAGAAAATAGAGATACGATGTATTATTATGTTTATATTCCCTGGAACGCCCCAATCGATAGTATCTTTATCTTCGTAAGAAACCAGGATTGGGAACATGATGGACATACGACTTACTACCCCCGAAATTTACATTTTGGTAGGTGGAATGAATTAAAAGATGGTATTTCGGATGATTTAGAGATCACGACTGGAATCATACAAAGCGATTTCGAAATACATACAAACCCAGAGGTTAATCCGCCAGCTTGTACACTGTATTTTGACGCTATCAGCTCAAAAGGAAGAGTACCCAGTCAGTACTGTGACACCACCGGCCAGGCAGGAATTAAAATACCGGAACAGGGTAACGGAGTTAGCATTGCCAGGGGTTCGATTAACTGCATCAAGTATGCAATTAACACCAGTGGACCGGTAATCATACAGGTCTTCGATCTGACCGGTCGAAAGCAATTAGAAATACCTGTTGGCATGCAGCCTGCTGGTACCTACAGCATTCCTTTGGACTTGGCTGCCGGTGTTTATTTAACCAGAGTTGCTACCGATACAGGAGAAGCAACCGGTAAAGCTATCTGCGTTAAGTAACACGTAACGTATCCCGTTTTCCCTGCTTTGACCTATAAGGTAAGGATGATTGTTTAGGAATGGGATAATTCGCCGATAAAAAGGTTTTTTACTATAGAAATAAAAAGGGCGTTTTTTGACGCCCTTTTTGTTCTATTAGCAGACTTCTTTAGTGGAAATGACTATTGGTTAATCAGTCTGAATAGTATAAGTTAAGACACAGCTCACACCAGCAGTCTGTTCTTCGTCACCGTCTAAATTCACTCTATAATCTTGATTGAGGGACTGCCATCCTCCAGTATTACCGCTTCCGTTCGCGAGAGTATCGGGTGCAGCTGACGTATTAAACACATCCCAGGAACCCATTCCCGCAGGACTATGCTCTATGTCCGAAAGAAGTACACCGCTTCCCGGATCTGCACTTCCGTAAACTGTAAGAACCCAATTAACAGGACTCCCAGATTGGGAACCAGCTACCATATATTCTAACTGCTGATAAGGAGACGCAGCTGGGGTTGTTGGATAATATTGCTCTGGATAAAGAGCAGGAGGGTAAATGGGATTACTCGAATTAAGCGTTATATTGCTAAAATCCCACTCAGCATCGTTGTTCACATATATTCCAACAGACGTTGGAATGATAAAAGTCAAAGTCGCAATCATAGATTGAGGACTTGGACCCGTGATACGACCCTGAGCAAAAAGCATTACAGGCAAAATTGAAGTTAGAAGAATCAATTTCCTCATTTTCACCTCCCTTTAAAAGTTATTAATTCAGACATAACCTTAATAACCAATCACTACCGCCTGCTAAATTACCAAAGAACTATTTGCTGTACATACAACTTTTATTCCATCAGATAAGCACTTGATTAATAAACTCTTAATTCGCAAAGTGTCTCGCATAATGCAATTATATTTCGCAGAAAGCTAAATTTTTTCCTTTAGTCAATAATATTTTACATAATGCGGCAAGGCCGCAATAATTAAAAAATCAAATATCAAAATGGAAAATTACAAAGTAAAATTCAAAAATATACTAAAAAAAACTAAACAAACTCTATTTGGCAGCGTAAATCCGAGTACTACTATTTTTTAGTCTTTACATTTTTATTTGTCATTTTGATTTTTAATTTTTGATATTTAATTTACACCTAGATAGGATTTTGCGAATTATACATCTCTTAACTAGAATCTAATACCTTGTATCAAGTAGCCAAACTATGATATTCTTTTCAGATTCTCGACTAATTTGTTGTATTTGTTGCCAAGTCTTTCTTTCTTTTCTCTGGTTTTCTCCACAATTTCAATTGGAGCTTTATCTAAAAAATCTTTTCGGGAAAGTTGTTTTTCTGTTCTTTCAATAAAACCTTCAAGTTCATTAATTTCTTTCCTTAGCCTCTCTTTCTCTTTATCAAGATCGATTATTCCTTCAAGAGGAACATATACATCCATCCCTTTTAGATGGAAAAAGGCAGAGTTTGAAACTTTCTTTCCCTCTTTAAGCTCTTCGATACCGCCAAGCCTGAATATCCATTCGGTCTGACCCTGAATTAAATCCAAAATATTATCTTGACAATTAACAATTATTTTCAACTTTAAATCCGGAGGCAGATTGAATTCTCCTCTGATATTCCGAATATTAGCAACAAAACTATGTAAGAACTCCATTTCTTCTTCTAATTCTAAATTTCTGTAGTGTTCATCATAAAATGGCCATTTTGAATCGATAATCATATCGGTTGCATACGGCAGCATCTCATAAATTTCTTCGGTTATATGAGGAATAAAAGGATGCATAAGTTTAAGATATCGCTCGAAAGCCCACAGGGCAACCGAAACAGCATTTTTCCTTTTATTTTTATCGCCTGAATAGATACGCGGTTTTATCATTTCAAGGTACCAATCACAAAATTCATACCAGAAATGCGAAGAAAGCAAACGGCTTGCTTCGCTTATTTTAAAAGAATCAACCTGTTCCTCAATATCTTTGACCAAGCCTACAACCCTTGATATAATCCATTCATCCATTTTAGTAAGGCGAATACCCTCGATACTTCCCACATCATCATCCTTACAATTCATCATCAAAAAACGAGTTACATTCCATATTTTATTGAGGAAATTTCTCCCCTGCTCAATACTATCTTCTTTGTATATCACATCTTTCCCTTCAGGTGTAATCCGCAAAATTCCTATCCGAAGAGCATCTGCTCCATAGTTAGCAATTAAATCAAGTGGGTCAGGAGAGTTACCTAAAGATTTCGAAAAAGCTCTGCGTTTGGAGTCACGAATCATACCGGTAAAATATACCTTGCTGAAAGGGACTTCTCCCATAAACTCAAGAGAAGCCATAATCATCCTGGCAACCCATAAAAATATTATATCCCATGCTGTAACTAAAGTAGTAGAAGGGAAAAATACCTCTAATTCGTCAGTTTTATTTGGCCAGCCGAATGGAGCAAAAGGCCACAACCAGGAAGAAAACCAGGTATCAAGGACGTCTTCTTCCTGACGTATATCATGACTTCCACATTTCGGACATTCTAAAGGAGTCTCGCGACTAACCATAATTTCCTGGCACTTTTCGCAATAATAAACAGGCATCCGGTGACCCCACCATAGCTGTCTTGAAATTACCCAGGGACGAATATTGTCAAGCCAGTGATTATAAACCTTCTCCCATCTGGAAAGATAAAATTCCACCTCACCTTCCTCGGCAGCCTTCTTTGCTTTTCTTGCTATTTCATCCATCTTAACGAACCACTGTTCCGATATATAAGGTTCGAGAACCGTATCGCAACGTAAACAATGTCCCACAGAATGCAAATGGTCTTCAACTTTCTTCAAAAGTCCCTTATTTTCTAAATGCTCCACTACTTTTTCCCGCGCCTCATAGCGATCCATCCCTTTGTATCTTCCACCATTATCATTGATATTTCCTTTACTATCGAGAATATTTACTGAGGGAAGATCATGCCTTCTACCTATTTCGAAATCGTCAGGATCATGGGCTGGTGTTATTTTAACCACTCCCGTACCGAACTCTTTTTCAACTTTATCGTCTGAAATCACAGGGATTTCTCTATCCATCAAAGGGAGAATAACTTTCTTTCCAATAAAATCCTTGTACCTTTTATCATCAGGGTGAACAGCAACAGCCGTATCTCCCAACATTGTCTCAGGACGGGTCGTGGCCACCTGCAATTTTCCACCTTCTTTTAAGGGATAATCAATATAATAAAGTTTCCCTTTAATTTCTTTACTTTCCACTTCTTCATTCGAAATAACCGTTTCGCAACGGGGGCAGTAATTAACTATATACTCATCTCTATAAATATAACCTTTTTCATACAATCTGACAAAAGCCTCTTCAACAGCTTTGGAAAAATCTTCGTCTAAAGTGAATGTTTCTCTGCTCCAATCACAACCAAGACCAAGAATCTTCATCTGTGAGACAATCCTGTTATGGTACTCGTCCTTCCATTTCCAGACTTCTTCCACGAATTTTTCTCTGCCCAGGTCAAATCTCGTAAGATCGTCTTTAGCCAATTTTCTTTCTACAACATTCTGTGTAGCTATTCCTGCGTGATCTGTCCCCGGAAGCCATAAGACTTCGAATCCTTGCATTTTATGAATACGTATAAAAACATCCTGTATTGTCATGTTAAGTACATGCCCAAGGTGCAAAATTCCAGTAACGTTAGGCGGAGGAAGCAAAATTATATAAAGAGGCTTTTCAGTATCAGAATTTGCCACAAAAGTCCCGGACTCCTCCCATTTTCTTCTCCATTTTTCCTCAATTGAACCCGGAATATATTTCTTAGGAAGCTCCAAATTTATCTCCTGTTCTCCGGTATAACTTCATAGAGAACTCTTTCTTCCCTAACTTTACTATCAACAAAACTAACCCCTTTCTTTACACTAACGGACTCTTGGGGAACTTCTATTTTTTTCTTTTCACCCATACCATCGAGCAAATAATCTATTCTCTGCAGAGAAACTTTGTGATCACTTACAACGTAATTACCAGAGAGACCTTTCATCCAGAGAATAACCTCTTCTATTAGTTTTTTTTGCATAGAAAGATAAGAAGACTTTTCGATTTTCTCTTCATTACTGACCGGTTTAAAAGAACCAACATTAAGTAAGAAACTAAACATCGTAGAAGCACCTATAAGGATAACCGAACGGTC